>JGI2924J29684_1078321_pt1 | contig 41414 bp, 40 predicted proteins | sample BenlonsequencITS_FD_29684 | JGI IMG/M metagenome (IMG submission 29684) | reverse complement strand
ATTACCTGTTACCTTTAAAAGAAAAGGTGCTTTCTATGCACTGCTCTGCTAACATCGGTAAGATGGGAGATACAGCTGTATTCTTTGGTCTTTCTGGAACGGGAAAGACGACCTTGTCTGCTGACCCGGAGCGAAAGCTCATCGGTGACGACGAACATGGCTGGACCAATAATGGTATATTTAACTTTGAAGGTGGATGCTATGCTAAAGTCATCGACCTTTCTGAGCAAAAAGAACCAGAAATTTGGCGAGCGATAAAATTCGGTTCCATCGTGGAAAACACAAAGTTCTTTCCCAACAGTAGGACTATAAACTTTGCGGATAGTACGACTACCGAAAACACCAGAACAGCATATCCGTTGTACCACATACCTCAGGCCATAATGCCCCCACTGGGCACCTTGCCCAAAAACATCTTCTTCCTCACAGCGGATGCTTTCGGAGTACTCCCCCCTATTTCCAAACTAAACCCCAGCCAAGCCATGTACCACTTCATCTCTGGCTACACGGCCAAAGTAGCGGGTACCGAAATGGGAATAACAGAACCCCAAAAAACATTTTCAGCTTGCTTTGGAGCTGCATTTCTCCCGCTACACCCCACGGTTTATGCCAGTTTATTTGGCAAAAAAATGAAAGACCATAATGCAAATGTCTGGTTGGTAAATACTGGATGGACAGGCGGCTCTTATGGGGTGGGTTCACGGATGAAACTCTCCCATACCAGAGCCATGATTTCTGCAGCATTGGAAGGAAAACTCGACAATGTCAATTATAAAAACCACCCTGTGTTCAATGTTGCTGTTCCACAACGTTGCCCGGGAGTACCGCAAGAAATCCTGAACCCCAAAGACACATGGGAAAACCCAGGTGAATATGACCAAAAGGCTTTTCAGCTGGCAAGTTCATTTGTGGAGAACTTCAAAAAATACGAGGACTTTGCCGATGAGGAGATCATGGCAGGAGCCCCCACATGCTAAACAAAAAGCCCTCCGGGTATCCGGAGGGCCAACATTATTCTGCAGGCTTGTCCAAGCCATGTTCTTGTTCAAACTTGTTCCTTCTTATTTCGAACCGCTCGAGCTCTTCCCCAAGCATATCCAAGGATTCATTGTACCTTGAGTACAAGTCTCCCATGTTCTTTTCCATGTTCGAAAAATTAAACTCCATGGCATCAAGTTGGAGCTGGGAAGCCTTTTCTATCAATGCCACTTGGCTGTTTTTCAAGTCTGCAAGTAGCCTCAAAGCTCTGTCCATTTTCTCTAACTTTTCTCTGTTATTCATGATTAAATAAGTTTGGTTACTAAAATATAATCAAAAAACAGACCAAAAGGAAGATTTTAAACTCTTTCAATATAAAATAAGACTAATCCAACACTCGCAATTCAATTATTTTCTCCAAATAAAAGCAAGATTTACTATCTTTGCTTCAAATAAACATTCCATGAAAACAGCAGAAATCGTTACTGAAAAAGGAACCATGAAGGTGGAGTTTTATGAAAAAGATGCTCCCAACACGGTGAAAAACTTTATAGACCTTTCCGAAAAAGGCTTTTACAATGGACTTACCTTTCATCGGGTAATTCCTAACTTTGTCATTCAAGGCGGATGCCCCATTGGAAATGGTGCCGGTGGACCAGGATATACCATTGATTGTGAACTGGACGGAGGTAACCAACACCATGAACGCGGTGTCTTATCCATGGCGCACGCAGGAAGAAACACAGGAGGATCCCAGTTTTTCATCTGCCATAGCAGAGACAATACCGCCCATTTGGACAGAAACCACACCTGCTTTGGCAAGGTGATAGAAGGTTTGGATGTAATAGATCAGATACGCCAAGGAGACAAAATCGAAAAAATCGTCATTTCAGAGGCATAATTCATAATTTAATCATATCACTAAAGCCCGAAAAGATCATCATACCTTTTCGGGCTTTCTTTTTTAGCTGAAAAGCATCCCAGCAATGGTGGCTGTCATCATACACGCCAAAGTAGCGGCAAGAAGGGCATGCATGCCCAATTTAGAAAGATTTCCTTGTTGTCCCGGGGCAATGCTTCCTATTCCTCCCACTTGTATCGCAATGGAGCTAAAATTAGAAAACCCGCAAAGGGCGTACGTTGCGATGATGATTGATTTTGGTGATAAGTCTCCTTCTGCCTTCATGGAAGAGAGATCTGAATACGCCACAAACTCATTGATAACCGTCTTTTGTCCCAGTAGCGAGCCCACTTGAAGCGTATCCTGCCATTCCACCCCCATCAGCCAAGCGAATATCCTAAACACCTGACCAAGGATATATTCCAATGAGAAACCATCAAACCTCCCATTGGTGGTATCAACCACAAATTGATTTAAGCCTGTCACATCACCCAGCACCCCTGATAGCAGATAATTAAGCATGGCGATGACAGCAATAAAAGCCAGTAACATCCCTCCTACATTTAACGCCAGTTTCAACCCATCTGCTGCTCCTATAGACATGGCATCGATCAAGTTTACCCCCATACCTTCACTGCTCACTTCCAGTTTATCATTTAGACCTTCTTTATTGGTCTCAGGAATAATTAATTTGGACATGACAATGGCGGCAGGTGCATTCATAATACTTGCGCCTAAAAGGTACGATGCAAACTTGCTCTGTTCAGCAGGGTCATCCCCTCCCAAAAAAGCCACATAGGCAGCCAAAACACCACCAGCAATGGTCGCCATCCCTCCTGTCATCAAACACATAAGCTCTGATCGGGTCATGGTTGGTATAAAAGGACGCACCAACAACGGCGCTTCTGTCTGACCCAAAAAAATATTCCCCGCGGCTGAAAGGCTTTCGGCACCAGAAAGCTTCATGGTCCTGGCCATTACCCAAGCAATTCCAAACACGATTTTTTGCAATACACCTAAATAATACAATCCCGCAGAAACGGTCGAAAAGAAGATAATGGTAGGTAACACCTGAAAGGCAAATATGGTCCCAAATGAATCTGTGGCTAAATCACCAAACAAAAAAATCGCTCCGGCCTGTGCAAAACTAAGTAATTTCACAAAAGCACCACTGATACTGGCAAAAACAGATTCGACAAAGGCTACCTTAGTAATCAAAAAGCCAAAGACTATTTGTAAGATCACCCCTATCCCCACTAATTTCCAATCCACTGACTTTCTGCTCGCTGAAAATAGAAATGCTACGCCCAATAACGCAACAATTCCAATCATACCTCTTAAATAATCCATATATTATCGTTATGACCTTGGTGTTTTTTTGGTCCCCTCAAAAGAAATAAGAAGGTAAATATAAGGTATTTTGGGACAGGAATGGAAACAAAAAAACCTGGAACTTAACAGATCCAGGTTTTTAAGTACTATTAATTTCTTCGATTTATCTCATCTCTAATACGAGCTGCTTGCTCATAGTCCTCATTATTGATGGCCTTGTCCAGTAACTGGTTCAGCTTTTCTAGGCTATAATCTTTGAGTGGTTCTTGACGCCTCGATTTAGTTGAGGAGACCTTTTTGTCTTCGGCTGCTGACTTTCCTCCACTTTTCTCTTCTTCCTCTTCGTTGAATTCAATGGCCGCTTCTGACATCACCTTCTTCTCACAAAATATCGGGGCATCAAAACGCACCGCTATCGCGATGGCATCCGACGGTCGGGCATCGATTTCCACATTCTTCTTGCCGTCTTTACAGACAATTTTAGCGTAAAAAACACCCTCTCTCATATCTGAAACAAGAATGTAATCTACCGAAAACCCAAAATTACTCGCAAAGGACTTAAAAAGGTCATGGGTCATGGGACGATTAGGGACGATCTTCTCTATCTCAATAGCAATCGCCTGAGCCTCAAACATTCCGATCACGATGGGAAGTCTCCGCGTACCAGTGGTCTCGCCCATCACCAGCGTGAAGGATCCTGATTGTGAATGATTTGATGATAAACCTAATATCTCTAGTTCAACTGTGTTCTCCACTCGCTTTTATTTTATTGCTTTTACAGCCTCCGTAAGTTTTGGCAGTATTTCAAAAGCATCCCCTACAATACCGTAATCGGCCGCCTTGAAAAATGGCGCTTCTGGATCTTTATTAATAACCAAAATGAATTTGGATGCATTTACACCTGCAAGATGTTGAATAGCGCCTGAAATTCCAACTGCCACGTACAAACTTGGTGCTACTTTTACGCCGGTTTGTCCTACGTGCTCATGGTGAGGTCGCCATTCGCTGTCAGAAACTGGTTTAGAACACCCCGTAGCTGCACCCATTGCTTTTGCTAGGTTTTCTATTAAATGCCAATTCTCCGGTCCTTTCATCCCACGACCTCCAGAAACTACAATATCTGCTTCTGGTAGAGAAATTTCATCTGTTGCCTTGTCTGTAGCTGTAATCTTTGCGGCAAAATCACTCTCTTCCAAATTCACTTGAAAAGCTTCCACTGATGCATCTGCTCCATCGGATTTTAGTGGAACCGCATTTTTCTTCACAGCCAAAATCTTATTGGAAGTCGTAATGACCGTATCGGTAAAAGCCTTCCCTGTATAAATACTCCTTCTCACTTTGTATCCCCCATCTTCTTCTGGTAAGGCTACTACATTGGAGGCTAGCCCTGCCTTCAATTTTATCGACAAGCGTGCCGCTACTGCATCTCCTAAAGAAGACTTCGCCAGCACCAACGTATCTGCACCTGCCTGCTCAAAAGCCTGGGCCACAGCACTTGCATGTGCCTGAATTACCCCATCGTTTAATTTATCATCTGCTACATGCAGTACTTTTTTTGCTCCAGCGGCACCTGCTTTGGCCAATGCCCCTTCTTCAATGGCACCCAATGCCACTGCTGTCACTTCCTTCCCTTCCTTTTCTCCAAGGGCACTGGCGTACGATACCGCCTCTAATGACGTCTTTTTGATGGTTCCCTCGGCGTGCTCTATATATACTAAAATGGACATGTCTTATTCAAATTTAAATAAAAGATTTTTTTTAAAGGACCTTGGCTTCATTTTGCAACAACTTCACCAACTCTTCAACATTGTCCTTGTCAATAAGTTTTACAGCTCCTTTTGCAGGAGGAAGCTCATAACCTACAGTTTTGGTAGCCGCATCCTCTCCTACTGGCTCTACCACATTGAGCGGCTTGCTGCGAGCGGACATAATTCCACGCATGTTCGGGATCTTCCATTCCGCTATAGGCTCCTGACAGCCGGCCACAAATGGCAGTTTCACTTCTAAGTGCTCTTTTCCGCCTTCTATCTCTCTGGCGATTTTGGCCGTATCTCCTTCCAAATCCAACTTCATTACAGGTGAAACGGATGGAATGCCCAGCATTTCCGCCACCATTCCGTGTACCATTCCACCATTAAAATCGATGGATTCCCTTCCCATCAAAATAAGGTCGTATCCGCCTTCTTTTGCATAATGTGCAATCTGATTGGCCACAAATAGCGAGTCCGAAGGAAAGGCATTTACCCGGATGGCATCATCAGCCCCAATAGCCAATGCTTTTCTTAAGGTAGGCTCTGTCTCTGCTTCTCCTACATTAAGTACGGTAAGACTTCCACTGGACTGGTCTCTTAACTCCACTGCCCTGGCCAATGCATAATCATCGTATGGCCCAATAATAAACTGTACTCCAGTCTTGTCAAACTTAGTGTTATTGTCTGTAAATTGAATTTTGGATGTGGTATCCGGCACGTGTGTAATACAAACCAGAATTTTCATATATTTTAGTTTATTAGTTGTCGATAAAGTTTCTAAGTAGCATTCTATTTCAAATGGCCTAAAATGTGATAATGTAGGTTCTTCCAATCCTTAAAGGCATACCAGCCTCTCTGTCAAAATAAGATAACGTTCCTTTGAAAGACATGATTACCTAAGGCGGCTCCAAGAAAAGTGCACCTAACCCATAAAGCTAGTATGCATTTATCCAACCAACGTCTAGCCTCCTGTCTTGGAATGTCCAAAAATAAAAAAAACGCAGTTCAATACCTATCCTGAAGGAATTGATTTTGGCTATGGGCAATAATAATTGGTTATAGCCAGACCCTTCCACTGATCCATAGGCCACTTGGTTTTGTCCATTCCATTTTATAAGTCCATTTTTACAGTATATTTGCCCCATTAACAAGCAAGTAACGTAAAAACCTTCTTAACCAATGAGTAACTTATCGAGGATTGACCTACTGAAGCAATTTGTGAAAGATGAACCTGACAATCCTTTTAACCTCTACGCTTTGGCATTGGAATATCAAAATACTGATGTAGGACAAGCCGTGAGGTACTTTGACCAGCTCCTAGCCCAGCACCCTGAGTACCTGCCTACATATTTTCATGCAGCAGCACTACAGGCGGAATTGGAAGCAATCGAAAAGGCTCAGGTTATTTACAAAGCAGGTATCGAACTGGCTACCGCCCAAAATGACCAACATTCCTTAAGGGAGTTGAAAAATGCCTATCAAAATTTCCTCTTTGAGAACGACTTAGAAGACTGATCTTCTATATCTTCAAAACGATCTTTCCTGTTTGCTTGCCCTCCGCCATTCTATCAAAAGCCGTGCGGGCATCCGAAAAACTGAAAATTGAATCCACCAACGGCGTGATTTGGTGAGATTCCACAAAAGCAACCATCTCAGCAAAATCCTGATCACTGCCCATAGTCGTTCCTTGAATGGTCAATTGATTCCAAAACACCCTTCTGGCATCCATCATAGGGGGATTTCCTAATGTAGCTCCGTAAAAAACCAGCTTCCCACCTGGCTTGAGTACCTTGATCAATAAGGGAAACGTATCTCCCATAGCAGAATCCACCACCAGATCGAAACCACCTGTTTGATCCAGGGCAGATTGCACCCAATTTTCATCTTTATAGTTAAAGCCAGCAATGGCTCCGAGTGCTTTGGCTTTGGAGAGCTTCTCCTCACTGCTGCTGTTTACGTAAACATCTGCCCCTGCTGCCACACCAAACTGGGCCGCAAACTGGGCAACTCCTCCACCAAAACCAGTCACCAATAGTTGACGGCCAGGCTTTAATTGGCCATGATAAAGAACCGCCCTGTAAGCGGTAAGTCCAGCAAGTGGAAGGGCTGCTGCTTCCTCAAAAGTCAAATGCTGCGGTTTATCGCAAAGCCTGGATACATTCACATGCACGTATTCGGCCATGGTGCCATTGGTAGGCATTCCCAAAATTTGAAAATCTGCGGACTGTACGGACTGATCATCTCCCCAAAAATTTGCTGCATTGATGATCACTTCTTTGCCTAACCATGCCTTATCCACCGATTCACCCACTGCCTCCACCACACCAGCTCCGTCGGACCCCAAAATAATTCCATCCTTGATATTGGGATACTTCCCTTGCCTGCACCACTCATCCCGATGGTTTAAAGCTGCTGCAATCACTTTTACTTTGACCTCTTGAGGTTTTAAGTCTGGTAATGAAACCTCTTTAATGTTGATTCCTGAAGCATTATCCTGATCTAAAACGAGTCCTTGCATAAGTGGTTATGTATTTAAGATTTTGGTTATGGCTTATTAATTTCATTGGGCTTGAGCCAAAAATGAATTAGAACGGTGCCGGTTCATTGCTGCCCAGCCCTCCTGGGAAACCATCTTCTTCATCAGGCCCATTGGCTTTACTCTGGATCCTGATCATATTCGAATCATCAAATCCCTTGCCACCTGCGGCACTTGGGAATTTATTGCCATACATGGCTTCCTGACCTTGGGGCTGATAAGGGACATTGAGGTCCAGGTCGGCAAACTTGGTATATTTACCGATAAATCGAAGCTTGACAGTCTCCAATGACCCACTTCGGTGTTTTGCAATGATCACCTCACCAGTTCCTAACGTACTATTTCCCTCTTCATCTTCATTGATACCGTAATATTCTGGTCGGTACAGGAACATGACAATATCGGCATCCTGTTCGATCGCCCCGGATTCCCTCAAATCGGAAAGCTGTGGCCGTTTGTCACCTCCCCGGGTTTCAACAGCCCTGGACAACTGGGAAAGGGCAATGACGGGAACTTCCAATTCTTTGGCAATTTTCTTAAGTGCCCTTGAAATACTTGAAATCTCTTGTTCACGGTTTCCGCTGGCACTCGCCTTGGAATCACCTGACATCAACTGCAAGTAATCAATCACGATCATCTGGATATCACTTTGCGCTTTCAGTCGACGACATTTGGCACGAAGCTCCAGAATGGACAAGGCCGGTGTATCATCCACAAACAATGGTGCTGAGGAAAGTTTACTGGTTTTGTGAATCAATTGCTCCCATTCATAATCTGCCAGGTTACCTTTCTTGATTTTTTCAGAATCCAGTTCTGCTTCTGATGAAATGAGACGGTTTACCAACTGAACGGCAGACATCTCCAAGGAGAAAATGGCCACCGGTCGACTATGATCCACAGCTGCATTTCGGAGAACGGAAAGGACAAAGGCGGTCTTACCCATCGCAGGACGGGCTGCAATAATGACCAAATCCGACTTCTGCCATCCTGATGTCACCCTATCCAAGGCCGTAAATCCACTTGGCACGCCTGTAAGCCCATCGGAGAGGTCTTTTTTACCTTCCAATTCCGTGATGGCCTCGCGCATGATGGATTTCATGTCGGCATAATTCTTCCGGATATTGTTTTCGGAGATTTCAAACAATGATTGCTCCATGGTATCCAACAGTTCAAACACATCAGTGGTTTCCTCATAGGCCTCCTTCTGAATCTCTGAACATATCCGAATCATATGACGCTTCATGGCCATTTCTGTGATGATTCGGGCATGATATTCAATATTGGCAGCAGAAGATATCTTAGAGGTCAACTCCGTGATATAGTACGCCCCGCCCGCTACTTCAAGTTTACCATTCTTCCGGAGCTTGTTCGTTACGGTAAGCAGGTCTATAGGCTCACTCTCGTTAAAAAGTAGTAGGATAGCATCATAGATCTCCCTGTGGGCGTCCTTATAAAAGCTGTCTGGCTTCAGAATATCCACTACAGCCGTAATGGCTTCCTTTTCCAACATCAAAGCCCCAAGCACTGCCTCTTCCAAATCAATGGCCTGGGGTGGAATTTTGCCCACTCCTCCTGCCATGCCTTGCTCTAAGTTATTTTTTCTACGGAGCGGGTTTCGCTCCCTTCCTGCGGTGTTTCTCTCTGCCATAGCAACAAATGTAATGGCTTTAGGTCAAACATTTTAAACATTTTATGCACCTCGTTATCAACAGCCTTCTAAAAAGCTTGTGATCAACAGGTTGTCAATGAAACTAACTTTCTACGCTGAATTACCAATTTATTAAGCATAAATCATCTAAAATGGTGAAAAATACCGTTTTCAGGGTATTCTATAAATCACTGAAAAGCAGTACCTTTACCAATACATACAACACACTATAATTTATCCAAACAAGCTGCCATTCATCAAAACAAATGTAGCAAACTGTATTTTTCAACCTATAAATTTTAATTACAGGAAACGACTATGAACCGGAACCATAAAATAAAAATGATGGCTTTTACTCTTTGCGGCGTGTTAATGATGATCTTCCCGCAAAAAGCAGAAGGGCTATGGAACACCCTTGGAATATCCAAAATTAGCCCCAAGACTGTTTTACGAGAGATCGCCATAAGTCGCCTTCCCTTACACGTACCGAAAGCATTGGCTTCTTCTGGTGAAGAAATAGAAAAGGCGGACTCCAGCCGTACTGAAGGGAAATGCACATGCATACTTTGATCCTGCTCACCACTGCAAAGGCATCAAATACAGCCGCCTTATCCCCTTGATTACGGACAAATTTTTAAAGGTTTTCAGTCAACTATGACGGCTCTTTTGTAACTTCACTTTTCAGATAATAGAAAACCCAAATAGAATAAAACGCATGACCAAAGTCAATGTGGCCATCAATGGCTTCGGGCGGATCGGCCGCTATGTATTTAAGCTCCTACAACAACACCCTACCATCGACGTAGTAGCCATCAATGACCTGATGGATATCACCAACTTGGCACACCTGCTTCAATATGATTCCATTCATGGCAAATTCCAGGCAGAAATCACCAGCTTGAGCGATGCACTTATTGTAAATGGAAAAACCATTCAAATCTACGGGGAGCCCTCCCCCAAAAAACTACCATGGGAAGCGTTGGGAGTGGACATGGTCATCGAATGCACGGGAAGGTTTGTGGAAAAAGAAAAGGCCGAAGGTCACCTAAAGGCGGGTGCTAAGCGCGTCATCATCTCGGCTCCTGCATTGGGGGATGTTCCCACTGTGGTACTTGGTGTGAATGACGCTTTGCTCACTGGTCATGAAGCCATCATCTCCAATGCTTCCTGCACCACCAACTGCCTGGCCCCAATGGTAAAGGTACTGGAAGATCATTTCGGCATTGAAAAGGGATTTGTCTCTACGGTGCATTCCTACACCGCCGATCAAAACCTCCAAGATGCTCCCCACCGTGATCTTCGAAGGGCACGGGCTGCTGCCTGCTCCATCATCCCCACCACCACCAATGCCGCAAAAGCTGTGGAACTGGTGCTGCCTCACATCAAAGGGAAATTGCATGCCATGGCCTATCGGGTTCCTGTCCCTGACGGATCACTTACAGAAATGAATGTGGTGCTGAAAAAAGAAACCACTAAAGAAGAAGTCAATAAGGTCATGTCGGAGGCCGCCTCCACCACCATGAAAGGATACATCGAATACACAGAGGCCCCATTGGTCTCGGTGGACATCATCGGAAATCCACACTCGTGTATTTTTGATGCCAGCCTAACCGAAGCAAATGGCTCCCTGCTTAAGGTCATCGGCTGGTATGATAATGAATCTGGATACGCCAATAGAGTGGTAGACCTCATTGAAAAAATCAACTGTTTTGACCAAAACTAACCCTTCATGAAGCAGTTTATCGGGACATTGGAAAAATTCGATTCCAGGCTTTGGCGATACCACCTGCCTGTACCAGATGATATTGCCAATGCTTTCATCAATGGCGAAGACCGCCGGGTGATCTGTGAGATTGGCCCGGTCAGGTTCCATGCGGCACTGATGAAAAGTAAAGATTACTGGTTTATCCTGCTCAATACCGCATTTAGGGATAAACTGGCGATCAAAGAAGGCGAAAAGATGACCGTTTGCCTGGAAAAGGATCGTTCGGAATTTGGCCATGAAATGCCAGAGGAACTTCAAATCCTCCTAGATCAGGATGAGGAGGGAAATAAACATTTTCGCGCGCTCACCAAGGGCAAACAGCGCAGTTTGGTCTACATCGTCACAAAGGTAAAAAACACCAACAGCCGGTTGAACAAAGCCTTAGCCATCGTAGAGCACCTAAAAGAGGTAAATGGTGCCTTGGACTTTAAGATGCTGAATGAAAAAATCAAATATTACAACAACCTGGGCAAGTGACGTGCTCACCCATTCAAGTCCTACAATTTCCCTTCCTGCAACTGTGTTAATGCCTTTTCCCGTTAGTTTTGTAATGCATCAATGAAAGAGAATATTTTATGGGGCACCATCACCATCATCACGGACATCAAAACATCAAACTGGCCTTTTTCCTTAACTTGGGATTTACCATTTTGGAGTTTTTTGGAGGCCTTTATGTCAATAGTATTGCCATTATTTCTGATGCACTCCATGACTTGGGCGATAGTCTCTCCCTGGGACTTTCTTGGTACCTCGCCCACAAGTCCAATAAAAAGGCCACTACTATCTTTACCTTTGGCTACAAAAGATTTTCCCTTCTGGGTGCATTGGTAAATGGACTAATCTTATTTGGAGGATCACTTTTTATCATAAAGGAAGCGATCACGCGGATCATTTACCCAGAACCATCCGACGCACAGGGCATGATGGTCTTCGCCATTATTGGTGTATTGGTAAATGGTTTTGCGGCCTATCGACTGAGCCACGGAAAAACCCTTAACGAAAGGGTGATTTCTTGGCACCTGATCGAAGATGTATTGGGCTGGGCGGCTGTTTTGGTCGCTTCTATCGTTATGATTTTTGTGGACACGCCCTATATTGACCCAGTCCTTTCCCTGTTGATCACGCTGTATATCCTGTGGAATGTCATCAAAAGGCTGAAAGAAACCCTGATGATTTTTTTGCAGGCCAGCCCTAGTGAAATCAATGAAGCTGAAATCAAAGAAAAAATACTTCAGTTCCCTCATGTCGGATCCCTTCACCATGTACATATTTGGTCACTGGACGGTGAAAAACACGTCTTCACAGCCCATATCAAGCTCAAGGAAGTAAGGGACTTTGAGGAAATTTTGTCCCTGAAAAGAAACCTCCGAAAATTGCTCAAGCAATATCCTTTTTCCCATCATACCATTGAGGTGGAATTACCTGAAGAAGAATGTGCCATGGAGCCAATGGAAGAAACCAACAGCCCGGTGCCACCAAGCGGTCACGCACCTGATTAGGCCTTGATGCGTGGAAATGCACACGCCACTTACAACTTCCTCCTCCACTGCTTCTTTTCGCCTCTCCGTTTTTTATGGTCGAGGCGCTTTCTTACAGCTGCTTTGGTCGGCTTGGTAGGTTTTCGTTTTTTCTTTCTTTCAAAAACCTTCTTGATCATCGCCTGGAATTTCTCTACAGCCAAGGTTTTGTTCTGGAGCTGTGACCTGGTTTCCTGAACGGTCACTTGGAGATGGCCCTCTGCATTTAATTTATCTGACAATCTCGCCAGCACCTTCTCCTTCGCCTCATCATCTAGGATGTTGGATCCCTTTACATCAAAAATCAGTTGTACTTTTGTGTTTACTTTGTTGACATTTTGCCCTCCGGGGCCACCACTTTTGGTTGTTTTAAAAGTGAGCTCTGAACTAAAATCCAATGTAGAAATTTCATCTGCTGTCCGCAACATATCATCTGTGCTTCTTGTGCTTTTTAAGGTACTCGGATGGTGAAATGTCCATCACATTTTTAAACTGTCGGTTAAAGTTGGACAAGTTATTAAAACCACATTCATATCCAACCTCTGAAATATTTAGCCGTCCCTCGATCAATAATTTACAAGCATAGCCTACCCGGATCTCATTCAGAAACTTGGAATAAGTCTTCTTAGTAGACTTTTTAAAATACCTGCAAAATGCCGTAGGATTCAGGTGCACCAGTTCGGCTACCTCTTCCAAAGCAATATTCCGCTTGAAGTTATTAAAGGTAAATGAATACACTTTATCCACGCGATCATCTCCCGTGATATGGAGTGGGAAACTAAAGCCATCCGTACTGAGTACTTCGTAGTCCTTTTCTTCGGACAGTCGAGCCAAAAAACGCATCAACTTCAACAATTTATGCACACCTTCCAATTCCACAAGCTCATTAAAAATGCCAAAAGCTTGATTTTTAATCTCTCCCGTAAACTTGATCCCTTGGTTTGCACGGTCAAGGAGGCCCTTCACGCCCTTCATCTCGGGCAATTTCATGAAATTTTCCCCGGCAAAAAACTTATTGAAATGAATACTAAAAGCTTCGGCACTTCCTTCTTTTTTGTCTTTAAAATACTCAGGATCATTTTGCCAAAGATGTGGGAGATTCTCTCCTATTAGGATCAGATCGCCCTCTTTGAATTGCTCTATATTATCGCCTATGAACCTGGTACCCGTGCTTTTGGTAATGTAAACCAGCTCCAGTTCGCTATGATAATGCCATACATCCAAAAAATAGGGATAGGAATGTTTGGCCACCATAAAGGACCTGTCGAATGGACTTTTTCTTTCTAGTAATTTGGCTTTCATACACGAGGGGAGTAAACAGCTTTTTCACGACCAACAGGCTTCAATTATACAAATATTATCCAATACAAACAACACAAACTAAATAAAAGCAAAAATAGTACTACATATAACCAAAATTAATGTAGCAATAGACCACCCAAAATTCCAACTTGCATAACCATTTAATGAGAACATTAAACCTATCCACGTTTTTATACATGAACATTAAAATCACTGACTATCAAGTCAAAGACATTCGGTTCCCTACCAGCAGGGAAAAACATGGCTCCGACGCCATGAATCCAGACCCGGATTATTCTGCCGCTTACATTATTTTAAAGACCAACCAACCCGATCTGGAGGGACATGGACTCACCTTTACCATAGGCCGGGGAAATGAAATCTGCTGCGCTGCATTGGAGGCCATTGCCCATCATGTGATAGGTAAAGACCTTGCAGCCCTAACGGCTGACATGGGGGCATTTTGGAGAACCGTAAACAGTGACAGTCAAATACGATGGCTGGGGCCGGAAAAGGGTGTTGTACATTTGGCAACCGGTGCCTTGGTAAATGCCGTTTGGGACTTGTATGCCAAAGTGGAGCAAAAACCACTTTGGAAGCTGCTGGGAGAAATGACTCCTGAGCAGCTATTATCCTGTATCGACTTCAGCTATATCACCGATGTCCTGACCAAGGAAGAGGCCCTCGACATCCTCAAGGAATCCGAAAAGGGGAAAAAGGAGCGAATCCGCTACTTAGAGGAAAACGGCTATCCAGGTTACACCACCTCTGCTGGGTGGCTGGGGTACACCGATGAAAAAATCAGAAGACTCTGCCGCGAGGCCAAACAAGAAGGATGGAAACATATCAAAATGAAAGTTGGTGCCAACCTGCAAGACGATATCAGGCGTGCTGGCATCATCCGGGAAGAAATTGGAGAGGACATGTACTTGATGATGGATGCCAATCAGCGATGGGAAGTAGCTGAAGCCATTGAAAACATGAAAGAATTGGCTAAATTTAATCCGCTTTGGATCGAGGAGCCTACCAGCCCTGACGATATTCTAGGCCATAAGGCCATAGCTGATGCGGTACAACCTATCTTGGTGGCTACGGGGGAGCATTGTCAAAACAGGGTGATTTTCAAACAACTCATGCAAGCCGGGGCGTTGCAGATTTGTCAAATCGACAGTTGCCGCGTAGGAGGCGTCAATGAAAACCTGGCCATTATGCTCATCGCCAAGAAATTTGACATCCCCGTCTGTCCGCATGCCGGTGGTGTGGGATTGTGTGAATATGTACAGCACTTGTCCATGGTGGATTATATCTCCATCAGCGGTTCCATGGAAGGTAGGGTAATCGAATACGTCGACCACCTTCACGAGCATTTCATCGATCCAGTAGTCATCAAAAAAGGACGTTACCAAGTCCCTAAACTTCCGGGATACAGCATTCAGATGAAAGCGGCATCATTGGAAGAGTATGATTTTGCCACAGGTCCGATATGGAACGAAACAGCTGCAAAAGTTTAACATGAGGGTACTTTTCAGCATTCCACAGGACAGGTGTTTTCCCAAAACTCATTAGTTTTCCACTATAAATAATGGAAGCAATAGGATTATGAAAAATAAAACCATTTTGATCACCGGTGGCGCAAGCGGTATTGGCCTGGCCATGACCAAGCGCTTTGCCGAAGAAGGCGGAAACGTCTATTTTATTGATTATGACCAAAAAACAGGAGAAAAAGTGGCGGAAGAATTGACCTCAAAGGGCCATAGAGTGACCTTTCTCCAAGGGGATGTTTCCCAAACTGAAGAGATGAAACAAACCATTTCCTCCATTTCAGGATCCATCGACGTATTGGTAAACAATGCTGGAATTTCCCATGTGGGCAATTTGGAAAACACTGCAGAGGAAGATTTTGACCGTCTCTATCAAGTCAATGTCAAAGGCATCTATAACTGTAGCCTGGCCAGCCTTCCAAAGATGAAAGAAAAGGGCGGCTCCATCATTAACATGGCCTCGGTGGCTTCCACCATGGGCCTTCCTGACCGCTTTGCCTATTCCATGACCAAAGGAGCTGTTTTCTCCATGACGCTCTCCATGGCCAGGGACTACGTCGAATACAATATCCGGGTAAACAGCATCGCCCCGGGCCGGGTCCATACGCCTTTTGTGGATGGATTCCTCGCGAAGAATTATCCTGGCAAGGAAAAAGAAATGTTTGACAAGTTGGCCGCTACACAGCCCATAGGGCGAATGGGCAAGCCGGAAGAAATTGCCGCCATGGCCGTTTACCTTAGCTCGGACGAGGCTTCTTTCCTTACCGGAGGAAATTACCCCATTGACGGAGGTTTTGTCAACCTCAAAATGTAGCCTTGGCGTTGCTCAGCTGTAGCATGAAGCGCTTGGTGCTGCCAGCTTAACTTGTGACCAAGCAATCCCAAGATTCAGGAAATGCTTTCCTGAATCCAAACGATGGGGATATGGAATCTCCCACAAAAATTAAAGCAACTTAGTAACCTAATAACGACACATGAAATTATTACGATTTGGAAATCCTGGAGAAGAAAAGCCAGGAATCGAAAAAGCCAATGGAATACGCATTGATTGCAGTGCCTTTGGGGAAGATTGGACGGAGGACTTTTTGACCCAAGATGGGCTGAACAGACTCACCACTTGGCTGGAGAGCAACGAGGCCAAATGTCCTGAAATCAGTTCAGAGGTTCGTCTCGGGCCGCCTATCAAACGTCCCTCCAAAATCATCTGCATTGGATTGAACTATAAGCTTCACGCCAAAGAAACCGGCGCTGAAGTACCCAAGCAGCCTATTATCTTTATGAAATCCACGACTTCCCTCAGCGGGCCGAACGATGACATCATCATTCCGCGGAATTCCGAAAAGACTGATTGGGAAGTAGAACTTGCTGTCATGATCGGTAAAAAGGCAAGCTATGTGGACAAGGAAAATGCCATGGATTATGTCGCCGGATACTGTCTGCTGAACGATGTGTCGGAACGTGATTTCCAGCTGAGCCATGGCGGTCAGTGGGTAAAGGGAAAAAGCAACGACACCTTTTCTCCTCTAGGCCCATATCTGGTCACCAAGGATGAAATCAAAGACCCTCAGCACCTCAGACTTTGGCTGAAGCACAACGGCAAAATGCTGCAAGACAGTAATACTTCTGACATGGTCTTCGATATCCCTACATTGGTCAGCCATTTAAGCAACTATATGACTTTACTTCCTGGCGATATCATTTCCACTGGTACTCCTTCAGGTGTGGGCATGGGCCTTACCCCTCCTACTTACCTGAAAGAAGGTGACGTAGTAGAGCTGGGCATTGATGGCCTTGGAACTTCACGTCAGAAAGCCGTGAATTATAAAGGGTAATTCCTTTATCGAATCATTGAATGTATAACCCGAATAATGCAATAGGATTCGTCATGAGGGTTGAAACTGCAAGAAAATCAGGCTGTTTGGAGACTGAGGCATAGCGCCGCTATGGCAAAGTCGAAGGCAGCAGCGAAGCGACTGATTTTGAAGCAGTTTCAGGCCGCAATACTTGTTCGCCGCGGCGTAGATTTCCTATGGCGTCTTTCGGGTTCAACCTGCCAATCATGGGATTGGCAGGTTTTATTGCGCTTAACCAAAAACCTACTAACCTATGAGAATTGACGCACATCAGCACTTTTGGCAATATGATGCAGAAAAACATGCTTGGATCGATGATGGCATGAAAGCCATCCAACGGGACTTTTTGCCCACCGACCTTAAGCCGCTTTTGGACAAGGAAGGCATAGACGGCACGGTCGTGGTTCAAGCTGACGAGTCACTAGCAGAAAACACCTTTTTACTTGGCCTGGCCGAGCAACATCCATGGATAAAAAAAGTAGTGGGCTGGGTCGATTTATGCTCCGATGAGGTTTTGACAACACTTGAACGATATGCCCAAGAGCCAAAAATGACGGGCTTCAGGATGATCCTTCAAGGTCAACCTCCAGAACTGATGGCCGAAAAATCCTTTAGAAATGGCTTAGGCCAACTGCAAAAGTTTGATTTCACCTATGACATCCTTATTTTCCCTCATCACATGGATGAAGCCATCGAGTTGGTCAGCCAGTTTCCTAACCAGCCCTTTGTGATCGACCATTTGGCCAAGCCCTATATCAAAGACCGTAAAATTGACGAATGGGCAGGTAAGATGAAGCAATTGGCAGAAAGGGAAAATGTTTGCTGCAAAGCATCCGGCATGGTCACAGAAGCTGATTGGAACCGATGGACCAGAGAGGACCTACGTCCCTATTTGGATGTAGTATTCGAAGCTTTTGGCCCCAAAAGGCTGATGTTTGGCAGCGATTGGCCAGTAGCACAAGTTGCCGCAGATTATCCGGTAAACGTTTCTGTCGTGAATGCGTATATTCATCAACTAAGTCAACATGAGCAAGCCGACATCATGGGAAACACAGCGGCTTCATTTTATGGCATTCAATAACCATTCTTACCAATGACAAAACGATACACCATGGCGTTGGACCTGAAAGACGACCCAACGCTAATTGCCGAATACGAAAAATTCCACCAAGCGGTATGGCCAGAAATCCAAAAAAGCATCAAAGATGCAGGCATTGAAGTCATGGAAATATACCGATGGGAAAACCGGCTGTTCATGATCATGGAAACAACGGAAGATTTTTCTTTTGAGAAAAAGGCGGCCATGGACGCTGCCAATCCAAAAGTAAGGGAATGGGAAGACCTCATGTGGACCTATCAACAGGGCCTGCCTGGAGTACCTGAAGGAGAAAAATGGCAAGTCATGAATAAGATTTTTGAATTGTAGTCTCGTTTCTCGAGAAATTGAGCTTTTCTGCCTAGGCTTAAAAGCGAAAGTATCCTAAGGATGCTTTTGAACAGTTTTTCCAGATAGAATGATTCATGGAAGGGAAATGGATGCGTATGTGCTATTTTTTATCCAATCATAACACACTTCCAGCCTATTTTCAAAACAACTTCAACTTTCCAACCCGAATAAACTAACAGAATAGTTTGTTTTGGTGAATTTTATTTCTACATTTATAGAACACATTCTAAATACATAGAAATGAGATTATCTACAAGTGAAGAGCAATTGATGAATTATCTCTGGAAGCTGGGAAAAGCGTTTATGAAAGACCTGCTACAAGCCTACCCTGACCCAAAGCCAGCACCTACGACAGTGGCCACGCTGCTCAAAAGGATGATTGATAAAAAAGTCGTTGCTTACAAGACATACGGAAATTCACGGGAGTATTATCCATTGATCAACAAAAGCACCTATTTCGGACATCAGGTGAAAGGAATGATTAAAAATTTCTTTGATAATTCTCCTTCACAGTTCGCCTCTTTTTTCACCTCCGAGACAGATCTTACAGATGAGGAATTACGGGACCTAAAAAAGCTCATCGACCAACAGTTAAAAAACAAAACGTCATGATTGCCTACCTCATTAAATCGACCATTAGTTTATTGTTATGCTATCTGGCCTACCGACTATTCTTGTCCAAGGAAAAAATCCATCAGTTTAATCGGTTTTTTCTGCTCGCAAGCATCATTTTTTCACTGCTAGCGCCCCTTTTTCATTCCCCTATTCGAACCTCCACGGAAGTAGCACATTTTTCAGTCATGTCCAATCCCCAACTTACATCCGAGCAAACGGCCCCTAAAAAACCACGCTTATCATTACCTGAGAAACTGCCTGAAACAGCAGCTCTCCCCATCGCTCACATCCTCATTGGCATTTATAGCATTTTCCTAATGTATTTTCTCCTTCGTTATGCTATTACCATTTGGAATTTTTATAGGAGGACCATGACTCATCAGGTCATTGATCGTCACGGTATCAAGTTCGTGATGGATTCCTGTAAAGACACACCGTATACTTTCTTTCAATATGTTTTTGTTAACGACACAGCTTATCAAAAAAAACAATTGGATCCACGCCTGCTCCATCATGAGCTCGTGCATGCCAAGCAGTGGCACAGCATTGACATTTTGTTGGTGGAACTTCTAAAAGCCATCTTTTGGTTCAACCCAATTTTCCATCTATATAAAAAGGCTATCCAGCTGAACCATGAGTTTCTGGCAGATGAATCGGTCAACCGTCAATTCGGTAACATCAACGCATACCAAAACCTCCTGCTTTCTTACGCAGGCCAACAGCAACAAAATAAGCTGGTGAGCTATTCAAAACATTCCCTAACCAAAACAAGATTGATCATGATGCGCAAAGAAAAAAACCTCTCTAACATCCTATTAAAATTGGCCCTCATTATTCCGTTTATTTTAGGTGGGACCTTCCTGTTCAGTATGAAGCCACAACGCACAACGGCTCCTAAAGCAATTCCTCAAAAGGTCACTCCCCACCCTCCTTCTGCTCCCCCGCAAGGTGATTATTTAGAAGAATATAAGCAGCACTATCAGCATCTTCAAGAGTTAATGGATAAAAAAGGAAAGGTCAATTTAAACGAAATTGATATTGACCGCATGAGGCAATTATGGGACTTCATGTCGGATAAACAGAAAGAAAAAGCTCCCAAAGTGCATGGTGTCCCTGCACCTCCCATCCCAGAAAAAAAGCATGCTTCAAATTACCAAATGGAAGAATGGACGACCAATCATGATTATGGGATATGGTTAGATGATACACTTGTCCCCAATGAAGAGCTCAGTGGATTTAGCTCAAAAGATATTGCTTATTGGCAGTACAGTAGATTGTATAAAAATGCTAAGAATTACGACAAATATAAAACCAGAGTCAGCTTGATGACCCATGATGGCTTTTATAAAACATTCATCATGAAAGAAACGGGGTTCGACCAATTGACCGCATACAATAAAGCCATTGAAATCTACACAGCACATCAAAAGCATCCAAAAAAAAATGCTGGTCAATTAGGCGGGAAACTAAGCGACCTACAGCAAGTCTATAACCACATTCCTCAATGGAAAAAAGAGAAATACGAGGTCAAACCACCTTCAGAGATAATTAAAAATCTATAGCTTATCAGCTAGGTAAATACCGTCTCCAAATTATGCCGAGGAATTTGCCTCGGCATTTCTTAGGCAAGCTTCCCTATCCCTATTTTTGGTTTAACACACCATTCACTTTTTACACTTGTCCCAAAATTCACCTTCACCAATCCCCTAAATACACCGGATCGAACCTATATTCTGGCCTGATAAGTGTACAGTTCAAAGTACCTGCCTCTTTTCTCCATCAATTCCTCATGCTGGCCACGTTCTACTATTTCCCCTTTTTCCACCACTAAAATCTGATCTGCCTGGCGAATAGTGCTGAGGCGGTGGGCAATCACGAAGGAGGTCCTACCCTTCATCAATTTTTTCAAGCTTTCTTGTATCAGGGTCTCGCTTTCCGTGTCCAGGTTAGAAGTGGCTTCATCCAAGATTAGGATTCGCGGATCTGCCAAAATAGCCCTGGCAATGGCAATCCTTTGCTTTTGTCCACCAGAGAGTTTTACACCACGTTCTCCGATCAAGGTATCCAGTCCGTCTTCAAAACGATCCGTAAACTCGTGGACATGGGCAGCATATACAGCTTGCATCAACTGTTCTGTACGGGCGTCAGGACGGGGGAAAAGGATGTTTTGCCGTATCGTTCCTTCAAAAAGAAAGTCATCCTGCAGCACCACCCCTAATTGGCTGCGGTAACTGGCCAAACTCACCTGCTGAAGGTCCGTACCATCGATGGTCACGGTACCTCCGGCTGGATTGAGGAAGGATGCTACCAATCCCGCAATGGTGGTTTTTCCTGAGCCGGATGTCCCTACCAACGCTGTCATCGACCCCGCCGGTGCTTCAAAACTCACTTCTTTCACCACATTCTTGCCTTCCTCATACGCAAAACTCACTTGCTCAAAAGCCAAGTCCCCCTTGATCGATGGCAGTTGTAGGTTTCTGGACTTTTCATCCTCCTCCAAAGGGATGTTCATGATTTCCTCGGTCCTGTCAAGGCCAGCAAAAGCCTCTGTCAGCTGGCTTCCAATATTGCTCATCTGAACGATCGGTGCAATCATAAACCCCAAGTAAAGGGTAAACGCCAAAAAGTCACCAAAAGTAAGCTCACCGCTCATGATCATATAGCCACCGATTCCCATAATCCCCGCTGAAGCCAAGCCCAGCAGCAAGGTAGCCGCACTGGTAACCATGCTGGTAGTGGTCAAACTGGATTTTATGTTCAAATAGAGCCGTAGCACACCTTCTTCAAAGGTCTTTACTTCTTGGGCCTCAGCATTGAATCCCTTGATTACCCGGATGCCTCCTAGGGTCTCCGCAAGTCTACCGGTAACTTCTGCATTGATTTTACCTCTCTCTCTGAAAATTGGCCTGATCTTGCCAAAGGCTTTTAGCGATATCAATCCAAAAATAATAACGGGCACCAACACGTAAAGAGTCATCATGGGGCTGATATAAATCAACAGCCCCAAACAAATCACAGATGTCAATACCCCTCCTACCATCTGTGCCAAGCCAGTGCCTACAAGGTTGCGCACACCTTCCACATCGGTCATAATCCTGGAGACCAATTCTCCTGTTTTGGCGTTGTCGAAGAAACGAATCGGAAGTTTGATGATATGGCTTTGGACTTTTGCCCTTAGCTTGGCAATGAGGTGTTGGGCTTCTACGCTAAGGATTTGGGTCAGGGCAAAGCTGGTTACGGCCTGCACGGTCACCGCCACGCCTACGGCAATGACCAGCCACTTGAGCAATTGCATGTTACTGTTTGGGATGACTTCATCCATCAAATATTTACTGGCTCCAGGCAAAACCAATCCGGCCAACCGGCTGATAATGATCAAGAATAAACCAATAAACAACTGCTTCCTTCTCGGCCAAATGATGGTTTTGAACACGTGGCCAATGGTAACTTTTCTCTCAGACTTTTTTGTAGACATATGGCAAATAAAAATAGGGGCAATTTTCAACGAAAACTGCCCCCTTTAAGTTCTTAAGGATGCTAATTAATTCCAATTCGGACGCTGCCTGATTTTACTCCTGCTTGAGACCACGCCAAATATCAAAGCATTGATAACCAAACCGAGCACTAAAAGAATAGCGGTCTCAAAACGCGTGAGAATAGAGCTTCCCGCCATGATGCGTTTGGAGTCGTCATTCACTTGTTTGCCTACCGTCAACTGGATATCGGACAGCTGTTGGAGGTTAGTTGAGGCTTCGGCGATCAATTCATTTGACCTTTCCCTGGCTGACTGGAAATCGCCACGATTATCGTCTTCATGCTGCATGGCATTCTCCACTGAATACAAAGCTTGGATATTGCTTTTAAGATCAGTCAGCGCTTCAGCTTCTTCTTGTGTAAGGTAGGTGGCTTCAAAATCCACCAAAATACTGTCTATCTCTGCATTAAATCCTTCATTGGAGGATTGAAATGCATTAAATTCGGTGCCATCTTCACAGTTGTCAATGAGACGTTGCTTCTTGTTAAGAAAGTCTGATAGATGATAAATATAACTTTCCGGCAACAACCTGTCTTGATAAATCGTCGAACAAGATGTAGTAAGATCAGTTACATTTTCCTCATCGAGCATATTCTTCACAAATACCGAAACGAACAAAACCATTAATAATATAGCAATGGTCACTCTACTTTTTAAACTATATATCCACTTCATAACTAAAGCTCCTTTGGTTTTATATTGAAAGACTAAACAGCCAAACAAGGTTTGTTCTCCCCATATAAATTAATCATTTTTCACTGATTAACAATTAATTAACAAACATATTATCTTTTACGGATATAAACGTGAAGAGGTGACGAATAAATAAAATATTCAGCCTTTTTAGAAAGATTTTTAATAAGGACGAGCTTTCAAAAATAGTTTAGTATTACATCAAAAATCACAACATAACCCCCTGTCCTGCTCCATCATCTACACAAATCCAGTACCGTAATTGACAAAGCAAAAAAGTCTTAATCATCTTACCATTAAGCTCACTAACCCGCTAGCAATTAAATATTTAAACTTTTAATGTTAAATTTTATTAACTCGAAAATCACCATATAATCCACTTTATGTTATACAAAAAACACTTTAACACGAACAAAAAGCCCAAACCTTCCCTTTCACTATTAATTTAGGCATAAATCGTATAATTATTCTAACTTTTAAATTTTAGATCATACACTTTTTTAGGCATCTTTGTGTCCACAGGTTAAAAATTATCGTAACCTAAAAGTAACAGAACCAGAAAATTATGCAGGCGAAAGACTTTATACAGCTTCTCAAGCTGACACCCAAAATGCCCGTTAAAGTAGAATACCTCCCTGGACTATTCACTGACGGTGGCTTTACGATTTCCAAAATTGCTTTCAAGAAAAATGAAGCAGTTCAGGTTTACCTTAGTGACAACAAAACACCTGGACACCTTCCCCATACAGAAGAACTCAAAACGCTTTTGATCCAATCAGTGGGAGAAACCGAAGAACTTGGAAACATGGAGATCAGAGTCATTTATGGTAATCAAGATATAGAAAGCACGGAATTGGACATCACGGAGGTAGAAGTTTTCCAAGGTACTTTCACCCTAAAATTATATTCCTTAAACAACCTGACCAAGGCAAAGGCACGTCAAGAGAAACAACAAAAGGAACAAATGGCCCAGAAAGGCAAGCGATTTTTCTTCCACGCAGTAAGAAATTTTCTCTTCCCCCAACCATTGGTACTTAAGTGGAATCTGGCTAAATTATAGTCCAAATTCCAACGTAAACAAACATGTCCAATACAGACCTGATTATCCCTGAAAGAAGCCGCGACATTGGTGACTTTTTAGTGGGCCGTTTATTGCCCTTTCGAAAAAAAAGAATGGTAGGGCCATTTGTGTTCATTGATCATATGGGGCCTTCTACCGTAAAACCCGGTCACTATATGGATATTGGCCAGCATCCCCATGTCGGCTTGTCCACCCTTACTTTTTTGCTTGAAGGAGAAATGGTTCACGAGGACAGTTTGGGCACGAAACAACTCATTGCGCCTGGATCCGTCAATTGGATGACAGCCGGCCGCGGGGTCACCCATACCGAGCGGACCCCTCCAGCAATGCGGGATGGCGGCACTTATCCCATTCATGGTTATCAAATCTGGGTGGCGCTACCGAAGGAAAAAGAACTGATGGCGCCACAGTTTCACCACATTGATGCCAAAGACCTTCCGCAATGGCAAGATCAAGGCGCTTCTTTTACCTTAGTGGCCGGCAAGGGTTATGGCCGTACCTCTCCAGTTCCCGTACATTCTGACCTTTTTATGATTGACATCAAAACCACCGCAGACCATGACCTTGAGATCGTCGGGCATTTGGAAGGGGAAATTGGGATCTGCATCGTCACTGGAGAAGTCAATGCTTGTGATCAGGTAGTGGAAAAAGACCATTTACTGGTCTCCAAAATCGACAACCAATGTGCGCTTAAGATCAAAAAAGATAGCCATATCATCCTTTTCGGTGGACCAGCATTTCCGGAAGAACGCTTTATAGAATGGAATTTCGTGGCCAGTGATAAAGCCATTATTGAGGAAGGAAAAGCAAAGTGGAAGGCCAAAGACTGGCCCATGGTGAAAGGAGATGACTCCTATATCCCCTGGCCGTAAAAATTTCCGCTAATACCATTTTAGACTATTAAATTCCGCAAGGAAACATTCCAGGTATATTTGGTATTATCCCATCCAAACATTTTATTAATCCACCCTTATCATGTTTCTTTGTGAAAACATAAAAAATCCAATACTATCTTTTCATGAAGATCATAGCCATCGGGCGAAATTACGCCAAACACATCGAGGAATTAGAAAACGAAAGACCTGAAAATCCAGTAGTTTTCCTCAAGCCAGACACGGCAATCATCAAAAACAACCTGCCTTTTTACCTGCCAGAATTTTCCCATGACGTTCACCATGAAGTGGAATTGGTTTTGAAGATCAACAAAGAAGGCAAGTTTATCAAAAAAGAGTTTGCCCATCGCTATTTCGGTGAGATTGGGATTGGCATTGATTTTACGGCAAGGGATGTCCAACAAAAGTGCAAGGAAAAAGGACTCCCTTGGGAAATTGCCAAAGCTTTCAATGGCTCTGCTCCTATCGGCAGGTTTTTACCGGTTAGTGATTTTAAGGACTTCAAAGACATCAACTTCCACCTTGACATCAACGGAGAGCAAAAGCAGGTGGGCAACACCTCCCTGATGCTGTTTGATTTTGGGGTCATCATCGAATACGTTTCCCAATTTTTTACGTTAAAGAAAGGCGACCTAATCTTTACTGGAACGCCTGCGGGGGTAGGCAAAGTAGCCGCAGGTGACCACCTTGAAGCCTTTATCGAAGACCAAAAATTGTTGGATTTTGAGATTAAGTAAATTTCTCCTTTTCTTGCTCATTTGGGGATGGACAGAAAGCACCTTATTTGCCCAAACTGACAAGGGGTATTATCAATTCCCCATCAAACCTGGGGAGCGCAATTACCTCTCGGGCAACATGAGTGAAATCCGCCCCAATCACTTTCATAGTGGCATTGACATCAAAACTGAAGGCAGACAGGGGCTTCCGATCTATGCCGCAGCAGATGGCTATGTTTACCGGATGAAGGTATCGAGTTATGGCTATGGCAATGTCCTTTACCTCAAGCACCCCAACGGCCAATACACATTATATGGTCACCTAAAGGATTTCAATGCACGCATCGCTAAATACATGTGGCAAGAAATGACAGCAGCAGAGGAAAATGACTTGGAAATCTATCCCGATTCCATGGCATTGCCCATCAAAAAAGGGGAAATCATTGCCTATTCCGGAAATACCGGAAGTTCAGGTGGGCCCCACCTGCATTTTGAAATCCGGGATTCCCTGGACCGTGCACTGGATCCGCTAAAGTTTGGCTTTAGTGAAGTAAAAGACAGCACTCCGCCCACCGTCAGGGCCGTGGCCATTACACCCCTTACACTTGAAAGCCGGATCAATGGCAAATTCGAACGCACAGTCCTTCGGCTAAATTACCGGGACAATCAGTTTGTAGTGGACGGCAACCTTTCCATTACGGGAAAAGTAGGCATTGAAGTAAGCGGATACGACAAGCTGGACGGTGCTTACAACCCCAATGGATTTCCGCACTTTGAAATCTACGAAGAAGGCCAGAAGACTTTTGATGTCAATGTCGACAAGATCGATTTTAACTTAGGCAGGTTCTTATTGACCCATACGCACGAAAACCGCTATACCAAACTTTACACGACTCCTTATAACCAGTTTGATTTCTATACCCCCGATAGCCTCTACAGCGGAGCCATTCAGGTGATGCCTGATAGCACAAAAGATGTTACGGTTCGTTTGGAAGATGTGTTCGGCAATGAAAGCCTCCTAAAGTTGACTTTCAAAGGTGAAAAAGAAACCCATGATGTCAGCAGTTATAGTGCCAGTAGAAAGGCCATAGCGTATAAGGGAAACTGGATGATCATTAGGGCCGATAAGACTGATGGACACAAGTTGGCCAAGTTTTATGTCAATGGTATGATGATGGATGTCATGATGTCCTACGAAGACCCTCGGTTCAGGACCTATATTTGGGACATGGATTTTGGGCTGCCCGATTCAGTGGATATTTGCTCCGAGGTGATCAAACCTGCGCTCCAAGCCAAAATCCCCTTTAACAAGGAATACTATTTTAACGATGGATATACGGCCATCCACTTTCCAAAAGATGCCCTCTTAGAGACCCTTTTTCTCCATACGGAAAGAAGCACCTATTACAATCGACCTTCGGTCAAAATCAACGATGATCGAGGGGATTATTTACGCAACGAGATCTCCGTCAGTATGGACGTTTCAGGGTATGACGGACCAATCGATCATGTGGACGTTTACCAACTTTACGGAAATGGATACAAGCGTTTCTTAGGAGGAGAGTGGAACGAAGGGAAGATTAACTTTAAAACCAAATATTTTGGTACTTTTGTATTGGTCAAAGATGATACTCCGCCTACTATTCGCCCTATCCGCGTCAGTTCCTCATCATTACGGTTTTCTATCCGAGACAATCTCTCGGGTATCAATCGTTTTGAAGCCAGGATTAACGGAAAATGGGTAATATTGAGGTTTGAACACAAAAATGGTGTAATTTGGACGCAGAAGCAGGACAACACCCCTTTCAAAGGCCAGTTTGAGCTAAAAGTCACAGATAATGCAGGTAACGATGCAGTTTTTAGCCGGAAACTTTAGGTTTTTGGAAAATATTTCAGAACTTTAAATGTCAAAAAAACACTTAAACCTATAAAACACTAATTTATGTCACTTGAAATAGGAAACAAAGCGCCTGATTTTGAGGCAAAAGACCAAGATGGTAACACGATAAAACTGTCTGATTATAAAGGTAAAAAGGTGGTGCTTTATTTTTATCCAAAGGACAACACTCCTGGATGCACCGCGCAAGCCTGTGACCTAAGAGATCATTACGATGCGCTTTTGGATGCAGGATACGTGGTACTTGGCATCAGTACAGATTCCGAAAAATCCCATAAAAAGTTTATTGAAAAGCACGAACTTCCCTTCCCGTTGATCGCCGACGAGGACAAGGCCGTACATGAATTATACAACACCTGGAGGGAAAAGAAAAATTACGGCAGGACTTATATGGGCACTGTTCGTACCACTTTCGTTATCGATGAAGAAGGTAAGATTGCCGAAATCATCGAGAAAGTAAAAACCAAAGAACATTCAAATCAAATACTTAAATAATTCCTTTAAAATGGAAAAACTATCAACCGAACAACTTAAAAAGACCGCCTCACAGGTGAGACGAGACATTGTGCGCATGGTGCACGATGTGCAGTCGGGACACCCAGGAGCATCACTAGGATGTACTGAATTCTTTGTGGCCTTGTACTTTAACCAATTGAAGCACAACAATGAATTTTCAATGGAAGGAAAAGGAGAAGACCTATTTTTTCTTTCCAATGGACATATTTCCCCTGTATGGTACAGCGTGCTGGCCAGAAGCGGTTATTTTAACATCGAAGAGCTGAAGACTTTCAGAAAGATCGATAGCCGTCTTCAAGGGCACCCAGCAGTAGAAGAAGGCCTTCCGGGCATTCGCATAGCATCAGGGTCATTGGGTCAAGGCTTATCAGTAGCCATTGGAGCAGCCCAAGCCAAAAAAATAGACGGTGATGACGGAATCGTCTACGCCCTGATGGGTGACGGTGAGCAGCAGGAAGGTCAAATCTGGGAAGCTGCCATGTACGCTCCCCATCACAAAGTGGACAACTTGATCGCTACCATTGACTATAACGGTCAGCAAATCGACGGCCCCACGGATGCTGTCATGAACCTTAACGACCTCAAAGCTAAATGGGAAGCCTTTGGATGGGAAGTCATCGACACCTTGAAAGGAAATGATATGGAGTCTGTTGTCTCCAGCTTGGAATATGCCCGTACCCTGTTGGGCAAGGGCAAGCCAGTGCTCAACTTGCTGCACACAGAAATGGGCTACGGGGTAGACTTTATGGTTGGCACCCACAAATGGCACGGAATTGCGCCAAATGACGAGCAATTGGCAGATGCACTGGGGCAGCTGGAAGAAACCCTTGGGGATTATTAACTACCCACAAATGGGACGCAAACCCCATTTGACAATCAAACAGTCCAACAATTCAACAACTGAACAATCATGGAAAAGACTTTAGATACAAAATTCACCTATACAGAAAAAAGCGACACCCGCTCCGGTTTCGGGGACGGGCTGTTGGAAGCAGGACGTAAGAATCCCAATGTGGTAGGGCTTTGCGCTGACCTCATTGGGTCTTTGAAAATGGGCGCTTTCCAGAAAGAGTTTCCGGAAAGGTTCTTTCAAGTAGGCATTGCTGAAGCCAATATGATGGGACTTGCTGCCGGGATGAGCATCAACGGCAAAATCCCTTTCACCGGTACTTTTGCCAATTTCTCTACAGGCCGTGTATATGACCAAATCCGTCAGTCCATCGCCTATTCCGAGAAAAATGTAAAAATCTGTGCTTCCCACGCAGGATTGACCCTTGGGGAAGATGGGGCGACACACCAGATTCTGGAAGATCTGGGCATGATGAAAATGCTGCCAAACATGACCGTTATCAATCCTTGTGATTATAACCAAACGAAAGCAGCTACCATGGCCATTGCAGATTACCATGGCCCTGTTTACCTTAGGTTTGGCCGTCCAAAGTGGCCGATCTTCACACCAGCTGGTCAGAAATTCGAAATCGGCAAAGCCTGGAAAATGATCGAAGGTAAAGACGTGACCATTTTTGCCACTGGCCACTTGGTATGGGAAGCAGTAGTAGCAGAAGCAAAGCTAAGAGAAGAAGGCATCAGCGCGGAAGTCATCAACATCCACACGATCAAGCCTTTGGACACAGAAGCGATCTTGGAATCAGTAGCCAAGACAGGCTGCTGTGTCACAGCCGAAGAGCACCAGTATAATGGTGGCCTTGGAGACAGCGTGGCCCAGACGTTGGTAAGAAACAGTCCTGCTCCTCAGGAATTCATTGGAGTAGACGATTCCTTTGGAGAATCAGGAAAACCGATGGAGCTGTTGGACAAATATGGACTTGATGCCAATAACATCGTCAAAGCCGCCAAAAAGGCCATTGGCAGAAAATAATCAGATCCAATCTTGGATTTATTGGGCAGCAAATTGGTTTATCCGGTTTGCTGCTTTTATTTTTAAAACGAATTGATCTATCAGCCTTTTACCCAAATCATGAAAACCTATATTCTTGCCCACCTCTTTCCACTCTTGCTTTGCTTTTGCGCTTGCAGTAATGCGCAGCAATTGGCCTTCGAAAAATCTGATGAAGGGATCCTGCTTAAAGAGAAGGGGCAGGCACGCTTTTTTTATCAAACTGCCACAAAATCACTGGATGGCAACTATCCTCGGGCAAACTATGTTCACCCCCTTTACGGCTTGGAAGGGGAAGTACTGACAGAAGACTTTCCCGAGGACCACTTCCACCACCGCGGAATCTTTTGGACTTGGCACCAACTATATGTAAATGGTAAGCGCATCGCTGATCCTTGGTTTTGTGAAGGCATTTCATGGAAGGTAAAAAACACCGAAACTACCGTCCAAAATAACCAAGCGACCATACAGGCAACTGTAGAGTGGCTGGCTGACAGCTTACAAAACCGTGCTGTCTTGGAAGAACAAGTAACGATCACCTTTCACCGACTCGAAACGAATGCTTATGCGCTGACTTTCGATATCACCATGACGGCACTGGTGAATGGTTTGGAATTGGGAGGCTCGGAAGATGCCAAAGGCTATGGAGGTTTTTCCCCCAGAATCAAGCTTCCCAAAGAAGTGATGTTTCGATCCGAAGGAAAAGAAATCATTCCACAAAACCTTCCCGTACACGCGGGACCTTGGATGAGTGTAGAGGGAAAGTTTGGTCACAACAGTCCATCCACCATCACCATCATGGGAGCACCTGAACACCTTCCCTCCTACCAAGGCTGGATCCTTCGAAGTGCCAACAGCATGCAAAACATGGCCTTCCCTGGCAAAGATCCGATCACCATTTCCAAAGGTCAACCCCTTAAGTTCAGAAATATGATTTTGGTACATAAGACACTTGGTACGGAAGAAATAAATGATTACTACCAGTGGTTTAGAGAAGAAGACTTTTAGGAATTAATGGCAATTTGGATAATTTTCATCAAACAATCCCCTATCCTCAATATTATAGTGCTTTCGATTACCTGTTTGGTACCATTCGTAAAAGAATGATTTGGCAAAATATAATTCATCCTAATTTTGCTGACAAATCATTACCCTATACATGAAAATTGGATTAAAGAAAAAACTTGAGGACGAACTTGTCCTGAAAGTTTCGCGGATGAAACAGGTCATCAAACCTACCAAGCCACACAAACATGCGGGATATCATGAATTGATTTTTTTGTCAAAAGGATCTGGTAAGCATACCATTGGTGATGAAACTTTTGACGTTATCCCACCATCAGGGTTTTACCTTGGGCCAGGCCAAGTACACTGTTGGGACTTTTCGAAAATCCCAGATGGGTATGTGATTCTTTTTAAGGAAGAAATTCTTGTTCAGTACCCGAAATCCCAAAACTGTCTCTTTGATTTCCCAAATTATTTTGACCTCTCGGGCGATAATGGCATTTTCAAGATTTTGGACATCTTTTTTAAAACATATAAAGCTGGTAGCGACTTGGATTTTTTAACCGCTTATTTGAATTTAGTGATCATCAAAAGCAGTGCTTTGGCCAAAATGAGCCGAAACAATTACACTTCCTTTACCCGTGAATTTACCAATTTTAAACAAGTCCTAAATGAGCATTTTAGGGAGGTCAAGCACGTAGAGCGCTACGCGGAAATGATGAACTTATCTGTCAAAAAACTGAATAAAATCTGTAAAACTTCCGTCAATGCTACTGCAAGAGAGGTGATCAGAGAAAGGATGCTTATTGAAGCAAAGAACCTCTTAACCCATACAGATAGTACGGTATCGGAAATTGCATTTGAACTTAACTTTACGGATTCGTCCAATTTTGTAAAATTTTTCAAAGCACAAACCACACTTACCCCTTTAGAATATCGGGCTAGGGCAATAGGATGATTTCACCATAATCGGATCATATTTACCGTAAAATTTACCTAGGATAAAGTTGTTTTGCAGTAAAACACCATTTCATGAACAAAGCTATAATCACTATAATATTTTCATGTGTTTTGGCCCCCGCCATGTCCCAAACAGGGCTAAAAGGCACTGTCATTGACCAATCCCAGAAAACACCATTGGAATATGCCAATATTGCCTTGTATGGACTACCAGACAGTACCTTGATCAAAGGAGCTGTGACCGATGAAAATGGAAATTATGAATTGATGGAACTGGACAGGGGCACCTATTATCTGACCGTCAGTTTCTTGGGGTACCTTACCATTCACACGCCATCCATTTCAGTCCAAAAATCTCAAGTAAAGCAGTTGGACCCCATTGCTTTGGCGCCCAATGAACAGTTGATGAGCCAAGTAGAAGTGAGTGGCGATCGCTATACGACCATGCACAAGATCGATCGGCAGGTATTTGAGGCTAGTAGCTTTGAAGCCAGTAAAGGGGGAACGGCCACAGACCTGCTTCGCAACCTTCCTGGGCTCAGCATGGACGCCAGTGGACAAATCAGCGTAAGGGGCACTACAGGGTTTGTGATAATGGTCAACGACAAACCCATCCAAACAGATCCTAGTGTATTTCTAAGCCAAATCCCAGCCAACAGTATCAAAAATATCGAAGTGGTCACTGCCCCTTCTGCCAAATACGATCCGGAAGGAAAAGCCGGAATGATAAATATCATCACTTCTAAGCCCATTGAAGACGGCACCTTTGTTCAAATCAACACTAAAATCGGACTACCTAGCATCCAATCCTATGACAACAAAGTAAACCCCAAAAGGTATGGTGCTGATTTTACCATCAACCACCGACAAGGAGATTGGGACCTGTCTGTAGGAGGCAGTTACCTCCGGAATGACCTTGCTGGTCGTAGAGAGGGTAACGTTTACACCATTAGCGGCGATACGACCACCTATTTCCCTTCCGATGGGGAGCGGAGTTTTGACGAGGAAATGTATTCGGGGAGGTTGACCCTTGGGTATACCCCTTCCAAACAGGACCTGTTCAGCTTGGGGCTATATGCCGGTAAAAGAAGCAAAGATCGAACAGCAGATATCATTTATTATGACAATCACGCAGTGGTAGATGATGAGGAAATTTACCAAATGCAGTATTACAATGAAAACCTGCGAATCAGACGGAGTGACTTCGTAATCGGAAGTTTTGATTACGAACACACCTTTACCAATGCCTCCAAATTAAGTTCTTCTTTCTTATATGAATATACCATGCTCGGTGGGCCGACTACCAATCGAAACCTAGGCTATCCAGACATAGATGTAGTTTATCAAGATGAGTATAACACCAACGATAATCCACTGCATGGCATACGCTTCCAAACGGACTATACGGCTGCTCCTTGGAAAATCGGAACGTTTGAGACGGGATACCAATTTAGAAACCTAAACCATACCGGTGACTTTGTCTATGAAAGAAAAAACACTGAAACGGGGATATGGGAACTTGTTCCTGACTTTTCCAGCAATGTGAACCTTACTCGGCAGATCCATTCCGCCTATGGGTTGCTTTCCGGTGAAAAAGGAAAATGGTCTTACTCGGCCGGTGTAAGGCTCGAGTACATGGACCGCGAGTTAGCCCTGAAGGACAAGGCCGGGATGGTGGATACCACTTACACCTATGATTTTGTAAAACCATTTCCTTCTGCCAGCCTGCAATACCACGTCAATGAGGAACTGACCTTAAAAGCTGCTTATACCAAAAGGGTACAGCGTACCACCACCTTCAAAATGAACCCTTTTCCCGAGCGAGAGCATTCCGAAACACTCGAACAAGGCGATCCCACCTTGCTGCCCGAATTTGTGGATTTGGTGGAATTAGGCGTCATCAAGGATTTTGGAGATCATTCCTTTTACGCAACAGCCTACTATAGTGATATTAAAAACCTGGTAAATCGAGTAAATACCATTTACAATGACACCATTCTAAACCGGATATATTCAAATGTAGGGTCGGGCACATCCTTGGGTATAGAAACAGGCATAGCGCTAGCCCCCACCTCATGGTGGAAACTGTTTGCCGGCGGCAATTTGTACAAATACCACATCAAAGGAGCATTTGATGATCGTCCTGTCGATGCTTCCACTTGGGTTTACTCCATTAATGCCAATACCACCTTCGATATTTCATCCAGCCTGAACCTGCAATGGTCCCTCAATTACCTTTCGGATCGCGTAACGGCCCAAGGTGAGGACAGCCGGTTTTTCTCGCCCAACCTCACCGTCACCAAGACCTTTCTGGACGGCAGGCTCAGCACATCCCTCCAATGGCTCAACATGGACATGGGGCTGCTTCACACTAACGAACAGCGTATCACCACATGGTCTGAAAATGAATTTTATACCACCACCAATTACGTGTATGAAGTAGACATGTTTATGCTCAACATCAGTTACACCTTTAACCGAATAAAAAATAAGGCTCGCTTTATTAAAAGTGAATTTGGGGACAAGGAATTTTAAGGAAGAAATTCGTGGCTAAGATCAGGTAAACAACCTTCCACCAGCATTTTCATTTGGCCGATGGGAAAGAACTCGGGAAATTTAAACGTAAAACCGAGTTCTTTCCTATCGCCAGGGAGGAATGGTCCATTGATTTTTTCGCGGCTACTTCTCGATCATGATGAGCCAAGCGATTGACCGAGCACTATCATACCTTCGGCAATTCCCATCCATTATGATAATTGGCCGTTACCAATTTATTGGCATCCTTATCGGTAAATAGCCCTTTTTCAGCATCCCAATAGATTTTCTTTCCTGTTTTATAAGCAATATTGCCCATGTGGGCATTGATGGCGGCCACACTACCTGTCTCGATACCACAATGGAGCTTTGACGCATCATTGGCTTTGATGGATTCCACAAAATTCACGGTATGCTTGTCCAAGGCATTGCCTTCAGGCTTTACCCTGGCCATTCCCTCGATCAGCGACTTCCCGTCTTTTTTCTCGGCAATGATTTCCCAGCCACCACGATTGACCACCAAGGTAGCATTATTGCCAATAAAGGCGATCCCTTCTGTGTATCCATAATTACCTCCATCAATCCCCGTGGCATGCTCCCAAAGCATATTGAATCCATCATATTCATAGACGGTCTGCAAAGTATCAGGTGTTTCGGAAGCATCATCTGGATAAGCGAGTTTTCCCCCGGAAGCCATTACCGATTTGGGAGCACTTACGCCCATAGCATAAAGTGCAATGTCTATTTCATGCACCCCCCAGTCGGTCATCAACCCTCCGGCATAGTCCCAAAACCAACGAAAATTAAAGTGAAAGCGATTTTCATTAAATGGTCGCTCTGGTGCAGGGCCTAGCCACATCTTATAATCTACGCCCGGAGGAGGGGTGCTGTTCGGCTTGACGGGCACCGGATTCATCCACCCTTGGTACGCCCAGCACTTCACCAATCGGATATTTCCCAATTGGCCGGATTTTACAAAAGAAATCGCGTCGTCATATTGGTTACCGCTTCGTTGCCACTGCCCTACCTGCACCAGTTTCCCATAGCGATCTGCTGCTTTCACCATGAGATTGCATTCCTCTATTGAATTGGCCAGTGGCTTTTCTACATAAGCATGCTTTCCTGCGGACAAACTGTCGATCAGGGTGAGACAATGCCAATGATCAGGCGTTCCAATGATTACTACATCTACCTCTTTATCCTCTAATAGCTTTCTGTAATCCTTATACAATGTAGGCTTTTTGCCGCGTAGTTTTTCCACATCTGCGGCCCGTCTGTCCAATACACCTTGGTCTATATCCGCTATGGCTACACAATTTACCTGCGGCATTTTCAGAAACGAATTCATATTGGACCACCCCATTCCATTGGCTCCAATAAGGCCGACGTTGATTTGGTCACTGGCAGGAATACTCCGGGTGAACAGGCCAAAATCTTTGGCAGAAAGAACAGAGGGTATGGATAACCCCGCTGAAGCCAGCAGGGTGTTTTGTAAAAATCTTCTTCGTGATGACATGATAGGTTATTTTGTTGTTAAAATGCTTAATTCTAGGGTACTTGTGGTCGGTATGTCGTACACAGTCCGCTACCAAAAGGGCAGCAAGGACTATTTATCGTCCATTTACAGCTTCCTTACCCAGATATTCCTAAAGTTCACCAAATTACCATGGTCCTGAAGTTTGATCGGTAATTCAGTTTCATGTGCTTCGTACTTATGAACGCCAATATACGCAGTAGATCCTTTTACTTCATAGTGGTTTTGCACTAGTACTCCATTATGGATAACGGTCACGTAAGCTGGAGAAATGACCATCCCATCTTTATTGAATCGCGGGGCAGTAAAAAACACATCGTAAGTATTCCATTCTTGCGGAGAACGCATGGCATTGGCCAAAGGAATACCTTCTTTATACAGTGAAGCCGCTTGGCCGTTGGAATAGGTACGGTTTTGATAAGAATCCAAAATCTGTACTTCATAACGCTCGCAAAAAAACAATCCACTGTTTCCTCTGCCCTGGCCTTCACCTTTTACGACATCCGGTGCTTTCCATTCGATATGTACCTGCACATCTCCAAACTTCTCTTTTGTCGCTATTTCGCCTGTGCCCGGCTTGACGGTAAATATTCCATCATGGACGGTCCACTCTGCTTCTCCGCCAGTTTTGACACTTTTCCATGCGCTCAGGTCACTACCGTCAAAAAGCACTATGGCATCTGAAGGGGGCATGTGATTCTCTTCACCTGGTGTAACGACGGGAGGCACTGGTTCCCATACTTCTGTAGCTTGAGGGGGCAATTGGATTGGATCATGCTGCGCCATTACCGGCACTGCCAGCATACTTCCTGCTAATACAGGAAACAATAGGTTTAATTTCATTGTACGGTTGGGTTTTATTATTATTTATAAAAGTGGAAGTTAAGGGTTTTGGGCTAAAATGAAAAGGTAAAGTTACGACTGGCTTCATTTTGGTGGTTATTGGTTGTTTTATCGCCCTCATCCATACAATCCTCTTCATGAACCTATGCACCGCGTAGCGCTTAGTAGCCAAGAAAAGATTACCGCTCAAAGGCATAACCATAATGCTAAAAAACACCCCATTACACTACTTAGCCAATGGAAAACTTCTGGATAAACTTCCCCCAAAGCATCATCTACTTTCCCTAAAACCTATTGCTCTTGTGTTAAGACACTTAAACCAATTCCCTTACTTTCCTCTTCAGGCTTTTCATCAAATCCTTCGGATAGCTTCGCTCTCCAATAAACACATCAGTCATGGCGGAAATAAAATAATCACCATAGCGCTTCATGAGAAAATTGCGAATCTTGCGTTGGCTGTAAAACCATTTGGAGACCTTTACTCCTGTAAGGATCTCTGGCAGCAACTCTTCCTCCAGCTTGCTTTCATATAGGGCACCTGCTTTGTCAGGATCCAAGTTTGCATTTACCATGGCCGACACTACCATCTCTCCACTTAATAGTGCATTGGAAATTCCTTCCGCTGTAATAGGGTCTGCAAATCCCGCTGCATCACCGATCAAAAACACCTTGTTTCGATAAAACCCGTCGGTACGTGGGGCTACTGGAATCTGAAAACCATGCGCCTTTTCGCTGATCACCTCCGTGATGCCCAACTTAGTAAGGTAGTTTCGGTAATGTGCCTTGAGGTCAATCCGTACTTTCCTCGCAGAAGCAACACCTAAGGAAAGGTGATTTTCCTTCGGAAAACTCCAAGCATATCCATAAGGAATGGTATCCACATCAAAACGAACCTCTTTGGATAATCGCTCAAAATCTGCAGCATTCACTTCCACCTCATATTCTAAGGCGGGAATCAAGGTCCTGGTTTCTTTCCAGCCCGCCATTTTTGCAGTAGGGCTCAATGCTCCGTCTGCAGCAATGATCATCTTGGCCTGAACATCCCCTTGATCAGTGTGTAAAACAGGCACATCGCCAAAGGTAATTCCTGTCAATTTATGGCCATCTTTGACCAATACACCCTTTTCTTTTGCCTTTTTGATGATAAAGCTGTCAAAATCATCCCGCATCACCATGCTGATCACCGGCACATCCCTTTTTGTGGTAAGCATCATCGCTTCATCCTCAAAATAAAGGCTGATCTGCTTAAACTCCCGCTCCACCACCTCGGAAATATCGTATGGTAACCTTCGCCTTCCACGATACACAAAGCCGCCACCACAGGTTTTGTAGCGAGGAAGCGTCTCCTTCTCAATCAAAACAGTAGAAATGCCCTGTTCTGCCAAGCGGTAGGCAGCAGAGGCGCCTGCCGGACCACTTCCGATGATGGCAACATCAAAATAACTCATGCTGGGATAAAAACTTAGTGTGTAATATTTCCCCAAATAAAATACATTATGTAGATATTACCACACATTTCTTGCGATTATCAGCCCAAATTTCCTCTTGGACTGATGATATACCTTGGTGTAGGGCTAACCATTACCTCCAACATCTGTAAACAAGAGCTCCACCATGCAATGGGCTAAGCATTTTGAAGCATCCTTGCATAAAAAGGAAAAAAGGCTGCATTTCTGGCAGACATCATGGAATCGCTGCTCCATTTTCACTAATTTCTAACCAAAAGCCCTTAATTTTGGATTCATAAATCAACCATTTGATCAGATGAACAACCGTCAACTCTTTTTATCCAACCTTGCACAAACCACCGATTTCCCATTGCTCATCGAAATAGAAAAAGCGGAGGGAATATACATGTATGGTCCTAAGGGTGAAAAGTACATTGACCTGATATCGGGCATTGGGGTAAGTAATGTCGGCCACCGACATCCAAAAGTCCTCAAGGCCATCCAAGATCAGCTGGACAAATACATGCACTTGATGGTTTATGGGGAATATGTTCAATCTCCGCAAACCCAACTGGCCAAAGCCCTCACCGACACCTTGCCTAAAAAACTCGATAATGTATACCTGGTCAACAGCGGAAGTGAAGCGGTAGAAGGCGCCCTTAAACTGGCCAAAAGGTACACTGGAAGACGGGAAATCCTCAGCTGTGTCAATGCGTACCATGGTTCATCTCATGGCGCCCTCTCTGTGGGCGGAAATGAAATTTTCAAAAGGGCTTATCGCCCGCTCTTGCCGGGGATTCGACACCTCGATTTTAATGAGCCGGACCAACTGGATCAGATTACAGAAGAAACTGCCGCCATCATGGTGGAAACCGTACAAGGAGAAGCCGGTATTCGTGTAGGGACCAAGGAATACTTCAAAGCCCTTCGACACCGCTGCGATGAAACCGGCACTTTACTCATTTTGGACGAAATACAGGCTGGATTTGGTCGAACAGGGAAGTTCTGGGCATTTCAGCATTATGACATTGTCCCAGACATCGTGGTCTGTGCCAAAGGCATGGGCGGTGGTATGCCCATCGGGGCCTTTATTGCCCCACAGTCTATCATGTCAGTATTTAAAAACAATCCTTTGCTGGGCCATATCACCACTTTTGGCGGTCATCCGGTCAGCTGTGCTGCCGCACTGGCCACCATTGACATCCTGAGGGATGAGAAGCTCATTCAACATGTCGAGCGTAAAGCCAACCTGTTCAAAAAACACCTCAACCATCCCAAAATCCAAGAAATCCGAAACAAAGGACTGATGATGGCCGTTAAATTTGAAGCTTTTGAAGTCCTCAAACCAATCATTGATAGAGCGATAGAGCTGGGTATCATCACGGATTGGTTCTTGTTTTGTGAAGACAGCATGCGGATCGCACCACCTTTGACCATCACCGACGAAGAAATCGAAAAGGCCTGTGCTATTATTTTGCAGTCAATTGATGAAAATTGATTGTTCAGCAGCAAACCCCATCGAATTCTTGCCTTTGATCCAATTATTTGTGTCTTGCCTTTTTAAAAAGGCTCGCAAGTTTCGGATTTTTGTCGGATTTTAGTAAACTTTCTTTAGGAAAATCTCGTTTTCCTACAAAACCTATAGAGTTTATATTTAACCATAAAAAATTTTATCACTATGTCATTAAGATTAGGAGACACCGCACCGGATTTTACCGCTGAAAGTACAGCCGGAAAAATCAATTTGTATGAATATTTAGGTGACGGATGGGGCATTTTGTTTTCCCACCCAGCAGATTACACACCCGTTTGTACGACAGAGCTTGGTACAGCAGCAAAATTGAAAGGTGAATTTGAAAAAAGGAATGTCAAAATGATCGCCCTAAGTGTGGACGGCATTGATAGCCATCATGGCTGGGTCAAGGACATCAACGAAACACAACAAACTGAGGTCAACTACCCCATCATTGCCGATGAAGACCGAAAAGTTTCTGAGCTTTATGATATGATCCACCCCAATGCCAATGAGAAACTTACGGTAAGATCCGTTTTTATCATCGGCCCAGACAAAAAGATTAAATTGATCATCACCTATCCTGCCAGTACCGGCAGAAACTTCAATGAGCTATTAAGGGTAATTGATTCGCTTCAATTAACAGCGAATTATTCCGTGGCCACACCAGCAAACTGGCAGCACGGGGAAGACGTGGTTATTGCTCCTGCCATCACCAATGAGGAAATCCCAACCAAATTCCCTAAAGGCCATAAGGAAATCAAACCCTATTTGAGGACCACACCGCAGCCAAACATTGATTAATGATCATTTTATAGCTTGACAGAAGCCTGGATGGTGTATACCCATCCGGGCTTTTTTTGTATCAAGCCATATCTCTGGGGGATGAATGTTGAAATGTTTCTATGAAAGAAAATTTCACCACGTTAAATGATGGTTTCCCCCATTGGCACTGAACAGGTTTTAGCGGGAAGTTGCGGAGAATAGGGATAGAAGTGCGGCTAAAACGGAAAACGTTGGGTGGGCAAATTTACCATGGGCTTCGCCCATGGCTAAGAATGTGTCGCCCCTTTGGGGCTTGGTGGCATTTTTATTTATCCCTGATTTTACGGATCAAGCTATATCTCTGAGGCCACGGATGAACAAGGATATACACAGACAG
>JGI2924J29684_1078322_pt1 | contig 41580 bp, 34 predicted proteins | sample BenlonsequencITS_FD_29684 | JGI IMG/M metagenome (IMG submission 29684) | reverse complement strand
CAGTTGCATTCAAGATGATCAGACCCTTTGAGTTTGACGGACGTCCACGCTATACTTCGCGGCTCGCCCGATTTGTACGGGTCAGTTTAGCATTCGGAGCCTTCATGCCCAGCGTAAAAGTTCGCGAGAACGAGCCGTTCGAACTCGCCCTGCGTCGTTTCAAGCGCACCTGCGAAAAAGCCGGCGTTCTGGCCGAAACCCGCAAGCGCGAGTTCTACGAAAAGCCCACCCAGGAGCGCAAGCGCAAGCGTGCCGCCGCAGTGAAGCGTCACCTGCGTCGTCTGTCGCGCGACACTTCGCGTCGCACGCGCCTGTACTGAGTTTCGGGTGCCGTCCCCTCAAGGGATGGCCCGCGGATCTGGGCAGTTCGAAAGAGCCTGCCCTGGCTCGTAGAACCCCAGATCATGCCAGCGCCCACCGATGGGTGGCGCTGGCTTTTCGTGTTTGATCAATGGACAGGACCATGTCACTGAAAGCACAGCTGACCGAAGACATGAAGAGCGCGATGCGCGCCTCGGACAAGTCCAGACTCGGCGTGATCCGCCTGATTCTGGCCGCCGTCAAGCAGCGCGAAGTCGACACTCGCAGCGAGATCGGCGAAGCCGAGGTGCTGCAGACCCTGGAAAAAATGCTCAAGCAGCGCCGCGATTCCGTGCAGCAATTCATGGCTGCCGGCCGTGACGATCTGGCCGCGGTCGAAGAAGCCGAAATCGCCATCATTGCCGACTATCTGCCACGCGCCCTGGATGCCTCGGAGCTGGGCGAACTGATCGACGCGGCCGTTGCTGCCACCGGTGCCAGCCGGCCGCAGGATCTGGGCAAGATCGTCGCCCATGTGAAGACCCATGCTGTCGGCCGTGCCGATATGGCCTTGGTCGCCAACCTGGCAAAACAGCGCCTGAAGTAGCCACCGGCCGATCCATGCTGGCATGCCGTCATGAAATCTGCGTATATAGAAGCTCAGACCAATAACATGGAGTTGACGGCATGTTGAAGTGGGCCATTATTTTCGCGGTCATTTCGCTGGTTTCCGGCTGGCTGGGCTTCGGCGGCGTCTCCGGCGCCGCCGCGACGATCGCCAAGGTGCTGTTTGCCATCTTCGTGATCGTGTTCCTGTTCTTCCTGCTGGCTGCAGTCGGCCTGTTCCATCTGGCGACCTGAGTCAGGCCTGCCGCCGGCCCCTGCCGGCGGCAGGATCGGTATCCGCGACGATACCCCCGGCCGCGCCGCAGCCATTAAACTAGGCGAGCTATGCGTGGCCTGATTCCCGAGCGTTTCATTGATGAACTGCTGACCCGCGTCGATATCGTCGACGTGATACAGCACCGTGTGCCGCTGAAAAAAGCCGGTCGCGAATGGACCGCCTGCTGTCCGTTCCACAACGAACGCAGCCCGTCCTTCTATGTCAGCCCCAGCAAGCAGTTCTACCACTGCTTTGGCTGCGGCGCGCATGGCAGCGCCCTGAAGTTCCTGATGGAATACGAACGCCTGGAATTTCCGGATGCGGTCGAGGAACTGGCCAAGACCGTGGGCCTGACCGTACCGCGCGAAGGCGGCCAGCAGGCCCCGCGCGAGGACCGCAGCGACAGCTACAGCCTGCTGGATGAGGCCGCCAGCTGGTACCAGCAGCAACTGGCGCAGGACAGCGAAGCTCAGGCCTATTGCCGGCAGCGCGGACTGGATCCTGACATCATCAGCCGCTTCCGTATCGGCTGGGCGCCCGCCGGCTATGACGGCCTCAGCCAGGCCGTCGGCCGGCAGCAGGCACGCAAGCTGGAGCTGCTGAGCGAGACCGGCATGCTGGCCAGCGGGGACCACGGCCGTCGGTACGACCGCTTCCGGCAGCGCCTGATGTTTCCGATCATGGATCGCCGTGGCCGGGTGATCGCCTTCGGCGGCCGCCTGACCGGCAGCGAGCAGGGGCCGAAATACCTCAACTCGCCGGAGACGCCCCTGTTTCACAAGGGGCGCGAGCTGTTCGCCCTGTGGCAGGTCAAACAGGCCAATCCCAAGCTGGAGCGTATCGTGGTGGTCGAAGGCTATATGGATGCCATCGCCATGCACCAGGCTGGCCTGCCCATCGCGGTGGCCACCCTGGGGACAGCCACTACCCCTGAACACACCGAGCAGCTGTTTCGTGCCACCGCCGATGTCGTGTTCTGCTTCGATGGTGACCGCGCCGGCCGCGCGGCGGCCTGGAAGGCCCTGGAAGCCACCCTGCCCCGCATGCGCGATGGCCGGCAGGCCGGCTTCCTGTTCCTGCCCGATGGCGAGGATCCCGACAGCCTGATCCGTCAGGAGGGACAGGCCGGCTTCCAGCAACGGATCAGCCAGGCCATGCCGCTGTCCGACTATTTGTTCAATGAGCTGTCCCGTGATGTCGACACCACCCGCCTGGAAGGGCGCGCCCGCCTGGCCGAGCGGGCAAGGCCACTGATCGCCCGCCTGCCGGATGGCGCCTTCCGCGACCTGATGGCCGAGGAACTGGAACGACGCAGTGGCGCCCGGGCCCAGCTTGGAGTCGCTCCCGCACCGCCCCGGCCGGCCCGGGTGGAAGGTCAGCGTACCCTGGTCCGCAGCGTGATCGCCCTGCTGCTGGCACAGCCTGAAGTGGCCCGCGAATGGCAGCCGCCTTATCCGTTTGCCCAGCTGGAACTGCGCGGCATCAGCCTTCTGCTGGAACTGATCGAACTGATCCAGCGACGCCCCGGCGCCCACGCGGCCTTGCTGATCGAACATTTTGCCGAGCGGCCGGAATATGCCGCTCTGCAGAAGTTGATGACGGCCACCCTGGTCGGCGATCCCGAGACCCAGAAGCAGGAACTGCGCGATGCCATCGGCCGCCTGCAGCACCAAGCTCATATCCAGCGCCGACACGCGCTGCAGGCGCGGCTGGGGCAGCTGAACGACGCCGAAAAAGAGGAGCTGCGCCAGCTGCTGCCTCTGCGCGAGCACCTGCGGGGCTTCGCCGACGCCTGAGCATCGAGAAATCGGCGGCCAGGCTTCAGCGCAAGCCTTCAGCCGCCATCATCACGCTTGCAAGGCTCCACCGGCCCGTCCCCGTCACACCGAACGGGCAGCGGCGGACCGCACCATGGCCGGCAGCCTCCCCGTGACGCCGTCCGGGGCGCCGTCGGTCAGTGCCCGCCCTTGGCCTGCAAGGAGTCCACCGCCGCTTCATCGGTATCGATTTCGCGCGCCAGCATCCGCAGCGTGGTGTCATTGATCATATGGGCGCGATTCAGGCGGGCGACCTCCTCACGCTCGGCCCGCAGCGCCGTCATCCGCAATTCGCGCTCCAGGGCGACCTCGAGCCGGGCCTCGCCGACATCCGAGGCATCGTCATCTTCCTCGGCCATCGCCGCGATACGCTGCTGATAGTCGCTGACCACCCGCGAGCCGACCCGCGAGGCCACGGCATCGTAGAGCTCGCCCTGCGACTGCGGACGTTCGGCCAGCCAGCGTTCCACCGCCTTGATCGCCGCCGCCGAGGCACGGCTGCGTCCGAAATGCTCTTCGCGCGCATGCGGGTCCTCGGGCAGCTCGATATTCTTCAGCAATTTCGGAAGACCGATGCTGCCGATCAGCAAGGTGCACAGAATCACCCCGGTGGCCAGGAAGATCATCAGGCCACGCGTCGGGAACGGGCTGCCGTCCATCATCACCACCGGCAGCGACAACACGCCGGCCAGCGAGATGGCCCCTCGCACACCCGCCAGCGCCGTCACCCAGATCATCCGGGTCGAGGCCGGCTCGGTCTTGCGGCCTCGCAAGCGGGCAATCAGACGAGCCACCCGCAGCGAGCACCAGATCCAGACGAAACGCATCAGCACCAGCAGCACCGAGATCGCCAGCACATAGCCCAGCAGCATCCACAGCGAGCCGCCACCGGCCTCGTTCAGCACCTCCGGCGCCTGCCCCACGATTTCGGGCAGCTGCAGGCCCAGCAGCAGGAAGATGATGCCGTTGAACACGAATTGCAGCATGTTCCAGACCGTATTGTTCTGGATCCGCAGCGCCGCCTGACCGCCTTTGAGAATATCGGTGTATTTGATCGTCATGCCCGCCGCCACGGCGGCCAGAATGCCCGAGACATGCAACAGATCTTCGGCCAGCAGATAGGCCGCAAAGGGCAGCAGCAACAGCAGTGCCACCTGGCTGGGCGGGTCGATGTCGCCACTCCATCGCACCAGTCGGCGTCGCACGCGGCTGAACAGCCAGGTGGTGGCAAAACCCACCGCCAGACCCCCGACCGCGACCAGCACGAATTTGATCGAGGCATCCCGCAGCGAAAACGCTCCGGTCAGTGCCGCCGCCACCGAGAACTGCAGCGAGACCAGACCCGAGGCATCGTTCATCAGGGCCTCGCCTTCCAGCAGATGCAGCAGCCGTGAAGGCAACGAGGCCCCGCCGGTGATGGACGATACCGCCACCGCATCGGTCGGCGACAGCACCGAAGCCAGGGCGAAGGCCACCGCCAGCGGCACCGTCGGGATCATCCAGTGCACGAAGTAGCCCAGCCCGGCGACCGTGCCGAACACCAGACCCAACGCCAGAGTCAGGATCGGTGTCCGCAGCAGGAAGAATTCACGCTTGGGAATACGCCAGCCGTCAGCAAACAGCAACGGCGGAATAAACAGCAGGAAAAACACTTCATGGTCGAACCTGACATGCAGGCTGAGCGGCGGCATGGCGAGCATCGCCCCGAGGGCGATCTGCACCAGCGGCAAGGGCAGCTTGACCGGCAGCAGTCGCAACACGACACCCGACAGCGCAACGACCAGAAGGAGTGTCAGTGAGACGAGAACTATCTGCATGCGGGCCTGCTGCCGAAAATATCTGCGAATGAACTTAACAAGCCGCTTCATCGCTGTCGAGAGGCGGCCGGGAATCCCGACTCAACGAGTCAGTCGCCCCGGATCGGGACTGATCACCGAACCGGAGGCAGGATACCAGTCGGCGATCCGGCCCTTGCGCAAGGTGCTGGCCGGGCCGCGCAGATCGACGGGGCCCGCGCTGGCCGACAGCGTGCGCGGACGTGGCAAGGTAGCCGGTCGCAGCGATGTCGCGCGACGCGCCGGCCGGAGCCGGCGCCAGTCCAGCCAGGATGTCAAACGAAAGGAAAGCTTCATGGCCTTTCTCCTGATGGTTTCGCCTCACGGCGACCACCCGAAGATCGGCGCAACCGCTCAGCGGCGGTGCATCACCGATCGGCGGTCATCGCCGAAAGTCGTCTGATTGTGACGCGACGCTGCATTCCGAAGCGGGCGGAACACAGCGCTGCAACTGGGAACAACGTCCATAGGCCTTTTGGAAAGACTTGAGGGAAAGGTTCTGTCCGTACTGGCCGGCATCGGCCAAGTAACGGAAGCAGTTGAATATTCTTGCGCGATCCCCCCTTGCCGTCAAGTTGCATCCGGACGGAACAGCAGGGCCGCGTGACTGCCGGGCAAGGTCCAGTGATCGATCAGCAGGAAGGCGAACAAGGCCATCAGATAGATGATCGAATACTTGAACATCCGCATCGCGAACACTTCGTCCGGCGGATTGAGCAGGCGTACCGCGTAATACAGGAAGCCCAGCCCCAGAATCAACGCACCGGCGAAGTAGACCAGCCCGCTCATGCCGGTCAGCACCGGCAGCATGGTCACGAAGACCAGCAGCAAGGTATAGATCAGCACCAGCCAGCGGGTATAGGCCAGGCCATGCGTCACGGGCAGCATGGGAATCCCGGCACGGGCATAGTCGTCACGGCGATAGATGGCCAAGGCCCAGAAGTGCGGCGGCGTCCACACGAAGATGATCAGGCACAACTGCAGGGCGAACGGGTGCAGGCTGCCGGTCACCGCCGTCCAGCCCAGCACCGGCGGTGCGGCGCCGGCCAGGCCGCCGATCACGATGTTCTGCGGCGTGGCGCGCTTCAGATAGGCTGTATAGATCACGGCATAGCCGATCAGCGAGCACAGCGTCAACAAGGCGGTCAGCCGGTTGACCCACAGGCACAGCACCAGCATCGAGGCCAGCCCCAGAATCAGGGCGAAAATCCAGACCTGACGCGGCTGCAGCTGCCCGGTGGCCAGCGGACGACGAGCCGTGCGCTGCATGATCCGGTCGATCCGCTGGTCGATCAGATGGTTGAACGCCGCCGCCGAGGCCGAGGCCAGCCAGATGCCGAGACTGCCGAAGACCAGCGCCCGCAACGGCGGCAGACCGGGTACCGCCAGAAACATCCCGATCACGGCACAAAACACCAGCAAAGCGACGACTCGCGGCTTGGTCAGCTCCTTGTACTGGCGCCACTTGCCCATCATGGCTGCACCAGGGCGTGACCGTCACGGGCCCAGTTCAGCGGACGCTGCAAGGCGGCCAGTGTGGCGATGAGACTGAACAGCAGCAAGGCCGCGCCGCCATTGTGGGCGGTCGCCACCGGCAGGGGCAGACCGAAATGGACATTGCTGACACCCAGCGCGACCTGCAGCAGCAGAATCAGCGCGACGGCTACCGCGTGGCGACGCAGACCGCGCCGGGCCAGCCGATGCGACAGCCAGCCCAGATAGCAGAACACCACCAGCGCCCCGATCCGGTGCACGATCTGGATCGCGCTGCGGGCGGCCATGTCCAGCACCCCTCCCTCGTAATTCACGCCGATGCCGCGAGACAAGGTAAAGCCCGCACCGAAATCGGTCGGCGGCGCCCATTGCCCCAGGCAGGTCGGGAAATCGGTACCGCAGGCCAGCGCGGCGTAATTGGACGACGTCCATCCGCCAAGCGCGATCTGCAAGGCCACCAGCACGATGCCAACAGCGACCCAGTGCCGCTGGGCCTGCAGTTCGACCGAGCGCTGCCCACCCACGCCGGCCATCCGCAAGGCCACATAGGCAAGCAAGGCGAAGGTGGTGATCCCGCCCAGCAAGTGCCCCATCACCACTACCGGGCGCAGCAGCAAGGTCACCGTCCACATCCCCAGCATGGCCTGGAAGATCACCACCCCCAGCACCACGATGGCCAGTCGCTGTGCCGCAGCGGCCGGCAGGCTCAGCCCTGCCAGCAGCGGCAGACCGATGGCCCCTACCGACAACAAGGCCGATGGCTCGAAACGCCCGTGCATATAGCAGCTGACGCCGCCCACCGCGAGGATCGCCGCCAGCATCACTGCCCAACGCCGCCAGCGACTGGCCCAGCCGGCGATCAGGGCGATCGCCAGCACCATCACGCCCAGGCTGCCGGCCAGAAAACGATGTACCTGCTCGCGCCAGGCCTTGCCCGATTCATAGGGCCGATCAGGAAACTGTGCGTCGGCGCGGGCAATCTCGTGGGCGTGCCCCGGCCAGGTGACCTGGCCGTAACACGTCGGCCAGTCCGGGCAGGACAGCCCGGCATTGGACAGTCGCACGAATGCGCCGAACATCACCACCCCGAAGGCGAACAACGCGGCCAGAATGGCCAGAGTGGCGAGTATTTTCTGCCTGCGAGACATCAGTGGATCACCTTCTGCAAATCAATACGCAAGCCGGTCGGGTCGAAGCCGGCCGGATACCAGGCCAGGGCCGTGCCATTGGATTCGACCAGCACCGCACTGACCGTGTCAGCCCCGGCCGGCCGGAAGCTGTCCAGCCCCGTGCCCTGCACCTGCCCCAGTTGCCAATAATTGCGAATACCGTCGTGATCCGCATCCACCGGCGGGATGCCGACATACAGCAGCCGCAGCCGTCCCACGTTCCGGTTCAGGGTGACCTTGGCGGCCGCCATCTTGGTCAGCTCCTGCAGGCAACGGGCCGCGCAGCCCGGGCCGGCCAGCGCCACCAGGGTCATCTTCGGTTCCGCGGCATCGCGCCAAGGATACTGGCTGCCATCCTCCAGTCGCACCTGCACGCCCTCCGTCACGAAATTGCGTTGCGGCGCAATCGGCTTGCCGTGACCGTTGGTACCCGGCCTGTAACCGATGTAATTGAAAAAAGCCGCCGCGATGATCGGCGCCAGGAAAATGAAAAAGATCAGCAGCATCTTGAGCCGGCTGGCACGCTGCGAGGAAGTCGATAAGGTCATGGCTGTGAAACATCCCTGGAACGTGGTTTCCGGTGTCGCAAGACAAAGATCACCAAAGCCGCCACGGCAAAGGTGAACCATTGAAAGGCATAAGCGCGATGTCTGGCCGGAGGCATGCTACCGACATCCAGCACATGCTGCCGCTGATAGATCGAGCCGCGGTCCGCATCCAGCGCCAGCACCCGGGGATAGACGGACGTCCCCAGATCTGCCGCCAGCTGCGGCAGGTCCAGATAGACCGTGGTCTTCGGCCAGCGGGTCTGCCGCCGCAAGGCATTGCCGCCCATCCGGTAGCCCACCCCGGGGGGCGGGACATACAGGCCATGCAGCTGCACCGGCCCGCGCTCCAGTGCCGGCAGCTGGGGCGGCTGGTCACTGCCGTTGCCGGGCAGGAAGCCCTGGTCGACCAGCAGCAATGCATCATCGCCATCGCGGCGCAACGGCACATAGACCTCCACCCCGCCGCGAGCATCATGCCTGGGGTTGTCCAGCAGATAGATCCGGTCGGCAAGATAGCGGCCGCGGACTTCATAACGGGGAAAAGCCGCGGCCGGCCGCCGTGCAGCCGCAGCGGCAAAAGGCTGGACGGGTGCCTGCGCGGCCTGCGCATAGCGATCCAGCAGCTGCTGCTTTTCATCGGCACGGTGCAGCTGCCAGCAGCCCAGACGTACAAACAGAAGCATGCCGGCCGCGGTCAGCAGCAGCGCGAACCAGGATGGACGGCGCCATGTTTTCATCGAGTGAGTCCTGTCGTGGACGCTATACTGCGGAAGCTGACTGAACTCGGATGGATCACGTGGAAATCATCTATAAGATCGTGCTGGCCATACTGTTGCTGATCATCATCTTCAGCCTCGGTCAGGCCCTTTATTTCATGATGACGGACAAGGGCAAAGGGCACCGCACGGTATGGGCCCTGACCCGTCGCATATCGCTGTCGCTGCTGGTGATCGTCATGATCGCGATCGGTTTCTACATGGGCTGGCTGCATCCGCACGGCATCGACCCCGCCATGTAGACCTGATCCAGGGGATGGCTTTCGCCCTCCCGTGACGCGCGAAAGCCTGCCACCCGGCAGGCCTTCGCGCCAGCGGTACGGACGCTCGATCAGAAGACGTAGACGAAGACGAACAGTCCCAGCCAGACCACATCGACGAAATGCCAATACCAGGCCACGGCTTCAAAGCCGAAATGATGGTCCTTGGTGAAGTGGCCCTTGAAGCAACGGACCCAGATCACCGCCAGCATGATCGTGCCCAGCGTCACATGCAGGCCGTGGAAACCGGTCAGCATGAAGAAGGTCGCGCCATAGGCGCCCGAGTGCATGGTCAGATTGAAGTGGGTGTAGGCCTCGATGTACTCATGGGCCTGCATCGCCAGAAAGACCACGCCGAACATCACCGTCAGCGCCTGGAAGATCAGCAGGGTCGAGCGATGACCCGCCTTCAAGGCATGATGGGCGATCGTGATCGTGACGCCCGAACTCAGCAGCAGCAAGGTATTGATCAGCGGGATCTGCCATGGCGACATGGTGCCGAACATGCCGCCGACATGGGCAGGGCCGTTGCCGCCCTCGGCGCCCCAACCGGCCGTATAGTGGTCCCAGAGGAAGGCATGGGTGAATACCCCGCCGGCGCCATGACCGCCCAGCCACGGCACAGACAGCATGCGGACATAGAACAGGGCGCCGAAGAAGGCGCAGAAGAACATCACTTCGGAGAAAATGAACCACATCATCCCCATCCGGAATGAGCGGTCCACCTGCGGATTGTATTCGCCGGCCAGCGATTCATGGATGACGGCACCGAACCAGCCGAAGAACATCGCGACGATGGTCATCAGGCCGAGGATGAAAAAGCCCCGGCCCATGCCGCCCTGACCGGGCTCGGCGACCATCCAGTGGGCGGCACCGAAGACGGTGAGAAACAAGGCCACCATGGCCACGATCGGCCATTCGGTGCGCTTGGAAGGGATGAAATAGATGTCTTGCGACTGACTCATCACACGGATTCCATGGATATCGTAAGTAAACGCTGGTTGCCCGCCCCGGCCTGCGCCTCGAAGGGTCGGTGACAGCCACCCGGTACCTGGCCGGCCCGACTCTTCACGAGTAGAACCAGCCCTGGAAAATCGATCCCAGATAGATCACCAGCACGACAGCCCCCACCACCCAGGCGGTCCTGCGCGCGCGGCGTTGCCGCGCGGCAAGGGCTTCGGGACTCATCACCTCAGCCATGAGCTGCTGCACTCCGGAGCCGGGTCGGGGAGAAGCTGACATGCATGGCCTCAGTGATGTCCCGAAGTGCCATGCGACAGGTCATTGTCATCGATCACCGGCGGCACCGTGAAGGAATGGAACGGGGGCGGCGAGGACAGCGTCCACTCCAGGCCCTTGGCGCCTTCCCATACCCGCGAGGTCGCCGGCTTCTTGGAGAAGTACACGCAATGGATGATCACGCCCAGGAAGATCAGCTGGGCCGGGCCGAAGACAAAGGCACCGATCGAGCTGATTTCATTGAAGCTGGCAAAAGCCACGTTGTAATCCGGAATACGGCGCGGCATGCCGGCCAGACCCAGGAAGTGCTGGGGGAAGAACAGCACGTTGACCGACACCACGCTGATCCAGAAATGGACCTTGGCCCAGAACTGGCTGTACATATGGCCGGTCCACTTCGGCAGCCAGAAATAGACGCCGGTGATGATGGCGAAGATCGCGCCGCAGACCAGCACATAGTGGAAATGGGCGACCACGAAATAGGAATCCTGATACTGGAAGTCGGCCGGAGCCAGGGCCAGCATCAGACCGGAGAAGCCGCCGATGGTGAACAGGATCACGAAGGAGATCGCCCACAGCATCGGGGCTTCGAAGGTCATCGACCCGCCCCACATGGTGCTGACCCAGTTGAACACCTTCACGCCGGTCGGCACCGCGATCAGCATGGTGGCATACATGAAGAACAGCTCGCCGCCCAGCGGCATGCCGACGGTGAACATGTGGTGGGCCCACACGATAAACGACAGCAGGGCAATCGCCGAGGTAGCGTAGACCATCGCGCGGTAGCCGAAGATAGGCTTGCGGGCAAAGGTCGGGATGACTTCCGAAATGATCCCGAAGGCCGGCAGGATCATGATGTAGACCTCGGGGTGACCGAAGAACCAGAAGATGTGCTGGTACAGGACCGGATCACCGCCGCCGGCGGCATTGAAGAAATTGGTACCGAAATATTTGTCGGTCAGCAGCATCGTCACCGCGCCGGCCAGTACCGGCATCACCGCGATCAGCAGAAAGGCGGTGATCAGCCAGGTCCAGACGAAGATCGGCATCTTCATCAGGTCCATGCCGGGAGCGCGCATATTCAGAATGGTGGCGATGATGTTGATCGCGCCCATGATCGAGCTGATGCCGGCCAGATGGACGGCGAACACCGCGAAAGCCAGCTGGCCGCCCTGCAAGGACAGCGGCGCATACAGAGTCCAGCCGCCGGCCGGGCCGCCGGTGGGCATGAACAGCGTCATCAGCAACATGGTGAAGGCCGCCGGCAGCAACCAGAACGACAGGTTGTTCATGCGCGGCAGGGCCATGTCCGGGGCGCCGATCATCATCGGCACCATCCAGTTGGCCAGGCCGACGAAGGCCGGCATGATCGCACCGAAGATCATGGTCAGCGCGTGCAGGGTCGTCATTTCATTGAAGAACTGCGGCTGCACCAGCTGCAGACCGGGCTTGAACAGCTCGGCACGGATCACTTCGGCGAACAGGCCGCCGACGAAAAACATGATCAGGGCGAACACCAGGTACAGGGTACCGATGTCCTTGTGGTTGGTGGAAAAGAACCACCGGTGGAAGAACCCGTGCGGCGCGCCATGATGCCCGTCGTCGTGGTGGAGAGTCTCTGCGTGGGCCATGGCCGTGCACCTCTGCTCAAAAAGAAAGCGGCTGAAGCTGGAAAAGCTGGAAACGGATATCTGGAGCCTTGCGGACCAAGCCTGAGGCTCAGCCCGGATTGGCCTGCGCCGTCATGGAAGTCACCTGGGCGGTCTGCGGCGCCGGCTGGTAAGGCAGCTGGCGCTGGCTGGACAGCCATTTCTCGAATTCCTCGCGGGACACCGCCTTGACCACGATCGGCATGAAGCCATGATCCTGACCGCACAGCTCGGCGCACTGGCCGCGATAGGTGCCCGGCACCTTGATGGTCGCCCAGGCCGCATTCGCGATGCCGGGGATGGCGTCGACCTTCCAGCCCAGATCCGGCACCCACCAGGAGTGGATCACGTCACCGGCCGTGATCACGAAACGGATCTTGGTATTGACCGGCACCACCAGCGGGTGATCGACGTTCAACAGATAAGTGTTTTCACCGTTTTCCTGCACGGCCTTGGGATCCAGGCCCGAATGCAGCTGGCGGGTGAAGTCACTCAAGTGGTCGAGCTTGGACATGAAGCCCACGTCCTTGATCGGCTGGCCCTGATAATCGACATAGTCGTAGCGCCACAGCCATTGATAGCCGGTGACCTTGACCGTCAGTTCGGAATGCGAGGTGTCAGCGAAGCTGACCAGACCACCGGTGGCCAGATAGCCCAGCACCGCCAGAATGATGAAGGGAATCGTGGTCCAGACCAGTTCCAGCTTGGTGTTGTGGACCCATTTCTCGGCGACCGCCCCCCGCGACTTGCGGAAGCGGAATATCGCGATGCCCATGGCGCCGAACACCAGAATGCCGATCACCGAGCAGATGCCCAGCGTGACATTGTTGAGGAAATAGGGTTCGGGCGACCACTCTGTCACGCCTCGCGGCATATTGAGCTGCCAGTCATGCGGATTGGCCATGGCCACGCCGCCGAACAGTCCACCTGCGATCACACCAAGCCGGACCGCGTACTTGATACCACCACGCACCATGCCGCCAGAGATCATGTCTTGCACCTTGTAATGAACCTATTCGTGCAGCCTGCGTTTGCTGTCCGCCAGCAACACCTTGAGTTTTCGTGACAACTCGGCGCGTTCCGGCTCAGCCAGGAATGCTCCGATTTCCACTTCCTTGCCGTGCGAGCGCAATACCAGCGCACACCGGTTTCGTCTGTGACGCATCAGCACGGCCACCCAGTACGTCTGGAAGCTCACGCGCCCGTCACCTGGCATCGACAGCACCTCCAGCGAACCTTCCACCACACTGAGCCGTTCACCGCGATCACCTGCCCGCCAAGCCAGACGCAGCATGCAGACCACGACCACAGACTCCAGCAGTGCATACAGCGGAGCAAAAACATTGCCCATGAAGGCACCGAGCACGGCAACGAACAGGTTGGCCAGCACCATGGCACCGATCACCCGCACCACTGCACGCCTCGACAGGGCGCGATTGGGCGTCAGCCACAGGACCACGGATTCCGGGCCTGCAGCAGGGGATCGGATCACGATCATGGTCACCCCATCCGTCTGCAACGGAGGAAATGATAGGCCGCTGCGCTGCAGCGAGCAACAAAATTGACGCACCCCGTCCACATCCCCCCTATTTTCTTTTTTTTGATGTATGTGCCGGCGCCGCCCTGCCCCCCTGCCGGAACGCACTGTGAAGCCGGCAGATCAACACATACAATCGGCGGCTGTTCCCCTCTCACCTGCCTGCGGTGTCCGATTCGTGACCGACCCAATTTTGTCTCCCGAAATACCGAAACCTTCTGATCCCAGCCGCCAGCGCATTTCCGCCGCGTGGCTGAAAGACGAGGTGGAGGCCGTCCAGGAACTGCTGGTCGAGGCCCAGTTCAACGACGACGAGCGCGAACAGGTGATCAGCCTCGCCTCCGGTCTGGTCCAGCGCGTCCGTGCTCGCGCCGATGACCGGACCGCCGTCGAATCCTTCATGCGTCAATATGACCTATCCTCGGAAGAGGGGGTCTTGCTGATGTGCGTCGCCGAGGCCCTGCTGCGGATTCCGGACAACGTCACCGCCGACAAGCTGATCCGTGACAAGCTGGGCAACGCCGACTGGAAGCGGCACCTGGGACAAAGCAAATCGCTGTTCGTGAATGCCTCGACCTGGGGGCTGATGCTGACCGGCAAGCTGGTCCATCTTGCCGAAGATACCCGCGAGGATTTCAGCAGTGCGCTGCGACGGCTGGTCGGGCGAGCCGGCGAACCGGCCATCCGGCTGGCCGTACGACAGGCCATGCGGATCATGGGCCATCAGTTCGTGATGGGTCGCACCATCGGCGAGGCGCTGGACCGTTGCGCCAAACCCGAACACGCCGCCTTCCGCCATTCCTTCGACATGCTGGGCGAATCGGCGCTGACCGCCGCCACCGCCGAGCGCTATCAGCAGGACTATCGCGACGCAATCGCTGCCGTCGGCGCCCGCGGCCCCTTCCCCAGCCATATCGAAGCCCCCTCGATCTCGGTCAAGCTGTCGGCCCTGCACCCGCGTTACGACATCGGCCAGCGCGAGCGGGCCTGTGCCCAGCTCGGCGCCAGGCTGCTGGAGCTGTCGCAGCTGGCCATGGCCCAGGGCATTGCCTTGTCGGTCGATGCCGAAGAGGCCGACCGCCTGGAGCTGTCGCTGGACATCATCGGCCAGGTCTTTGCCGATCCTTCGCTGGAAGGCTGGAACGGACTGGGCATCGTCATCCAGGCCTATTCCAAGCGCACCCCTTACGTCATCGACTGGCTGGTCGAGCAGGCACGCCGCCACAATCGCCGCTGGTGCGTGCGCCTGGTCAAGGGGGCCTACTGGGATGCCGAGATCAAGCGAGCCCAGGAAACCGGTCTGGCCGGCTATCCGGTCTATACCCGCAAGGCGCATACCGACATCGCCTATCTGGCCTGCGCCCGTCGCCTGTTCGCCGCCGGCAGCGACTGCATCTTCCCGCAGTTCGCCACCCACAACGCGCATACCATCGCCGCCATCCACCAGATTGCCGAAGGACGCAACTACGAATACCAGCGCCTCTACGGCATGGGCGGCGAGCTGTATGCGGAAGTGGTCGGCGCGGACAAGCTGAACATTCCCTGCCGGGTCTACGCGCCGGTCGGAAGTCACGAGGATCTGCTGCCCTACCTGGTTCGCCGTTTGCTGGAAAACGGTGCCAACACCAGCTTCGTCAATCGCATCAGCGACGCCCGGCTGCCGATCCGCGAACTGGTCGCCGATCCCTGTGAAACCACCCGCCAGCGCGGCGTGGCCCCCCATGCGGGAATCCCGCTGCCGCTCAACCTGTATGGCACTTTACGGAAGAATTCAATGGGCACCAATTTTGCGAATGATCTCGAGCTGAAAGCCCTGGCCGATGCCGTGGCTGCACATTCCGGCCCCTGGCAGGCCGCTCCGCTGGTCCCGAATGCGCCAGTCAGCCAGGGGCCGCAGGTCACCGTCGACAATCCCGCCCGGCATGGCCAGACCGTAGGCAGCTATCAGGCTGCCGATGCCGCCACGGTGGAGCAGGCACTGAGCAATGCCGTCGCCGCGCAGCCGGCATGGGACCGGCTCCCGGTCGCCAGCCGAGCCGCGATTCTGGAATATGCCGCCGACCAGTTGGAGGCCCGCCATGGCGAATTCATCGCCTTGTGCGTGCGCGAGGCCGGCAAGACAGTGCCCGACGCGATTGCCGAGATCCGGGAGGCGGTCGACTTCCTGCGCTATTACGCGACCATGGCGCGCCGCCTTTACGCCCAGCCCGAAACCCTGCCCGGCCCCACCGGCGAAACCAATCAGCTGTACCTTCATGGCCGGGGCGTGTTTGTCTGCATCAGCCCATGGAATTTCCCGCTGGCCATCTTTGTCGGCCAGATCGCGGCGGCCCTGGCCGCGGGCAATGCGGTGATCGCCAAGCCGGCCGAACAGACCTCGCTGATCGGCCATGTCGCGGTCAAGCTGCTGCTGGCAGCCGGCATTCCGGCCGAGATCCTGCAGTACCTGCCGGGTGACGGTGCCACCGTGGGCGCGGCCCTGACCCGCGATCCCCGCGTCGCCGGCGTCGCCTTCACCGGCTCCACCGATACCGCCTGGGCCATCAATCGCAGTCTGGCGGCCCGGACCTCCTCCATTGCCGCCCTGGTCGCGGAGACCGGCGGCCAGAACGCGATGATCGCCGACTCCTCGGCCCTGCCCGAGCAGATCGTCAAGGACGTGGTCGCTTCGGCTTTCCAGTCGGCCGGCCAGCGCTGCTCCGCGGCGCGCATCCTGCTGGTGCAGGAGGACATCGCCGACAAGGTGATGGATATGCTGGCCGGCGCCATGGCCGAGCTGAAACTGGGCGATCCCGGCCTGCTGTCCACCGACGTGGGCCCGGTCATCGATGCCTCGGCTCTGGCTCTGCTGGAAGCCCATGCCGCCAGGATGGACCGGGAAGCCCGTCTGATCGCCATCACGCCGATGGACCCGTCCCTCGCCGGCCAAGGCAGTTTCTTCGCGCCCCGCGCCTACGAGATCCGCTCGCTGGCGCAACTGGAGCGCGAAGTCTTCGGCCCGGTCCTGCATGTGCTGCGCTGGAAGGGCGAGGATCTGGCCGGTGTAGTGGAGCAGATCAATGCCACCGGCTACGGTCTGACCCTGGGCGTGCACAGCCGCATCAACGACACCATCGACTATATCCAGGCCCATGCACGGGTCGGCAATCTGTATGTCAATCGCAACCAGATCGGCGCCGTGGTCGGAGTCCAGCCCTTCGGTGGCGAAGGCCTCTCGGGCACCGGCCCCAAGGCGGGCGGGCCGCATTATCTGCTGCGTTTCTCCGGCGAACGGACGGTCACCGTCAACACCACGGCGGCCGGCGGCAATGCCTCGCTGCTGACGGCCGGCGACTGAGACCGCCCGCCGGCCTGAATCGGCTCGCCGCCAATGGGCGACGTGACCGGCAGGGACTGCTAGGCTTGCATGGCCCGCGGCGCATTCGCGCCGCGGGCCATGTCGTTTTGATGGGAGTCCTTCTTTGCATTGCTTTGTCTACGCCAGTAAGCGCAAACCTGAAACCTATATCTGGCTGGATACGCCCGAACGGGCCGAGGGTCTGCCTGATACCCTCACCGCACTGCTGGGTGAATTGAGACCGGTGCTGGAACTGGATCTGGATGCCGGCCGGACATTGCCGCGCGAAGATGCCGCCAACGTGCTGCAGAACCTGCAGAACCAGGGCTGGCATCTGCAGTTGCCGCCGCCGCAGACGGTATCCGAACCACCTCCCGGCGCCTGATCGCGCGCCGCACGTCCCATTGTCTCCGCCCCAGCGACCGAACCCATGTCCCAGCCCAAGCCTCGACGCCGTCCATCCTTCCTGCAGACCTGCAGTGGCTTTCTGCCCGGGCTCGCCGCCATGGCGGTCGCTGCGGCGGTGGACCATCCTCTCCGGCTGATTCCCCTGCTGCTGGGCGGGGCCTTGACGATGGCGGCCGTCTGCCATGCGATCGGCTTTGATCCGGAACCCAGCCTGGCTCGCAGCATGCAACGCCGTGGTCTGGCCTGTCTGGGTGTGCTGACGGTCGCCACCGTGCTGATATTCGCCTTGATCGCCTGGCCCTTGCTGCTGCTGAGTCAGGGCCATGACCGTCTGGCCTGGCCGTTGCTGGCCGGCGGGCTGCTGCTGGCACTGCTGGCCATGCTGCGGACCTGGCCGATACTGGGTCTGATCTATCTCTGGGACGACGCCTATCCGGCCCGGACACGAGGCTCGTCCAGCCTCACCGCGATACGCCGCAGCGCGCTGTTCGGCTGGCATGTGTCAGGCCAGACCCGCGGCTGGCTGATCGGGCTGCCTGGCGCTCTGGCCGCCTTGCTCCTGATTCTGGCCATGATTGCGCTGTCTGGGTTGCGCGGCCTGTTGCCCGCCTCGGCCCATCTGCTGGCACTGGCAGCCTATGCCGTGATCCTGCTGCCGTTGGGCTGCCTGCTGATTGCCAACCGGACTTTGCGTCTGTTGCTGCGCGAGCCCGGAAAGTCCTCGCCAGGCCCCGGCGAACGCACTCGCGACAGCGGCGTCGAAACCGCCATGACCCGCCCGAGGCCTGCATCGGAACCTGCGACGCCCCGTCCTGCCCCGCCGCCGGCCGGCGAGGTCGCCGTACGCAAGACCTCCACGCCCGAGCAGGCCGCTGCCCTGCTGGCCGCCGTGCGTCTCGCTGATGTGGAAACCGCTCTGCAATTGATCGAAGACGGAGCCGATCCCAACGCCCGCCCGACCGCCGGCGACCGCGATCAGCGACCGGCCCTGATGCTGGCGGCTCTGCTTACGGACACCCGACTGCTGCGAGCCCTGATCGCCGCCGGCGCGGATGTGGACCAGCGCAGCGGCAGTCTGACCCCGTTGCTGGCCGCCACCCGCGACAGCTGGCATGGTCGGGCGGAAGCCGTGCTGACCCTGCTCAGCAATGGCGCCGACGCCCAGGCCTGCGATCAGGACGGCAATACGCCCTTGCACGGAGCGGCGCGCGCCGCCGAACCCGGCGTGCTGGCCATGCTGCTGGATGCGGGCGCCCAGATCGACCAGCTCAATCGTGACGGGGAAAGCGCCTTGGTCGTGGCCTGCCGTGCCGCCAATTGGGCCCAGGCCGGTTTTCTGCTGGAACGCCACGCCAAACTGGCCCCCGCCGATGGTGTACCGGCTCTGGTCGCTGCCGCCGGCATCACCGAAGATGATCCGGACGGTATCCAGTTGCTGCTCAAGCATCGCGCCGGCATCAACGCCGTGGACCGCCGCCGCCGCAGTGCCCTGCTGGAAGCCGCCAGCGAGGGTCATGAAAAGATCGCCGGGATCCTGCTGAAGGCCGGCATCAAGATCCAGATGGCTGATCAGCATGGCACCACCGCCTTGATGGAGGCCGCCCGCAGCGGTGCTCTCGGCATCGTGCAACGACTGGTGGAGGCCCAGGCCGATGCCCGTGCGCGCGATCATCATGGTCGCGATGCCTTGATGCTGGCCTGCCAGTCGACACGAGCCACCAGTGAAATCATCCGGCTGCTGCTGGTGCTGGGTGCCGATCCCCGCGCGACCGGCCAGGACGGCCTGACCGCCCTGGACCATGCCGCCGCCAACGGGCGCTGGGACCTTGTCGCCCAGATCGACCCGCAGGCCTCGCTGCCAGCGAGTCTGGCCCGCACCATCGGCGAGGTGCCGCGTCCGGATTTCGAGCAGTTCCAGGAGGCGCTGCGTCAGCATCGCTGGGCCGATCTGGCCGCCCTGCTGCAGAACATGCCGCCGCCCCGCCCCGCTGAGGCCGCCGGTCTGTATCTGGAGCTGGCCAGGCCCGGTCATCGCCAGGCCAGACGCTGGCTGCTGGCTCATGGTCTGCCCGCCGAAGCCCGGCTGGACCCGGTCATCACCGCTACCGGCGACGGCGCAGTGGTGCCCATGGGCCGGCGTCTCTTCGACGCCTTGCTGCAGCAGCTGCCCGAAGCCGGCGAGGCCATTGACGACCTTCTCGATGCCGGTGCCAGCCCGGCCGGTCGCGGCCTGCTGGCTCAGGCACTGCATCGGATCGGTCCCGATCCGGCCGCTGACCGGAGCCTGTTGCGCTGGATCGAGGCTGGCGCCGATCTGTTCGGCCCCGACGAACACGGTCACAGCCCCCTGCAATTGGCGGCCATCCACGGTCACCAGCACTTGCTGGAGGCCCTGCTCGACCATGGCTGCGATCCCAACGGCCGCACTCCGCACGGCCAGACCCCCTTGTTTGCGGCTGTCCAGCACGGACCGCAGGCCTTGCCGATGGTGCGCCAGCTGATCCGGCATGGCGCTGATCCCGAACGTATCGACGGCAATGGCGAAACCCCGCTGGGATTGGCACTGGAAGCTGCCGACATCGAGCCTTGGCTGAACTGGAGCGGCTGGCCGCTGCCCGGTCGTCCGCTGCGTGCCGGCGATCTGGCCGACGCGGCCGCACGTGGTGCCGCCGTGGCGGTGCAACACCTGCTGGACCTGGGCTTTGCAGTGGACAGCCGTGATGCCGCCGGCGCCACCGCCTTGATGCATGCCTGTGGTGCCGGTCATGTGCAGGTGGTCAATACCCTGCTGGCCGCGGGTGCCGACAGCCGCCTGACCGCCGACAACGGCATGACCGCACTGGCTACCACCATTCGCGGGCGTCGCGAAAATACGCTGCGCCGCCTGCTGGAAGCCGGTGCCGAGGTCGATCAGCACCTGCCCGATGCAACGACCGCACTGATGCTGAGCGCTGCGCTGGGCTACCCTGAACTGAGCGAGCTGCTGCTGCAGGCCGGCGCCGAGCTGGCGGCCACCGATGCCCTTGGCCGCAGCCCCCTGCATTTCGCCGCACAGTTCAGTTTCGATACCGGCGACAGCCTGCGTGCCCACCGGCTGCTGGAACAATTGCTGCGCCGAGGCGCGGCCGTCGATCTGGCCGACAAGGAAGGCATGACCCCGTTGCTGCTGCTGCTGGGCGCGCATCGCCCGCCCGGCACCCGCTGCGACGATACCCACCTCGGAGCCCTGCTGCCTATCCTGCTGGATGCGGGTGCCGATATCTCCCATGCCGACCAACGCGGCGTCACCGCCCTGCATGCCTGCGCCATCCACGCCCTGCTGGCGCCGGCCCGGATCTTGCTGAACCGTGGCGCCGACCGGCAGCTGACCGACCGCCTGGGCCGCACCGCCGCCGACGTGGCCGATCGCCTGGGCTACGTGGATATCGCCCATGAGCTGAGCGTACGCAGCATGCCGGCCAGCGTGATTCCCAGCGTCCGCCAGACCCTGCGCCAGCCGGCGCAGCCGCCCGGTCCCTGACCTCGGGCGGGCGCGGACATCATCCACAAATCGTTTCATGGACCATCCCTCACGGAGCCGGGAAAAATATAATCAAATCATTCAAATCAATTGGTTAAACAATAATTTGAATGCCAGTATCGTTTCACATATTGTTTCTACCGAGTGGACCATGCCCCTCCCCACGTCAGTGGAGCGCCTGCTTTATGCGCTGCGAGTCCATGGACCCAGCCGAGCCGCTGACCTGACCGCCCGGCTGGAGACGAGCCGCCCCACGCTGTCCCGCCTGGTCGCTGCGGCCGATGACGCCGTCCTGCGATTCGGCAAAGCCCGGGCCACCGTCTATGCAGCAACCGGCGAAGTACGGGGAGAAAAGGCCTGGCCGCTCTACCGGATCAGTGCCGAAGCCAGAGTACTGCCTCTGGGCGAGCTTCTGGCGCTGCACAACGAGCATTTCTTCGTCAGCCTCGGACAGGCCAATCCGGTCTTGCTGCATCCGCCGCTGGACTCGGGCCTGTTCGAGTCCCTGCCCTGGTTCATCGACGATCAGCGTCCACAGGGATTTCTCGGCCGGCATCTGGCGCACCGTCTTTCGGAAACCCTGCGCCTGCCGTCCCAGCTGAATCTGTAGTCGCCCAGCCACAGCCTTGTCGCCATGCTGGCGGCGGGCCACGATCCGCTGGGCGACCTGATCATCGGAGACCGGGCACTGGCCCGGGCCTTGAAAGACATCGAATACCCTGAGTGCATTGCCGAAGAGGCACGTCCTCAGGCCTACCTCGCACTCGCCGAGGCGGCACTGCGCGGCGAAGATGTGGGCTCCGCCGCCGCCGGCGAGCAGCCCAAGTTCACTGCCGTCGTGTCGACACCGGTCGGCTACCGGCCGGTCATCGTCAAATTCACCGACCGTGCGGATCAGCCGATCGGACGACGCTGGTCCGACCTTCTGCGCCTTGAGCATCTGGCAAGCAGGGTATTGCTTGCCCACGGCATGCCCGCGGCGATCACCGACATTCTGGAGCACGACGGACGGATCTTCCTCGAGTCCAGCCGCTTCGATCGGACCCCCGTGCTGGGCCGGCAGGGTTTCGTATCCCTGATGTCCATCTTCTCGGCGTTCTATGGCGATGCGGAACTCAGCACGTGGCGGCCTCTGGCGGCCAGGCTGAAACATGACGGGGCTGGACCTTGAAGATGCCCGCCGGCTGGAGATCATCAGCTGGTTTGGCCACATGATCGGCAATACCGATATGCACCTGGGCAAGGCGGCCCTGATCCTTGCCGATCGCCTCCCGCTGCGGCTGGCCCCGGTATACGACATGCTGCCGATGGCGCTGCGCCCCGCGTCCAACGGCGAAATTCTGGACAGAAGCATCGATATTCCACCGCCATCGGCCAAGCAGTTCCCGCAATGGCGACAGGCCGCCTTGATGGCGGAGGACTTCTGACGTCAGGCCATCGATGAGCCGCGACTGAGCAGCCCGATCCGCAGACTCGCCGCGGACACGCTTGAAACCCTGCGCCGGACAGCCTCGCGACTGGCATGATCCCCGTGCCGCGGGGGATCGAGCCCCGTCGGCGCTGACGGCCCCACGGCCGTCCCTCGACCGTGCCGGCGACCGGCTCAGACCACCGTGCTGACCGCCTTGGGCATCATCGGCGCATGTAAGGACAATCCCCGCCAAGCCGCCAGCACCTGCTCCACCGTCAGCTCATCGACCCGCTGCACGACGCCTGCGCCGCCAAGCGCGATCACCGGACTGCCGCTGGCGCTGCGGGGACACCACTGGGCTGGCGCCAGACTGCCGAACAGCACCAGCAGCGGACAGCCGACGGCCGCCGCCAGATGGGCCGGCCCGGTGTCCACCGAGACCATGCTGCGGGCCATGGACTGCACCGCCAGCAGACGGCGCAAGGGCAACTCGCCCGCGGCGGAACGGATCCGAGGCTCCGCCGCGGCATCCACGATGGACTGCACATAAGCGGCTTCGGCATCGGCACCACACAACATCACGGTCAAGTCATCGCGGGTCGCGCAAATCCCCCGCGCCAACGCCGCCCAGCGTTCGACCGGCCAGGATTTCTCGTCATCGCAGGCCGCCCGCACACCGTTCCAGCGCATGGTGCGCTTGTTGGCCGCCTGGATCAGCACCAGCCGCGACGGATCCAGTCCCAGGCCCCGCAGCCATTGCCGCGCTTCAGCCTGATCGACGGCGGCGATCTGAAGACCTGGCGCGGCCGAGATCCCGGGCACCGGACCGGCCCGACCGGCAAAGGCCGGCGGTGTCACGCCTGCAAAGGCCAGCAGCTTGTCGGCCTCGTGCAGGGGTGGTTCAGGCATATCTTCGATCCAGCTGACATGTTCCGGCGGAATACCCGCCAGTCGCAGCATGCGCCGGATCTTGGCCAGTGAACGCGGCTGCGGCTCGGCCACATAGATCGGCCTCGCCCGCATGCCGCGCAAGGCCAACAGCATCCGCCAACGCTCCGGTGACAGCAGCAGTCCGCGATGACTGGCCTTCAGACTGTAGACCCGCCCCAGGTCCGGCTGGCCCCGGTACAGCGGTTCAGGCCAAGCACCGACCGCCAGCAAATCGCAGGGCCGGCCAAAGCGCAGATGCAGCGCATGCAGCAACGGCTGCAGCAGCACGGTATCGCCCAGGCGCCCGAACCGTATCACCAGGGGGCCGGCCGCAGCGGTCCGGTTCGGCATGATCAGGACTCTCCTTGCACGGCCATCTTTTCACGCTCATGCTCCGCCCTCGGCTCGGCATCGGCCTCGAACAGATCCTGCAGATCGACCAGCGCTTCCTGCGCCGACTGCACCAGCTTGCCTTCGTCATCAAGCAATTGGGCCTGGGTCTGCAGCAGCTGATCGTCATGCCGTCGGAATCGCTCGACCCGATCCGCCGCATAAGCCGGGCTGAGGCCCAGCAACTCAAGGGTCTGCCGGGTCATTTTCAAACTTGAATAAAAGGTCTCGCGCACCGGCTGGGCAATGCCCAGATCCAGCAGCCGAAAAGCATGTTGCCGGTTGCGGGCCCGCGCGACGATCTTGAGATTCGGAAACTCGCGGCGCACCAGTTCGGCGATGCGCAGATTGACCTCGGGATCGTCCGCCGTCAGCACGAACACCTCGGCCTTGTCGGCCTGGGCCGCGCGCAACAGCTCGACCCGGCTGGGATCACCGAAGTACAGGTCCACCGAGCCGAAGCGGCGCGAGGATTCAACCTGGTCTACCGAACTTTCCAGCGCCACGAAAGGAATCCGCTGGGCGCGCAATACGCGCCCCACGATCTGCCCCATCCGGCCGAAGCCGGCGATGATGACCTTGGGCGGGCCGGTATCGATGGCATCGAATTCGCGATGGGAGCCGCCGTCACGCGCCGCCCGGTTCAGCACCATCGCCACACCCAGCACCAGCAGCGGCGTCAGCGCCATCGAAACGGTGATCGCCAGCGTCAGGGCATCGGAAATCGCGGTTTCGACCAGACCTTGCTCGGTCGCCTGGCGCAGAACCACGAAGGCGAACTCGCCACCGCAGGCCAGCAGGGCCGACAGACGCAGGGCATCGGTGCGGCTCAAACCGCTGATCCAGCGCCCCAGCGGCCACAGCAAGGCACCTTTGACCGCCAGCAGGGCCAGCACCAGCCCCAGTATCAGCAGGGGCGAATGCAGCAGCAGGGGCAGATTCATGGTCATGCCCACACTGATGAAAAACAGCCCCAGCAACAGCCCCTTGAAGGGTTCGATATTGGATTCCAGTTCGTGCCGGTACTCCGAATCGGCCAGAAGCATGCCGGCAAGGAAGGCACCCAGGGTGGTCGAAACCCCACCCACTTCCATCAGCCAGGCCGTTCCCATCACCACCACCAGCGCCGTGGCCGTGGATACCTCGACCTGCCGGGAGCGGGCCACGAAACGGAATACCGGCCGCAGCAGATAGCGGCCGCCGACCACGACGGCAAGGATCACCGCCACGGTCTTCATCACCGAGGCCGGATGCTGGGCATGCAGAGCGGTGTTGTCAGCCAGCAGCGGAACGGCGGCAATCAGCGGAATCGCCGCCAGATCCTGGAACAGCAGAATCGCGAATGCCTGACGACCGTAGGCCGACCCGGCCTCCTTGCGCTCGGCCAGGATCTGCAGGCCAAAGGCCGTCGAAGACAGGGCAAGGCTGCCACCGATAATCGCCGACGCGGCCGCCGACAGGCCGGCGAACACGTAACCGCATGCCCCCAGCACCACGCTGCTGGTCAGCACCTGCAGCAGACCGGTGCCGAATACATAGCGACGCATCACCCACAGACGGCGCGGTGACAATTCAAGGCCGATCACGAACAGCATCAGCACCACACCGAACTCCGATATCGTGGAAACGCCTTCGGTATCGGTGATCCAGCCGCAGCCAGCCGGACCGATGACGACGCCGGCCAGCAGATACCCCAGAACCGAGCCCAGTTTCAGGCGCGCCGACAACGGCACCGCGATCACGATGGCGACCAGAAAAATCAGCGCGGTTTGCAGAGTCTCGTGATTTCCCACTATGGCAACGCTCCTTGGGATGCATGGTTGAATGTAACGCGAAGGCCGGCGTGAAGCGGCCCCCGCCAGCGGTGCCGTATGTCGTCCACCGGACTCTCCGGAGGCAACATGCCACTCGCTTCGGCCCCCTCGTTGCCCGGGCTACGCGTCCCCGCTTGCAGACAGCGGGGCTTGGCACATGCCAGGCAGGCCCGCCGGACAGGTCCGACAGCCGCACCGGACACACCTCAAGAGGCTTCACGTCGGGAAAGTATTACCCAATTCCATGACCTTGGGCGTCTTTGAGCAATCAACCGCAGGAAACCGCCGATGTCGTCGGCAAGGCAACGAACCCCTGACGCATCGCCGACCGCGGGAAATCATGGCGGCGGGCGGCCCGGCGCATCCCCGTGCGAGCCTCCTGAAAACCGCTGTCTGCAGGTGAGGCACTTGCCAATCCGTCCGCCAAAGTGCATTGTTGCGGCGGTAAGTCATTGATTTTACATTACGGATTTTTAACATCATGCGCTACAACCTGCCTCCCCTGCGCCGCGCCCGCCATCCCCTGACCCGTATCGCTTCGGGCCTGCTGGGTATGGCCGCCGCGGCCGTGATGCTGGTCTTCGGCATGGTCGCCATTGCCGTGCTGCTGGCCGGCGGAGCCCTGTTCGTGCTGTGGCGGTACTGGAATCGTCGCCAGCCCGATGCAACACGTTCCGCCGCCGCGCCGGCTCCCAAGATCATCGACGGCGAATTCGTGGTCATCCGGCAGGGGCGCCCCGTCAGCCACTGAACCGTGCAGGCTGCTGCACTTCCTGTGCCGCTGTCTCGACATACAAGGGCAGCGGCAGCGCTGCTTCTGGCACAGGCGTATGATGACGGGCTTCAGCCCGTCTGTCGGAGTACCTCATGAGTTACATCGTGGCCCCGCCGGCCGTCACCAGCCTGCCTGTCATCGACAGCGCCCAGCGCTTTCCGGTTCGCCGGATCTTCTGCGTAGGCCGCAACTACGCCGCCCATGCCCGCGAAATGGGCGTGCCCACGGACAGACAACGGCCGATGTTCTTCAGCAAGCCGGCCGATGCACTGGTCAGCGACGGCGTCGACATTCCATATCCCGGTGCAACACACGATCTGCATCATGAAGTCGAGATGGTGGTGGCACTGGCGGCCGGCGGCCACAACCTCGTTCCGGAGCAGGCGGCCGCGCTGATATGGGGCTACGGCGTGGGACTGGACCTGACCCGCCGCGACCTGCAGGCACAGGCCAAGGCCGACCGCCACCCCTGGGATGCTGCCAAGGGCTTCGACCATTCGGCACCGGTTTCCGCGCTGTGCCCGGCCAGCCACGCCGAACCAGGCCCGGAAACCGTGATCAGCCTGCAAGTGAATGGTGAACTGCGCCAGCAATCCGTGCTGGCGGAGATGATTTTCAGCGTTCCCGAACTGCTGTCGCATCTGTCCACACTGTTCGAACTGCGTCCAGGTGACCTGTTGTTTACCGGCACCCCGGCCGGCGTCGGTCCGCTGCAGCGCGGCGACCGTTTCCACGCCGAACTGGCAGGCATCGCCAGGCTGGACGGACGGATCATCTGACCCCGTTCGCCGCGGTGCGCCACGCGCCGCGATCCCTCCCGGCGGGACCATGTCGCGTCGAACCACACGCGATACTTTGCGTGACCGGGTTCACAACGGTACGCTACAGAGGCCTCCCATCACTGAACTTGCCGGAGACCGGAACAAATCATGAGCTTTCTCAAAGAATTCAAAGAATTTGCCATGCGTGGCAATGTGCTGGATCTCGCCGTCGGTGTCGTCATCGGCGCCGCCTTCGGCAAGATCACCACGTCGCTGGTCGATCAGATCATCATGCCCCCCATCGGTCTGCTGATCGGCGGCGTCGATTTCGCCCAGTGGAAATGGGTATTGCGCGCGGCGGATCCGGCCCAGAAGATCAGCGAAGTCGCGATCGGCTTCGGGGCTTTCATCAATACCGTGATCCAGTTCCTTATCATCGCCTTCGCGGTGTTTCTGCTGATCAAGGTGGTCAATCGCCTGGTACACAAGAAGCAGGCTGAAGCGCCGGCCCCGGCCCCGGCTGCAGACGTGGTTCTGCTGACCGAAATCCGCGACCTGCTCAAGAACAAGTAAGCGGATGGTCCTCCTGCCAAGGCGGGCCCTTGCGAGGCGGCGGCCTGTGGCCGCCGCCTCCGTCCCGCAGGCAGCTTTTCAGACGACAGCTGCTCTGCATGGAATCGCCTTGAATGATGCCGCTCCCCATGCCTTCAGCCACGCCTTGAGCACGGGGAGCAGGCCATATCGTCCGGCGACTGTATCGCATCATGTCCGGGCCTGTGAGGCTCGCTTGCAGCAGAGGCGCCAGGCCAAGCTGGAGACGTGGGTCGATCGGGATGTCCACCGGAGCTGTCCTCGCGGGGCCTGCATGGCATCCGGGGGGATGCCGTCGAATCGCCAGCGGATGCCACGACGGGCCGCCACCGCCTCCACGCAAGCCGGCAGCGGCAGTTCCGTACGGTGCCGACCGGCAGCACGAAGTATCGCCGCCCTCGCTGCGTGGCAGGTCACCCGCTGCCGTCCCGACTGGCATCTTGCTGCCCATGACAGGCCGGACAGGATCGCTCCCTCCTCGCGGCTCCGGAGCATGACCGTCCATATCGAGCCCAGCTGGCTGGCAACCCAGACGGAAGATGACCTCAGTTCGGCCCCAGGAGCCATGCAAGGTGAATCGAACGACCGCTGAGCGCCGGGGTCCGGGATGCCGACGCCGGTGAAGTACCCATTCTTGCCATCCGTCGGTCGCGGCCTCATCCTGCTCACTACCACCCTGCTGCCGCTGACGGCGAGTGCCGGCATCGTGCTGCAGGTCAAAGGCCTGCCCGACGACTTGCAACAGGCGGTGATCAGCGCCAGCGGCCTGAGTGCCTACGCCACGCGTTCCGTCAGCGAAGCCCAGGTCCGGCGTCTGTTCAAGCAGGTGCAGACCCAGGTCGACGGCATCCTGCGCCCCTACGGCTATTACCACAGCACGGTACACGGTGAACTCGATCCCAAGGGACAGGACTGGGCGCTGAGCCTGCAGATCGAGGCGGGACCGCCGGTACTGATCGAGCAGGTTCAGGCGACGCTGCCTGCCAGCGCCCGCGAGGTTCCCGCCGTGCGCAGCAGCCTGCGGGCCTTGCGCGCCTTGCAGGGCAAGCAGCTCGATGACGGCAACTATGAGTCGGCACGCGATACTGTGACTTCGGCGCTGACCGCCAATGGCTGGCTGGATGCGAAACTGGACACTCACCGGGTCGAGGTCGATACCCGCCGCAATCAGGCCAGGGTGGAACTCGCCTGGAACATCGGGCCGCGCTATCGCTTCGGCCCGGTCGATTTTTCCGGCTCGCAATTCAGGCCCGGGGTTCTGGACCGCTATGTGCCCTTCCCGGCCGGCACGGCCTATACCCAGGACCAGTTGCTGCAACTGCAGCAGTCGCTGACCAATACCGACTACTTCTCGATGGTGGATGTGCGCCCGGACATGAGTCACCGCCAGGGCCAGATCGTGCCGGTGCTGGTCAATCTGCATCCCGCCAAGCAGACCATCTACACCGGTGGTCCCTTCTACGGCACCGATACCGGACCGGGTATTCGTGCCGGGCTGAGCAAACGCTGGATCAACCGCCGCGGCCACAAATGGAGCAACGAGCTGATTCTGGCCCAGCGCCTGAAAAGCCTGTCCACCCTGTATACCATCCCGATGCCGGGCCCGAACCAGCGCAGCTTCAATTTCGGCGCCAATTTCCTGGATGCCAATACCGTCACCTCGGTGGCGCATACCTTCGAAGTCGTCGCCAACGAGACCCGGCTGTGGCATGGCTGGACCCGGACGCTGGGCGTCCATGCCCTGACCGGCACCTTCACCGTCGGCAAGCGCGGCACCGAATCCGACCGCATTGCCGGCCTTGAGCACGGCTCCAGCACTCTGGTTTATGCCGAAGGCTCGCTGGCCCGCAAGCGGATGGACAATTCCACCTTCGTGCGCCGTGGCTGGTCGCTTAACTTTACCGCCCGCACCACGGCCGGCAGCGCCCTCTCCAGTGCCCGCTTCTCGCAGCTGATGGCCGATGCCAAGTGGATTCGCGCCTTTGCCGGCCGCAACCGCCTGATCTTGCGCGGCAGTGCCGCCTTGACCGATACCAATGACTTCGATGCCCTGCCACCGCAGCTGCGCTTCTTCGCCGGTGGCGACCGCTCGGTCCGAGGCTATGCCTATCAGGCCATTGGCCCGCTCAACAAGTCCAAGCGCGTGATCGGCGGCCGCAACCTGCTCATCGGCAGTGCCGAGATGGAGCACTATTTCACGCCGCACTGGGGCATGGCCGGCTTCGTTGATGCCGGCAACGCCTTCAACGGCATGGACTACCGGCCTCAGCTGGGCACCGGCCTGGGCCTGCGCTGGCTGTCGCCGGTCGGCATGATCCGCATCGATGTGGGCATGCCGGTGCACAGCATCTATGGCCATGGTGTCCAGCTGCACGTCAATATCGGTCCTGACCTATGAGCGAGTCCACACCCCCCGTCGTCCCGGCCGTCCGACCCCGTCCGCTGCGCCTGATCCTGCGGATTGTGGCCGGCCTGCTGGCCGTGATCGTACTGGGACTGGGCTGGCTGCTGGGCACCGAGTCCGGACTGCAGACCCTGGCCGCGCGCCTGCCCGGGCTCAGCGCCGGTACCGTCAACATCGGCCAGGCCCATGGTCGCCTGCTGGGGCCGCTGGATCTGCACGACATCCGCTATGACGATGGCCACGGTACCCAGGTCCGGGTCCGGCAATTGCAGCTGGACTGGCGACCACTGGCCCTGCTGCGCGGCAGGCTGCATATCCTGCGCCTGCAGACCGGTGCCTCCAGCGTGGCTCTGGTCAGCCAGCCCGAAACGGCCCCCACCCCTTCAACGCCCTTTGAAATGCCTGAAAAAGCGCCTTTCGGGCTTCGTATCGATCAGCTGCAACTGGGCCCTGTGGATCTGCAGCAGGACGGCAAATCCCTACTGAAAACGCGGCGTCTGGATCTGGCCGGCAGCTGGCTCGGTCATCAGCTGACCCTGGCCCGCCTGGATCTGGATGCCGAACCTGGCCAGGCCTCGCTGCACGGGCAATTGCGGCTGGGCAAAGTCATCCGCGGACGCCTGCAGGCCCAGGTCCAATGGCAGCTCGGCGAGCAGGCTCTGGCCGCCACGCTCGATGCCCATGCGGCCGATGCCGATGCCCATCTCGATCTGGATCTGACCGCGCCCACTGCCGTTCATCTGCAACTGCAGATCAACCAGCTGCAGCACCATGCCTGGCAGGGCCAGCTGAACATGCCGCCCGCCATGCTGGCAAAACTGGGCCTCGACGGTCCGATCAGGCAGTTCGCTCTCGCACTCGATGCCAGCGGTGATGACCGGGGTGGCCAGGCCCGGGGCCGGCTGGACCTGGACCAGATTCCGATCCTGCTGGACCCAATGCAGCTGGGCTATCAGCCAGCCAGCCAGTTGCTGGATATCCGGCAGCTGCATCTGCACTCGCCCAAACTGGCCGGCATCATCGACCTCAGCGGCCAGCTGGGCCTGGGCGGCAGCGAACCCAGTGGCCATCTGGCCCTGCACTGGCAGGACCTGGCGCTGCCGGCGGACTGGGTCGGGCAGGCCATGAGCAGCGCCGGACAACTCAAGCTCGATGGCGGTGCCAGCCAGTTCGCCGCTGTCGGCCAGCTGGACCTGGGCCCGGCCGGCCGGCTCGCCCATCTGCAACTGGATCTGCAAGGCAATCCGCAACATCTCGATATCCGGCAGCTGGACATCCGCCAGCAGGGCCAGGGCGGCCAACTGCAGGCCAGCGGCCAGGTCGACCTGCAACCGACGACACGCTGGAGCCTGCAACTGGCCGCTAGGGGATTCGATCCCGGCGTCTGGCTGCATGACTGGCCGGGCTCGCTGAATCTGAAACTGGACACCGAAGGCCAGCTGGCCGGCGACCTGCCGGTCGCACGGCTGAATCTGGACCAGCTGCAGGGACGACTGCGTGACCGGCCAATAAGCGGCAAAGGGCAGCTGCAGATCGACCCCCAGCAGGTGCTCAGCGGTCAGCTGAATCTGGCTTCGGGCCAGAGCCGGATCCGGCTCGAAGGCCAGCCCGGGCGCAGCAACCAGTTGCTTCTCGTACTCAGCGCGCCCCAAGCCAACGACTGGCTGCCCGAGGCCCGTGGCCGGCTGAATGCCCAGGCCCGCTACCAGGGCAAGCTGCAGTCCGGCCAGCTGCAGCTGCAACTGCATGGCGAGGGGCTGAGCTACCTGGACAACCATATCGGCACGCTCGGCCTGAATGCCGATGTGCCCGACGTCAGCCGTATCGGCGGAAAGATCAGTCTGCGGGCGGCCAATGCCAAGGCTTCCGGTCTGGCCGTCAGCCGGCTGGCGGTGGATGCCGACGGCAACGAGAAGAATCATCGCCTGCAGCTGCAACTGACCGGCAAACCGCTGAGTGCCGAATTGCAGGCAAGCGGCAGCTACCGCCAGTCCCAGTGGCAAGGGCAGTTGAGCCAGCTCCATCTGGACCTGCAGGGGCTGCCGCGCTGGTCGCTGCAGAAGCCGGTGGATCTGCATTACGCCCAGGCCGGCTTCCGCAGCAGCGAGCTGTGTCTGGTCGCGGGTGAGCCCAGGATCTGCGCCAGCGCCAGCCAGAATGCAAAAACCGGGCTGGATGCCAGCTACCATCTGCATGCCCTGCCGCTGGCCATGCTGCTGAATGCCGCCGGCATGGCTGACCTGCCTGTCTCGATCAGCGGCATCCTCGAAGGCGACGGCAAGATCCACCGCACTCCGGCCGGACAGTTGGACGGCCAGGCCACCCTCCATGCGCCCGGCGGCCAAATCCATTATCTGGAGCAGCCGGACCAGCCTCTGATCAACTACGGACCGGTGCAGCTGCAGGCCCGCCTGCAGCCCCGCAACCAGCAACTGAATCTGCATGCCCGATTCTCGGACGCCAGCCATGATCAGGGCCATATCGATGGCCAGGTCCAGCTGCATCCTGTCACCCAGGCACTGACGGGCGAGCTGGCCTTCGCCCTGCCCAGCCTCAACTTCGTCAGCATGCTGAGTCCGCAGCTGGCCGCCGTCCATGGGCATGCCCAGGGCCGCTTGCGGCTGGGCGGCAAACTGGATCACCCCACCGTGGTCGGCGAAGCCGCCTTGCAGGACTTCGGCGCCGAAGTACCGGTCGCCGGCATCAAGCTGGAACAGGGCCAGCTGGCGCTGAACATGCTGCCTGACGGTCAGGCCAGCCTGCAAGGCCAATTGAAATCAGGCAGCGGCTCATTGCAGATCCAGGGTCAGCTCGGTCTGGACAGTCACAGCCCAAGTCATGTCAGCATCCGCGGCAGCCAGTTCACGGCGGCAGACATTCCCGCCGCCAAGGTGACGATCTCGCCGGATCTGAGCATCGATTATCTGCCTACCGGTCTCAAGCTTGGCGGCAGCCTCAAACTGGACACCGCAGCGATCGATATTTCCAAACTGCCGGGTGCAGGGGCCCAGCAGGCCTCGTCCGACGTGGTGGTGCTGGGTGCGCCCCCCGTGCAGGCCGATCCCGGACTGCCCATATCGGCTCAGGTGCTGGTCGATCTGGGCAAGCATACCGATCTGACCGGCATGGGACTGGACGGCCATCTCAGCGGCCAGCTCACCGTACTTCAGACCCCGGGACATGATCCGGTCGGTCAGGGACAGATCACGGTGGATGGCACCTACAAGGCCTATGGCCAGAACCTGAGCATCGAACATGGCCAGGTGCTGTTCGCCAGCACCCCGCTGGACAACCCCGGACTGAACCTGCAGGCCATCCGCAAGATCAATACCAATCTGACCGTCGACGATGGGCAGCGGGTCGGTCTGGCCATCACCGGCACCGCCCAGAAGCCGGTAATCAATCTCTACTCCAATCCGGCCATGGACCAGAGCGATGTGCTGTCCTACATGACCACCGGCAAACCGCTATCGCAGCTCAACAACGGCGAAAGCAGCATGGTCAACAGCGCAGCCCAGGCCCTGGGATCGGTGGCCGGCAATTATCTGGCCAAGCATATCGGCTCCAAGCTCGGCATCGACGAGATCGGGGTGTCCAGCAGCGATGCGCTCAACGGCAATTCGGCCTTCACCGTCGGCAAATACCTGACACCGCGACTGTATCTGAGTTACGGCATCGGCCTGTTCGAATCCGGTCAGGTGGTGACGCTGCGCTATCGCATCAGCCGGCGCTGGAATGTCGAGGCGCAAAGTGCCACCGAATTCAGTCGCACCAGCCTGAATTACCGGCTGGAGCGTTGAGCCGGCAACGGCGTTCCAGCATGTCAATGACAGATAGATCCGCTGCCCTGCGGCGGCAGCGCGATCCTGCACGATCGCCTCAGGCCAGCCCCATGCCCTCGATCATCGTGGCCGATTCGGCCGCAAAGCCGGCCAGCTCGGCAAACCGACGGCCTCGAGCGGCATAATCGGAAAACTGGTCGAAGCTGGGGGCGCCTGGCGACAGCAGGATCGTGTCGCCTGCCGGAGTCAGTGCCCGCGCGCAGTCCACGGCTGCAGCCAGGTCGGCTCGCGATTCCAGCCGGCCGCGATAATCAGCCGTCCGCAATGCCTCCGCGATGCGGGGGCCGTTGGCCCCCTGGGTGATGATCAGCGCGGGCGCCTCCTGCTGCACTTCGTCGATGAAATGACTCCAGTCCAGGCCCCGCTCATGACCGCCGACAATGACGGTGACCTCGCCATCCGGCAGGCTTTGCAAGGCCGCCAGAGTGGCCTCCGGGGTGGTGCTGATCGAGTCGTTCACCCACTGCCGGCCATCGCGCAGGCCTAGCGCCTGCAGGCGATGCGGCAAGGCACGGAAAGTCGCCAGTGCCGGCGCCGCGGCCATCGCGTCATGGCCCATCAACTCCAGTGCTGTCAGCGCCGCACAGGCATTCAAGGCATTGTGCAGACCCGGCAAGGCCAGCCGGGCACGCTCGAATATCCGCTGCCCTCCCCGCCAGATGGCCTCGTCACGGACATGCCAGCCCTCGGGCTGACCGAACAGGCTGAGTCCGGCATGCCCGCCCAGACGCTCGCGCAGTACCGGTGAACTCGCCGGCAGCAGCAGCTGGCGCGCCACCTCGGCCAGGGCCAGCTTGTCTTCGACATAGCGCTGGCGCGAGCCATGCCAGTCGAGATGCTCTTCGTAAAGACTGACGATCACGGCCAGCTCCAGCGGACCGGCCTCCCGGGTCTGGAAGCTGGACAGCTCCAGCACCCACAGATCAGCCTCGACCGCATCGACTTCCAGCAGGGGCAGACCGATATTGCCGGCCAGTACTGTCGCCAGTCCCAGGCTGCGGGCCAGATGAGCCAGCATCGCGCTGGTGGTGCTCTTGCCCTTGGTCCCCGTCACCGCCACCACCCGGGCCTGGGGATGCCGGGCAAACCACAACGCGGTGCCCGACGTCACCAGGCTGCCGCGGCGTCTGGCCTCCAGCAGGGCCGGCACATAAGCCGAGATGCCCGGCGACTTGACGATGATGTCCCAGCCAGCCAGCAGCTCGGCATCCACCGGGCCATCGAGTACCCGCAGTCGGGCATCGAAAGCCAGCACGGCCTCGCGCTCGGCCTCGCTGCACAACACCGCCAGCTGCAGGAAAGGCAGCTGGGGACGCAACAGCTCCAGCACAGCCCGGCCCTCGCGTCCGAAACCCCAGACCAGCACCCGGCGGCCTTCCAGCGGACGGCCGTCGATCTTCAACTCAGACATCCCCATGACCGCTCAGCACGGCCCCTGGATCACCGCCAATGCCGGCAGCAGCCGTGCCGGCAGCTGATGCTCGGACGAAGCCTGCAGCCAGGGCTCCATGGCCAGGCCGGCAGGGTCGAGCTGTGGCAGGATCTCGCTGACAAAGCGTGCCACCAGCGCATCTTCACGCCATTCCGGGCGCTGGCCCAACGCATGCATCGCCGCGCGGGCTTCGCCACCCTCGCCCACACATTCGAAGGGCTTGTGATCGTGGTATTCCAGCAAGGCATCGAAACCGGCGGTCTGGCTTTCATCATCCAGCAGATTGCGACCGAAAATGGCCAGCAAGCGAGGCTTGGGCATAAACGGCGCCAAGGCCAGAAACACGAAATGGCATTTCGGACACTGACCGCACCAGCGATCAGCCGGCCGCGGCCCCAGAATGCGGAAATTGCGATTGCAACTGGAAAACACGTCGAAATAAGCCGAGCCCAGCCGGGCAAAGGCCCGGGTCACCGCCAGCTCGGCGTAAGGCCGCAGCAGCGAGCAATAGCTCAGATCAGCCGCCAGATGCTGACGGACCCACTGCTGCAGACCTTGCTCGAAGGCATAGCCCTTGCTCCACTGATGATTCACCGCCTGACCTTCATATTCCAAGGTCGCGGCCGAGGCCGAGCGCTCGTTGGAAAAGGCGATGGTGTCATAGTCGTAGATCAGCGCGGCCAGCAGCAGAATCGCCGAATTGATGGCCGTCACCGGCACATGGCCGTTCCAGCCGCCCAGCCGGTTCAGCTCGAACAGGCCGGGAGCCAGTTCACGCTGCAGATGCAGCTGCGGCAGGCCGGTACGCTCGGCGCAGGCCTCGATCAGCGGCGAATGGCTGACCCATACCACGCTGGCTTCGACACCGATCTGCCGGATCGCTTCCACCGACACCAGCGAATCCTTGCCGCCACCCAGCGGGACCAGGGTCCGCGACGCCAGACCCAGTGCGGGCGGCACGGCGGCGCGACGGCCGTTGTGCGGAAAGCGGATCCTGCCGCGCAGATCCAGGCCGTTGCGATAGGCAAATTCGGCCAGTCCGTGCAGATACAGATCGTCCAGCAGCTCGGCGGTATCCTGATCGGGCAATTCGCCTTCGACCACGATCTGCTCGGGAACGCCGGCCTTGTAGTAGCTGACGCCGACAATCAGATGCAGCAATTGCAGGGCGGCGGCGAACGCTGCCTCGCGGCCGGCCGGCAAGGCCGGCGCAGCCGGAAACGTGATCCGTTCGATCAGCTCCTCGCCATCGTCAAAGGCATACACCAGCTCGGCGACGCCTTCGGCATAGGCATGACGGACAAAACGGAAACGGCGGAATTGGCGTGGATCAGTCAAACAAGTCACCTGAAACGATAGGGGCCGGGTTCAAGACACCGTCGTCCGGCCTGGGCAGGACGACGGATCGGCAAGTACGCATGGTAGCGCGACGATGGCCGCCCTCGCTCAGTCGAGCACCACTTCCTCGCCGCTGTCACGCAGATTGTAGGGCGAGGCCATCACCTTGCCATAGGCGCCGGTCTGGGCGATCAGGATCACATCGCCCTCCTCGGCACTCGGCAGCAGCCGATCCTGCCCCAGGACGTCACCCGTTTCGCAGATCGGTCCCACCACCTGGTACAAGGTCTCGGCCACCTCGCCTTCGCGGCTGAGATTGACGATCTCGTGCCAGGCGTCATACAGCATCGGCCGGATCAGACTGTTCATGCCGGTATCCACGCCCAGATATCGCAGCGCACCCTTGCCCTTCTGCTGGGTCACCTTGGCCAGCAGCACGCCGCTGTCCGCCACCAGGTAACGCCCCGGCTCCATCCACAACTGATATTGCGGATAGACGGCCTTGACCTGGCGCAGCACGGCATCCAGCGCATCGATGTCCAGAGCCATCTCGTCGGGATGGGCCGGCACACCCAGGCCACCGCCGATATCCAGATAGCTGACGCTGCCGATCCGCTCGGCCAGACTGGCCAGCTGGCCATAGACCTCGCCCCAGTGGCCCGGATCCAGAATGCCCGAGCCCAGATGGGCATGCAGGCCCCGCACTGTCACGCCATGGGCATCGGCCAGCTTGAGGAAACTGTCCAGCTGCGCCACCGGCAGCCCGAATTTGCTGCCGCTGCCACCGGTACGGACTTTTTCGTGATGCCCCAGACCGCGCCCCAGATCCAGCCGCAAAGCGATCTCGCGGCCGCGAAACAGCTCACCCCAGTGCTCCATGGGGTACAAGGCATCCAAGGTCAGGGTAACCCGGGTCTGCAGCGCCCAGGCATAGTCCTCGCGGGGCGCGAAATTGGGGGTGAACAGCAACGGCACGGTCTCGTCGACCAGGCCACTGACCGCACGGACTTCGCCCGGGGATACGCATTCGAAACCGAAGCCCTCCTCGGCCAGGGCACCGATGATGGCCGGATGAGTATTGGCCTTGACCGCATAATGCAGGCGGTCCACCGCGCTGAGCCGCTTCAGCCTGCGCGCCTGCTCGCGCACGGTCGGCAGGTGATAGACATAGCGCGGCGTCTGTTCGGCAGCCAGCGCCAGCAACCGCGCGCGCGCCGGCCCCTGCCACCATACCGGACCACGGGTCGATGTATCGGCACTTCCGTACAGCACGTCCCAGCGCGGGCCGAACATCGCCGCGTCGTCGGTCCGCATCGCGCCCGCCGAGATCAGCAGCTCGTGCAGCCGGGGCAGCAGGCTGTCGACCACGCCTTCGTCGACCACGAAGGTCAGATTGAGGTTGTTCGAGGACTGCGAGATCAGATGCACCCGCAGCTGGTCGAATTCGGCCAGCACGCTGGACAGATTGTGCAGCATCGAGCGCATGCCGCGACCGACCAGGGTCACCGCCGCGCACGGAGCGATCACCTTGACCCGGCAGACCTTGCTGAGGTCCGTGGCCAGCGCGGCCAAGGCATCGGAATCCAGCAGATTCTCGGTGGGATCCAGTGACACCGTCACATTGGTTTCGGCCGAACCGATCAAATCCACCGACAAGCCATGGCGCTTGAACTGGTCGAAGACATCCGACAGAAAGCCGACCTGCTGCCACATGCCCACCGATTCCATCGAAATCAGGGTGATGTTCTTGCGGGCACTGATGGCCTTGACGCTGACCACCTGCTCGCCGACCTGCGGACCGATCAAGGTGCCTTCGAGTTCCGGCCGGTTGGTGTCCTTGATCAGCAGCGGCACCCGCGGCTCGCGCAGTGGCGACAGACAGCGCGGATGCAGCACCTTGGCACCGGTGGAGGCGATTTCCTGCGCTTCTTCGTAGTCCAGGCGCTGCAGCAGCCGCGCCCCAGCGACCTGACGCGGATTGGCGGTGAACATGCCGGCCACGTCGGTCCAGATCTCGACCCGGGCCGCTTTCAGCAAGGCCCCGAAATAGGACGCCGAGGTATCCGAACCGCCGCGGCCCAGCAGGACCGTACGGCCCTGCCCGGGTTCTCTGGCGATAAAGCCCTGGGTGATGAAGACATCGCCCCTGGCTGCCAGCGTCGCCGCCAGTACCGGATCGGGCCGGCTGTCCACCATCGCCGACAGCAGCCGGGTCCGCTCGTTCTGGTTGGGCAAGGGAGCCGCCGTCAGACATTCGCGGGCATCCAGCCACTCCGTCCGCAGTCCGCCAGCCGTCAGAAAGGCCGCGCCCAGTGCACTGGACAGCAATTCGCCATGCGCCTGGACCAGCGCCTGCCAGGCCAGCTCGCCCAGACTGCCGGGACCGCTTGCCGCCAGATCACAGAGATCCGCCAGACGCCGCTCCAGAGCCGCCGGCAAGGGCAGATCCATCTGCGCCAGCAAGGCATGATGGCGCTCGACAATCCCGGCGGCCGCCTCGATCCGTTTTCCCGCCTCGGTCTCTGCGCACAGATGTTTGAGCGCATCGGTCATCCCCGACAGCGCCGAAACCACGACCAGGACGCGGACGCCCTCGGCACGACGGCTTGAAACAAGTTCCTGGATGTTCTGCCAGCGGGGCAGTGTCGCGACACTGGTACCGCCGAACTTCATCACCACCCAGGGCGCAGGACCAACAACTGAGGCAGAATCGGTTACATTCACGGTGCTTTGCATGCAGCTCTGAAAAAGACAGTTCTGCAGTGTCACGCCGGCGGAGCCGGAATGCAACCCATCGAGCGCATCCTTGGACGTCTAGACACCTCCGTCCATATCACCATCCATGCCGGCATCCGGCGCGCATCGGTTGCGGCCGGATCCAGCCCGGCATGTCAGTCCAGTTTGAACGGGTACAGCGGAGGCAAGCCCGACGCGGCCTCCTGGTCCGGATGATCGGGACGCCACTGGAATCCGCCGGCAAAAGCCGCAGCCAGGGCCGCGCCATCCACCGAGCCGACGCCATAGCGCGCACGCTGCAACTCGGCAATCACCTGCGACTGCACGCCCTCCACCAGCGCCTGCTGCAAATCACCCAGCTGCCGGATCGTCCCCCGCTCGGCACGGGCCCAGGCCAGCAAGGTCTGCTCCTGCCTGGCCAGATCCGTGCCCTGGCAGGCCTGCGCAAAAGCCTGTTGCTGCGCTCCGGGCCTGGCCGCCCGTGTTGCCCGTGTCGCGACCGACGCAGCCGCATCGACGGACGGGGACAGCGTCGGCTCCTGCCGCGGCTGGGCGCTGGGCTTGCGGCCACGACGACGCCACCAACCCAAACCGATCAGCATCGTCAGCAACCACAAGGCCAGCAGGCCATAAGCCAGACCCCGCCAGGGATTGGCCTGTCCGCCAGCCGCCCGGGCCGCGACGGCCGGGACCGCGGAGGCCGCTGCGGCCGGTCCGGACGCGGTCGCCGCAGACGCGGGCTGCCCGGCGGCGGCCTGGACATCCAGCGTCTGCGCCGGAATCCGCGCGAATTCGGCCTGGTGAGTCCGCAGATTCCACCATTTCACCGTGGTCTCGGGCAGGGTCAGCTTGCCGGCTTGCTGCGGCACGATGGCGAAACGCTGTTCACGCACGCCGCGTATGCCCTGACTTGAAGCCTGATCCTGACTGGAAGCCTTGTCGGGATAGACCTGCGCGCCATGAAGATCCGGCAGACTCAGCGCGGGCAAAGCCGACGCCGGCACGCCCTGGGCTTCCAGCCGCATGCTCACCGTCACCGGCTGTCCTACCGTCAAACCGCCCGATGCCGGCAGACCGCTGAGGCTGAGCTTGACCTGGCTGGAAGGCAGCCACGTCGAAGAACCCCAGTTGCCAGGTATCGGCGAGACCTGCAGATCGACCGGAGCGGCGACCGCCGTGGCCGGGGTCAGTGCACCGAAAAATGCGTTCGGATCATCCGGATCCACCACCTGCCCCTGAAAGCGCAGGCCGGGAATGCGAATCGTGCCGGCATGCTCCGCTGTCACCGCATAACGACGCTCCACCACGTTGTAGCGACGACCGCCACGAGTGGTCTGGTAATCGGTGTCGCTGCCGATCCGGTGGACATCCAGCCCGCCAACCTGGGGATCATCCAGTGCCCCGTTGGCGATATTCACCGCGAAGTACAGACGCAGAGTATAAATCGCCTGCTGCCCGACATAGACGCTGACTGGATTCACGCTGCCTTCCAGCATGATGCCACGGGCGCCGGTTGCGGCCGCCGTGCCGGTCCGGGCCGGGCTGGCAGCGGCACTGACATCCACGGTCTGCGGCTGGGTGCTCTCGCCGCCGATCCGCAATGCCGGAATCACCAGATGGCCGGCATGCAGCGGCTGCAAGGCCACGCCCAGCGTGGTGCTGGCACTGCGGACACCATTGACGATCTGGATGCTGGAACTGTTGGAGGTCCCTAGTATCGCGAAATCACGCTGCAGCATCGACAAATCGGGCATGGTCAGCTGACTGGAGCCCGTGGCCTGAAGATTCAGGGTCAGGGTATCGCCCAGCTGCGCCTGATGACGATCAAGACTGGCCACGATATCGGCCCGGGCCAGGCAGGGAGCCAGCACCAGCAAGGCCATGGCCCCGAAGCGCATGTCAAATCTCATGGCTGTGTATCTCCATCATCCGCCTCGCCGTGGCGCTGCTGATATTCAAGCTGGAATTTGCGACGCAGCAAAGCGCCCGGATCATCAGGAACCCGCATCATGGCCTGGCGCAGATCCGAAGGCAGCTTGGACTGCGGCCCCTGATCCTGGGCAGCGCCCAGTTGATGAGGCTGTGCCTGCGCCGGCCGACCGCGCAAGGCCTGATTCATTTGCTGCTGCAAGGCTTGCTGGGCCTGACGGGCCTGAGCCTGCTGCGCCGCCGTCTGGGCCTGAGGCGGCTGGCCCTGCTGGCCCTGCTGGCCCTGCTGGCCCTGCTGGCCTTGCTGGCCTTGCTGGCCTTGCTGGCCTTGCTGGCCTTGCTGGCCCTGCTGGCCTTGCTGGCCCTGCTGGCCCTGCTGGCCTTGCTGGCCTTGCTGGCCTTGCTGGCCTTGCTGGCCTTGCTGGCCTTGCTGGCCTTGCTGGCCTTGCTGGCCT
>JGI2924J29684_1078323_pt1 | contig 41588 bp, 30 predicted proteins | sample BenlonsequencITS_FD_29684 | JGI IMG/M metagenome (IMG submission 29684) | reverse complement strand
GCCCGGCCTGTGGCGGAAAGCGGCTGAAACCTGAAGCTCTTTCCGTAAAGGTCGGGGGAATTTCGATTTTTGACCTCACCAGCCTTTCCGTGGATGATTCTCTCAACTTTTTTTCGAAGCTGAAGCTAAGCGAGACCGAAAAAAAGATCTCATCTCAGATTATGAAAGAGATCGTCGACAGACTCACCTTCATGAAGAGTGTCGGCCTGGAATACCTTACCTTGGAGCGCCGTGCAAGTACCCTTTCCGGAGGAGAGGCCCAACGAATCCGCCTTGCGACCCAGATAGGATCAAGTCTTGTCGGCGTTCTCTATATCCTGGATGAACCGACCATTGGTTTACATCAACGCGATAACGATCGACTCATTGCAACCCTTAAGCATCTTCGGGATATTGGCAATACATTGATTGTTGTGGAACATGACGAGCAGACCCTTCGTACTGCCGATTACATTGTGGATCTCGGTCCAGGGGCTGGCGTTCATGGGGGGCATGTCATTGCAAAAGGAACCTTGGAAGAGATCCTTGCAAACAAAAAAAGTATAACGGGAAGGTTTCTTAGCGGAAAAGAGACTATTGCCGTTCCTCAGGAGCGCAGGCAAGGTAACGGAAAACAGATCCTCCTTAAAGGTGCCAGGGAGCACAATCTTAAAGGGATAGATGTTGCCATCCCGCTGGGAAAGATGGTGGTTGTCACAGGGGTGAGCGGGTCCGGAAAGTCGACGTTGGTAAGCGATGTCCTTTTTCCCGCAATCTCGAATCGAGTGGGGAAAAGCAAACTCCCCGAGGCTTCCTACGATGAAATTCTGGGACTCGAAAACATCGATAAGATCATAAATATCGATCAGTCTCCCATCGGAAGGACCCCGAGGTCGAACCCTGCTACCTATGTTGGCCTCTTTACTCCTATTCGCGAGCTTTTTGCCTCTCTTCCCGATGCAAAGGCACGGGGATACAAACCCGGCCGCTTCTCTTTTAATGTGAAGGGAGGGCGATGTGAACATTGTCAGGGCGATGGAACGATTAAAATCGAGATGCATTTCCTACCCGATGTCTACATTACCTGCGATGTGTGCAAGGGAAAGCGCTTCAATCGGGAGACCCTCGATATCCGATATAAGGGAAAAAACATTCACGAGGTCCTAGAAATGACTGTAGAAGAGGCCCGGGAATTTTTTTCTCACATACCCTCTGTTAAACGTAAACTTGATACCCTCCATTCTGTGGGGCTCGACTATATTAAACTTGGACAATCCGCCTTAACGCTCTCGGGAGGGGAGGCTCAGCGGGTGAAGTTGAGCCTGGAATTATCTAAGCGCAGCACCGGAAAGACCTTCTATCTTCTGGATGAACCGACAACAGGGCTCCATTTTGCCGATGTAAAGAAGTTGATGGAAGTGCTCCACCAGTTGGTGGACATGGGGAACACGGTGCTTTTGATCGAGCATAATCTCGACGTGATCAAACAGGCAGATCATATCATCGATCTTGGTCCTGAAGGTGGAGCGGCAGGAGGGCAGGTGGTTGTCACCGGTACTCCCGAAGAGGTGGCTCGATACAAGAAGAGCTATACCGGTCGTTATCTGCAGGATCTCTTGGACGGGAGATGAAGCAAGGGGCACGCAACTATTGTATGATGTACCGCTTCCCCCTCGTTTGGGCAATGGCTTTGTTGTTCTTTGGGGGGCAGCTCCTTTCCGCCGAGACGACGATCCGTGTGGAGGAGGCGGAATCTGCCGAGAGTTACAGCGATCCCCAATCAAAAGAACACTATTTTGAATTGCAGGGAGATGTCTCCATCACCCTTGACGATAAAAAGAATGGAACACTTCACAAGGTAACGGCCGACTATATATTGTTTAATCGGGATACCGGAGTCCTCTCCGCGAAGGGAAACGTCGTGTATGAGCTTGTCCGCAACGACAGTTCCGAGCTCTTTCGCGGAGAAAGCCTAGTGTTCAATACCGAAGATTGGTCGGGAACCTTTTTCTCCGGTGCCAGCAGCAAGGAGGAAACGGTAGAAGAGAAGAGTGTCACTTTCTTTTACAGTGGAAGGAGCATTCGGCGTTTTTCGGACGGAAGTGTGGTTCTTGATGACGGTGTTATCTCCTCAAGCGGTCTGGAAGAGCCTTACTACCGTATTAAGGCCAAGCGCATAACCATTTTTCGCCCCGGAGAGTGGGCCGTAAAGGATGCCACTCTATATCTTGGAAGAATTCCGATACTCCCGCTTCCCTATTTCTTCATGCCGGGCGACACCCTCTTTATCCATCCGAACTTCGGTTACAACCTGACAAAGGGATATTTCCTTCAAACCACGACCTATCTTCGTGGTCAATCTAAGGAGGAAGAAGAGAGCGGACTTTCCTTTCTGGAATATCTCGATGGCTCTTCGGATTCGTTTCGTTATGAACGTGATGGGCTTTTTCTTACAAAGGTTCCGAGCGAAGAGAATGAGGAGACAAATAACGGTTATATCAAACTGGTTGCCGACTACTATACCTATCTCGGCCTCCTTACGGCACTTCAAGGCGAGTATGAGGCCTTGGGGGCATGGCAGAAGCTTTTTTTCTATGCTGGTATAGCCGAGACCAGGGAAATTGATCAAAGTTCCTACGGCTACACGACTCTTATCGAAGATGACGGAAGCTATGATGTTGACTGGCAGGAGCCCATGATTCTGGGAAATTCCTTCCCTTTTCGCTTTCGTTTTGATTTTTCCGGTGAACGGAAATTGACAAAGTGGTTCACACTTTCGATGGATCTTCCTCTCTACTCCGATCCCACGGTACGCAGTGATTTTCTGCCTCGCAAAGAGGGAATGCAGTGGAAGAGCTTTATCGATTCCGATTCTGTTCTCGAAGACGAAAGTGGGGATGCCGAGGACGAGGATGAGGAGCTGAACCCAAGCATTGAAATTAGTTCTACGGATCCTCTGGTACTTTCTAAACGGGGGGATATCACCTTTACCCTCGACTCCTTGGCCATAGCCGCAATACTTGCTTCGGAAGATGGTTCAGGAACTACACTGTATCCTCTAGGCTATTACTATCCGGAATCTTTTGACCTTCCTAATCTTTCCTTTTCCCTTACAGGTTCTCTTTTTGATACCTTTTCCACATCCCTTCAGACAAGCCAAGGGGATAGCGAATCTGACCCTTCGGCTGAAGGTGGCATTGCATTGCCCGGAGCCTGGCCGGGAGAGCGTGACGTTGCAAATGATGTATTCGATATCGAGGTGGAAGGAAACGGTGCTGCCCCCTCTTCCATATCAGAGGATGCTGATTTCTCCTCAAGCAATTCCTCTCTCTTTCAAAATTCCCTTGGTTTCAGCATCAAGCCGAGCGCGTCACAGGAAAATGTATACAATGTCACCGATTATGCTTCCGCCGAAGATGTCTCCCTGGATAAGGATTACACCCTCACCAAGCTGACCGGAACGGCGGCTCTGAATTACAAGGCCGCGATATGGCAGGACTTTTTCAGCTTCGAAAATAAGGTACTCTTTTCCGGAACGTACCAAGACCATACCATTTATAGTGACGAATTGGACTCTGATTACGGAGAGGATGCCGATGAATCTGCGACCCGTTACGATGTAACAAATAGCTTTGCCGCTACCTGGAAGCCGTTTCTTGCCAGCGATCTATGGAACGATTCTTCAGTCGTGTATGAAGGAACAAGTACCGTGCTTGCCGGTAGATGGGAGGGGGATAGCGACACAAGTTTCAATACAATCCCATTGACCTGGAGCGAAGACAGTATCACCAATCATCTGTTTACGACCTCTTTTGTACGTAAGGAGGTGGAAAGCAGTCAAAGCCTTTCAACTACGCTGCAATTGCCGCCAAAGGATCTTTATGTTAAGCCTGTTTTGGCCGTTGAAAACAACTGGATGGAACTGAGTGGAAAGGGGATATGGACCTATACCGCGCATGATTGGTATTCTGATTATCTCATTTGGGAACTCGGTATAACCCCCTTCGATTGGCTGACACTCAGCGAAAAGGTCGACCTTGGAATGGATTCGGACGACCATGATCTTGCCGCCTCCACCGTCGCTTTTTCCTTTTTTGATGAAAACATCGAACTCAGCAATGCCCTTACCTGGGATTTCGACGATCAGGAGGTCGATAGCTATGAGGGTGAGGTAACACTTTTCCCGCTGTATGTTGATTTTTTGGCCAAGAGGGCCTACGACTATGAATTGACGAACTCCGGATGGGAAAAGCAGGAAGATGACTGGGCTTTCAGGCCGTACAGTATTGAGACGGGACTCAAATTTGAATTCGATCCCGATCCCTTTTGGAAGCGACGAATTGATTTGTCTCTTTCGCTCGGTAGTTCATGGGAAATGAATCTTATCCGATATTCGGAAAATGAGTTTACCTTTGATCTCTCATTCAAGCTTTCGATAGCTGAATTCCTTGATATCGAATTTTCTTCGGTTTCCAGCAACACGCTTACCTATCAATATTTTGATACCTATTCCGATGATCCTCTGAATATAGTGAGCGATCTTTTGGACTCTTTTGCCTTTTTCGACCGATCAAGGCGAGAAGCTTCCAATTTCAACCTTGAAAGTATTTCGATAAAAGCTGTACATTCCATGCGGGACTGGGACCTCAACTTTGTCTATTCAGGAAGCCCTGAGCTTGTTGATAATGACGACGGACTCTCCTATTATCAATGGCGACCGGAATTTTCGATTTTTCTGCAATGGCGGCCCATTCCGGAGATTAAAAAAGAGGTCTCATACAGCGACGATGAGTATGATTGGTAGCCGTTTCCCGACCTTGACGATTCCATACTCTCTTGGCTACACTACAAAAAGGAGCGTTTATTGAGCGATTCATTTACCATAGTCTTGGACGACAACCGTTTCTTGCGGGATATTTGTGGTCCTCAGGACGAAAATTTGCGAGGGCTTGAGCATCTGCTTGGTGCAAGGGTTGTCGCAAAGGGCAACGAAGTAATTCTTGATAGTGCCGATACCGAAACGAAGGAGTTGTTCAGCAATCTAATCGGGAGAATGAAAGCGCACAGAAAGGCGGGGCAGGTCGTTACGCCGAACGTCGTCAAGACCATTTTTTCGTCGCTTACCCAAAACGGCGAAGAGAAGACCGATATGCTGTCGGATCTTAATATTTCCATACCAAGTAGCCCAAAGGTTTTTCCCCGAAACTATCACCAAGCAGCTTATATTGATGCCATGTCCTCCAACGATATTGTTTTCGGAATAGGCCCGGCCGGTACGGGAAAGACTTTTTTGGCGGTTGCTCACGCCTTAAAAGAGATTCTTGAACGTAAAAAGAAGAAACTTATCCTGACCAGACCGGTGGTGGAAGCGGGTGAGAGCCTTGGGTTTCTTCCGGGAGATCTTGCACAGAAAATAAGCCCCTATCTGCGCCCTCTTTACGATGCCATGGATCGGCTTATCTCCTATCAAGTTTTGAATCGTCTTGAGGAGAGCCGGATCATCGAGATCGCTCCGTTGGCGTACATGCGCGGCCGAAGCCTCTCGGAGAGTTACATCATTCTGGATGAAGCCCAGAATACAACACGCGAGCAGATGAAAATGTTCCTCACCAGGATTGGAGAAAATTCGAAGGCCATCATCACCGGTGATATCACCCAGATCGATCTCCCGGGAAAGCAGCAGTCGGGACTCATCCATGCTATGCAGGTGCTATCTTCGATTGACGAGATCCGATTTTGCCATTTTGAATCGGCCGATGTGGTGAGGAACGGACTGGTAAGAAAAATCGTACACGCATATGAACGTGAAGAAGCAAGATAGTATCCATTTGTCTCATCGTGCCGCTCCGATCGCTACGGCGGTGGCGTTTCTTATTGCCGCCGTGCTTTCGCTTTTTTCTCCGCAAATGGGCGGTTTCCTTTTCCGGGAAAATTACAGTCGCTTTTCCGCCGGACAGATTGCCGATCGTGATCTGGTCGCTCCAAAAGCTGTTGAGTATGTGAAGTCGACGGAAACCACACGAAAGATCGAAGAGGCTCGAGCGCAGGTCTTACCCGTCTATGCCGCCCAGGAAAAGGCCATCTTGGAAAGCCTACATAGTCTCGAACAGTTTTTTGATTATCTGAATGAAAAAAGAGCCCTGGGAAATTCTCCTTCTCTTTTGGCGGAAATTGAGTCACGATTCTCGGTGAGACTTGATCAAAGAGAGCTTGAACTCCTCCTTCAGGGAAATACAAAATCAAGTTCCCTGTTTCCGCTCATTGAGGAGCTTGTTACCGATTTTATGGAGCATGGTGTTTTCGAGTCGCTGCCGCAGGTTTCAGGGGATTCCATCATGCTGCAACGCTGGGAGCATGGAGAGAAGGGAAAGAGTGTTCTTAGTATCGGTGATCTGATCATTCCCTCTCGGATTCCCGATGCCGTTCGCAGCTCTTTAGCAGGGACCGGAATAGATGAAAAGACTCTTGACCTCATCGAAAGATTAACACTTCATTTCATCACTCCGAATGTCAGGTTTGATTCGGTACTAACGGAAGAGGCAAAGGCTAAAGCAGCGGCCGGTGTCGCACCGGTAACCGGAGAAATCGAAGAGGGGGAGCGAGTTATTCGAAAGGGTTTTATCGTTACCGAAAACGATATGGAGAAGATTCAGGCAATAAGTCAAGCCCAGACTGGTATTCAATACGGCATGATCATTGCCACCTTCCTGTACCTTGCCCTCATGTTTTTTCTCGGTTTCATTCTTCTTTCCCCTTATTTGCAGCCTCGCTGGCGTACATTCCAGTTTCTTATGCTCATGTTGATAACATGGCTCTTCTTTTTTGCAAGTGCGGCTCTTTCCTTCTTCCTTACGGGAGAGGATTGGACCATGTTGCGGGCTTTTTTTCTCCCTTCCGCTCTTGTTTCAATGCTTATAACCAGCATGATCGGTGAGAAGGCCGCTTTCCTTTTGATCTTTCTTTCCGCCTTTTCCATTGTGCCCTTTGTGCCGATTGGAAAGATGGATTTAATTTTTATAATCGTTTCAGGTTTAACCGGTATTCATGTCATCCGAAAATCGGAGCGAAGGATCGATCTCGTGCGGGGTGGGGCGCTAATCTCTTGTATCCACCTTTTGATGGTCCTGGTAATCGGCTTGCTCTCGAAAAAGCCTGTATCTTGGTTTGCTTCGGCAGCAGGTCTGGCTATTATTAATGCTCTGGCCTGTACGGTTCTCAATTTGACTATTCTTCCCGTAATTGAACATTTTCTGAATGCTCCTACGGTATTTAGGCTCATTGAACTTTCCGACATGAATACTCCGTTGTTTAAGCGGATGATTATGGCTGCTCCCGGTACCTACAGCCATTCCGTCAGCGTCGCCAATATGGCTGAATCTGCCTGCAGGGCGATCGGAGTGAATCATCTGCTTGCAAGGGTAGGAGCCTACTACCATGATATCGGAAAGATTGAACAGCCTGAATATTTTATAGAAAACCAGACCGGTAACAATAAACACGACGAGCTTAAGCCAAGCCTATCGGTTGCGGTTATCAAAAGTCATGTTAAGATTGGAATAGAGAAAGCGAAGGAGTTAAAGCTTCCTCCCGAGGTGGTCGATATTGTTGGTCAGCACCATGGTAACGGTTTGATTGAATACTTTTATACCGAAGCCTTGAAAAATGAAGAGGAGAATCAGAAGATAAGTCCGGAGGAATATTCCTATAATGGATCCCCGCCGGTTTCCAGAGAGGCCGCGGTTGTTATGCTCGCCGATACCATAGAGGCGGCCACGCGTACCCTGAAAAAACCGACTGTTGCGAAGCTCGAAAAGTTTATTTGGTCTAAGATTATGGATAAAGTGATAAACCGGCAGATGATAAATTGTGATCTTACCTTTCGGGATATGGAGAAGATCAAACAGAGTTTTGTTCAGATACTTGCCGGACACTTCCATTCTCGCATAGAATACCCTAAAGCGGAGGAAGGAAAACGTAAAACCCATGAACAGAGTTGAAGTCGACGCCAAAGATGTTGAACCGCCGTCGTGGTTGCCCGCGATCGAACCTTTTTGTGTGGCAGTGCTGCGCTCTCTGGACATTTTGAACTGGGAACTTTCCATTCTCTTTTGCAACGATGATACCATGAGGGATCTGAACAGAACCTGGCGTGGCATCGATGCACCTACCGATGTGCTATCATTCAGTCAACTGGAAGAAGAAAACGTTGTTTCCGGATCCGAAGATGGATCGGTATACGCTGGCGATATTGTAATTTCTCTTGATACCCTTGATCTTCATTCGAAACTCTTCTCTGTAGCCCGCGAAGAGGAGCTGAAGCGGCTGTTGATTCATGGGATCCTTCATCTCGCCGGTTATGATCATGAAACGAACGAAGGCAGCGAACCGATGTTGACGCTGCAGGAAGAGATCGTGAAAACTTTTTCAGGAGTGAGGCTGTTTTGAAACGCACTGGTATCCTCGGTAAGTTGTTCGGTCGAAGCAACAATTCCGAGGAAGAGGATTTCAGTAATTTAAATTTCGAAGAACAGGATATGATTAAGGGGGTCGTAACCCTTTCCGACACAACGGTGAAAGAGGTGATGGTTCCTCGAATCGATGTGGAGTTTATCAGTAACGAGGCCTCCAAGCAGGATTTGCTGGAAGCTATGATTCACTACGGCTATTCTCGCTATCCGGTCTATAAGGATACCATCGATAATGTCGTCGGTGTTCTGTATGTAAAGGATCTTCTGCCAGCATTTATGAGAAACGAGGCGATCGATATTGGTTTGGTTGCAAGAAAGCCTTATTTCGTACCGGAAAGCAAGCGCTTGGATTCTCTCCTTAAGGAATTCCGCCGTCGAAAGGTACACATCGCCGTGGCCGTTGACGAATATGGTGGCGTTTCGGGTATCGTTTGTCTGGAGGATATCATTGAGGAGATTGTCGGTGATATTCAGGATGAGTTCGACAACGAAGAGGAAGATATACTTGAAATAGGCGAGGGCGTCTATCTCTGTGATGCCCGGGTTGATATTGAAGACCTGAACGAGCAGGTAAAGCTTCAGCTGCCCGATGATGATTTTGATACCTTGGGCGGTTTTGTCTTCGATCTTTTTGGAAAAATTCCTGTCCGCTATGAAAAAGTGACCTATAATAATCTTGATTTTATCATTCAAGATATGGAAGGACACAAAATTAAAACGGTGAAGGTGATAAAGAGGGATGCCGCTGTTACGGCCTAATGTCTGCAGATTTGTACCTGCTCTCCTGTTTTTCCTCATCTGTATCAATGTGCTTTGGGGACAGTCTAAGGCTGTGGAACTTTACACGCAGGGGGAGGCGGCCCGGAATAGCGGGAAGAGCGAGCTTGCAATGGAGCTCTATAAGGCATCTCTTCAAGAGAATCCCAATTATCGTGAACCCTATCTGCGTTTGGCGGAGATCGCCTTTTACGAGGGCTCCTCGGAGGAGGCCCTTGCCTACGCCGATACTGCTGCAAAGCTTGGCAAAGAAGCATGTGATGTGGATGTTTTGCGCGGGCGAATACTGACGGATCTGGGAAGGTTTACTGAAGCCCAGGAGCTTCTTTCGACTGTGCTTTCAAAACAGCCGAACCTTGTTTCCGCCTACCGTGCAATGGGGGAGCTGGAGATTGCCAGGGGAAGCCTGCGTCGCGCATTGGTATGGTATGATAGGGCGCTGAACATCGATCCTGTCAATCGAATTGCTCTGCTTTCATCGGTGCCGGTGACGGATGCTCTCGAACAGTGGAACGATTCGGAACAGGTTCTTTTGCGGGCTGTGGAACTCTATCCCGAATCGTTTTTCGTGCATCTGACTGCCGCACGACACTATCTTGAGATAAACGATCTTTCCCGTGCCGAATATCATTGTGATGTGGCCCTTCGTATAGAACCGGAAAATCGCGATGCCCTTCTCTTCTATGCCCTTGTTCTTTCCAGACAGGGACGCTATGAGGATCTTCTCAATCGACTCAACTCGGGCGATTCAAAGGGATCGTCCGCATCTCTTCTTGATGATTATCTTGGTTATTACCTGAAAGGATCGGCACAGAAGGCCCTTGGCCGTTACCCGGAAGCCCTTGACTCCTTTTCCGCCGTCCTCCGCCTTCGTCCGGAGGATCAGATAAGCCGGATCGTCTATGAGCAGATTCTTTCATCCGAAGTCGACCGAAGTCTTGATGAGAATACAAAAAGAATCGATGAGGCTGTCTTGTATCATCTTACCCTTGCCGATCGGTATCGAGGTCGAAATCGCACAGATAGCGCGATGCGGGAGGTCCGCAGGGCTCTCAAACTTGATCCCGACTCTTTCTCCGCTCGCCGGATGTATGCGGATCTATGGTTGCTAAAAGGTTTTCCGGCAAAGCAGCTCTCAATTCTTGAAGTGCTTGAACGCCAGGGAAAGCTCGATACTTCAACTAGCGATACCCTTGAGGTCTATCGCCATGAGCTTAACCAATCTGTTTCCGAGCGCTGGAATATTGATCAGTTTTCACTTGATAGGTTCCGTTATCAAATTCCGGTATATATTAGCGGTGAGAGAGGCTCAATGCTCCACTCGCTGAGTAAGAATGAATTGGCTTCTTATGTCGCCCATGTGATGAACGGGTATGAAAAGCTTTCGGTTCCCGAGGCGGCTGAAGTAGGTTCTTTTGCAGAAGCCTATGGCCGAGCTCGGGCTCTTTCCGCTCATTATTTTGCGCTCATCGTTCTTTCTGAGGACGAAAGAAGTTTTACCCTTGATTCCGAATTGTACGGTGGCTCCACCGGGGCTCTAATAGAGCGTCAGAGGATCTACCGCACAGGGAATGAACGGGTGACCGATGCTATCGGCATTTGGGTCGACCGCCTCGATACCGACTTGCCTGCTCTTGGTAAAATGCTGCGCTATTCCTTCGCGTCGGGCCTTATGGATCTGGGAACCATTGATGGGGTGGAGAATGATGAGGCCTTCATGATCTTGCCGAAGGATAAACTTGCTGTGCGGAAAGAGGGGCTCGGCCTTCGTTTCGAAGCCTCAGATGCGGTGGGAACCTTCACCGTTACGTCAAGGGATGAGATGGTTTCTGAAGGGGACGTGGCCTCGAATCGGTTCTATGACCTTATTAATCCTGGTGATTGGGTGGTCAAAAAGCCCGATGCCGACTCTTCTCCGCCCCCAAAAGATAGTGTTCAGTCTTCTTCACAGCCGTTGTCCCATACCGATGTGTATAAATCGGTGTCTGGGATACGGTGATTGATTGACACGTAAAATCCTTTTCCGTATAGTTTAAACACAATTGCGTTTATTCCAATTCAGGAGGATAAAATGAAAATAGCGATTAATGGATTTGGAAGGATCGGTCGGAGCGTTTTTCGTGCCGCCTTCGAGAGAAGCGAGATTGAAATCGTAGCAATTAACGACATTACAAATGCGAAGACCTTGGCACACTTGCTCAAGTACGATTCTATCTACGGTGTTTCCAAGTATGAAATTTCCGCAAGCGACAATACCATTACCGTTGGTGGCAGAGCCATCAAGGTTCTTGCCGAGCGTGAACCCAAGAATCTCCCCTGGAAAGAACTTGGTGTGGATGTTGCCATCGAGTCCACCGGTATTTTTCGGACTGCAAGCGGCCCGAAGGGTGGGTACAAAGATCATATCACTGCCGGAGCAAAGCGGGTGATTCTCACCGTTCCCGCAAAGGATGAGGTTGATAAGACTATCGTTCTCGGTGTCAATGAAGACAAGCTTACGGACAAGGATCTTGCCGTTTCCAACGCGTCTTGTACCACCAACTGTCTTGCCCCTGTTGCCAAGGTCTTGAATGATAGCTTCGGCATCGTCGAAGGATTGATGACCACCGTTCACTCCTACACCTCGGATCAGCGTTTGCATGATGCTCCCCACAGTGACCTCCGCCGGGCCCGTGCTGCGGCTCTTTCCATCATTCCCACTTCCACCGGTGCGGCAAAGGCTGTCGGGATCGTTATTCCTGAGTTGAATGGAAAGCTCAATGGTATCGCCATGAGGGTTCCCACCCCCACCGGTTCCATTGTCGACCTTACCGTTCGCCTTGAAAAAGATCCCTCGGTCGAAGAGCTCAACGCTGCCATGAAGAAGGCTGCCGAAGGTCCTATGAAGGGTGTCCTTGAGTATACCGAAGACCCCATTGTCTCTATGGATATCGTTGGCAATGCCCATTCTTCGATTTTTGATGCCACCAGCACCATGAAAATCGGAAAGGGTTTCTATAAGATTCTTTCTTGGTACGATAATGAATGGGGTTACAGTAACAGAGTTGTTGATCTGGCGACGAAACTGGTGTAGGGTTTAACTACTATGTCGATACGTACCGTAAAAGATCTTGATCTTCGCGGTAAACGCGTTCTCATCAGGGTGGACTTCAATGTCCCCCTGAAAGAGGGCGTTATTACCGATGATACACGTATAAAAGCTGCTCTTCCTACCTTGAAATATATTCTGGAGCAGGAAGGCAGTTCTTTGGTCATCATGAGTCACCTGGGAAGGCCAAAAGGCGAGAAAAAACCTGAATTTTCCCTTGCCCCGGTGGCAAAGCGTTTGTCGGAGCTTCTCGGAAGGCCTGTTGAAATGGCAGCAGATTGTATTGGGGATGCTGTGACCTCCCGGGCCGCTTCGCTTAAGGCTGGTGAGATACTACTTTTGGAAAATGTTCGCTACTATGCGGGAGAGACAAAGAATGATCCCGATTTTGCGAAAAAGCTTGCTTCCTTGGGCGATGTATATGTCAACGACGCTTTTGGAACAGCGCACAGGGCCCATGCCAGTACGGAAGGGGTTACGAAGTTTCTACCTTCCGCTGCCGGCTTTCTGATCGAAAAAGAGGTCGCTTTTTTCGAACCCCTGCTTAAGAATCCCGAACATCCGTTTGTAGCGATTATCGGTGGTGCAAAGGTTTCGACAAAGATTGGTGTTTTGGAAAATCTCATCGATAAATGTGACACCCTCGTTATCGGGGGCGGAATGTGCTATACCTTTCTCAAGGCCACCGGTAAGAGCATAGGAAAGTCGCTTTTCGAAGAGGAATTTCTTAAGACCGCCACAGACCTTCTGAAAAAAGCGGAGCAGAAAGGGACAAAGGTTATTCTTCCCCTAGATCATGTATGTGCAAAGGCTTTTTCTGAGAAGGAAACACCGATTGCCGTCGACGGGGCGAATATCCCCGAAGATCTCATCGGCATGGATATTGGGGTTCAGACCCTTGCTGAAATAAAGAACGCTCTTGCAGGTGCACGGTCCATTGTATGGAACGGCCCCATGGGCGTATTCGAATTCGAAGCGTATGCTAAGGGAACCGTTGAGGTTGCCGAAATGGTTGCCTCCTGTAAAGGTACTACCGTGGTAGGCGGCGGCGATTCCGTTGCGGCCGTTAATAAATTCGGTTTTGCGGACAGAATTGATCACGTTTCCACCGGAGGAGGCGCAAGCCTTGAATTCCTCGAGGGAAAGGTGCTTCCCGGTATTGCAGCGCTGGAGGGAAGCAAATAATGCGAAAAACTTTCATTGCGGGAAACTGGAAAATGCATAAGACGGTCTCCGAGGCCGTTGCCTTGGCTAAGGAACTGGTGCCTGCGGCAGACGGAAACAGCCGCTATCTGATTGCTCCTCCTTTTACCGCTCTTTCTGCTGTTGGCGAGGTGGTAAAGGGTACCCCTTTACTGCTAGGTGCTCAGAATATGTCGAATGCGGAATCAGGAGCACACACAGGGGAGGTTTCCGTTCACATGTTGAAGGATGTCGGTGTTCAGGTCGTTATCCTGGGCCATTCCGAACGCCGTCTGATCTATGGTGAGAAGGATGCTTTTATCAACGAAAAGGTCAAGCTTGCCCTCGACAACGATCTTGAAGTCATCCTTTGTGTCGGTGAGACCCTGGAGCAGCGGGAAGCCGGCGAGGTTGAGCAGGTCGTACGCACCCAGGTCGAAGGTGGTCTCAAGGGAATCCCCGAGGGATTTCTCGATAAGGTTACCATTGCCTATGAACCGGTTTGGGCCATCGGTACCGGCAAGACCGCAACCCCAGAGGATGCAGATGCCGTTCATGCTTTTATCCGGAAGGTGATCAAAGAGATGTATGGCGACAAGGCTGCCGAGGCCATGGTTATCCAGTACGGTGGGTCCGTGAAGCCGGGAAATGTGAAAGAGCTTATGGCCATGAAAAACATCGACGGGGCTCTCGTCGGTGGGGCGGCCCTGAAAGCAGAGACCTTCGTACCGATCATGAAGTACGACAGCTAATACGTTTGGAGAAATGAGAATGGGTTTTATCGGTATTCTTCTACTGGTCGTTTTTGTTATCAGCGCACTTCTTCTTATTGTGATTGTCATGATTCAGGACGATCAGGGGGAAGGGCTCGGAGGGATCTTTGGCGGCTCGAGTAGTGCCTTTGGTTCCAGGAGCGGAAACGTGCTGACGAAAACCACCTCTATTCTGGGAACGGTGTTTATTCTTTGTTCTTTTGGCTTGGCGTGGGTCAATCATACTCCCGAAGGCGGTAATGTTATCAAGGCCGCCAGGCAGGAGGCTGGTGTTCAACAGGAAGAGTGGTGGAATCAGCAGGTTGAGACGCAGGAACCTAATCAAGCCGGAACCAGTAACAACGCCCAGTAAAGCAAGAAGGCCGATTCCTTGTTTCTTGAGGAATCGGCCTGTCCTTTTTGGGAGCTATTGATGAATATTTGTGTTCTTTTTTTTGGTGCAGCCCGTCACGCGAAGATGTTGGAAATAAGTAAGAGTCTTGCAAAGGGTTTGGAAAGTCAGGGCGGTCATACCGTCCAGATCATTAACGGCGATACCGAAACAGAAAAAAAGCTTTCGATGTTTCATTATATTGCGGTTGGAGCACCCTCTACCGGTTTCTTTGGTGGAAAAATAGCGGATAATGTGACCGGTTTTTTGCAGAACGGCGGAATGGTTTCTGGAAAACGTTGTTTTGCATTTACGATCAAGTCGGGATTACGAAATTTGAAAACACTGCAGACGCTTATGAAGACGATGGAACGAGAAGGAATGTATCTGAAGGTCTCAAATATCATCGGAAGCACGGAAGAGGCGGAAAGGATAGGAGCAAAACTACATGTTGAGCAATAGTGCGACTGGGAAAGGTAACCTACTTGGTGTCGTTTTGGTACTCTTCTTTCTCTGCGGTGTGGTTTTCCCTGTTTCCGCGGACCTGGTTGGACAGACCGTTGCCACTGTGACCTTGACGAAGACGGAGGGCATTTCGTCGGTGCAGCTTGACCAGCGTATCGCTCAGGTTGCTGCGGCGCGAAAAAAAGCCGGTTTGTCTGCCGACGGGGTGGATAGAACAGAGGTTCTCGACGCCATGATTGCCGAGGTTTTGATTAAACAGGCTGCCGAGCGGTCTGGTATTTCCATCCCGCAGGAGCAAATTCAACAGGTGGTTGCAAAGCAGAAGGCTTCTATCGAGCAGCAGGTGGGGCGACCTCTTACCGACAGGCAGTATCAAGAAGTGGTTAGATCTCAGACGGGATTTAGCTGGGAGCAGTATAAAGGAAGTATTCGGGAACAGATCATGCAGCAGCGCTATATTGCGACGGAAAAGCGTGATATGTTTGAGGCTATCCAACCTCCTACCGAAAAAGAAATTCAGGATCATTACGATGCCCATGCCACTTCCATTACCAACCCCGAGTATGTCCGTCTGAAACAGATTTTTATTCCGACCATCAGCATGAATGACCAGGAGAAACAGGCCGCCAGAGAGCGTTTGGAGAGTGCCTGGACGAAACTTAGGAACGGCTCTGCCAAATTCGATGATCTGGTTTTGCAGTATTCGGAAGATGAATCTTCAAAATACCGTGGCGGGGATGTCGGTTATATTGCGCGGGCCGATCAGCGCGTGGAAAAGACCTATGGGGCCGATTTTTTCAGGAAGCTTTTTTCTCTTCAGACGGGAGATTATTCCGGCGTCATCGAATCGAATGTCGGCCTTCACATCCTCAAGGTTACCGAACATCGGGAGGCCCGGATACTTTCTTTGGACGATCAGATTGCTCCCGATAATAAAATGACTGTACGTGAATATATCCGTGCGGGGCTTTTCCAGGAAAAGCAGCAGGCGGTACTTAAGAAGGCGCTTGATGCGGTTGTTGAAGATTTGAAAGCCGAAGCGGAAATTGTTGTATACTGAGATAATCAATGGGATCACGACGTAAAGCTCGTATTCTGGCATTTCAGGCAATATATAGCTGGGAGTTTCACAAGCCTCTCCTTGCCGAACTTTTGCAGTTTGATTGGTTGGAAGAAGAACGTAAGGCGAAACTTGATACCGAAACCTGGCTTTTTGCACGGCTTCTTGTTCAGGGGACGATTGAAAATTGCGATACTATTGATCATCGCATACAAAACAGGCTCGAGCATTGGGATTTTTCCCGACTTTCAAAGGTGGATCTTGCAATACTCCGCCTAAGTACCTATGAACTTCTTTTTCAGCAGGATGTTCCTGCCAGCGTTGCAATAGACGAGGCAGTGGATCTTGCTAAAGATTTTGGTGGTGATGACTCATATCGTTTTATCAACGGTGTGCTCGATTCCATTCGTAAGGAGAGGGAGCCTTCGTGAGATTACCGCGGTTGGGAAATCGGGCTTTGGTCTTGCTGATTCTCATCCTTTCCGCGGCTACTGTGTTTCTTGGTTACTATGTGCTGAAACAGCGATCGGTTAAGGCAGAATCTGGCGATCTCGAAAAAAATCTTTCTTTGCTAAAGGAAATCGACCGTTTACTACTGCTTGCTAATTATCAGCAGGCTGGAGAACGTGTGACGACACTTCTTCATGATGCTGATTCTGCGTCGCTGTTGCTTCAGCTCTCCAAGCGAGCCTCCACTATTGCCCGGGACAACGGCGATTTTTCTTTTCTGGAGGCTGCTGCCGTAAAGGGACACCGGCTCTTCGACGGTCGTGAGGATTTTGCGGCCCTTTATGCCTATACACTGCTTCGACGGAATCGTTGGGGTGATGCCGTGCTCCTGCTGAAGGGCTACACACCCTTTCATGAAGATTTTACCCATGCTGTATACAGTGAGGCATTGTTTCATGTACAGGAGGAGAAGGGCACAGGCTATGCGGATTATCATGCCGATGAACTGGAACAGTTGGCCAGGCAGCTTGATAGTCGCAGAATAATGGCCGATGCGCTTCTTATCCGCCTCCGTAATAATGATTTCGATGGGGCTTTGGAGCTCGGTAAAGAGCTGAGGGCTGGTTTCGGCTCGGATAGCTATAATCGAAACGATGAGCTTTTGTTTCTCCTTTTTTTTGAACATGGTGAATACGATCGTGCCCGACAAATATTGGAGGCAAGTTCCGCTTTTACCGCCCAGGAGAAGCTTTTTCTTTATGCAGATATTCTCATGAAAACCGGTAATCCTATCCAGGCGGCAGAGACCTTCAAGGCAATTGTCCGTCAGTTTCCTTCGGCTTCCTGGACTCCCTATTATAATCTGCAAATCCTTGAAGAAAAAACGTTGAAACAGAACGAACCGGTATTTTGGCTCGATAGAGGGGCTTTTCTCTTTGGCCGGAATGAACATTATCTACTTGCTTCTGCAGCGTACTGTCTCGACCGTTCCTATATGGATGAAGCAAAGCGGTACCTTAAGCTTTATCTTGATGCAGGCGGGAATTCGGCTATAGCAGATCTTTTCCTTGAACAAAGTTCCGGAAACGCAAAACCGGGGCGCTATCGCGCTTCGCTACAGCAAGTAATAGAGTCTTCTCCGAAAGAGGTTGCAGAGCAACGGGTCAAGCACGGAATTTGGTTCTTTTATGGTCTACGCTCTGCCGGTGATATCGGCTCTCTTGGGGCGTATGCGTCGGAACGCTGGCCACAGGAAGGATGGCCCCGTTTTTCCATCGGTCTCGGCCTCTTGTTGTCCGGATCATTGATGGATGCGGAAAAGTCCTTCAAAACCGGCTGGGAACTCGACAATACCCTTTGGGAGGCGGCTTACAACGCTGGGGTCCTGGCTCGTGCATCCGAGAGGTTGAGCGAGGCAATGCAGTGGTTTCGCAAGGCGGAGAGCTCTGTTCCCGAATCGGAAAATCGTCGTAGGGCCCTTATCTACACGCAGATGGCGGAAATCGAACGGACAGGTGGTAACCGCGAGAATGCCGAACGCTATATCCGCTATGCCCTGGATATCGATCCGGAAAATGCTTCGGCTCGTTCTTTTTATTCTTTACTTGATGATTCTTCACCATGATAGTATTTTTTCTCTATGATACAATTAAAAACAGCTGAAGAGATAAAGAGAGTTAGAGAATCTTGTAGGATTTGTGCGGAGGCTCATAAGGAAGTTGAGCGTCATGTGCAGCCTGGTATCACTACCGGTGAGCTGGATAAAATTGCGCAATCCTATATTGAGAAGCATGGCGGAGTTCCTGCCTTCTTAAACTATATGGGATATCCGGCCACTCTCTGCGTCTCTGTGAATAACGAGGTAATCCACGGAATACCGGGAAAGCGCGTTATTAGAGAGGGAGACATCGTTAGCCTTGACCTTGGGGTCAACCTTAATGGTTTTTTTAGCGACATGGCCCGAACCGTTCCTGTCGGAAAGGTGGCTCCCGATGCCTTACGCCTCGTTAAGGAAACCAGAAAATGTCTTGAGCTTGCACTCGAACAGGCTGTCGATGGGAAGCGATTGAATGATGTCGGCGGTGCTGTCTGGAATCATGCCAAAAAGTTTTCATATGGCGTTGTAAAAGATTATTGTGGGCATGGTGTCGGCTTCTCTCCCCATGAAGAACCGCAGATCCCCAATTACATTCGTAGAATGCCAAATCCCAGATTAAGACCGGGAATGGTGATTGCCATTGAGCCGATGATTAACATCGGGACCGGTGATGTTGTACTCCTTGATAACGATTGGACAGTAGAAACCGCCGATGGCTCTTTGTCTGCTCATTGGGAACACACTGTTGCCATTGTCGAGGGGGGCTCTGAAATTTTAACCTCATTCGAGGATCTTGATTTATAGGAGGGATACCCACTATGAATGGAAAAAAATTATTCAGATCAAAAAATTTCTTTGTTTTTAATCTTTTGCTTGTTGGGTTGGTCGCCGGTTTTGTCGTTTCAATGATAACGTTCGGTTGTTCGACAAGGTTATCGAGCGGTGAGACAGCATATGCCCAGGAAAAGCAGGCAGATCCAATTCAGGTGCCGCCGTCCATGGAGGAGATGCAGAACTCTTTCAGAGCTGTGGCCCGAAAATCGCTGCCTGTGGTGGTCGAGGTAAAGGTTGTCGAGGTTGTCAAACAGGCTGTGCCGCAGTCAAGAGGGTGGCCTTGGGATTTCCTTTTTCCGGACCAGCAGAACAATAACCAGGGGCAGCAGCAACCTCAGGAACGGGAGTATCGCAATCAGGGGCTTGGTTCCGGGGTCATTGTGAGAAATAACGGAAACACCCACTACGTTTTAACCAACAACCATGTGGCGGGAAAAGCCGACGAAATCAAGGTGGTTCTAAACGATGGTAGGGAATATCCTGCAAAGCTTGTCGGTGCCGACGAGCGGATGGACCTTGCAATGGTTTCCTTTGATGCGAAAGAGGATATTCCTGTAGCCGAAATAGGGGATTCCGATGAGCTTCAGGTTGGTGATTGGGTCATTGCCGTAGGTAGCCCCTTCGGTTTTGTCTCAAGTGTTACCGCCGGTATTGTAAGCGCAAAAGGTCGCTCCGGCCCTCAGAACAACATCAGTGATTTTATCCAGACCGATGCTGCCATCAATCAGGGGAATTCCGGTGGCGCCCTTATGAATATCTATGGGCAGGTTGTCGGTATTAATACCTGGATTGCCGCACCTAGCGGGGGTAGTGTTGGTCTCGGCTTTGCAATTCCCATCAATAATGCCAAAAAAGCTATCGACGATTTCATCGATAAGGGAGAGATCGAGTACGGCTGGCTTGGGGTTACTGTCAGCGAACTTTATCCCGGAATGGAAGAATCCATGGGGATCGACAATCAGAAAGGGGCGTTCATACAGAACGTTTACATTGATTCTCCCGCGGCCAAGGGGGGGATTGAACCTGGTGATTTTGTCACTGCCATTGACAACAGATCTGTGAGAAGTCGTGATGACCTCGTACGGATGGTTGGCGAGCTGACTGCGGGAAGTTCTGTTGACTTCGACATCATCCGGGACGGTAAAAAGATTACCCTGAAGGTAAAGATCGGCAAACGGGAAAATAGCGAGGCTATTGCAGGAAATATGAGCAAGCTATGGCCCGGTTTGACCGTAATCGGACTGGACGAGGATGTCAGAAACGAATTGAAGATTAATGCAAAAGAGAATGGGGTAGTTGTCGTCGGTGTTGAAAAGGGTACAAAGCCCTATGTTGCCGGTATTCGCAACTATGACCTGATTTATCGGATCAATGATACGCAAATAAATAATGTTGGTGACTTCTACGATGCAATGAATGACAAAAATGTGAAAGAGTACAAAATTTATTATAAAAGAGAGGGTAGTGAATTTTTCGCTGGTATAGTACGATAATAGTGGTGAAGATAGGTCCTGCCGCCGAGATGCTTTTCGGCGGCAGTGACCGGCTTCCCAATACAGAGAGGAAGGACACCACGAATGCGTAAAGAGTTTATCCCCTATACCGTTGTCAGAAACAATGCCATCAAACTTGCCCACCGTATCCATGAGGCGGGGTTTATACCCGATGTCGTGTATCTTTCTCTTCGCGGAGGGGCCTATCTCGGCAACATCATTAGCGAGTACTTTAAGCTGGTTCGGAAAGACAGCAGGCCGGTTTTCTATGCCGCCGTCGTGGCCCGCAGTTATTCTGATATCAAAGAGCAGACGAAGGTCATGATCGACGGTTGGACCTATAAACCGGAATACCTGAGAAACGGGGATAAGATCCTGATTGTGGATGATATTTTCGATTCGGGAAATACCGTAAACTATCTTGCCGATGTGATCCTTCAGCACGGTATACCCCGGGAGGATTTGAAGGTTGCCGTTCATGATTACAAAGAACTGACCTATCTTTCGGAAACCCCTCCCATTATTCCCGATTTCTACTGCCGAAAAATAACGATTCCTTCTCCAGACGATGATGTTTGGATTCATTACAGCAGCCATGAGCTTGTGGGGCTTACGCCGGAGGAGGTCGAAACCAACTATACCAAGGATGATCCCGAAGTAGGGGAAATCTTACGAAAGATTCTCGGCATGGAGAAATAACCCAATGTTTCGGTTTTCTCCTCGTACTATGTTTGTCCTTGTACTCTTTTGGGGCCTAAGCGCTTTTGCAACGGCAAACCCTTACATCCCTTCGCCTGAACCCGGCGCCTATAATCGTGATATATTCTTTTCTCTCGCAGGGGGGGAGGGGCAGGTCGCCTACCGTATCGATATCGGTACCCATCATGGGAATGCCGGAGAGTGGGAATCCTTTTCAAATCCCGTCAGACTTACCGCTTTGCAGGGAGAGGAGAGGCAGTATACCATCGAGCTGAAGGATGGTACCCAGTATCGTTACCTTATAGATAAAAAAATTCCGCTCTCTCCGATCATTGCCATTGAGGAAAACACGTTTTTCTCTCTCTCCGGTCATGATCCCGAGGACTCTCTCTTTTTCAGGGTCGTATCAACGGATCATACGGAGCATGTGCCATTTCAGCGCTGGTCGGGGAAAAAGGAGAAAATTCCATTTTCCGATGAAACGCTTGTTGCCGTCGAGGCCTATGCCGTGGATCAGGCCGGTAATACCGGCATCCTTGCAGCCTCCTATGTCCAAAAGCCCCGTAAGGGTGCGGAAAGCCTTTCAATTATAAACCCCGTTCCCGGCGTCTTTCGCAATGCACAGCTTTTTTATGTCGATACCGATGGTTTTGAGTGGGTACGCTATACCATCGACGACGAGGATCCTGTCCTCAGGGGGGCCCCGTATACGAAACCGCTTCTTATTCGAAGTAGAGGGCTTGTGAAATTGAAGGTCGCGGCACTTCCCTTGGGATCGACGACGCCGCTGCGTAGCGAAGTCACCTTTGCCCAATATCCCACCGGTAGCTTCCAGCTTCCTCCCAGCGGACTCTACTCAAAGGCCCTTTCCATTGAGCTCCCGGAGCAAATAGAGGTATATGCTCTGAGTAATGCCGGAGAAATCAACCAACAAAACGGAGGGGCGATTTCTTTAAAGGGAACACCTGGTGCCCGAAGCGTGTATCCGCTGCGGTTTACGATAGATGGAGAAGAGCTTGAGGATCCCCTGCCCGGCTATGAAAGTGAATATCGCTATCTCTATATCATGGATTATCGGAGGCCCGGTGCTCCTGGCATCGAGCTTGATAAAGGGCTTCCATTTTCGGGTAATCTGACGGTAACACTTACCTCTTCTCAGGATGAATCAATCTATTATACCCTTAACGGGGCGACCCCCGATCGCTTTGCCCTTCCATACCGCGGCTCTTTTACCATCGACTCGAATGATTGGGCGCAGCAGGGATCTATAGAATTGCGGGCCGTAGCCTACGGAAAGAATGGCATTCCGAGTGAGGAAAGGCGGCTCTTGCTTCCCTTTGATGCCCTTCCCCCGGACAAACCCATCGTCTCGGTTTCCGAAGAGTCCGAAGGCTCTTATGCCTTCGACATTTCCGTTTCCGATCAGGAAGCGGTAACCATTCTGTATGAGATTGCCTTTGACGGGGCTGCCCCTTATCCGGGGGTGGATTCTCCCAGAGGGGAGTCTCATATGGTGCTGAGTTTGCCAAAGGGTTCACATGAACAGGCATCTCTCCGGTTTGCGGCGATGGATGCCGCCGGAAACATCAGCTTTGCAGCCGAGCCTGTGGAACTTTCCTACGATTCGATTCCTCCCGGACGTGTCGAGCTTGAGCTCCGGGATTCGACCGTGGTTTGCACAAGCAGCGGCGACGATGAAACCATCGAATATCAACTTACGGACGGTCAATCGCAGGATGAAAAGCCAGTATGGCTTCGGTACGAAGGGGCTGTACAGCTTCCGATAAAGGAAGGGCAATTGAACAGGTTTTCGTTCAAGGCTCGTTCGGTTGATGCCGCCGGAAATATCGGCCCTGTTGCCGATATTTCTCCCATCTTCGTGGATAGCAGAAAAGTATTTTCCTATGATCTGAAGGGAATTCCCGAAGGTCAAACATCATCAGATCGATGTATTATTACCATCGAAACCGATGAGGCCGTTTCCTGTCGGTATCGACTGCTTCTGCTCGGGGAACTGGGTGAGGAAGCCGTGGTTCAGGAAGCCGCCTACCAGGCTCCCCTTATTGTCGACGGAGAGGATGGTGCGGATATCCTTTATCGACTTGAAGTGACCCCTTTTTCTTCTATTACACAAGTGGATGGATCAACCACCAACTACTATTTTCGAATAGATCGAAGGCCTCCTCCGCTTCCTTCCCCTGAAGTTTTACCCGAAATTCTCTATGTTCGCGGACCGACACAAATCAAACTTACGGGAATCGAAAACGATTCGCAGGTTTGGTACATGCTGGATGGTTTCGAAAGTAAGACTCCTGTCGATTATGAAACGATGATCCACCGTGGTTCCGTTGCCTTGTCGGACGGCACCATCATGCTTGATTTTCCAGGGGACGGGGCATATCGCTTAGAGGGGATGAGCATCGATGCATACGGCAACTATACGATCGGTTCTCTTCTTGATCATATAGTCTGTGATTCGCTGCCTCCCGAGGTCCCTAAAATCTCCTATACCGAGGTGCGTGACGGATGGGCCATTACGGCGGATATCGGGGATGGAGAGTTGCTTGTCCCCTCAAACGATTCGACCGATGGTAGCTTTTTTCTTCCCTACCAAAGCTCGGTTTCCACTTTCCCGGAACCCTTACGTTTAGCGAGTGTCGATGAGGCGGGAAATCGTTCGGATGAGATTATGCTTCAGGTTTTGGGAAAAACACTTTTTATCGACGGCCGTCCGGTGGCAAGTGAAGATGCCCATGGCGATGCTCGGAATGTGCCCCAGTTTGTCGGGACCGAGGAGGTCGTTCTTCCAAAGGTAGAATCGTTGGTACGTGGTATTCCTCATCGCTTTTGGTCCGGAGAGGCTGTTACCATACGGCCCGATTTCGATGGAATTATTCGGTATGAGCTTGGTGTCGGCGGTGAAGCACCCCTTGTCTCCTCAAGGTCCGATCGGCTGACCGAACCAATCACACTTCAGGCTGAAGCGGGCCAATCCTTTCTTGTATCGCTTCGCGTTGCTCTCTTTCTTGATCTTGGCGGTAAAGAGCAACTGGTGCATAGCGAGCAGTATCAATTTGGGATCGATAGAAATCCGCCTGTGCCACCTATTATCTCGGGTGTGGGAGAGGATGAATACTATCGTGACGATAGAAAGGTGGAGATCCGTTCTGCTGGAGAGGAGGTTGCAGAGCTTCGTTATCGCCTGATGAGGGTCGGCGACGGTGAAGAGGGGGAGTTTCAAAGCTACGATGATCCCATAACGGTAGCTTCCGATCAGGGGGTCTGCTCCGATTTCGTGCTTGAGGCTTATGCCGTGGATGAAGCGGGAAATATGAGCACAAAGGAACGAGTCGCTTTTTCCATCGACAAGGCGGTTCTTTATGTTTCTCAGGGCGGAGATGACGGAGGTGACGGAAGCCGGGCCGCTCCATACCGCTCCCTCATTAAAGCCGTTCGGGATGCGGCCTCCAACGGAATGACGACGATCCTTCTTTCGGCGGGGCGCTTTCCCATCGATTCTACGATCCGTCTGGATCGGGGAACATTGACTATTCAGGGTGAGGCTCTTACCGTCATTAGCACCAATACCCCCTTTGACTCTGCCTCGATGTTTGCGGTCAACGGAGGTAATCTCACCTTACGTAACCTTTCGATTGATACCCTTGCGGCACAGGGAGCCATTCTGAAACAGATGGGGGGGCTTGTTCGCATGGAGAAGGTCAAGCTGTATCAAGCCTCTGGACCCGCTGATGCAACGCTTTTGGTGAAAAACGCTTCGCTTTTTTTCGACCACAGTGAGTTACACTTTGGCCCCCTATCTGATGCCTCGCTTATCTCCGTGGAGCACGGGGAATTGGCCCTGGTCGCCAGCCGGTTGACCGGTTCTGCGCAAAGTGTTGATGCAACACTGATCAAAAGTACTAATTCCCGCGTAACCATAGACGACAGCAGTATCCGCCCGGGGGAAAGTACCCGACTTACCTCTGTAGGTGCGGAGAAAAGCGATCTTACCATCATTGATAGTGAGCTCTATACAGGAGATCGGGATGATCGTGCCTCTGCTTGTCGTCTCTATGGCGGTTCGCTCTATCTTCTCAATTCTTCACTTATCTCAGGCAGGAATGGTAGATTGCCGATTCTCATAGATGCCGATTCCTGTGATCTCGTTTTGGAACGTTCATTGCTGCAGTCCCGGGGACGGGAAGGAAGCGTTCAGCTCAGGCAGAAAAATGGAACGTTGAAGGCCAGCCACACCGTTTTTACCTGCGGGGAAGCCACCGGAGGATTCTTCTATGGTATTCAAAGTTCCGAATCTCAGGTACATCTTGAGGATTTTATCTTCTATGCCCCAACTGCAGGGGATACTATAGCCCTCGATACACGGGGAAGAAATGATATTTCAATTGATACAAGTTCTTTTACGCTTCCTTCAGAAACGAGCGGCGGCCCTGTTGCGATGGTTGTCAGAACGTCGCCCGACGGATCGGGATCGATTTCCGTTGCAAATTCACTTTTCTTCGGACCTATCCACTTTCCCAATCTTCCTTCCGATGGCAAAAATCGCTTTTTTGATCAGATCCCTTCCCGGACCGCGGGAAATGAGGATCTGTCACGTTTTCTCGGCGTGGAGAGTCATCCGGCTCAAAGCAATAAGGTGCTGTATGAACAGTTGATGAAGGTGGACCCTGTCGGATTCAGATGATCGTCGTTCTCCCAAAGTTATTGCTGTTTCCATGTATATCCCGGGAAATTTTGCGGTTTCTGTTTTTGATCGGGAGGGAGAAAATAAAACGTTTGCTTTTACACTCTTCTTCCGAGGTGGTGATATCGACCCAGATCGAACCTGAATAACGTCCTTCGATAATCTCCCTTGCGATTGAGAGTCCGAGGCCTGTTCCTTCTCCCCGTTTTTTTGTGGTAAAAAAGGGTTCGAAAAGATGTGGAAGGTCCTGGCTTCGTATCTCTTCCCCATTATCACTTACTGCGCAAAAGACCGATGTGCTGTCCGACCAGGTTTCTATTTTCATGCAGGGTTTGTAATCAGCCATGCTTAGCTGCGATTTTTTTCTTATTGCATGTAATGCATTTGTCAGGATATTGATGATGACTTGATCTATCTCGCTTTCCCTGCATTCGACCCCCGGAAGGTTTTGATCATATGCTTCCACAACCTCGCTAACATAGCGTAATTCGCTGCCAACCATAATCAGACATGTCTCGACGGCTTTATTTATATTAAGAAGCTGCCGCTGTTCTCCCTTTACCGGGCGTGAGAATTTAAGAAGATCATGAACAATTGCTATGGCACGATTCGTGCCTTCTTCAGAATCGCTGAGAATAAGGTTGAGTTGCTCGATCAGAGCTTCGGACTCCCGTGTTTTTTGGGGAAACGATGATAGTAATTTCTGAAAATAGTGGCGAAAAATATGGTAGTTATTCTTGGCAAAGCTGAGTGGATTATTGATCTCATGAGCAATCCCGGCAGTGAGTTGACCAATGACGGCGAGCTTTTCCTGTTGGATGATGGTGTCCTGAGCATTTTCAAGCTCCTGGTTTTTTTCTATCAACTGGTTTGCCAAGGCTTCCTTTTCATGAAGAAGCTTGGTCTCTTTTGTAATATCGACAAGGGTGACGGTCATTACGGAGCTGTCATTACTCTCCGTACGACTAAGCCTGGCACTGAAAGTCGCTTTCTCCTTATCTCCTTCGATCGTGATGGGTATTGTGTCCGCCTCCCCGGTGAGGAGCGGGGTCAGGGGGCTAAGGTCCTTTTGTTCTGTAAAGTGTTGTCCGATGGTATTCGAATCCAGATGAAAGAGTGAGGCTGCCTTTTTATTATAGTCGATAAGAGAGCTCCCGGCGTCGAAAAGGAGGACGCCGGTATCAAGCCCCTGAATGATTTTTTCTCGAGCCACGGGGATAATTTTGAAAAGACGGAATTTGGTAATACCGATGTAGCCTGACAATGCGGTGATGGAGAAGCTGATCGGGGTAAAATCCTTTCTGAGAAAGGGCAAAAGATGAAATACGTAGAAAAGGTTAAAGATAAGGGGAATCAACGCTCCTGTAACGATAACAAGTGCCTGGTGCCGATACATCTTATTTCCGCCAAGGGCAGATTTAAGAATAACGAAGCTGCCAATAATATATAGGGCATACATGAATATCCCGTACAGCCACATCCACGGGCCGTAGTCTGCACGCATGGTCAGATAGCCTCTTATCGGAAAATAGTTGAACCTTCGCCATACAAGATGGTGAAGATGGTTTGTCTGAATGAGAATGTTTGTCGCTACGGAAAAAAGCGCAAGTATTAATACAATCCTGAGGGAAAGTTTTCGCGACGTTCCTGTATAAAGCAGGGCGAAATGAAACCATATTACTGGGAGAAAAGAAAAAAAGAGGTGTTCGGCTTTTACAGCGGTAAACGTTGCAGCGGGAGTTGGAAGAAGCAACTCTATCAGGTTATTCAAAAGGTAGGCCGACACAAAAAGGAAATAGGTCAAGAGAACTTTTGCTTCCGGGCCCTTTCCGTTTTGGCGTATTAAGAAGCCGGTTACAAGCAGAATCCCAAGGGTAAAGGGCGCTAAAACCACAAAAAGTGTGTATTCCAAGAGTATTCCCCCATGCTGTTGTTCTGAATTTGGGTATAAGCCATTGCATGTTGGTATATATATACCATATAATTTACTATAGTTTGATAGGCACGTAAAGGTCCAAGGAGGGGGGAATGGAAGAAACATTGCCAAAAACGATTCTTATAGTCGATGACGAACCGCAGGTTTTGCGGTCACTCAAGTGGGAGCTGGAAATTGTACCCCTGGACGAACCGCTGCATGTCGTAACCTATGATACGACAAAGGCGGCCCTTGAGTTTCTTGAAGAAAGCAGCCAGGAGGTTTTTCTCCTGATCGCCGATCTTCGTATGCCGGCTCCTAACCTGTCTGGAAGCGATCTTCTGCTCAAGGTTCATGAGCGCTATCCCGCGATTATTCTGATCATGCTGACCGCTTATTCCGATATACCCGAAATTCAGAAGGCTATCACTGCCGATATCCAGGCCCTGCTTTTTAAGCCCTGGACGGCGGGAATGCTTCTTGCCGAAATCATCAAGGCTCGTCGGGTTTTTCGTATGAGGCGTGAGAACAGAGAGCTGCAGGAGCGGCTGCGAAGGCAACTTGAATATGCGGGAGAATTCCAACGAAATATTATGCTTTCGCCGAAGCTAAGCGATCCGAACCTCATGATAGAACTACGGTATGAGCCGAACGGGGCATATACCTGCGGCGGTGACTATTACGACGCCGTCAAAATAGGTTCCGATCAACTCCTCTTTTTCTTCGGAGATGTTTCCGGGCATGGAATTCGACCTGCTTTTATCACTGCAATGATCAAGGTTATTGTAACGGAGCTTGTTTTCGAAAAGCGAATAACTGTTCCGAAAGAACTTCTTGAAGAACTTAACCGGCGGCTGTGTATGGCCCTTGAGCGGGTACACGATTTCTTTGTCACCTTTAAAATATTTCTGATTGAAAGCGACAAGCATCTTCTCACCCTTGCAAATGCCGGCCATCTTCCTCTTTTTCTGCTTCGCGGAGGCCAGTGCACCACCTTTCAGTCCGAGGGAGCCGCATTAGGCTTCAAACGGGATATGGAATTCGACCAGGTTAGTATGGAACTGTTGCCTGAAGATCTTCTGATTCTTTTTACCGACGGGCTAATTGAACGACCGCAGACAGAAAAGCGGATAGGCAATGAAGCAATCTGCAAGCTCATACTTCCCCTTGGAAGGGAGCAGCGCGGTATTGCCGATGCGGTGTTCGATCGCCTCTCTGCCGATCGTTCCAAGGAGGTCCGCATCGAAGACGATATAACCGTGGCGGCCTTGCGTTACCGTCCTGCCGCCACGGTGGGATACTAGCTACCCAATAGCCGCCCTAAGCGGATTTACTTCTGATCGAGGTCCCCGTTGTCGTTTTCCCAGACTCCGGTTGCCGTTCCCATCAGGAAGTGATTGTCCTCAACCGTATAAAAGCATCGCACATATCCGTCGGCAAAGGTGGAATAGGAGGCCTCAATGTCGGTGTCCGAATCAATGGTTCCCTCCGGCCGGCTTATTGAAGTTCCCGAAAGATCCATCTCGTAGTAGCCCTCGTCGGAACCTATGACAAGATAGGCGGTGGAATCAAAGGTAACCACCCCCATATCGAAAAGAAGCGGTGTATCGTCAGAGTAGTTGTCGGGAGCCTCATCAACAACATCCCAGGTATCCCCGTCGGTGCTGCTCCACAGATTTCCATCCTTGGTTGTGAGGTAGAAGGTGGAGCGGTCAGGGGGGATACTATCGTCATCTTTGTAATATATAACACCGCCGATCGGATCACTCACGGTCGAAGTAGCCGCAGTGAATGAGGTCCCGTCTCCATGATAGATAATGGGGTTATCGTTGTAATAAGGGCCGCCCACAAGCACATAGATGTCATTTAAGTCATCATATGCGGCATCGGTGATCGGGTAGGCGGTAGTCAGTAATATGCTGGATATAGTACCGGAAGCATTGATAGAGTAGATATCGTAGCTATCGTTTCCGTCGGGTGAACGGACGATGAAATCAAGGCCGGAGGTATCGAGAAGCCACATTGAAGTGCTTGAGGCGAAAGGGGGAGATGGCACTTCCGTCCAGCTGCTTCCGTCGTAGCTCCAGATCGTTTTCTCCTGGTCCGTATCGTCCTCCTCGTAAAGGGCGGCATAGATCGTGGTTCCGTCACTGGCGATTGCCGGGTCCGAGTTATAACCTGACTTGGAAACATTTTTCCAGGAGGAACCGTTGTCCTTCCATACCGAGGGACCTGCACCGCAGAAGACATCGCTACCGATGTTGACAAAGCTCCGAATATAAAGCCCCTGCAGGTCGCTTCCCGAAAGCTCTTCCTCTTTGGAGAGGGTGTAGAAGATGCCAACACCGTCGGCGTTACAGCCGACGAAGAAGGACAAGATGAAAATCGACAGAATGGTATATAGCAGATATTTGCGCATAGTGTATTCCTCCGAACTTAGAAGCGGTAGCGAGCGGAAAGACTCACTTCGGAAAAGTTTCCGAAGCTGGTGGAAGAGGAGTTCGATCCGAAATAGATCTCGGGGACCCACCAGTACTTAAAATTGAGGCCAAATCCCCAGGATGCATTCATCACCCAGTATACCGAGGCACCTGGTTTCAGCATGGGACCGAAATAGGTCTGGTCCTCGTATTTGTTCATGGCGATACCGGCCTCCAGGCTGACGGGAATCTCGAATGAACCGGCAAGAAAGAGGTACCCTGCCTGAAGACAAAGGGGCAGAATCATCTCTTTGTTTTCGTTTACCGACTGGGTAAAGGCGCCTGTCAGAGTAATCCCGAGAAAAACCCTGTTGGTAAGAAAACTACTCCAGCCGAGAGAACCTAGACCTCCGAGAAAGATGTGTCCTCCAGTTGATTCGAAGGTTTCGGTATCGCTCAGTTCATCGGCATATGGAAAGTGGATAAAAAGAGGGATAAAAAGCCCACCACTCATGGTAAACATTTGATCACCCTTTCCGTAGGGTTCGACAAATTGCTCAGTCTCTTCCGGCGTCTGTGTTTCTTGGGCCGAGAGTATCATCGGCATAAAAACAGAGGTGCAGATGAAAACGGCCAAAAGCCGTGCAAAACCTCGTGTATGCATGAATACCACCTTGTTTGATTCAAGTGTTGTAGTGGGATAGTAGCACTTGAATCCGCCTTTATCAACAAGAGCAATGATAGGAGACAATGGTAGGGCAATCTGTTTCAAAAAGGCCCCAAAGCATATATAATGGTGATGCATTACTGTAACGACAAAACTGAGGAGGGCATCATGACCGCAACAATAATAGATGGAAAGGCAATTGCCGAAACCATGAGGGGAGAACTTGCCGAAAAGGTTTCCCGGATGAAGGAAAAAGACGTCGTTCCCGGACTTGGGGTCGTTCTTGTGGGCGATGATCCCGCCAGTGTGAGTTATGTCACTGCCAAGGAGCGGGCCTGTGAGAAAATCGGTATCTATTCCGAAGAACATCGTCTGGAGGCCTCGACAAGCGAGGAGGAACTTCTCGCCCTGGTGGGATCAATGAACAACGATCCCCGCATCGATGGTATCCTGGTCCAGCTGCCGCTGCCGAAGCAGATAGATGAGAATAAGGTGCTGCTTGCCATTGATCCTGCCAAAGACGTAGACGGCTTTCATCCCTACAGTGTCGGAAAGATGGTACTCGGTCAGGAGACCTTTCTGCCTTGTACCCCCCACGGTATTGTCCAGCTTTTGCTTCGTTCCGGAGCGGAAACCAAGGGCCGTCATGTCGTCATTGTCGGACGAAGTAATATTGTGGGCAAACCCTTGGCAAACCTTTTGCTTCAGAAGAGCGAAGGGGGGAATGCCACCGTCACTGTTTGCCATTCTGCGACTCGAAACATGGCCGATATCGTACGGCAGGGGGATATTGTTATCGCTGCCGTGGGTAAACCCGAGATTATCGGCGCAGATATGATAAAAGAGGGAGCCGTGGTCATCGATGTCGGTGTGAATCGGGTGGAGGATGCCTCAAAAAAGAGGGGCTACCGCCTTGTCGGTGATGTCGCCTTCGAAGCGGTTTCCCACAAGGCTTCGATGATTACCCCGGTACCGGGAGGCGTAGGTCCGATGACCATTACGATGCTTCTCTACAATACGGTACAATCGGCCCAGCGACGCCGTCTTGCAACGGATATAGATTAACGATAAGGTAATGCAAACGCAAGAATACCAAGGAGCGAGGTTTGGATAAGCGCCTTACTGCAATCTATAGAGAAAAACAAGAGGAGCGGTTTCCCAACCGTTTCGATATTACCTTTCATTACGACGATGGTGATCGGCAGTTGAGCTACGAAAAGGTGGTATGGGATGTCGACGGCCATTCTGCAGGTCTCCGTTACGGGGAAAATCCCCATCAGAAGGCAGCCTTGTATAAAAGGGTCGGCGGTCCTGTGGAGATCGCCGATATGATCAAATTGCTGCCTGTTTCGGGGCTCAGTTCCGAGCTCGAGCTGGTAAAAAGCGGGAAACATCCCGGTAAGATCAATGTTGTCGATGTCGACAGGGCCCTGCAGATATTGCAATACATGGGAGATCGTCCTACGGCTGCCATCATGAAACACAACAATCCCTCAGGTGTCGCCAGGGCGGATGGTGTGAAAGATGCCGTTGCCAAGGCTCTCGGCGGTGATCCCATAGCCGCCTTCGGCGGGGCTGTCATTGTGAACCGGCGAATACCCATCGATGCCGCAAAGCTGATTGCCGATAACTATTTTGAGATTGTGGCTGCCCCGGATTTTGAACCGGGAGTGGTTGAGATCCTTTCGGGCCGTAAAAATCTCCGTATTTTTCGTATAGCCGGGATGGATCGTCTTGAGGAGTGCGCAGCCGGACAATATGTGGAATTTACCTCTCTGGTAGATGGAGGATTGATCCTTCAGAACTCCTATACCACTTCCATACGAAAGAAAGAGGACTTCATCCTCGCAGAGAGCGAGCGGAAGGGCGAGCATTTTCGCTGCAGGCGCGATGCAAGCGAACAGGAGCGCAAGGATCTGCTTTTTGGATGGCTTGTGGAAAGCGCCGTTACCAGCAATTCGGTGATCTATGTCAAGGATGAGGCGACGGTGGCCATCGGTACGGGAGAACAGGATCGTGTCGGCGTTGCCACCATAGCCAGAGATAAGGCCTATCGAAACATGGCCGAACGAATTGCACGCAGTGAGTATTCCGGTAGCTTCGATAGCCTTGATGATACGACGAAAGCCTCTGTCATGGCGCGTGTGGAAGAGGCTAAGGGGGGGCTTTCTGGTGCGGTGATGATTTCCGACGGCTTTTTCCCCTTTCGTGATGGTGTTGATGTCGCACTCAGGGAGGGGGTTACCGCCATTGCCGAACCGGGCGGCAGCCTTCGGGACGGTGAGGTTATCGAAGCGTGTAATGAATATGGGGCGGCACTGCTCTTTACCGGTGAGCGCTCCTTTAGACATTAGGTGAGGACAATGCGTAGGACCCATCTCCTTCTCATCCTCGTGTGTATTGTTTTTGTCGCTGTCTTTCTCACGCTCTTTTTTCAGGTGGCATCGCTACGCCGCGAACAGCAGGCCTCCGGAGAAAAGCTTTTTGCTGAGATTGAGTCGCAAAACGATTCTCTCGGCACGCTGAAGCGTGCCATTCTTTCCCTTGGACAAGAGAACAATACCCTGCGTCAAGCCTTGAACCTACCTGAGAAGCGCTATGACTTTTTTGGTGCCGAAGATGCATCCGTTGCGGAAGGGGAGCCAGCCGAGGGCATAGAGAAGCAGGAGGATCAGACTCCTTTTTACCGTGCCGTGGATGCGCTTCTTGCTCACGATGCTGAAATGGAGCGGGCGGCATTTCTTTCGGTGATGCTGGAAAATTCATCCGATAAGGCCTTTCTCTCCGCTGCAGGAATTTCCATGCAGCGTAAGGGAAGAGAAAGCCTGCTTTTTTCTTACGCTTCCATCCCTCTTGCAACCTTTCATCTTCTTGATACGGGATATCGCCTCAATCAAGCGGAAACCGATGAACGGCTTCTGGCTGGAAATGACGAAGAGCTGGGCAAAGATGCTCCCTCCCTTCCAAAGAAGGTCCTTACTCTGCTTGCATCGAAAGCAAAAGAGGTTGAGACGAAGCGACAAAGCTTTGCGGCGGCACAGAGCGATCTCCGCCGTCTTTACGGAGACGGACGGGCCACGGCCCTTCGAAGGGAGCGGGCCCTTCGTTTTAGCCCCATTACTCAAGATTCACAGCAAGCGAGCTTCGATGTAACGACATGGGACGGGATCCTCCTTTTTTCTCTGAAGGTTCGTTACGGCAGCGACGGTATTCTTGTCGGCGAAACGCAATTTCAGGAGTTTGATGGAGCCTCCGATCATTTCCTCGGTCTTCTCACCGAGGCCGATAACAGGCGACAAACAGAGCGGGCTACCGATGCTGGGAAACAGCAGGTTCTAAGGCTTGTCCGTGATGAAGCGTTTCGCGCCTACCTCGATATCTATGGTCTACACCTTAATGATGAGCCGCGGGACGAGAACGACTATTTTTACTTCGATTTTATAGATGAAAAGGGCAGTCGCGCCGGATCCCTCGCGGTCCAGAAAATGGCCGGAGAAATCTACCTCATGGATCGTGATGATGTCGTCGTCGGTTCCGTAAGGCGCTTCGGGATACAGGAGCCGACGCTTGGGACAGCTTCCACAATGGAGCTTCCGGATGATGCCGTCTTATCCCAAATGGGGAAAATTTCTCCGGAGGGAAAGACCATTTTGCTTTGCGGTACCCATGAGAATAATGCCGACACCATTATCATCGCTCATATATCCCCTGAAAAGGCGACCTTGATCGCCATTCCCCGAGATATATGGTGGAAAAAGCGCAAAATCAACTCCTATTTCAGGATCTATGGACCGAAACGCTTTGCCCAGATTGTAGGCGAAATGACGGGGCTCACCATCGACGATTACATTGTTGTCGACATGTATGCCTTTATAGACGTTATCAACATTCTCGGGGGTATCGAGGTTACACTGGAACAACCCTTGATAGATCCGACATACCGTATTAGAGAAAACGGTGAGTGGACGACACTCCACTATCCTGCCGGAACCCATTTGCTCGACGGGGTCGCCGCACTTCGAGTCGCTCGTTCACGGCATACCAGTGATGATTTCGACAGGGCCCAGCGGCAGCAATTGGTCATCGAGGGCATAAAGAAGCGTTTCGATCAGCTTGGAGCCGGAGAGGTAAAAACGGTGTATGAGCTGCTCCAGTCCCTTGCCTCATATATTGATACCAGTTTTTCCCCCTTTGAACTTGCCAGACTTTATCTTGAAAACAGACACATCATGATTGAAAACGGGGGAGGGATCTCCACCGATAATGTTCTCCTTGCAACCTACAGCAATCTGCTTGCCACGGGAAAGCGTGAGGACGAGGTCGATGAACATTTCGACAAGGGCGCATGGATTCTTATTCCCCGGGAAAACAACTGGAAGCTCATCCCCTGGTATGTAAATAAACTGATCGAAGGAGATAAATCATGACAGGCCGTTTTTTTCTTGAAACCTACGGATGTCAGATGAATATAGCCGAGTCAAATGCTATGACGCTTCAGCTGGAGGCTCTCGGCTGGAGCGCTGCAGAGCGGCCGGAAGAGGCCGATATTGTTCTTTTGAATACCTGTGCGGTGCGTCAGACCGCCGAGGATCGGATTTGGGGACGCATCGGCTACTATAAATTCTTAAAAGAGAGCCGTGATTTCACGCTTATCGTGACCGGCTGCATGGCCGAACGCCTTGGCGAAGAGATCATCAAAGAATCAAAGGCTGTCGATTATGTGCTTGGAACCTTTCAGAAGCGAAAACTATCCGAAATTGCCTGTGGACACGGCGAAACGCATGCTCCCGTTAAGGCGGATGATCTCTCCGTCTCTCCCCACTTTCAATTCGAGCCCTATCACCTTGCAAAGGGAGCCTTCAAGGCCTTTCTCCCCATCATGCACGGCTGCAACAATTTCTGCTCCTATTGCATTGTTCCCTATGTCCGTGGGCGGGAGATTTCGCGTTCACCAGAAGATATTTTTCGTGAGATCGAGAGGCTCGAGGAAAAAGGGGTCCGCGAGATAACGCTTTTAGGGCAAAACGTCAATTCATACAACTGGAACGATACGCTTCGTTTCCCTGACTTGCTCGCGAAGATCGCTTCCATGACCGATTCCATACGCTGGATACGCTTTATGAGTAGTCATCCGAAGGATATACCACAAGAGCTGATTCGGGTGATAGCAGAACATGAGACTGTGTGTAATCATATTCATCTGCCGGTACAGCACGGATCTAATTCAGTTCTTCGACGAATGAACCGAAAATATACACGGGAGCACTATTTTGATCTTGTCGAAATGATGCGCTCGGTAATCCCCGGTCTTTCCCTTTCCACCGACCTCATGATCGGTTTCCCTGGGGAGAGTGAAGAGGATTTTGAGCTTACCCTCGATTTGGTACGGCAGGTAGGATTCGACGACGCCTTTACCTATTACTATAATCCGAGGGAGGGGACCGCCGCATATGATATGGCGGAACAGGTTCCTCATGAGGTGAAGCTCGATCGGCTCAAAACGCTTATCGAACTTCAGCGGGAAATTTCCTTTGCACGCCGCAAGGCACGGATCGGCGATAGCGAGAGGGTCCTTGTCGAGCAGAGGGCCAAAAAGCGGGAAGGGGAGCTTCTTGCCCGAACCAACCGAAACGAGATGGTTGCGTTTCCGGGGGGTGAAGGCTTGATAGGCTCTTTTGTGCCGGTTGTATTGAAGACCTTGCACGGAAATACCTTTCGAGGGGAGGTAGTATGCCCTGGAAAATGATTTTCTTTCTTTTGATTGTCTTTGTGATCGTTCTGTTTATCTTTTTCAACATCGATACCAGTTCCGACATCAGCTTCGGTTTCGTGACTTATCATGATGTTCCGATCTTCATCTCGCTTTTCCTTGCCTTTACCGCTGGGGTGGTCATAACGATTCCCATGATCTTGCTCGGCAAGGGAAGAAAAAAGAGGGAAGCGAAAAAGTTTTTTTCGAAAAAAACAAGGAAAGAAATTCCTGAAGAGATCTTATCCGATATCGGGGAAGGAGATGAACCTCGAAAATGAGTTCGGATATGCTGCACCGTTTTTTCTTTTCTGCTTTGTGTTTGATTGCCGTTGCTTCCGGCTACGGTGAAACAGGTGAGACAAGCGATTTCTCTCAAGCCCTCGGCAAGATTGAGGAGCAAATCCCCCTTTCCACAAGCAGGGCTGAACGCTACCGTCTTTTGAAGCAGCAGGGCGAGCTTGCGCTTCTCGCCGGTGATCTGGAAACGGCCCAGACGGCGTATCAGAACGCTTCTTTCGTCTATCCTCAAGGCGATGCTACCGACTTTGCATCGCTTCTAAAAAGTGCGGAGCTCCTCTTTGAACTTGGGGAACTTCGCGTTGCCAAAACCCAGGCACAGGTTGTTGCTCAACAGGAAAAAGAGACGAAGCTGGGAACGGCTGCGGAGCTGCTTCTTGACAGGATAGCGTTGTTTGACTCTTCTGCTTCCGGGAAGGTCGAATTATCCTCTTCGGGAGGAGAAACACCAGTCGCTCTTTATTGGGATATCATCTGCGCCTCCTTAAGCGGCGACGGGAATGAGGCGGCTCGCCTGAAGGGCCTTTTGCTTGATACCTGGTCGGCTTCCCCCGAAGCCATGATCATCTCGGGACAGGCACGCAAATTTGAAAGTTTTTCAGATCTTATTCTGGCAAGCTATCTTTCTCCAAGCAGTAGTGGTGATGAAGGAGAAAACCGAAAACAAGAGGCCTCCGTTGCCCGTGCTCCGAAGGAAGGTTCACTCTTCCTCCAGGCCGGTTCCTTCACCGACAGAGAAAATGCCGAGTATCTGGTGATCGATCTTCAGAAAGCAGGATTTTCCGCTTCTATTGTTGAGGCTGATGTACAGGGAACTCACTACTATCGTGTGGTGCTTTCAAGTGAGAAGGATGATGCCGAACAGTTTCTCCTGGAGCTGAAGGAAGCCGGTTTCGAAGCCTCTGCCGTCTACTGACTCTGATCATCTTCGAAGTATTCGATCTGGCGGAAGCGCATTTCCGGATCGTCCGTTTCGATAAACCCCTTCATTCCGATAATACCAGGTATGAGTCCAAGCGTTCTGGTGATTTTGTCGTTATCCTGTTCTTCTTTATAGACGAGACGGTAGGCTTGCTCTCCTCTTCCTATGCCCCTGTCATCGATGATTTTAAGCTCGAAGACGGGAACGTTGAGCATATAAACGGCGAACCCTCCCGAAAGTTGTTCACCGTTTGCCGAGAGGGTAAAGCGGGGAGGAGTGAGGATCAGTTCTTCTCCGGATTCGCCGCGATAAAAACCAGACAAAGTCGGAAGCTTTACAGGAGCCTCCGGCGTTCCTCGTTTTTCCGGTGAGGTTCCTTTTGGTACAGCGTAGTAGGTTCCCGACCAGGAGTCGTTGAGGCTTTTTCGCCATGTCTGATTATCGATATCGTACAACGACACCCTGATCGAGCCGCTATCCAGTATACGAATTGATATCTCAACCCGAATGTAGGGGACAAGTTCATTTTCTCCCTTAATCGAGATACTGTTTGAAAGAAACCGGTACGAACTGTTCCAATGATATATCTCCTGGATATCACCGGAATAGAGGGTGATTTCCTGGCTGCTTTTGTCGAACAGGATCGTGCTGTTGTGATCTCCATTCCAGTTTCTCGATAGAAACTCCTCGAAAGCATCGACGCCGCTGTTGAATAGTTCGCGGAGTTTGCGATCTTCGATTTCTTCTCTCGGCGTTTTTTCTTCGTTTACCTTGATATAATATCCGTCGCCGCTTCTCCAGGCGTACATGGAACGAACCGTTTCATTTTCGTTCTCTACGGTGGCAAAGACCGGGAAACTATCTCCATTTTTTAGGCCGTTCAGATAGGCCTGAGATCGTTCTGATTCACGAATCTCGATGGTTCCTTCCACGGCAATGGTGATAATTGGTTCATAGGAAATAGCCATGTTATTGGCTCTGCTCTCCCTCCTGAAGATATCAAGCGTTTGTTTCCCTTGGGAATCGATGCCGCTACAGATGATCTCCGTATTATGGTCCCCGACTACATCGCTAAGGGTTACGCCGAAAAATCTGCGTTGTGTTGCCCCTGTCTCACTTTCCCATGCCGGATAATATCCATCTCTGAGCGTGTCGTAATCAGCTATGATGATTTTGATAGGAGAATCGGGACTGTCCCCGGCCTTGACCACCAGGATTTGCTCGTCGTTTCGGTCAAGATCAAGATTTACATCCAGGATCTGAACGAGGGAATAGGGGGGGGCGATCGCAATCTTCGGCTCGCTCGTCTTTTCGTCACCGTAGAGAAGTCCCTCTATCTGTTCTCGCGTGCTGTCTGAAATCTGCTTTGTTTCCGATGACGCTGCAGAAGAATTTTCTTCGGAAGTGGAGGAGTAGGCCTTCTGTTGACCCCGTTTTTCACCGTTGCCACAGCCGATGAGCACCATCGGTATGAGAAGAATAAGGATACTATGCTTCACGATTATTCACTTCCTGATTCAAAATAGCTTTGCAGCATTCCCAGAACCTTTGTCTTTATGGTCTCGAGCCGAAAGGCGCTCTTGAAACCGGCGGCGGTACGATGTCCCCCGCCTCCGAAGGTTTGGGCAATCGCCGCAACATTAATATTGCCTTTGGAACGTAACGAACAACGAAGAATTCCCTGTTCGTTTTCCTTAAAGAAGATAGATACACGAATATCTTTACTTTTTAAAGGAACATTGATGAAACTATCAGCCTCTTCATACCGTGCCCCACAGGCCGCAATGGTTTCTCTGAGCATGGTTTGAACGGCAACATGTTGATCGTAGTAGAGTTCGAGACTTGCAAGGACCTTTGATTGAAGTTTCAGAGCGGGAATAGAGTTACTCTCGTAGATATGCTGATACATTTCGTTTGGATTAACTCCGATTTCCACAAGATCGTGTGCAATGCCGAAGGTCCGTGCACTGGTTTTCGGATAAATAAAGGAACCGGTGTCGTACATGATCCCCGTATATAAGGCTACCGCAACCTCAAGATTAATCGGAATATTTAGTTCCGTCAGCAAATCGTAAAGGATTTCACTGGTCGACGAGGCATTTTCTTCGATGTGATTGTCGGTGAACAGGTCATCACCCAACTCATGGTGATCAATGATATAGTATTCACCGACATAAGGAAGAATAAGAGTGGCAACATGGCCGATATTTCCGATATCGTTTGTGTCGAGGATAAAATGTCCCCATGAAGCGACATCCTCAGGCAGAGAATATGTTACCGCCGGATCAGGGTCCAGAGTATCGATAACCCCTTCGGGATCGAGGTAGGCATATTTCTGTGCGGCCGGATCGGCATTGACAATCTTTACTCGCTTACCCAAATGACGAAGAGCACGGTATAAGGCTATTTCGCTACCGAGAGCATCGGCATCGGGCGTCTCATGACCGGAAATAAAAAAAGCCTCGTGACGTTCGATAAATCCGGCTACTTTCGCAAATCTCCCCATGCGGCTATTCTACCGGATTCTTGCGTCGTTTGTCATCATCGTCTCTCTTCTTCCCCAACGCAATAGATGCAAATCTGACGATAACGATGAGAGCGATGAGACCGGCCACGACAAAAGGCCATCGGGCCTGCCATCCCCCTCCTTGTTCGGTCTCGTTTTTATTGGCAGAGGCCGCATCGCCGTGAGTGAGCACTACGTCGAATACCGCGGGTTGAAACACGGTATCACCGTTAAACACAAAGCGAATTTCTCCTTTCGCCGTCTTGCCGGGAACAGCTTCCTGAGACGAAAAACGGAAGGCGAGATCTTTTTTTACGGTTCTTCCCGCTTTTTCCGTCAGACTTATCTGTCGATCTTCGGGAGTAAGTACCGTCTGGGCACCATCTGCGGCGGTGAAGATAAGGGAATCAAAGCGGAGAATCAGGTTTTCCCCTTCATCGGCATCGGAAATTTCCAACTCGAGGGGGATTTTTATTCCCCGATCTTCAATGGTTAGTTTGTTTGAGGATAGCCTTGCCGAGATGGAGATCATCAAACCGGAGAGCTGCTGTGCAATCTCTCTTTCTTCGGGCTTTTCACGCACGGAAGAAAATGCGGCCGAAAGTTCCTTGGCCAACTCCTCGGCCGCCGTTTCCGTTCCAATGCCGAGGATATGAATCTTCCAGCCCTTTTTGGCAATCTCTTTGGTATGTTCGAGAAGCCGATGATTAAAGCTGCCATCGGGTGAGTAATAGGGGCTGTCGGGGGGAGCTTCCTGCTTCCCATCCGTTAGTAAAAGGAGATAACGCTTTCTGCCCTGCCGGACGGGAATGGCCTCTACCGTCTTTTCGAGGGTATCCAATGCGCTTCCAATGTCTGTAAATCGTCCGTCGGCAGTAATGGATGTGAGTGAATCTTTCAGGGCTTCGATGTCGGCTCTGGACTCTACTTCACCGGAAAAGAAGCGATCGGTCTTGCCGTAAAAATTAATCAGAACAAAGAGATCACCGGGAATAAGAAGTCTGCCGACAAGCTCATCAGCCACATACTCCTTTACAGAGTCTATCTCTTCGACCATCGAAAGGGACTTGTCCAGCAGGACAAACAACTCGATATTTCCTTTTCTTGTATCGGCATAGAGAATCCCCGAGACGCCCAGGAAAAAGATAAAAACCGTCAGAACTCTTTTTTTC
>JGI2924J29684_1078324_pt1 | contig 41593 bp, 34 predicted proteins | sample BenlonsequencITS_FD_29684 | JGI IMG/M metagenome (IMG submission 29684) | reverse complement strand
GCGGGCGAGGGCGGCGATGAGGTCGGTGCGGGTGACGATGCCGATGATTTTCTTATGATCCATGATTGGAATGGCTTCGATATCGCCCTCAGCCATTAAGGGCAGAAGCGCGGCAATTGGCGTTGAAATAAAGGCGCGGGGAATGGTGACGCTCATAATATCTTCGGCGCGAATGGGTTGTTCTCTCTTAGGATCAAGAAGCCTTTTTAAGACTTGCTCAAAACCACGATGTAGGCGAAGAGAATCTTCTCTGGCGCGATTGATCAGGTGAATCTGGAAAATAACACCAAGAAAAATGCCTTCAGAGTCGACAACGGGAAGGGCTGTGAATTTATGGCGTCTGAATAGGTCGGCAACATCTGATAGCGGCATGGTTGGCGGCACTTTCACAAGATTGCGCGACATGATGTTGTCGGCGATGAGCGGGCCTGTTCTATGGGCGGCTGCTTGTAATTCGGCGGCACCGATAAGGCGGGCAAGGTCTTCCACACCAAGATTGAAGGATTGGCTATAGCGCTCAAGAATATCGGTTAGTTCTTGTTCTGAAAGGCCCAGTCTTTCAATGGGTTCTATATCATTTGTTTTGTGCTGATTTGGCTCGTTATATTGGCGAAATGGATAGTGACGCCCTGTCAGCTTTGCATAGATGATCGCGACGATAACGAGCGCGATTGTGCCAATGGCGATGGGGGTGAGTGCAAACCAAAAGCCAAGGCGCGCAATGGCATCGGGACTCATGGCGACTGTCATCGCAACAGCGCCTGCGGGGGGATGTATGGCGCGGCACAGTATTGTGGCTGTGATGGCGAGGCCGACCGAGACTGCGATGCTCAAGGTTGGATCGCTTATGAACATGCAAATGGCAATTGCAACGATAGCGGCGATGGTATTGCCGACAATAGCTGACCAAGGCTGGGCTAGGGGGCTGTTTGGGACGGCAAATAGCAATACGGACGTGGCCCCAAAGGGCGCAACGAGATAGAGACCCGTTTGCAGGTCAATGATTGGCGAAAGAACGAAGAGACCCGTTAGCCCCAAGCCGACAAACGCACCAAAACCAGCGCGAATGGCTTCTGTCATGGATGGAAAAGTGACGGCAGGCCCCAAGGACCGCAATATGCGTAGCATCATGAACGTTTGCTCCCCTTTGCAAACTCGGCTCAAGCTATGGATGTAATCCCAGCTTTTAATCCGTATTCTCTGCGACTTTTCAATGAGTCGTCTGTCTTGCTGGTAGGCCATGGCGCAATCTTGGGCAAGAGATGTCAGTGTTTAGATTCTCTTTAGATATGCTGGCGATTTGAGGGCCGGATGTGCGAATATCTCCGCCACCATTTCTGATGCGAGAGTATGAAAAGCAAGAAGAGTAAGGGCACGAGGCACGCTCATCAGCGGTGAGTGTCAGCATAGGCTGACGGGGCAGTCATAGCTGGTCCCGATCAAAACACGGGGTGCCAGCGGTAAATTTGGCCGCAAATAAGCGCGCCTCGTCTAGTAATTTATCACGGTGGCTCTCTTTCTTATAAGGGGTTCATGACCCCAAGCCTACCAAGCGCAGCTACCGCCTCTGCCCGCAGGTTATGCCTAGAACCGCGCCTAACTCTTAAAAGGCATACCGATATGCCAGCCAGTGTGAAAGGACACTATTCCAATCCCAACACGTCCGGTCGCGAGCCGCCCTCTAGGATTGAAGGCGTATAATATGGGGGAGGTTTTAAGGGGCGGGGATAAGAAAACACTTATACCGCTTTTATCAGCGGATTGGCGTCCCGCGCACGCCGCACAGAGCAGGCAATTGGGGGGCAGGTCGTGCGCGGGATTTTGCCTAAAAGCCTATTTTTTCTTGATATTGATATTTAAGGCTTTGCCGCTTGTTGCAGAGCTGATGGCTGCATTTGTTTTTGGTTTTGCCGCTTTTGGTTTGCGGATTTCTTTGTTTGATTTTTGACCTTTAGACATGGTGATAAATCCTTGCAGATTGAAAGAGTGTTCTTAAACAATTTCAGATGCGTGCCGCATAAACCGTTTTGAATGATGGGTTGTTTGCGGTGTATTGGTGTCGCTCTTGTCTGGCTGTCTTAACTCCCGACATGGCGATGTGGTTTACCTGTCTTTGAACAAAAAATGAAGTTTGTTTGTTGTGGAGACACCGCCAGACAGTCTGCATTTCGCGGTTTGCAGGGCGTGGATGAAATGTATGCATCAATTGCAGCAAATGTAAGATGGACTAAGCCAAATTCGTGAAATTATTTTGGATATTTTTAGCCAAGATCTAAGGGGTAGAAACAAGGTCAGCAGCCGTCCTATTTTTAGGCGATAAAGGTCAGTTGGGAATGGATAATTGGTATTAAGTGTCACATAGGGCTAGTTTCGCTATGAAACTGACGTAAAACTCCGCTAGGGATATTGTTATCGGTTTTTTTTATGACGGGACGGAGACTTATTTTGTTTAAATCATTTCGTTTGACTGCTCTTGCGAGTGCAGCTGTATTATTGGGTGCGAGCGGGTGTGCGCATATCGTAAATGATCAAGATGTTGAAGTGGCGTCAGTTGTTGCGCCTCCAACATATGCAGCCCGCGAGGCTGTTGAGCCTGTCCAAGCAAAAGATTCCTATTATGTGAATGCGGCCAACGCGATTGCGACAAAAATAGAAAAACGTGACCCAAAGCCAGCTAAAAACGTCATTTTGTTTGTTGGTGACGGGATGAGTGTTTCGACAATTACGGCTGCCCGTATTCATGCGGGGCAACTTAAAGGTTTGGATGGCGAAAGCTATCATTTGGCGATGGATAGCCTGCCTTGGTCTGCGCTGTCTAAAACTTATTCTCATGATTCGCAGATTGCTGATTCTGCTGCAACAGCGACAGCCATGACGACAGGTATTAAGGTGCCCGGACGTACGCTGGGTATTACTCAAGACGCTAAATATGGCAATTGTGCATCCGTTGAAGGCAATACCACAGACTCGATTTGGGAATTGGCCGAAGAGCAAGGTCTTTCAACAGGTGTTGTGACGACGACAAGCATAACTCACGCAACGCCAGCATCTACTTATGCTAAATCCGCATCCCGCAATTGGGAAGATGATAGTGAAATAGAGGGCGATGAAGGGTGTGCGGATATCGCGCGTCAATTCATCGAGTGGGATCATGGTGATGGTTTCGAAGTTGTGATGGGTGGCGGACGTCGCCGTATGACGCCTGTTACAGAAGCCGATCTAGAATATCCTGATCAGCAAGGGCGTCGCACCGATGGACGTAATCTGATCAATGAGTGGACAGCTAAATCAGATCAGCATGTCTTTATCTATGATCAGGCTGGATTTGACGCACAGGACTTTTCTTCATCCCAGCGTGTGCTTGGTTTGTTTGAGCCCTCTCACATGCAGTTTGAACTAGATCGTTCAGAAGGTGGGGCAGGTGAGCCGCATCTTGCTCAAATGACGGAAGCTGCGATTACGCGCTTAAGTCAGAATGAAGATGGGTTTGTGTTGATGGTTGAAGGTGGCCGAATTGACCATGCGCATCATGCAGGAAATGCTGCGCGTGCCCTTGCTGAAGCTGTGGCACTTGATGAAGCCATTGCAAAAGCGCTTGAAATGACATCGGATGAAGAAACTTTGATCCTTGTCACTGCCGACCACGCGCATACGCTGACGATTTCTGGTTATTCACAGCGCAATAACCCAATCCTTGGTTTGTCATCCTATGGCTTTACGCCCAATAAAGCGGCTGATGGAAAACCATATACAACACTGAGCTATGCAAATGGCCCAGGTGCAATGTGTGGTGAGGGTGAAGGCGATGCTGATGGTTTATGTCAACGTGGTGATCTAACCAACCGCGACACGCTGGATAAAGATTTCTTGCAGCAATCTGCCATTCCTATGTCGTCTGAAACGCATGCGGGTGAAGATGTTGCGCTTTTGGCCAGTGGTCCGGGTGCGAATTTGGTGTCTGGTGTGATGGAAGAAAATGAAATCTTTCACGTGATCGGTCAAAGCCTTGGTCTGATTAAATAAAACCAACATTTTTATAATGTGAGAACAGGGGCTTTGATGGATCAAAGCCCCTGTTCTGTATGAGCATTTCACTTTGCAGATTTGTTTTTGTCTTTTAGAGTTTTACCAGTGATAATTTATCAAGGGTAATGGTGCATGTTCGAGCTGGCTTATTGGCAAAGAGCTATACGCGATCCAGTTATTTTGAGTGGCTTATGCGTTGATTTTCTGCCGATATTTGCTGTGTTGTTTATGGGCTGGGGCGCTCTGGAACTTGTACTGCTTTATTGGCTGGAAAATGTCGTTATCGGATTTGTGACGCTGTCTCGGATTTTTATATCCGGCTTTGGTCAAGGCAAGGTGTCGACATCATTTCATTCTATCTTCTTTGGTGCTTTTTTTACAATTCATTATGGCGGTTTCTGTCTGGCGCATGCCATGGCGCTTTTGTCTTTGATAGGGAGTGGACAAGAATTATTTGTGGCCGACGGAGGCGAGGTAGCTTCTGCCTTGAGTATGCAGAGTTTTTTAGGCCTGGCCTTTATCCTTGTGGCTATCATTTTATGGCAATTTTATATGCATGTGGTGGAATTTATACGTCGCAGCGAATATCTAAAAACTGATCCGGGCAATGAACTTTTTGCGCCCTATGGCAGGATTGTTGTGCTGCATATAGCGATATTTGCAGGTGTTTTTGCCATGGAAAAATATGGTGAGCCGATGATAGGTGTCTTGGCACTGATTTTATTTCGAGCGGCATTTGGAATCGTCATGAATGTCTTCACGCGTGAAAAACGCAAAGCCATTGCCTAACCAGAAACTGACCAGGGTATTTTCTGAACTGGTGGGTTTTATCCAACACTATCAGCTTGAATGATTTTGTTATTTGCCAACAGCGCCGCGTACGTCTGACTCAATTGAGTGAATTTTCTTAGTGACGAGGCGGCTTAGGTCTCTGATCAAGGCTTGACGTCTCAATATGTCTGAACGCGGTACATCCATCACGGCCGCTATACCTTCAAAATGGCGAAGGATAACTTTAGCATCATAATAAGGCGTCATGCCGACACCTTCTAGATAGCGTTGTGCTGACGCCCAAATCTCGGTGACAGTTTTGTCACCAATTTGTTCAATATCTTGAGAATGCTTTGACAGAAGTTTGTATAATCCGCGCACGATGCCTGTTGTGTCTGAAGCATCACGGACCGCAAAGCCTGAGAGCTGCGCAACTATGGCGCGGAGCTTATCAACATGTGCGGGCGAATCATCTGCAAGTGATTCAAGTGGCGGCTCATCGGTTAGTCTTCTCCATGGACCACTAAATTCAGTGTCCATTTTTCGGCGACGGCATGGTCCGATATAATGTCTACTATCAATGAATTTACGCGGACGGATAACCACTTCTTCAATACGTGATTTTAAAGCGCGCACTGATACGGGTTTGAGAAGAAACTCATTAATACCCGCTTGGCGTGCAGCCATGATTTGGTCGCGGGCAACTGTTGAAGCTAGGAGGATGACGGGTATATCGCGAGGAATGTTTTTTTCACTACGGCGAATTGAGCGCGTGAACTCCAAGCCAGACAAGCGTCCAGCTTCCCAATCTGTAATGACGATATTGGGGCGGAAGCTTAGACAAATATCTTGCGCTTCATCTGTTGAAGACGTGGTGCTTATTTCTCCAATGGATAACCGTCTCAATGCATCGGCGACTATGCCACGCATATACGCGTTTGGATCCACGACCAGAACTTTAAGATTGTTCGTGTCGGCGATGGATAGAGAGCGTTTTTTAGGTGTTTGGGGTGTTTGGTTCAATTTATGCCGCCATACGACGTTGAATTGCGTCAGCAAATGCGTTGGAAACTGTCTCACGTGCGCTATCATATTCGCGAGGAAGAACGAGCAATTGTTCTAGTGTTGTGACCCCAGTATTGATGATGAATCTTGCATCCTTGGCGTTACCCTTGGAGTGAATAATGATCTCTATGTAAGCGCCGAAAGATTGAAGCGTTCTCACAATCGCATGATCGTTTTCTTGTCTTGCGGTTTGCATGGCTTTTTCCAATGCGGCTCTTATTCTAACAGGTGCGCCTTTAGGGTCACTTGAAAGAAGTTCGCATGTCATTTTTAACCGTGTTAAAGCGACAGCCATTGGTGATTTTTTATTGACGAGTTGACGCTCAGCATCACTCACATCTTTGATACGAGATGAATCTCTATCTCTGCGGCGTGGACCATGATAGTCGGCTGGGTTTTTACGACGACGGCATGGGCCGATATAAACTTTAGAATCAACAAAAGGACGTGGTGTCTCTATGACCATCCTTAATCTCTTTTCCACATCAGCAGGAGAGCACGGGCGTCGAAGGAATTCATCTATACCGGCATTGCGGCCTTCTAGGATCATTTCTTTTGTGAGTTGAGAAGATATTGCGATGATTGGTACGCGACGAAGATTGTCATCATGGAGTTTACGAATTTGCTGAGTAGTATGTACGACATCCATGTCGTTCATGTCGGACCATTCAATGAAAACAATAGTGGAGCGTTGATCATCCATCATGCGGAAGAGGGAGTTTTCACATCTTGCGCCATCAACTTGCAGCACACCAAGTGTGCGCATGATTTCTAGCATCAGGTTTCGATTAAATCTGTTGGAACCAGCGACGACTGCACGGATATTTCGAGGGTCATACCGTCTTTTTTTACGCACATCTTCTATGTGAATGCTGTCACTATACATATCAACCTCAAAATTCGTACTTTCGTAAAAGTTGAACATACTTGATTAAGGTTTAGAGGAGTTGTGTATCACAGGATGAATCTAAAAGTTATGGTTAAGAAATGATTCAGAATTAGCGGCGGAATGGGAGCGTGATTACCCGCCAACAAAACCATATCGGAAGAATGATACTTGCGCCTGTTAGAGCTGGTTTCCAACTGGCGCTAATGGCCCAACTGAGCGCAGCCAAGCCTTGCTGCCAAACATTTCCGGCAGTTGTTGTTGCATCAAAATGTGGGTTTAAGGGGTTGAAATTAGTGAGATTCATGACCACCCCAATCAGGGTCGACCATATGAAGAGATTGAGAAATTGACCTATTTTTAAACCGAAAAGCCGTGAGACGAGTGAGCGTTGTGGTTTTGGTGGTCGATCAATTCCAAGCAGGATTTTCCAAAAAGGACGTTTTTTCTTTATAGGAGGCTGGTTGACTGAAGGTTGAAGAGTAGGAGTTTCAATTGGGTGTGGCTCTTCATTATGTATATTTTTTTGTAAATCGTCTTTTGTGACGGGAGGATGTTTTTCATCCTCCCAGTCAACACTGATTTTAGGCAAACGAATTGCAAAAAAATTCATCCGAGAAATCCAAATAAATATCCCGATCTAGGATTTTACAGCTTTTTGCTCGATTGTCGTGTGTGGATATGGAATTGAAATGCCATTTGCATCAAATGATTCTTTGACTTTCTTGGTAATGTCAAATTTGACATCCCAATAATCTGACGCTTGAACCCATGATCTTGAAGCGATATCCACGGAACTATCACCAAGGTTTACCACCTTTACAAATGGCTCTGCTGGAACCGATAGGATGCGTGAATCTGCCTGAATAATTTCGTGGATCAGACCGATTGCTTTGTCCATATCATCTGAATAATCAATACCAAAAGTAACATCTACGCGGCGGGTAGAATAGCCCGAGAAATTTGTGATTGTTCCATCAATAGCCTGTGCATTAGGGACCATGATTTTCACATTATCGGGTGTCGCAAGCACTGTTTGGAAGAGGTTGATATCTTTCACCGTTCCTGATGCGCCTGCTGCTGTGATGTAGTCACCCAGTTTGTAGGGACGAAACAGCATGATCATAACACCAGATGCGATATTTCCCAATGCGCCCTGAAGGGATAAACCAATGGCAAGTGTAAGGGCACCTAAAATTGCGACAAGTGATGTTGCCTGTACGCCAAAGACTTGAAGCGCTGCAATGAAAACAGCTGCTGAAATACCCCAGCGAACGAGAGATGAAAAGAAATTCCCTAGAGTGTCGTCTATTTTTTCGCTTTTCATTGCTGAATCGCGCACGAGGCCAGCCAGCCAGCCAGAGACTTTTAAACCGACGATTAAAACAACTAAAGCACCTAAGGTCTTAAATCCAAAAGCGAGAATAGAACCCTGATACTGGTTCCAGATTTCCATAAGATCAATTTCCATGAGGGTGCCTTTCATAACGTCTATTTTAGCGGTTTCTGCCAGATTGAACTGATAATTCGGCAATACCCAAAAGCCATGACACTTTTTTGGTTATCACCATCTGGGAGATATTGTTCGGCTTTTGATACAGCCAATAGTATGAGATTACATAGACTAGCCAGAAATTGAACCAGCTCGCGCTTTTTTTATGAAGCGTCGATTGGCTTGCTGCACAAAGTTGCATTTGACGCACATGCAGACATCACGTCATTGATCCAATTGGTGTAGCCTTGGAGGTTTGTGTAGCGAGCAATATAATTGCCAGAACAGGCTGTTTCAGAGTTTTTCTCAACGCCTGATAAAACACCCCATAAAACAGGTTGTCCTTGCGAACCATCAACAAATAGAGGGCCACCAGAATCACCGACACATGGTCCAGAACCATTGATTGAACCCACTTTTATCAGGGCTGGCCCGATAGATTTAATTTCAACATGTGTGCCTAATAATGTTGTGGATAGGCTGCCGCCCGGTGTTGTCATGCCCCATCCTGCCATTTTGGCAGTTGGTGTTGTCACGGGGCTCATCGCATCATCGTGAGAGAGAATCGTAGCGATTGGGATGTCAACAAGACTTGCAGCTGTATCATCGGGGATATGAAGCAAGGCGATGTCATTTGCGAGATCACCTTCTTCTCCAGCATAGGCAGCATGGCAAGCAGACCAATCAGCCTCTATCTCTCTGACAACAGGGCCATCAAGTTTTTCATGTCCGACTTTTAAAATTGTCGTGTCATAGTTTTCATCAAGGCAATGGGCCGCAGTTACAAACCAATTGTTTGAAATACGTGTCGCACCGCAATGCCCGCTGGAATAGGAATTTTCGGATAAGATTTTTCTAGGTTCAAGTTTGACGATACCTGGAAAATCTCCACGTAACGCAGTTAGAGCAACAGCACCACTTAGTGAACCAACAACAGAGGGTTGAATGGTTTTGCTTGAAAGGGAAGAATTTATCAGGCTCGCTGGTTCTTGAGCATTGGCAACTTGTGCTATGGTTTGTGTTGGCTGGCTTGTTCCAACAGAAGCGCACGCGACGGCGTTTATGGTGGCAAGATCAGTATAAACTTGGGATGTTTCTAAGGCTGTGCCTGCATCTGGAATAGCAGAGTAATTTTCTGCTTGAACATCACCAAAATCATCATCCAATGGTGGAGGTGGTGGTTGGTCTGGTGGAGGTGGTGGTGTGCCTTCTGGCATTAAGATAGAATCACATGCCGCCAGAGATAAGCTTGCAAAACCAGCAAGTAAAATGGATCTGATTTTCATGTGCCTCTCCCATAACCAACACATTAGCATTTTGCCAATAGGTGTTCAGATTGCCCCAAATTCAGGTGCTAACAAAATCTGTTGAAGTTTTACTACGCAATTTTTGTTTGAAACCCAACAAGATTCAGCTGCGAGGCGAATAGATATGTGGATTTTGTGCAGTTAAGGGGCGGATTTGCCTACGCTAAAACCATGTTTTTATCATTTAAATACAAGATAACGCATAAGGTACAGCGCAAGAAAACGGGCGCAAGTTTCAGCTTGCACCCTGTTTTAAAGGACGTTTAGTCGAAGCTTTGACTTTAAGGTGTCTCGAGGACATAGCGTCGGTAAAGTGGTTGTGTTGGGCGAGCATTGTCGCCAAATAACGCTCTAAACGCAGCGATTTGAGTTTTTGAAACGTTTAAAGGCGTTTGCAATACCGTCCAATCTACAATTTCAGAACAAGGCGGAGTGGTCAAAGATCCTTGATAGCGAAATGCTGCACGGTTGGTGGGAAGCAAATCTTCTATATCAAGATTGAACGCAACAGATGCACTGCCGGGACTTGAAGGGGCTGACCACCACAAAGGATCAAGCTGTGTGTTGTTGGCACCTTCGGCAAACATCACACCTACGACAGCAAGCGACCCATCTTCGGCCTTGTGAACAAAATGCGCTTCCATCGGAAAATGACGTCCGTGGATTGTGTGTTCTGACGGGGTATGGAAATGAAATTGAATAAGTTTGTAGGTTTTGCCATTTTGCACAAGGCCACCCGCATCATGCACATTGAGTTGAAGTGTGTGGCCATTATTGATGACTTCACCATTCTTGATGGGGGTCCAATCAATTTGAGGTGCATTGGCGAAAGCTGAAATGGTGTGCTGCATATCAATAGGAGATTGCTGCGTGCCGGTTTTGCAAGTGGCATTGGCTGGGTCTTTTTCTCCCCAATGCGCAGGTCCGCGTGGTCCAGAGTAAGCCCAATGAATATTCTCATGGGATTTGGTATTTGTGTGACCATTGGTTTGGTGAAATGTTTGAGCCTGAGAGTGCTCGTTATGACCACCATTGTTTTTAGGCGGAGCGAATGCATTTGCAGCCAATCCAAACATGGAGGTAGCAAGCAATGCAAACGTGAATAGGCGTTTGTGCATGAACGTCATCCTCAAGAAATTTAAGTCGAGAAAAACCAAATTTTCTCGACGCGTTGAGGCTTAGTTTCCATCCATTTGTTTGCTGAAACGTTTACGTTTAAATTTTTCTTTAAAAAACAGTTTGGTAGTGTGACTATTGTGGCGCTTCAATTGAGAAGTTCGTGAAGATTTGAAGTGAATCTTGGTCAAAAGATTGTCCCATTGCCTTACCTGAAACTTTTGTGGAGATTTGTGTTACAATCGGGCGACCATTGTCATGCGAGGTGCAACGACCTTCTAGGTCGAATGTGTTTATCTTCGCGATCATCATTGGTTTAACAGGCTCAGTCAGCACGTAATTGAAGCTGGTAACTTCCTTAAGCTGTTTATCAACAATAACTGTGACTTTTGTTTTGCTAAGGATTTTCTTTTCTTGTTTATCCTCTGCTGTCTCAGCATTGGCTGCGAAGCTGTAAATAGCATAGGCGTCTGTCTCTGATTCAAGCTCAACGGGGCCGCCCACAATATCTTGATAATCATCGCACCAGATATCTGCATCTTCATCACTGCTCAATTCAGAGACTATCTCTTCCTTATCGCCTTTATTTGGATAAGTTTCCACGTCAATGGTGATGCCTGTTTGCGGATGACTCTTGGTTTTATATGTGAGTTTACCCCAGTCTCCATCTCCGATTTGGGTGATTTCGGTGACATAACTGACGCTAAGAGGTGTAACATCAGCTTTGGGAATGGCAGCTTCTTTAAATAGCTCTGGCCATGAAGCATCGGCGTTGGCTATTTGGCCAAATACACAAGCAGATGACAATGCGAGTAAAGGGATGAGTTTGATACGCTTATGCATCTTATTGGACCTTCATGGACAGTTTGCATTCATGGGGAAATGAAAGCGGCTTGCAGGGGTGTTTTGTTGATATTCGATAAATAACTTGTAGAATCGGACAATAATAAGGCAAAAATTGCGTAATTCACATATGTTTGCAGTTTTGGTCTGAGATGAAACACAGAATTTTCATATGAGTGCATGCTGAAATGAAAATTCAAACGCTTGTTGAATTTTTGAAGATATTGCTTCAATCTCTCTTTACAATAAAGTGGAGGAGATATTGATGATGATCCTAAAGCGAGGCAAAATATTTTTGTCGACAATAGCTCTGACCATCGGTCTTGGGCTACAGGCGTGTTCACCGACCGAAAAATCGATTGAGCCAGACAAAGAGCCAACCGAAACTATCTCGGACGCACAGGCTAAAGCAGACGAGACTTTGAATTTGGATCATGTAAACCCACTAAGACCAACGCGTTTCACAGTCGAAATATACGGAGAAATTGCCGAACAATCTGCGTCTGGCAAACCTCAAATCATATTGTTGCCGGGATTAGCTTCATCTCCAGATGTTTGGGATGCAACGCGTGAACAGCTTGAAGCCACCCATGAAGTTCACGTTTTGCATGTGAATGGATTTGCTGGTTCGGACGTTGGTCAAAATAGTGAGCCTGGCAGTCTGTTTGAAATTGCCAAACAGGTTTCAGCTTATGCCAGCGCGTTGGAGAAGCCATCAATCATTGGTCATTCAATGGGTGGTTTGGTTGCGCTGATGGTTGCTAGTCAGGAAGAGGCACCTGTCTCGAAGGTGATGTCTGTAGATGTGCTGCCTTTCTTTTCAGTCTTGATAAACCCAATGGCGACTGAGAAAAATATGAAGCCTGCGGCGGTGGAAGCACGCGATAAGATGTTGGCGCAATCGGATGATGAATTTGCTGACAGTCAAAAAGCGGCGATGAAGCGTCTGACTTTGTCTGATGAAGATGCAGCCATTGCTGCTCAATGGTCTATTTCATCGGATCGCGCGGCTGTTGCAAATATCATGTATGATGTGATGTTGACGGATTTGCGCAAAGACGTATCTAAAATTTCGGTGCCGACGACTGTCGTTTATGCTTTTGATCAGGCGACGGGTTTTCCAAAGAATGCTGTGGCGGGGGCCTATCAGATTAATTATGCTGCGCTTCAAAATGTAGATTTGCGCATGATCGAAAATGCCCGTCATTATCTCATGATGGATCAACCAGAAGCGTTTGCTGCTGAAGTTTCCCGCTTTGTCGCAGAGTAATCTTGTTTAAAAGCAGCATTGCTTTTTAGCTTTCAAGAAAATAACGTCCCGCCGATTGATTGATCGTATTATTAGGCGGGACTTATTGTGGAAAAATTTGAGTTTGACTCTGGCATTGATGGTCCTGCTGTGGTGATCACAGGGGCAGTTCATGGGGATGAACGCGCGGGGCCAGATGCCATTGGGTCTTTTTTGGAAAACTGGGATCGAAAACTCAAAAAAGGGCGCGTGACTTTTGTGCCTGTGGTGAATGAGGCTGCGCGCGCACAAAACACACGTTTTGTGGATATTGATCTAAATCGCTGCATGGGCGCGAAAGATCTTCAAGATTTAAGTGAACATAAAATTGTGCCTGAGATACGCGAAATTTTGGCTTCTCATGATGTGTTACTTGACCTGCATAGCTTCCGAAAAGGGGATGGTGCATTTGCGTTATTGGGACCCAAAAACAACACTGATGGCTTAGAGCCATTTCAGCATGAAATTGCTGAAACAGCTTTTGGTGCATCTGTTGGTATTAAGCGGGTGATGCATGGTTGGCTTGGATCGTATAATCGCGCATTGGCAGAGTTTAACGAATCGATTGGCAAAACAGATGATCCTTATCCGGCGCTAGAGAAGAGTGTCGGTATGACAGAATATATGCGCAATGCAGGCGGTTATGCGTGCACTGTTGAATGCGGCCAACATCAGGCTGCTGATTGCATATCAAATGGTGTTTCCGCCATAACTGGAGCACTCGTTGGGCTGGGGATGGTGGATGGCGAGCTGCCGACGATTGAAGGCGATTTTGAATGTTATGAACTCTATCAAGTGATTATCAAATCTCATGAAGATGATGGATTGCTTGTTGATGAAATCAGTAATTTTGACCTTCTGCCCAAGGGCGAGCCAATACTTAGAGTTGGCGGAGAATTATTCAGTCTTGATCAAGCTGGGGTGATTGCGATGTTTCCCAAAGTGGGGGCAAAAATTGGCGAGTCTATTATAACGCTTGCGCGCCCATCTCAGCGGCTTGCCAATGTCTAGGGTGTTGTTAGCGGCGACCACCACCTAGAAACGCTGCACCAATACCAACGCTGCATCCCAGAAGGACAGCTAGAAACCCGTATATAATAGGATGTTTAAGGGAGAGGGTGAAAAGCGCATTTTCAACACCTTTTCTTTCGAGCAATAAAGGTGTTTGCGTTTCGGCGAGCAATGTGTCGTCCTGAAAAAGTAAAATCCGGACATCATACATACCCGGTGGAGCAGCAGCGGGTAGGTCAATATCAGCGCGTATCAGACCGCCATCCAATCGCTGCAGACCGTGTGTATTTGTGTTGAAGAGACCTTTTTGAGTTTTAAGGTCAGCAAATGCTTGTCGCCAATATTCCAGTTTGGGGTCGTTCATGTTGTCAGGTTCGGGCATTGCGCTGTAGCGCGGATTTATAATGGCAAGATTGAGTTCTTTTGCTGTCTCGATATCGTCTTTGCCGGCCTCTGTTGCAACGGATAAAATCGCTGGTGCTGAGACAAAAACAAAGCGTTCCTTATTGTTTTTTGTGTGATGCGTAATTGTATAGGGGCGTTGCGGTCCCACTAGAGCAACTGCGAAGGTGACGCTTGGATTATCCCATTGGTCAGAGACTGCAAAGAGAGTGATGCGCGTGCCAGAAAAATCAACATCGACCTTGATTTTGCTTTCAGATAGGGCGGCCGATAATTCAGGTTTGTTTGCAATAAGATCGGGTGTGTCGGCATTGCTGACTAAGGCGAAGCTGGAGACCCAATAAATAAGCGCTAGAATTGGTAAAAAGCGGCGCATTATTTAAGCGCCTCCATCGTAAATTCTACGGATGTTCCAAAGATAAGATCATACGCTAATTTTCCGCCCATTGCGAGAACAACAAGCGCGAGCAGGAAACGCAGCTGAGCCGCATTGAGATATTGACCAGTGGCCGCACCAAGCTTGGCACCCACAACGCCGCCGGACATTAAAACAGCAGCAAGAACAAGGTCGACTGTTTGGTTGACTGCCGCTTGCAGGAAAGTCACGAAAGCTGTCAGGAAAATAATTTGAAAAAGTGATGTACCCACCATAACACGTGTTGGGACACCCAATAAATACACCATTGCAGGGGCTAGGATAAATCCACCTCCGACACCAAGCACAGCCGCAAGAAAACCAACAAAAAAGCCGATCAAAACCGGAGGGATCATGCTTATATAAAGGCCCGATCTTGGGAAACGTCGTTTAAATGGCAGGGCGCGCGTCCAAGCGCGCATTGCGCTTCGGCGTTTGGGGTCTTTGTTGCCATCGGATTTATTGCCAATGGCGGGTCCGATACTTTCCCAAAACATCAAGCCACCAATCGTGCCGAGGAAAAGCACGTAAGATATCGCAATGACTTCGTCTATATTGCCTGATGCTTTTAGGAGCTTGAATACCCAGACACCGAGGCCAGAACCGGCCAAGCCCCCGGACATCATGAACAGGCCCATGCGTATGTCGACGGCGCGGTTTTTCCAATGAGAGGAGGCACCTGCAATAGAGGTTGCTAAAACTTGATTTGCTTGGGTGGAAACGGCGACAACTGCGGGTACGCCAGCAAACATTAAAAGTGGTGTAAGGAGAAATCCGCCACCGACACCGAAAAGACCAGAAACAAAGCCAACACCTGCGCCAATTGCGATGATCACGAGAGGATCAACGGCCATTTCAGCGATAGGCAGGTGTATTTGCATTTTTCCTCCAATGAGGTGCGCCTAAATCAAGCACGCCTATATAATGGATAAAACCAGCAGACGGGAAAGAAAACCCTTAAGCGGCAAGCTTTTAGTCTCAAATGGTGTAATATGGTATTTAAAAACACCTTAGCTCTGCCAATTGGAGGAGTTAAGCTGCTTTTTGAGTAGCCGCACGCAATTGACGCAATAATGCGTCTGAAACATCGCCTGTGGGTATGAGCCCATTTCTTTCTTCCCAAGATCGAATAGCATTACGTGTGTTTGGCCCCATAATACCATCATTTGTCAGTTGTATGCCGTTTATTTTAGAAAGTAGCGATTGAACTTCGGCAATTTGAGTCTTCATGGGGGCATTCCACGATTGTGGTCCAAATTTCCCGTTTGCAGCAGCGCTCATTTGGCGCGGAATGAATGCGTCAGCGTCAGCGATAATTTTGTTTGCTTCTGTTGATGGAAGATTGCGCAAAATTTCACGCGCGCGGCGCGTTCCATCAGCATCTCCATTGTGGCCGGCCACTTCAAACCAGTAAGCTGCTTTAGCTAAATCCGTGGAAACGCCAAGACCTTGCTCATACAGCACACCTAGATTGTATTGACTATCAATCAAGCCGTATTCAGCTGCGCGTGAGAACCATTCTACACCTGAGAGGAAGGATTGTTCTCCGCCTTCGCCTTCAGCGTAGAAAACCGCTAAGTCGTGCATAGCTTTAACATTGCCATTTTCCGCTGCCAGTTTTGTCCATTTGCGGCTTTCTTTAATGGAGCGCGGTACACCTTCGCCGCGCTCATAAAGTTTACCCATACGATATTGAGCTGCCGCAAGACCTTGATCAGCAGCTTTGCGCATCGTTTCAGCAGCGATGCGTTTTTCACCTGAAGCCAGTTGCTTTATTGCCAATTCGTGCAAGGCGATAGGGGAACCACTTGCAGCTGCTGTTTCAAGCGTAACAGTCTTTGGCATAGAGGTGAGAGTTTCTGGTAAAGCTTTGCTTGTTGCTGCGGCAGGTGTTGCGGATGTGGCAGATGCTTCAGCAATGTCTTTTGTACGCGAAGAGGCAAATGCATCTAAAGGAGATACGCGTTTTGCTGGCGCAACAGATGCACTGTTGAGTGCGCCAGATGTTGCTTCAGCTTTTTTGAAATTGTCAGACGTCAAAATTCGCGCCTCTTGCGGAAATAGCAATTCTTCATCCACATTTAGGTTTGCAAATTCCATATTTTGCTCTCGTTCGAGTGCCGCTTGTGTGTCGGCTGCTTCTTCGTTTGAATCAAATAGTGTGTCTTCGTCTTCCAGTGTTGAGCCGGATTGAATTGAATCTGGGTTAAATTTAGGCGGTGTGGTTGTGAAAGCATCATCTGCATTCACATGCTTGCCGCGCATTGCAACCATGCCTGCGCCGCCAACGACAGCAGCCGCTAAAACACCAGCGGCAACCATTGGAAGTTTGTTGTTTTTGCGTTCGTCATTGCCCGTCACGATAGCACGGTTAGTGGTTCCACGTTCTTTGGCGGCTTGGCGTGCGCTATTTAGGAATTCAGAGCTATTATTGCTGGCGCGAGCATAAGGGTCATCATTAAGCCCCTCATCAGACCGCATGTGATAAGCAGGGCTATCAACTGGCAATTCTGTTTCGTATTCAAGTTCTAGTGAAGATGTGAAAGCATCTGTTTCAGCGTCACCGGAAAATAGGTTTTCGTCTTCTGATATAGGAAATGTAGACTGTGAATTAATTGCAAATTCTTCGACAGCATCATCATTTTGACGGAATAATTCTTCTTCTGCTTCCAGTTCAGCACGCTGCTCAGCGAGTTCTGCAGCAAATTCTTTACGGGCATTATAAGCGATATCTGCGATTTCATCGTCTTTAATGCCACCTTCAGAGGCGCTTGAGGATGTGTATTCATCTTCAAACACGGGTGGTGAAGTCGTGTTTTCTTCAAAATCGTCTATTGTTGATGAGGCATCAGTTTCTGGCATTTCTACAGCATCGATGAAGTCATCAAGTATGCCGGAATCATTACTGAACTGACTTGTTTGATCGTCTTCTAAGTCTGCAGATGGTAGCGGAGGTGGTGCGATGTCTGAAGAAAAGTCATCTTCAAAGTCAATGTCATCATTATCACCAGACGACATGTTGTTGATGCGCTTAGCGAGTGAGGATACTGTGTTTTGAACAGGGGACACGATGCGCTCGGCTTCTTCTCTTGCATCTCGCAAACGTTTTTCAATATCTTCCATTGTTGATGAAAGGTGCTGGCGCGTAGATTTAGAAACTTCGTCTATTTTTTCATAGATATTGTCGAAAGTTTCTTCATTGCGAGCTTGGAGACGCTCTGTTGCACGAGCAACATGTTCGCCGACTTGTTCGATTGCCTCAGCGCTGCGACGCTCTGTGTCATCAATCTTTTTGTTTGTTGCTTCCAGACGCTCTTCCATGTGCCCAGCAATTTTGCCGACTTGCTCGGCCAGAACACCAACATTCGTTGATTTGTTCGTTTCAACTGCGTGTAAGCGTTGGTCCAATGCTTCAGAAAGGCGTTCAAGCTGACCTGTGATGAGCTCTACAGCGTTTAATTGACGCTCTTCAGCTGCGGCTATTTCAGAGTGAACCGCATCCATTTGCTGTTGCAGAGCTTCAATCGCATTGCCGCCTTCATTCCCCGCAGCGCTTTGGCTACTGATTTGGGCCATTTCTGTGCGCGTGTCTTCCAAAGATTTGGAGAAATCATCAGCGATGGAGGCTAGTTTTGCTTCAAATTCTTCGCGGATATTGGTGGAATCGCCGATTTTTTGCTGCACTTCGTCAAGTCGCTCATCCAGCGTGCTGTATGATTTTTCAAGATCAGTGATTGCGTTCGCTTTGTTTTCTTCAGCAGCTGATACGCGTTCATTGATGCGCTCCATAGCTGCCTGAAGTGTTGCCAAGGCTTCTTCAGATGACTTGCCTGAACGCTCAGCTTTTTCAGCTTTTGCGCCAACGTCTGAAACCTTCGCAAACATGGAAGTCACATTTTGCTGAGCCGCAGCTATGCGCTGCTCGACGTCATTAATGCTGCCAAAAAGTTTTTCAGCGAGCTCATTATTGCGTTTGGTGACTTCTGCTGAAATTTCGCTTGAGTTTCTTTGTGCGGTAGAAAGCGCAGTGTCCGCAGTCGATATCGCTTCATCAAGTTTGCTATCTGTGTGAGATGCAAATGATTTGAGGCTTTCGCGCAGATCATTGAATGAATTTTGAGATGTCGCTAGAGCTGTATCTGCTTTGCGCTGTGTTTCGCTGACTTTGTCTTCTAATGAATTGAAACGTTCTTCAGCTTTGCGAGATTGCGCACGGGCGACATCAAGCGCTGTCTCTGTGCGGCCTAAAGCATCGCGTAGGCGATCATCAGCAGTGCGCTCGAAACGGTCCAAACGACTGGAAGTGTCATCAAATCTGCGTGTGCTCTCATCCACGCGTCGCGTGATGTTATCGACTTCTTTGGAAAGGTGTGACACGCCGCGATTGACTTCTTCGCGAAGGTTATCGTGTTCTGTCGCAACTTTATCTTTTGTGTCGTGAACCTGTTTAGAAAGCTTTGTGAGTGCACCCTCTAAAGCACGCATGGCATCTAGCATGCGGCGAGAATTATCTTTGCGGCTAACTGAATCTAGACGCTCTTCTAAGGATGCATGCGTTGCGCGCATATCATCAAGGGCACCATCAAACCGGCTTGCCATGCCAGCTGTTGCCCGTTCAGTCGATTCAAGGCGATTCAAAAGCGTAAGCATGGATTGATCGACGCCGGCCAATGCCTGCGTTGAGCGGTTTTCACCTGCATTCATGCGACGGGAAATTTCTTCGAGTGTGCTAGCTACTTCGGAAACGCGCTCAGGAGGTGCTTCGCCGCGAAGTATGGAGTTTAAAGGGGAGTGGGATTTTTCACCATCATAGGATCCGCTGTCTTCTAATAGAAGGCGGTTCAAATAACTTCCGAGAGTTATGCCATCTCGTTGAGCGTGTTCTCTAGCTTTCGCGCGAGCTTTAGGATCTATTCCTTTAACGCTCCAAGGTGCATGCCCCATCCTTGGCTCCAGTCTTATTATACTAACGCAGAGTTAATGAACTCCGGCAAATTATACCCAATCTCTTAGATGCGATGCTTTTGCTTAAAGGGGAGTTAATGGATTGGTTAACTAGGCAGAATTTTCAGTGTTTTCTTCACGATAAGTAAATTTTTGCTAAAAATGTCGCACTGCAGCAGAAAATACTTGACGTTCACGTAAGGGGTAGGTATATATAATTGCATATAAGCCATTCTAAAATAGGCAGCAATCGGGAGAAAATTATGCGTTCATACAGCATTGGTGAGCTCGCCAAGGAGTTTGAAGTTACGCCGCGAGCACTTCGTTTTTACGAGGACAAGGATCTTCTACACCCCACACGTAATGGTATGCACCGCGTCTATTCTTATAAAGATCGTGGTCGTCTGCAATTGATTTTACAAGGTAAAAATATCGGTTTTTCACTCGCTGAAATTCGAGAATTGCTAGACGTGTATAACTTGGAAGGCCCACGTGTTCAGATGGAACGCATGTTGGAGCGCTATCAAGATCAAGTGAAAAAGCTAGAGAAACAACGGCGTGATATTGACGGTGCGCTTGTTCAAATCAAAGAGCACATGAAAGCGATCAATGATCATTTAGCTAAACCAAGCAAAGAAGTGCTGTTGCAAGAACGTGACCGGATTTTCAAAAATGCCGAAGCCGCAGAATAGCTGAAATCGTCTTTTTGCGTATACAAATAAACCTAAACCACTATTCCCAATACAGGTGATATTATGCCTCGTTATGATGCTCCCGTGCGCGATATGCGCTTCATTTTAAATGATGTTTTGAACATTGAATCTTATAATAATCTGTCAGGTTTTTCTGAGCTTTCAGAAGACCTTGTTGACGCTATTTTGAATGAAGGTGCGAAATTTTCCAAAGAAGTTTTGCATCCGTTGAACATGGTTGGAGATCAACAAGGTGTTATCCGTAACGCTGATGGAAGCGTGAAAACACCGGATGGTTTTCCTGAGGCCTATAAAGCAATGGCTGAAGGTGGATGGACTGGACTTTCAGCTAGCCCTGAATTTGGCGGCCAAGGTCTACCTTATGTGTTGGATAGTGCCATTAGCGAAATGATGTCATCTGCAAACATGGCATTTGCAATGTATCCAGGCCTAACTCATGGAGCTTATTCAGCGATTGTCGCTGGTGGCTCACAAGAGCAAAAAGAAACTTATGTTCCTAAAATGGTGTCGGGTGAGTGGTCAGGTACGATGAACCTAACCGAGCCACATTGTGGGACTGACCTTGGTTTGATGAAAACCAAAGCTGCACCCCAAGCTGATGGTACATATAAAATCACGGGTCAGAAGATCTGGATTTCTGGTGGTGAAAACGACTTCACTGACAATATTATCCATCTTGTGTTGGCTAAAATTGAAGGCGCGCCTGAAGGCATTAAAGGTGTGTCTCTATTTATCGTGCCGAAATTCATTCTGGATGAAAATGGAAACCCAGGTGAGCGTAATGCATGTGGATGTGGTGGCCTAGAAGAGAAAATGGGTATCCACGGAAACGCGACATGCGTGATGAATTATGATGGCGCGACGGGTTATCTCGTGGGTGAGCCAAATAAAGGCATGCGCACAATGTTTGTGATGATGAATGCTGCGCGTCTGGGTGTTGGTATGCAAGGTCTCGCACAATCAGAGATCTCTTATCAAAACGCTGTTGATTTTGCCAAAGATCGTATTCAGGGACGTTCAGTATCTGGTGTGAAAGCGCCAGAGAAAGCGGCTGACCCAGTTATTGTTCACCCTGATGTGCGCCGTATGTTGATGGATCAAAAAGCATTCAATGAAGGTGCGCGTGCGTTCTCATTGTGGACGTCTTTGCAAAATGATCTGGAACATCGCGCAGAAGATGAAGCAACACGTGAAAAAGCCGGCGATTATATGGGCTTGCTGACACCTGTTATCAAAGCATTCTTGACGGATAAAGGCCTTAAAGGCTGTATCGACGCGATGCAAATCCACGGTGGTTCTGGTTTCACTAGAGAGTGGGGCATGGAGCAATTTGTTCGCGATTGCCGTATTGCTCTGATTTATGAAGGAACCAATGGTGTTCAAGCGCTTGATCTTGTTGGTCGTAAGCTTGCATCAAAAGGTGGCCGTGCCATCATGACCTTCAATGCTGAGATGGATGCATTTATTGCAGAAAACGACAGCGAAGACATGAAGCTATATATTGATGCTTTGAAAACAACTAAAGGTCAGCTTCAAGAAGCAACAATGTGGTTGATGCAAAACGGGATGACAAACCCAGATAATGCAGCGGCAGCATCTCATGACTATCTGCACATCTTTGGATATACTGCATTTGCGTATATGTGGGCGCGCATGGCGAAAGCTGCACTCGCTAAGAAAGATTCAGGCGATAGTTTTTATGCAGAAAAGCTAGCGACAGGGCGTTATTTTGTTGAACGCATGTTGCCTGACGTTGCGGCGCATCTGGTAAAAGTAAAAACCGGTGCTGAGCCTCTCTTCTTGCTAGAAGAAGCGCAATTCTAATCGGATAAATAATAACTACGTCTACTCATATTAGACTTCTAATTCGTGGCGGGAAGCCGCCACACACGGGAGAAAACAAGAATGCCAGATGCATATATTTTTGACGCGGTCAGAACTCCGCGCGGAAAAGGCAAGAATGGTTCCTTGCATGAAACAACGTCGCTTTCTTTAGCGACACAAGTTCTAGAAGCAATTCGCGACCGTAATAATTTGGATACATCAAAAGTTGATGATGCCATTTTCGGATGTGTTGCTCCCATTGGTGAGCAAGGTTCTGATATTGCGCGTATCGCAGTGATGAATGCTGGATATGATCAAAAAGTTGCTGGTGTGCAGGTTGATCGTTTCTGTGCATCAGCACTGGAAGCCTGTAATATGGCTGCTGCTAAAGTTATGTCCGGTGAAGCGGATATGGCGATTGGAGGCGGTGTTGAAGCGATGTCTCGTGTGCCGATGGGGTCAAATGGCGGAGCCTGGCCTGTAGACCCGATTTCAGCGATCGGAACTCGTTTTGTGCCCCAAGGTGTGTCAGCTGACATTATCGCCACGAAATACGGTTTTTCGCGTGAAGACTGTGATGCTTATGCGGTGGAAAGTCAGAAACGTGCGGCCCGTTCATGGGAAGAGGGTCGTTTTAGGAAATCTATCATTCCCGTAAAAGATCAAATGGGCGGCATTTTGCTAGACCATGACGAGCATATGCGTCCAGATGCGACGATGGAAGGCCTTTCTGGCCTTAACCCAAGCTTCCAGATGATGGGAGAAATGGGCTTTGATGCTGTGGCGCTTTCGCGTTACCCTGAAATTGAAAAAATGAACCATGTGCACCACGCTGGTAACTCATCAGGTATTGTTGATGGTGCGGCTGGTGTTTTGATCGGTACAAAAGAAATGGGTGAACGCCTTGGTCTTAAGCCGCGTGCACGCATGAAAGGTTTTTGTTCTATCGGTTCTGAGCCAACAATCATGTTGACTGGTCCTGTAGATGTGACTGAGAAGCTGCTTGGCAAGCTGAAAATGGACATTAACGACATCGACTTGATCGAGTTGAACGAAGCATTCGCTGCTGTTGTTCTGCGTATGATGCAACATTTCAACATTCCACACGACAAAATGAACGTGAATGGAGGGGCAATCGCAATGGGTCACCCGCTGGGTGCAACAGGTGCGATGATCCTTGGAACTATGGTTGATGAGCTTGAGCGTTCTGACAAAGAAACAGCTCTTGTGACTCTATGTATCGGTGCCGGAATGGGTACTGCAACTGTTATTGAACGCGTTTAAGGGAGACACAGCTATGAATTTAACACAATTCTCCTTCGAGGTAGGTGATAACGGCGTTGCGTTGGCAAAGTTTGATGCACCTGAGCGTTCTATGAACACACTGACGCGAGCGGCAAATGAAGATATTGCTGCGATTGTCAAAGAAGTCACAGAGAACGACGCGATTAAAGGTCTTGTTTTTACATCAGGAAAAGAGTCCGGCTTCTGTGCGGGTGCTGACCTTGGTGAGATGACAGGTCTTTTGGCATTAGCAAGTAAAGCAGAAACACCAGAAGAAAAAGCCGAAGTTTTCAACATGGCTTTTGGCATTAACAAGCTTTTCCGCGAAATGGAAACATGCGGTAAGCCGGTTGCTATTGCGATTAATGGTTTGGCGATGGGCGGCGGTTTAGAGCTGGCACTTGCTTGTCACTACCGTATCATTGCTGATGATCAACCAAAGCTGCGCATTGCGCTTCCTGAAGGCAAAATCGGTTTGCTACCAGGTGGTGGTGGTACACAGCGTCTTCCGCGTTTGATGGGAATTCAGGCTGCTGCACCTTACCTTCTTCAAGGGAAGACAATGAAAGCGGCTGAAGCTGTTTCTATGGGCGTGTGTCACGCATCTGCGCCAACTGCTGAGCTTGTCGAAAAAGCGACTGAGTGGGTTCTTGCAAACCCGAAAGCTGTTGCGCCTTGGGATCAACCTAAATTTAAAGTGCCGGGCGGAATTCCAAACCAGCACCCAATGGCGACACAAGTCTTGATGATGGGTAATGCCATGATCGTTAAAGAGACTCACGGTAACTATCCAGCACAGAAAAACATTCTTTCATGTGTGTATGAAGGTCTTCAATTATCGATGGATCTGGCGATCAAAGTTGAGAGCCGTTACTTCGCTAAAACAGTGGCGACACCAGAAGCCCAAGGCATGGTGCGGACATTGTTCCAATCCTTGCAAGACCTATCCAAAGGTGCATCACGTCCAGAAGGCGTTCCAAAATACGAAATCAACAAAGTTGGTGTCGTGGGTGCGGGGCTTATGGGAGCTGGTATTGCTTATGTTCAAGCAGCTGCCGGTATTCCAACTATTCTTGTGGATGTGTCTCAAGAGTCAGCTGATCGCGGTAAAGATTATTCAAAACGTATCGTCGATAAAGCCGTTAGTCGCGGTAAGATGACACAAGAAAAAGCGGATGCTCTTCTTGCGTTGATTACTCCCACAACAGACTATGACCAGCTTAAAGGATCTGACCTGATCATTGAAGCTGTGTATGAAAACCCAGAGCTAAAAGCTAAGATTACGGCTGATTGTGAAGCACAAATTGCTGATACAGCCGTGATGGGATCAAACACATCAACATTGCCGATTACAGGTCTTGCGGAAGCGTCATCGCGTCCTGACAATTTCATTGGTATCCACTTCTTCTCACCTGTTGAGAGAATGGGGCTTGTTGAAATTATTATGGGTGAGAAAACGTCTAAAGAGACTTTGGCTAAAGCAATCGACTATGTGCTTAAGATCAAGAAGACTCCTGTTGCCGTTAATGACTTCCGTGGTTTCTATACATCGCGTTGTTTCAGCACATATACGCATGAAGGCATCACAATGCTGAGTGAAGGTATTGCACCAGCTATCATTGAGAATGTTGGACGCCAATCTGGTATGCCTATGGGCCCACTTGAAGTGTCTGATAGTGTTGGACTTGATACAGGGCTTAAGATTGGACGTCAGATGGCAGCTGCAGAGGGTGTTGATTACAATGCCGATCCGCTAGGTGCTTTGACAGCTTGGATTGTTGAAGAAAAAGACCGTGTCGGCCGCAAAGCCGGTAAAGGTTATTATGACTATGATGAAAAAGGTAAGCCTTCACAAATTTGGAAAGGCTTGTCTGAGAAAATCGAAGTCAAAACAACAGAAGTGTCTCTTGAAGAGCGCCAAGAACTTATTAATCGTCTTCTGGTTCGCCAAAGCGTTGAAGTTGCACGTTGTTTTGAAGAGGGTGTTATCACTGATGCGCGTGATGGTGATGTCGGATCTATCCTTGCGTGGGGCTTTGCGCCTTACACAGGTGGAGCGGTTTCATACATTGACCTTAAATGGGGCGTAGCTGCGTTTGTGGCTGAAGCAGACCGTTTAGCAGATGCATATGGTGAGCGTTTCCGTCCTGGAGCCATGCTACGTGAAATGGCGACAAAGGGACAAACCTTCTACGAACGTTTTCCTCCCGCTGGTAAGTAACACATACCAGCACCCCTGATACTCTCCCCCAGAGTATCGTGAAGAAACCGAGTGTCACTTCTGACACTCGGTTTTTTTGTCTTAAATGGGAGATTGCGACAAAGGAACTGTGTTCATAGATCAATATTTGTGTTTAAATCCACACAGAAAGAAAGGATTTTTCTTTCTGTAAACAATTTTTGATCTGGAGGGTATGTTATGAGCGTATTTCTGACCCTGACTGAGGGTGCTGAAGCAATGACTGAAGCAAGTGTTTTGGCTTGCCGATTGGCAAAGCGACTTAAAACCAAAGTCCAAGGTATTTCTGCAATGCCAGACCCTGCAGGTTCGTTGTTAATGACTGGTGCGGGAGTGGGGCTTTATATGCCTAGCAGCGCGCAAGTTCTTCAAGGTGTGAAAGAGGCACAGCAAAATACGCGCGAAAAATTAGAAAAGAATTTTAAAGCCATTTGCGCGTCCGAGAAAATGGATCCTGAAATGGCATTTGTACGTCATATTGAAGGTTTACCAGAGCAGGAATTTGGAGCGGCAGCTATATTGTCGGCTGCATTGGTTTTTCCCCATGATTGTGGCCGTGCCAGTGGCCCGTATGGTTCTGCATTTGAATATACATTAATGTCACGTCGCCAACCGGTTATTATAGCTGGAACAGATAAAGATCCTGACATTTCAACGATCGTTATCGCATGGGATGGAAGTCCTGAAGCCGCGCGGGCAGTTGCTTTGCATGAACGTGTTATTTGTAGCGCAGACCGCGTCGTAATTGCTCAAAATATTGATCGTATTGATCCTCAAGATATGGATGGCCCAGAGAATACCTCAATTGTTCGCGAATGGCTTGAAGTGCGGAATATACCCATGACAGTTCGTGAATTTTCTGGTGAAGTTGCGGATGGATTGCTTAAACTCACCAAAGACGAGGGGGCGGGTATATTGGTTGCTGGTGCTTTTGGACATTCCCGAGTTGAAGAGCTGATCTTTGGTGGTGTTAGCCGTACTTTATTGCGCTCAGACCATGGGCCAGCACTTGCTATTGCGCATTAAAGGATAGCATTGGTCAGGGATTGTATTTCAACTTTTTCATACCGGTTTTATCGTATCAGGCGGACTCAGATTTAATGAGAAACGTGCTTTGCTGAAGTTAAACTGAGAAATGTAAGTATTTATTTTTTTTAATCTCTTCACAATTACATTTTCTATGTCGAATGTACTTAAGGGAAGCTGCTTGATTCTGAGCGGCAGATTTATCAGTCGGTTTGAAGCATGAAATTATGTGATCTTTCACGGACATTGCCGACATTTAGGGATTTAATCATTTACCTTCTTGGTTGAGTGGTTATTACATTGGCTTGAAGTCTTTCGAGGCCAAAATTGAGAATGGGATTCAGGACCAATCAATGAAGTGTCTGCGTGAAAAACGGAATATCGTTCTAATGACGGTTTTGCCCTTTGTCTTGATGATGTCTGCTTGTGACAATGGAGCAGATAAAACAGACGAGAATGAAAGCGATGTAACTGAATCTGAAGTTGGTTCTCCTCAATATGTCATTCCCGAAACGCTTGAGCTGGCGATGCCTGAAGAGGCGGAGGATGTTGTTCTGGATACATCCAATTGGGTTGTTGATCCTCCATTCTATGCAGCAGGTCAGGAGCCTTTCTGGAGATTGGAGCTAAACAATGGATGGTTTGTTTTTCAACGTTTGGGATTGCCAGAGATAGAAGCCAAAATCAGCGCACCTGAAAAAAGTGATGGAGCTGACTCATTCGTGTTGGAGGCAATGACGATTTCTATTCGGGCGGGAGAGTGTGTGAATGCACAAGCCAATGAACCTGTTCGTGGATCTATTACCGTCTTTCACGATGATGTGAGTTATCACGGGTGTGTTTATAAAGGTGAAACTCAAGCAGAGGCACCATCTGAATCTGTTGATGAAGCAGCGAATTCAAACTGGACCAAAGAGATAGGTATATATGCAATAGAATCTGATGCTTGTTTCAGAGCATTGGACGAGATAAGCGACGGCGCATCACGCAAAGCTATGGTGACTGCAATGCAATCTCGTGATGAGGGTTTGACGGCTTTTGTTTTGCAGACAGCAAAGAATAATCAATATTTGTGCATTGCGCGCGAAGCTGGCGGTGTCGAATCTATGGATGCGTTAAGTGATGTTAAGCGCGAAGACTGGATGAATGTATCTGGTCGTTTTATGCGGGTTGAAAGTGGTCCGCCGCCGCGTGCATGTCTGGATGCTGAAGCTGTTATGGTCGATAACCAGCTTACAGGGTATTTATTGCCTCGTAATTGCCGTCCATAGGACCAAACTTAAAAAACATAAATTAAGCCTGCTACATTTATTAATTATAGCAGGCTTTTATTTGCGTGATTATTCTAAGACCAGGATTTAAAGCCAACTGAAGATTTACGTGCATCTTCCGCTGCTTTTCTTGCTTTGATTGCTCGCTCTTCAGCTTGTGCTTTTTCAGTTTGCAATCGAACCATGCGTTCATGGTCATCTGCGCGTTGACGAATATCCTCTGGGACGCCTGAAATTAAAGTCCCGATATTGCGGCCTATTGTTAGTCCTGTGGCTGTCACTTTATTTTTAAATGTAAATCCAAGTGGAGCAGGCGTCGCAGGTTTGGGCTCAACAGGCGCATCTTCGATTTTGGCAGATGCTGCTGCTTCCTCGACCATTTGCGGCTCTTGTTCTGGAGACTCTGGTGTTGGTGGGGCTTCAAGAGCTTCTGGTGCCGTAGTGTGTGTTGCAACTTCAAGCTCAATTGCTTGTTGTTCAATGTCTAAAGCAGCCAATTCTTCATCAACTTGCGGCAATGCTTTGGGCGCAGGTGGCATGTCATCTTCGAATGCGGAAGCCGGTTCGACTTCGTCTTCTGCAGCGTCTTCGGCTATTTCAGCACTTCTCTTGGCAAATGGCTGGAAATGGTCGTTCGTCGCAGGTTTGTTGAAATCGGCTTCCGGTTCAGCAATCACTGTTTCTTCGATGTCATCAAGTTGAATTTCATCTTCCAATTCTGGAAGGTCTATTTCCAACGTATCAGAGTCTAGCGTTTTTTCTGTGGGTTCCAGATCAAGCGGCGGTGGAGGAAGAATTTCTTCTATTGAAGCTTCTGTTTCTTCGATTTCTGCTTCAGCCTCAACCGTATCAGTTTCATCCTCTACAGCTGTTTCTAGCTCATCAATGTCATGTATGTCTGGAAGCTCTGGAAGCGTTTCTGGTGTATCAGCTGGTAAATCATCATCGTTTTCAGATGCATGAGTTTCATCTGAAGTGATTTCGTCTATATTATCTTCAGTTTCGCTTGTTTCATCTGCTGTGGATTGAGCAAGCGCGGCTGCAGCCGCTGCCGCTGCCATGCTTCCAGCTGCAATGCCTGAAGCTGGTGTTTCAACAATGTGAGTTTTGAACTCTGGAATATCTTCTTCTATTTGTTCTTCGATGTTTTCTATTTCATCAACAGAAGGTTCTTCAGGTAGACCTTCAGCAAGCAAAGCTTCCGCATTTTCAGGTGTAAGCTCGACCTCTTCACTTTCAACAACAGGCTCAGCTTCAACTTCGGCAATTGGCTCTTCTTGCTCTATTTCTGCTGGCTCTTCGTCAGCTTCAGTTTCTGGAGAATTTTCCAATTCATCCAACTCTTCACCTGCAGGAGGGCCGTTGATTTCGGCGACCATTTTAACAATAGCTGCGTTCATTCCAGCTTCTGTTGATGGATCAGAATCGGATGAAACGGTTTCTGCTTCAGTGTTTGCTTCTTCAGCCTCAGTTGCTGGGGCTTCAGTTTTGGGCTGACCGAGGAAAGATGGTCCTGATTTTAGGACTGGCGTATTGCTAGATTCAACGGCGTCAAGGATTGAAGCGATTGCTTGCTCGGTGCCTTTGGCATAGCGGTCAGCTTCTCCGGCAAGCTCGACAACGATGCTGGCATAATCGCGGCCAGCTTGATTGAGCGTACTTTCTAAAACTTCATGCGTGACATCTTCGAGCAGACGACCAGAGACTTGTGAAAGTTTAACATTGGCTGGAGACGCGGTTAGCTCAACGACATAACCTTCTGTTTCCAGAATCACACCATCGGGCACACGTTCTTTCCAATCAATCGTCCCAGATAGGGTGCGTTCGAGGAGTTTCTCGATGAGTTTTTGTGTCGAGATGTGAAGCATGGTCAGATGAATCTCTTAAAATAGTGTACTTTTAGACTGATATAAGCCTGTTGGGCGTATGCTGAAAGACGTTGTACAATGTTTTTGCGCATTCGCCGAAATAATCTCAGTGAATTTGTCTAATTTATCTATGCATGAACAGGGCCAGATGAGTGGGGGATCTCAAACCATTTCATAATGATTTGAATTTTATGATCGAGATGGGCGTAGAACAAGCTTTTTTAGCAGATTTTCCGATAACCAATTGACAACGGGTACGCTGACCGCGTCACCAATGACTTGAAGCGCGGGTGTTTCTTTTTCTGGCAGAATATAAGTGTCGTCTAGTCCCATCAAACGGGCAGCTTCTCGTGCATTCAATGCCCTTAGGCGCGCTTCTCCGTTATGGGTGATCATCAGCAATTGTTTGGATGATCCTCCAGCAGGTGTTCTAAGGCATCCTGCGAGGCCATCATATCGCACTTCTGCACGTTGAATTTTGTTTCCATCTTCGACCCGTATCCGGCGATAAACTGCTCCGGCACGCCATTTTTTCTGTTTCAATGCGGCATCAAATTTAGCGCGGTGCGCTGGTGACATTTGCGCGATTAATTTTTGCGCGGCTTCTGGAGATCTCCACGCGTTTTCAGGCACTTTACGGTCGAGTATGTCTTCAAGCTGAATGGATCTCTCTTGGGGGTGAGGCAGTTGCCACCATGTCCATGCCATGCGGCATGTCGGGTCCATCTGCGCGACAATTTTCTGAAGATTTTGAGGGTGGTAGGTTGGATCAGGATGATTTGCTTCCAGCCCTTCGGGTATGCGGCCTTTATGAGCGATAATGAATAATCGTTTGCGCGATTGCGGGCTAAAAAGAGCCGCGTCTATAACCATGGCACCCACACGATATCCTGCATCGGCTAGCGTCTCTATGACGGTTGTAAAATCGCGTCCACGACGGGATGAGATGAGGCCGGCCACATTCTCGAGTGCGAGTGTTTGGGGCGCGCGTTTTTCATCTGCCATTGCCTCTATGAGACGCCAAAACCCCCAGAATGCGCTGGAGCGGGGCGCGTTTAGGCCTTTGCGTGACCCGGCGATGGATATGTCCTGACAAGGAAATGATGCCCATGCCAATTCAGCATTGGGAATGTGATTAGCATCCAACGTCCACACATCACTGGTGTCAAAGTGAGTTGGGCCGAAATTCGCTGTGTAAGTTCGGGACTTGAGTGGATCATTGTCGTTAGCAAAAACACAATGAAAACTGTCCTCTAAGCCCTTAATTGCAAATCCGCCGCCTGCGAAAAATTCCAGGACACGAGGCAGTTCAGATTTACGGAGCGAATCAAACAAAGGCATTTGCACACCATGTCGTAAACTAAAGCGAGGTAAAAGCCTCATTGTAGAGGTCGGTTAAAATGAATACGTTGAAAGCATGGAAAATTTTGAAACCATACTTCGCCTAGCTAGCTTTTTAGGTGCATTTGCAATCTTTGCTCTGCTGGAGATGTACTTCCCAGATCGCAAAAGAAAGCTCACCCGTTTGCAGCGCTGGACGGGCAGTTTTGGCCTTGTGATTTTGAGCAATGTCTTGGTGAAATTGGCACTGCCTTTGGGGCTGGCTGCAATTGCCATTTGGGCGGGTGAGCAGGGCGTTGGCTTGTTCAATATGGTGCTAGAATGGCCATATTGGATGGTGTTCATTATCTGTTTTCTAGCACTGGATTTAGCTATCTGGTTTCAGCATTTTCTAACCCATAAAATTCCATTTTTATGGCGATTGCATCGTGTGCATCACACTGATCCAGATGTGGATGTGTCGACTGCTTTTCGCTTTCATCCTTTAGAAATACTGATTTCACTTGGCTGGAAAGTATTGATTGTGTGTGTCCTTGGTGTGCCGCCAGTGACGATTTTCTGGTTCCAAATTGTGCTAAATGTGAGTGCTTTGTTCAACCACGCTAACATTTTGCTGCCTAAATGGTTAGATCGCATTGTTAGGCTCTTGATTGTTACGCCCGCAATGCATCGTGTGCATCATTCGATTGAGAGATCTCAGAGCGATTCAAATTATGGGTTCTTTCTCCCCGTCTGGGATAAGATGTTCAGAACTTATCGCGCGTCATTTTCAAACGTCGATAATGCACAAATAGGGCAAGTGGAATTCCAGACAAAAAACGATCAGCATCTGGATCGCTTGATTGTTCAACCATTTAAATAATCGGTTTAAAAAACGCGATTATCGGGAATGAATCTGAGCCCGATAAGTTTGGATGCTTGGCGCACTTCGCTTGGAATATTTCCTGATGACGTGGCGTAATTATCAGGTATTTCAAAAATGCGTGCAAATCGTGAAATATTGTCTGAGCGGCAGGTTAGCGCATTTTTATAAAAACCAATTTCGTGCTCGCATTTTCCAAGAATATCTTTGGGTATGTCACCAAGACGGGACACACCGATGGTTTCTCCAAGTGGACCTTTAAACTCGGGTGTGACTGCTGTTGCATCTCCAACCCAATCTCCGGTTTCGTCTGGACTGATCAGCATAACGAGCTCTTGCTCATTGTAGATTTCATAGGTCTCTAAATCTTTTTGCGGTGTTTCAATGCGCACTGCACGCACATCATATCCATCAAATGCTTGTTGTATCGCCCACATATCAAAGGGAGTCTGGCTTGATAAACCCGCGACGCCAGCGCTGGAAATCGTGGCGGCTGGCGCGGCGTTATATGCTTGTTCAACAACGGAAGGGCGGGCGCTTTGGTCGGTTTTTTTCTTTTTGATATTTTGAACTTTTTTGATGAAGTCTTTTATACCGTTTTTAGAGTCTACAGAAAAATCAGTACGAAAACTTTCAATGGTTAGGTCTGGCCCGATCAGGAGATAGGTTGGTGTCCATTCGATGTTGAATATGTCACGGATCTCGGCATCTATATCCAGCGCGACAGGGTATTCATCATATCCTTTGTCTTGGAAAAATGTTTCTATCGCGCCCCATTTTCCAAAGGGTCTGGAGAGTTGTTTTTCCATTGGTGCAGTGTGAATAGAAAGATAGTTCAGATCAGGGTCTTGATCTATCGCGGTTTTTAACGCGTTTGCATATTTGGCGTCATTGAGGCTGTCATGACAGTAAAGCCCCCAGAAATTGACGACTGTCCAGCGCCCTTCAAGATCGGCTGAACTGATGGTTTCACCTTGTGATGATGTGGTGCTAAAAACAGGCGCTTTTTGCCCAACCAGTTTATAGGTTTTTGGGCGTCCATGATTGTCATGGTCGATAGGTTTGGACGCCGTGTTTTGAACTGGATTGGGCTTTTCACTCACGACCTCAGGAGAAGATTCATTTCCACTGTCTTCGTCATAGCATGCGCTTAAGACAAACATCATTGCGCATAATGGAATGAATATGGATTTGAAGATCATGGCAAAATGCCCAGACACCTGATGATTGAGAAGAGCAAACTAGCTCTTACCTCATTTGCACCATATCTGTCGCTAGTCTGTTCATTTTAAATATAACCTGTGTGTTAAAAACGACATCCATCATTGTGATGGCAAAAGCGAGCCACATTGAAAGGGATTCAAATGTGCTGAGTGTTGTTGCGCCGACGACCGATAGAACAGCAATCATCAAAAGCGTAAAAAGCGGGGCTAAAGAAAAGAAGAAATCAAAAATAGGCCTGTCATTTCCAACGCTAGAATAGGCTGCCATACCGCTTTGAAGAGAAAGATATATAAGACAAACAATCGCGACCGCGAACATGCCTGCTGCTTCAGTTCCTAAGGGTAGTAATGTGATATCTGTCAAAGCAAAAATGACGAGATATATTGAAAACATTATTGAAGATCCTTCGCGGAAGAAGAAGTTCAGGTATTTCATTGTGTTTCCCCTAGGTATTTTGTGGCTTCATCTTTCATAATATCATTTATTGTTGCTTTTGTGTGGCAAAAACTCAAACAAAGGCCAAATTACGGTGGGTAAATACCTTCAAGGCCAATTGAAAAACTAGACCTTTTCTAATTTTGTGTGTCACATTCAATGCGTGGGAAGAGATTCGCGTCTCGATTATTTGTTGTTGACTAGAACAAGCTGTGTGGGGACGATCAGTGCGAAGGGTCGGATATGGCTATATTTCTTCATCATTATCCTGCCTCTTCTTTTGCGGAAAAAGTGCGGGTTTTAATGGGATATTTGAAACTGGAATGGCAATCCGTTCAAATTGAGCCTATTTTGCCTCGCCCAAGATTGGATCTTTTAACGGGCGGATATAGACGCACCCCTGTTTTGCAGATTGATTCAAATATTTATTGCGATACGCATCTTATCTCCAAAACATTGGCAGATCATGCGTTTGATGAGACTTTGTTCGCTCATGGTTTTGTGGCCGAGCGGGTGGCAGAATGGGCGGACACTCAGCTTGTGGATGTTTGCCGGACATTGAATATGCGGCCTGAAGCGATTGCCGATACAATTGAGCGTATAAGTCCCGGGAAAGCTGCGGCTTTTAAAAAAGACAGGGCGGCTCTTTTTAAAGGGTCGACCAAATTAAAATTAACGCCTGAAGCGGCGTTGAGTTTTCTGACTTCCTATCTAAACCAATTTAACAACTGGATCGACAATGCCTTTATGTTTGGGGATGAGCCGTCGATAGCTGATTTTTCGGTCTATCATTGTTTATGGTCATTGGCACAAAGCCCGCTGAATTCCTCATTGCTGTACCCATATCGCAATGTTTGTGAATGGATGGAACGGATACATGCATTTGGGCATGGATTGAGCGAGGATTCCGATGAACAGGAAGCGTTGGATCATGCTTTTGATACATTTCCAGAATTGCCCTTTGTGACGACTTTACTTTTACCCGGCGTACAAATTGGAGATTATGTAAAAGTGACACCTGTAGATTATGGGTGTGTTGCTGTGTCTGGGGAATTGTTGGCGCTGTCACCGGAACAGGTGATTATTGGGCGTGAAACTGATGAAACGGGCGGTGTGATTTGCCATTTCCCGATTGCAGGATATGAAGTGCGCAAACTGGAAGAGCATTGAGTAAGATCCGGTTTCAGTAGAAAAGTAAGTTGAGAGCTGTGATATGCCTAATGTAGATATTCTGGCCCTTAAAGGGCGTGCCATTCCAGCTTTTGCGCCGGTGAATGCATTAAAGCAGGGCTTTCGCCAAGAAGTTGCTATCGAGACGCAAAATCCTGCGTTTAATGAAGGAATGGTGGATGTACGCAGCAAGGGAATTGCGGGAGACAACCATTATTTCACGCCAAATAACCCACCTTATTTTGAAAAAGTACCCGGTGCGATTGAAGAGCTGTATCTGCGTGAAGGTGTGGCGATGCGGCTGCTGGATATTAATGCTCAAATTAAAGAGGCTGGTTTAGAGCTATATCTTTTTGATGGATGGAGACCGCAGGCTATACAGCGTCATTTTCATGGTGTCTGGTTTCCCAATTGGCTACGACAAAACCGACCAGAAATTCCAGAAGAAAATTTGATGGAAGAAGTTGAGCGATACTGGTCACCGCCAAGTGAAGGGGAGGCTTCGCCTTCGCCTCATGCAACGGGAGGGGCAACGGACCTTACGCTTCGCTATATTGATACGAAACAGCCGCTTTATATGGGCGGTATTTTCGACGACCTGACAGAAAATGCCCATACAGATTGGTTTGAACGGTCTGAACCATCTTCAATGTCTGATATGGAAGCGCAGGCAAATCGCCGCTTGCTATATTGGTTGATGGATGCGGCTGGCTTTTCAAATAACCCGACTGAGTGGTGGCATTTTTCCTATGGCGACCAGATGTGGGCAAGATTAAAGCAATTTCCTGCTGCAATATATGGCGGTGTTTCTCCGCACATCTAAACTTGCCGGTGGCGATAGCGGCGCTTCATTTAATTTTGTATATTTTGTTTTGGTTTTGTTAATTGAATTTGACCGAAATAGGCAATCTTGTCCTGTAGGTAGGCAAAGTTTTCCGCCTTGGTGCGATGTTTTTGCCTATATTAATGAACTGTATTTAAAGAAGAAAATATTTGAAGCTAATTTTCAAATTTAACTAAGTGATTCGTTTTTTGTTAAGATACGCAACGCAATATTACTCTCATGGAAAAGAAGGCGCTGGGTGATCCTTATGGGGATTGAGGTGGCTTTCAACACAAACGAAAAAGCCAGGAGAGCTGATCATGTTGAAGAAATTCGTAAATTACATTGCCGGTGAAACAGAATTAAATTCAGACATGGCGCGTTCGGCTCTTGGGATTGTTTTAAATGCTGCAGACCGTCAGGGATCACAGTTTGCGACATTGGTATTTGAAAATATTCCTGGCGCACGCACACTGTCAGCGACATCAGGCGTAGATGTTGGCGCTGCAACAGGTATTATTGCTCGCTTGATCGAGCAGACACCGGGTGGACGCTCTGCTGTTGCTTTTCAAATGGTACGCGACCTACAAAATGCCGGGTTGGGTAATGAACAGATTTCAAAATTGATGCCGACGATTGCAGATTTTGCAAGAGCGGAATTGGGCTATGAAGGCGTGGGTCACATTGGTGACTTCTTGGGTGCTGGAGAAGCGGTAGAAAAAGTCAAAGTCGCTTAAGCGTATAACAATTTTCTCCCTGAAGAAGTGGGTCACATGATGAATGTGGTCCGCTTTTTTTGTGCTTAATGTCAAAAAAACGGATAAAAAAAGTAAGCTGCTCTCGTAAGTGTGATGATGCGTTAATTGTGGTGTGAACTGGCATTGACTACATTGTTGATGTGAACGCAGTCAAACTTTGAGTTTACTCATCTCAAACTTGTAAGTTGATATCCCCCCATGTCACAGACTGCGTTCATCTTATAAATTTCTCTGGCATTTGGGACAATGTTGTCCCCACTTGGTTTCCCATTTGCCGGAGATTTTTTAAAGGTTTTGATCCGCCATTCTGCAAACTTCTCAACAAAGCTAATCGCGGGCAGCCCAGTTTGCTATTGTCTTTTTCATTTCAGGGTTTTCGACATATTGCATTGCGTAAGAAAATTGTATCTTACTTTGGCTGACATCCCCCTTAAGCCTTAAAATTTCTCCCGCGGTGAGTGCGGCTTTCCAATTATTGGGACTAAAACTCTGTATTTGATCCACTGAAATTTGCGCTTCGTCTAATTTGTCATTTGCGACCATACATAGGGCGTGGTCGGCTACGGCTTCGAGATTCCAAGCATCTTCCGACAATAATTTCTTAGCCTGCATGCAATAGGATGCAGTTAATTGGAAAACATCTCTAAAATGCTTCTCTTGATTGATAGACTGTGGAGGTGTGATTCTTGCTTTCTGAGGCGCAGTTATTGAAAGCTGCTGGCTTTGGGCGGCGGTGTGTGAGTTTAGAGGAGCCGGTTTGGCTAACTTGGCAGATACAAGAATCGCATTCTTGAAAATTTCAGTCCGTATTTGCGTTAGTCTAGGCGTTGAAAATTCTAACTTGCTAGACTGTAAGTTGGTTTCAGACATGACCTCGACACTGGTAATGTAGGTTTTGGTAGGTGGATCAATACTGGCTTGATGCAATAGCAAACCACTAATTGACAGCGTAAATCCATTGTCGGTGATTTGGGTCGCTGCAATATGAGGCTGATGCTTTAGTTTGACGAGTAAATTAAGATCGTGACCATTCGCATTTGAAATAATATCAATGATTTCAGAATTTTGTGCAGCCTGTTGCGAATGCAAACTGGAAGGTTCAGCTATGGCAGAGCTTAGGCACTGCATAGTCCAAAGCGCAATGAGTGCTGTTGGGACTATACGCGAGGGGCTGATATACAGGTTATTCATATCATCACCAAATACATGGACACCGTTAAGGCGAAGTATAATTCTTTGCTGTGTAGGCATTTGTTTGGTAAACAAAGATGTTTTTAAATAGGCGGAGAGATATTTTAAAGGGGAAATGTAAGTTTCCTCAGCAATGCAAAATGGCTTGCGCTTTGTCCGATAGCATAGAATGCTTGAGTAGACGAAAAATGATGACGTTAATGGGGTGGCATTATCGAATGCAAAAGGGGAAGTAATATGAGTAAAATTATAGCTGCATTTGCACTATTGATGAGCTGCGCGACGACAGGCTGTGTCACGGATGGGAATCAAGATTTAGCCAATATATTTGGAGGTATCACCGAGGTCGCTGGGCCTGTGACGACCGAAGAAGTTGGCCTTGGTTTGAAAGAAGCTTTAAAAGTGGGTACGGAACGTGTTGTTGATCACGTCTCGGCTACGAATGGCTATTTTGAAGACGACGCGATCAAAATAAAACTTCCTGGCGAATTGGCAAAAGTTCAAAAGTCTTTGGGCCGCATTGGTATGGATGGATCATTGAATGATCTTGAATTAAAAATGAACCGTGCCGCTGAAGAAGCTGCCCCTAAAGCCAAAAAATTATTTGTATCTGCGGTTTCTTCTATGACGATTGATGATGCTATGGCTTTGTTGAATGGTGGTGATAATGCTGCGACAGAGTTTTTAAGAAGCAAAACTGAAACACAACTACGCCAAGAATTTAAACCCTATGTTGTTGGGGCTATGGCGCAAGTGGGCGCTTTAGATTTAGCTGAAAAAGTTGTCGGTCAATATTTACCTTCCGAAATGGTTTCAAGTGTGCGAAGTGAATTGATAACCCATGCTGTTGATGGGGCGCTTGATGGATTATTTTATTATCTTGCTGAAGAAGAGCAGGCTATAAGGAATGATCCAGTTAAACAGACAACAAAGCTCTTAAAAAGAGTATTTGGAGGCTAGCTTCTCTTGCTACGCAGATTTCGAGTTGAATTAGATTCCGGTGAAGTGGCCGGTATTTCCTTTGGTGAACCGACGCAACCAACACAGGCGTTGTTTCTTCATGCGAATGGCTTTAATGCCATGACCTATCAATCTATTCTCCAGCCTTTGGGGAATATGTGGCATGTGTCCGCAATTGATTTACGTGGGCATGGCCGTACGCGTCTGGAAACAGACCCTAAAAAACTGAAAAGTTGGAATGTATTTCGGGATGATGTCATTCAGGTCATTGAAAAAATAGCACCTGAAGGACTGGTTCTGGCTGGCCATTCCATGGGAGCAACGATAGCCATGTTGGTGGCTGGAAAACGCCCTGATCTTGTGAAGGGGATTGTGTTAGCAGATCCTGTTATTCTATCTCCACTAAGTTATATGGCTTTTCACATTCCTTTATTGTCTTCACTTATTGGCTCACAGATACCTCAGGCCAAAGGTAGTTTGAAGCGACGTGTTGATTTCTCAAGTTCAGATGAAGCTGAGAGCAATCTTGCTGGACGCGGTGCATTCAAAACGTGGCGTACACCATTCTTGATTGATTATTTAAGTGATGGCCTTGTGCCGACAGATGGCGTTGCGTGTCGGCTTGCGTGTGATCCGGCTTGGGAAGCGGCTTGCTTTAAGTCTCAGCGGAATCGTCCATGGTCAGCTTTGCATTCTATGAAAAAGCAGCGTTACCCTTTCATTCTTCTGCAAGCAGAGAAAAATTCGACCAGCATTTCTGATATTGATGAGCGCATTCATGCATTTCGTCCAGATGCAGCTGTGACACGTGTTCCCGGAACAACGCATTTCTTGCCTATGGAGCGTCCTTATGTGTTGCGTGATGCCATTAAGATATTGGTTGAAACGGCCGCTGGCCTCAATGATGGAACGGATTATCTCGGCGCTGTGAAGCGCACGATTAATGCATCTATTGGACAGATTTATTAGTCTAATATTTGAAAAAAATTGAATTCAAAAGCTTTGCCCGCCTCAAAAATGAGGTGGGCTTTTTGCTTTAAAGCCACATGCCTTGGGGAATTGCTCTCTGCATAATCTCAAAAGCATCAGGTGGAGGCATAATTGATTTACGTGTATCCAAATCAAAACGGATTAGGGTGGCTTGCAATGTCGCGTATGCCATATGCGTCACTGGATCCATAAACCAATAGAAAGTTCCCCATGTTTTGCCGGTAACATGCGCGAGGCCTGCATAGATATTGTAGCAATCTCCAGACCTTGGTAGGTTTTGAAAAGCAAATCTGTATTCCAGCGCTGCTGTTCCTATGCGTTTACCGTCAGCTTCTCCAATTCTTGGACTCCGTGTCATATCAACTTCGAGCGCATCGGCCAGATGAGGTGCAGAATCGGAGACTTTTCCAATGAAATATTCTGTTCTCATATTTCCAAAAACATCACATTGATCCGGCATGATCATGCCTGTTCCTATTTGGATGGAACCGATTCTTGTGACATCGTCCATTGTTGGTGGAGCTTTGGGAGGGACATCCATTGGAATGGAGCGAGGTGCCAGTATTTCTGGCATTACTGCTGGAATGGATTTGAATATTTCGGCTGTTTTAGGCGACCATAGAAAAGCTTGACCGGTATGAATGTCTACATGTTCCAGTTCAAATCTAAACACAGCGCAGGGTGAACCATCTAAATGGTTGAGCTGCATATAGATTTTAGCGGAGGAAACATGTGTTTCGATGACACCCGCCTGCATAAAAATAGGGACACCTGCATGCGCTTCTTTTACGAATCTGACGTGAAGCTCTTTGAGTTTTACCGTCGAAGGGGCGTTTGATTTGAATGCGTTGGGCATGCCCGTTTTGGAACAAAATACACCAATACCTTCCATAAGCTTGGCCAGATAGAAACGCACATTCATGTGCCCCATTTCATCTGTTTCCCATGCGTTCGGTGATCCGCGATAAACTTCAATCATGAGGATTTTTCCTGTCGGTGGGTATTTAGCTATAGGAGGTTAAACTGAAATCTGACATTTTTCGCAGATGCCACGTACTTCTATGACAGCATTTAAAAATTTAAACGACATGTCCTGCGTTTCTTGTTTTAGAGCAGAAAATGTAGATTCGGCATGCATTTCTTTTGCAGATTCACATCTTTCGCAAATTAGGAAAGCGGCAGCATGTCCATGTCCGCGATGCCCACATGCGACATAAGCATTTAGGCTTTCAATTTTATGCGCCAGACCTTGTTGGAGCAAAAAGTCTAAGGCTCGGTATATTGTTGGCGGTTTGGCTGGCGTGGTGTCTTCTTTGCTCAATTGCTCCAGAAGGTCATATGCTTTGGCAGGAGATTTGGCTGCCAGCAATAATTCAAGCACACGTTTGCGAAGCGGTGTCAGTCTGACGCCGTTTTCTTCGCTGATGCGTGCTGCTTCCGCTAAAGCATCTTTTGGGTTGCCACTAGAGCAAGATAGGTGAGTCTCTGTCATCTATGCAGTTTCAGCTTTTCAACGCGGATCGACAAGCGGGATTTGTAAAAAAGGTTAAAAAAAAGCACCAACTCCGTTTAATATAGGAGGATTGGTGCTTTGAGTTTAGGTCCTTCATACGAGGGCGCATGAATTTGGTGTAGTGATGGTCGAACTTGCTACCTTTAAGGCAGGTGTTTCCGTCACTTTTAATTTAAGGTGTTCAGATTTCGCGGTGGGCTAAATATCTAAAATTTATACCCCATACCAATTCCGACGATTAGTGGGTTTATATCAACATCGGCATCAACGATGACTGAATCTGCACTTAGGGCTGCGCCGAGGGCAGTTGTCAGATCAACGGTAACATCAGTGTTAATCCAGATTTTTTTGACATCCACATTGAGTGCCCAGCCGCCTTTTTCTCCATCAAGATCATAGTCAAAACCAGCTTGTAGGGCGAGGCCAAAGCTTGGGTCATAATCAATTGAGTCTACGACATCGCCTTCATCTTCATTGAAGAATAATGTGTAATTGATGCCGGCACCGACATATGGCTTGAAAGCCCCCAATTGAG
>JGI2924J29684_1078325_pt1 | contig 41638 bp, 38 predicted proteins | sample BenlonsequencITS_FD_29684 | JGI IMG/M metagenome (IMG submission 29684) | reverse complement strand
GAAAAAGAGATTGAGAAAGAAAAAAATGTTGTCATTGAAGAGATAAAAATGTATGAGGACTCTCCAGATGAATTAATTCATGACGTTTTTTCCGAGCAAGTCTGGAATGATCACCCACTCGGGAAACCAATTTTGGGAACAGAAGAGAGTATTAAGGCTTTAAACCGAGAGAAAATTATGCAGTTCCTTACTGAGCACTATGCCCCTGATAATCTTGTGATTTCTGTTGCCGGAAAAATTAAGCATGAAGAGGTTGTTAACAAGTTGTCTCCCCAATTTGGTAATTTTAATCGAGGCGGGCGAAGAGTACTCGAAGAAACTCCTATCGGCCGGACGATTGAATTTTATCAAAAGAAAGATACTGAACAGATGCATATCATCATGGGTGTGCCGGGTTTAGGTCAAGATGATGAAGACATCTATGCCATGCATATATTCAATAACATTTTAGGTGGTGGATTGAGTTCTCGCTTATTCCAAGAGATACGTGAACAACGAGGATTGGCTTATTCCGTTTATTCGTACCATTCAACCTATGTCGATACCGGATTATTTGCGATTTATGCCGGTACAAGTCCTAAAAATACTCAGGAAGTAATTGTCTGTATTCTTGAAGAATTGATGGAAATGAAGGAAAAAGGAATTAGTGCAGAAGAATTAGCAAGAACGAAAGCGCAGATCAAAGGCGGCTTGTATTTGGGATTAGAAGCAGTCAGTAGCCGAATGAGTCGCTTGGGGAAGACGGAACTAACCTATAATCGCGTGCTATCTCCAGAGGAAGTCGTAGAGAAGCTTGAAAAGGTGACGCTTGAGGATGTTTTACGAGTGATTGGGCGACTATGGAAAAAGGAAAATATAAGTATTATGACAATGGGGCCATCCGGCCATGATGTTGTATTACCGGACTTGTTGAAGCAATCAGGATGGTAGTAATCGAAAGTTCGTGGTTCGAGGATCGTGGTTCGTATATCACCACGAATATCGAACCACGAATATCGAAGTGGGGGATCTTTTTGGTGACAAACTCAATAATCGTTAAAATTAAAAAGGTAAGTGGAAATGAAAATTCGCTGAGTATTCCAGAGTACGCAACCGCTGCTTCAGCAGGGGTTGATTTGTGTGCTGATTTAAAGAAGACAATAGTGTTAAAACCTGGCGAGAATATTAAAATTCCCACAGGTCTGGCTATTGAACTTCCAGGATCACATATTGTCGCACTGGTCTTTGCTAGAAGTGGGTTAGCCAGCCGTTACGGAATTGGCTTAACTAATGGAGTAGGGGTTATAGATGCTGATTATCGAGGCGAGATTCAGGTCTTAATGCAAAACCTTGGGAGTGAGCCTCTAGCAGTCAACCCTGGGGATCGTATAGCTCAAATGATCTTCATGCCAATTTTTAGGGCCATTTTTGAGGAGGTGAATGAACTAGAAGAAACTGCTAGAGGGGTAGGTGGCTTTGGTTCAACAGGGGTGTAAAAGTTTATCGAGATATATCAATTAAAAACATTCCTGGTTTGTTCTAATAATGTTTGTCTATTCATAGAATCCCCATGAGGGGGATTGAAATGGAAGCCCTTGGCGCAATAGTTTTAATTCTAGGCGTTGTAGTTTCAGTACGTGAACGAAAATATAGAATGATGTGGCGATCGACTGAGAGTTCTTCAAACTTGCTTGCTGGGGCCTTGAGCCAATTGGTCGGTACTGCAGGAGGGATTTATCTCTCGTTGGAGCTATTGTTTTCATTTTTGAAAATACCTGAAGACTTGTTCTATAATTCTGTTTTTTTTGTGGAGCCTTTAGCTGTGATTTCGTTATTACTTGCTATTTTACAGCCATTTGCAATAAGAGCCTGGGTAAGATTACGAAAGTAGAGGAGAGGATAGGATGCTTTTAAGTGATCTAGCCGGAAAAGAAATTATTAACCTCTATGATGGAGCAAAACTAGGATTAGTGGGGGATGCAGACCTAGATATTTCCTTTAACGGATCAGTAGAGGCAATCATCCTAACTTCCAGAGGAGGCTTTTCAGGCTTTTGGGGTTCTAAAGGGGATCGGGATCGTGAACATTTGGTAATTCCTTGGCAAACTGTTAAAAAAGTCGGCTCAGAGGTCATTATAGTCGAATTACACAACAGATCAGAAAGAGTTCGCTGAAAATTCAATTTGACAAAAGGAGCACATACCCAATAAAATGTATGGAAAAGCTTTAACCCCGCATTGCGTTTATAGCAACGGGGTTTTTGCCTTATCAGCGCAGGAGGGGTACTGTTGAAAAAAATTCGCGTTTTTGTTGCCGGAGCAAGTGGGAAAATGGGTCAAGAAGTGATCCGTTCGATTTTAAAAGAAGATGATCTCCTTTTAGTAGGAGCTTCTGATACACGACATCAAGGAATGGATGTTGGGTTTGTTGCAGGCACTCAAAGAGTTGGAGTAGATATTACTGGACCGTTAGATATTGATACCTTACGTTCTGCGAAGGCAGATGTATTGGTGGATTTCACAAATCCCCAATCAGTTCTAAAAAATTCTAAAACAGCAATTTTGGCAGGAGTAGTTCCCGTTATTGGTACTACGGGGTTGGATGAAGCAGAGATAAGTGAAATACGTGTTCTAGTAGAGAAAGAGAATGTTGGAGCTTTTTTAGCCCCGAATTTTTCTATAGGAGCAATACTGATGATGAGGTTTGCCAAAGAATCCGCTAAATATTTCCCACATGTTGATATAATTGAGCTGCATCATGATCAAAAATTAGATGCTCCGTCCGGGACTGCTTTAAAAACAGCAGAAGGGATTTTGGAAGTTCGTGAGCCTATGGTTCAAGGACATCCCAATGAGTATGAAAAAATACCTGGGGCCAGGGGCGCTGACCTAGGAGGAATCCATATTCATTCAGTGCGTTTGCCAGGTTTGATCGCTCACCAAGAAGTCCTGTTTGGAGGGCTTGGTCAGTCGCTTTCAATTAGACATGATGCATTCTCCAGAGAAACCTATATGCCGGGGATTATCTTAAGTATAAGAAAATCTTACGAGCTGACAGAGCTAATAGTTGGGCTGGATAATTTCCTTGATTAGATGTATTTCTGCGTAACCGCAGCCTGCATACCCTCATATAATGGATAGTAGTCATGGGACACTGTCTCAAAGGGGGCATAAAAATGAGTGCGGGTTTGAAAGGAATTCGTTTTGCTGTAGTCGGGGGAGATGACCGGGAACTTTATCTAATAGCCGAATTACAGAAACAAGGAGCCTACATAATCGGGGTCGGATTCGAAAAGGCTTCTCACAATTCAGAAATGATGCATGCAACGTCTTTGGAGGATGCTGTAAGCAAAGTGGATGTATTGCTTTTTCCGATGTTCGGAGCCGATGAACGTGGGGTAATCAAAGCTAAATACTCGGATACACCAATTGTCTTAAACAAAAAAGTACTCGAATCTATTCCGAGAAATGTACCACTGATTATTGGCTATGCAAGGCCGGCGCTAAAGTCTGCAGCAGAGAATTTAGGAATTCAATTGATTGAGACTGCCAAGTTGGATGAACTGGCGATTCTTAATTCTATACCATCAGCAGAAGGCGCTATTCAAATGGCGATGGAAGCAACTAAGATCACTATTCATGGCAGTCAGAGCTTTGTCTTAGGATTAGGACGCTGTGGTTGGACTTTAGCAAGAATGTTGGTAGGAATTGGAGCGCATGTTACTGGAGTTGCCCGCAAACCTTCGGATTTAGCACGAGCTGAAGAAATGGGCCTTCAGGCACTGCATTTTGCGAATCTAGAGGATGAGATCGGTCGGGCAGAAATAGTTTTTAACACTGTACCTCATCAAGTTTTAGATCGAATGATGCTAGAAAAGGTGTCTCATGATGCAGTAATCATTGATTTGGCCTCAATCCCGGGCGGAACAGATTTTGAATATGCGCAAATGCTAGGTATCAAAGCTCAGCTTGCGCCAGGCCTCCCAGGAATTGTAGCCCCAAAAACAGCTGGACGGATTCTTGCTCATATCTACCCGCAACTTATTCTTCGTCACTTGACCACAATTAACACTACTTGTAAAGTGGAGGTGTAAGGGATGAAGTTTGAAGGGTTGAAAATTGGGTTTGCTATTACAGGATCACACTGTACTATAAATGAGGTTACCAAAATAATGAAGGGGTTAGTTGATGAGGGAGCTGAGGTAACACCGATTATCTCTTATTCAGTTGAAAGTATGGATACTCGTTTTGGCAAAGCTGAGGATTGGAAACTTCAATTCCGGCAAATTACGCAAAAGGAGATCATTCATACAATACCTCAGGCCGAGCCGATTGGACCCAAGAAAATGTTTGATTGTGTAGTAATAGCACCTTGTACCGGAAATACCCTGGCTAAGCTCGCCAACGGAATCATCGATACCCCGGTGTTAATGGCTGCTAAATCTCATCTTCGTAATCAAAGGCCTGTTGTTTTAGCGATTTCTAGTAACGATGGACTCGGATTAAATGCTCGAAATATTGGAACTTTATTGATTACCAAAAATGTTTACTTGGTACCGTTTGGGCAAGATAATCCCGAGGATAAAGCAAATTCTCTAGTAGCACATATGGATAAAATCCCGGAGACGATTTTAATGGCATATGCAGGAAGACAAATTCAACCGATATTAGTGGACTATCTGGGAAAGTGATCAACGCTATAAAAGGGATGGTCAGGTGCCTTCAAAGGGCACCTGACTAAGCCCTATTTCAGTCAATAATAAGGAGGAACATAAGTAATGTCTAATGTAGCAATAGTTGGTGCCACAGGTGCAGTAGGACAAGAGTTTCTTAAAATTCTAGCAGAGAGGAATTTCCCTGTTACAGAACTAAGGTTGCTGGCTTCCAAGCGTTCTGCAGGGAAACGAATTACATGGCAGGGACAGGAACTTGAAGTTCAGGAGACTACCCACGAGAGTTTTAAGGGGATAGACATTGCTCTGTTTGCCGGTGGATCAGCTAGCACAGAATATGCCCGTTCTGCTGTAGAAAGTGGAGCAGTGGTTATTGATAATAGCAGTGCTTTTAGACTTGATCCAGAAGTGCCGCTTATCGTTCCTGAAGTTAATCCGGAAGATGTAAAGTTACACAAAGGGATAATTGCTAACCCAAATTGCTCGACAATTATAATGGCAGTTGCACTTAAGCCTATTTTTGATCTAGCAGGAATTAAACGAGTAGTGGTTTCAACTTATCAAGCTGTTTCAGGTGCCGGGCGAGAAGGCATTGAGGAATTGGGTGCCCAAGTAAAAGCTTGGTCACAGGGTGAGGAGCTTATCTCTAGTGTTTTCCCTCATCAGATTGCCTTTAACCTTGTTCCTCGCATTGACGTTTTTCAGGAGGGGGACTATACAAAGGAAGAATGGAAGATGGTTAAAGAAACTCAGAAAATATTCCATGTGCCAAGCATGGCCATTACTGCCACAACCGTTCGGGTGCCTGTTTTTAGAAGCCACTCTGAATCCATCAATGTTGAGACAGAGCGCATTGTCAGTGTATCTGAAATTAGAGAGGCTTTAAGCAAGGCTCCCGGCGTCATTGTAATCGACGATCCCAGTAAGGATCACTATCCTATGCCTTGGTTTAGTTCTGATAAAGACGAAGTCTATGTAGGTCGCTTGCGTAAAGACTTCTCGATTGATAAAGGATTTAACCTCTGGGTTGTCGGGGATCAAATTCGTAAGGGTGCCGCAACGAACGCTGTTCAGATTGCAGAACTGCTGTAATCCTCCAAGGTGGTTCGAAATTTTTTGAATCGTCTTTGCAGGGATAAAGTGAGTTAAATAAGCGATCAAGGAGCTAAAATAGATGATCGCTTGGATTTCGGAAAATGAGTTTGTTTAATTAGGATTGAATGAATTATCAGATCTATTGCCAAGTGGTAAAGCAAAAAGTTGGATTTGAGTTCGAACCAAGAATAGGGGGGTTAGAAGGTGCATATTCTTGTTCAGAAATTTGGCGGTACCTCCCTTGCTACAGATGAGCGAAGGGCTCAGGTGGCGTCTATTGTGTCAGAGGCTGTTCATGAAGGGTATTCTCCAGTGGTTGTTGTTTCAGCCATTGGGCGCTCAGGCGATCCCTATGCCACTGATACATTCTTAACTATGGTCAGGGGAATACACCCGGATTTACCCAAACGCGAATTAGATCTTCTGATGAGTTGTGGGGAAGTGATTTCCGGGACAGTTTTAGTAAGTACATTAAAAAGTCTAGGACTGAAAGCAGTTCTCTTAACAGGTGGTCAAGCAGGAATCATTACAAACAATGATTTTGGTGACGCTCGCATTGTACGAGTAGAGCCAGCTGAGATATTAGAACAATTAGCAGCAGGATATGTTGTCGTTGTGACCGGATTTCAAGGTGTGACAGAAAGTGGTCAGATTACTACTCTAGGAAGAGGAGGAAGTGACACTACAGCTTCAGCCTTAGGTGTTGCCCTTAACGCCGAATCTATTGATATCTATACTGATGTGGAAGGGATTATGACGGCTGATCCGAGGATCGTAGAGGATGCCCGGATTTTGGATACAGTCACGTATAACGAGATATGTCAGCTAGCTTATCAGGGCGCTAAAGTTATTCATCCCCGGGCAGTGGAAATTGCTATGCAAAGAAATATACCTCTAAGGATCAAATCAACTTTTTCCAAAGCTCCGGGGACATTAGTCACTAATATGCATCCTGATCGGGAAGTTGGAACTGATATTACTACAGATCGAATCATCGCCGGAATCGCCCATACACCAAATGTAACGCAATTCAAGATAATGACAACGGACGCTTCAAACAAACAGCTTACAGATAAGCGAATCTTCAAGGCAATGGCCCTTGCTGACATAAGTGTAGATTTTATCAGCGTACAGCCCGAAGCAGTGCTCTACACAGTATCAGATGAAGTTGCTGCCAAAGCAGTTCAAATACTACAGAATATGGACTTTGAAACAGAGGTTGTACCTAGTTGTGCAAAAGTATCTATAGTTGGGGCAGGCATAGCTGGCGTTCCTGGTGTTATGGCTGACATGGTTGAGGCACTTTCAGATGCAGGTGTCACTATCCTGCAATCAGCCGATTCACATACAACGATTTGGGTACTGGTTCATCAAAGAGACATGGTGACTGCAGTGCAAGCATTGCACAAGAAGTTTAAGTTAGACATATAGTATGCTAAATGGAATGGGAAGAAAGGATGAGAAAGATGCCTTTTGGTAGAATCTTGACCGCCATGGTGACTCCCATGAATGACGCATTGGAGGTAGATTATCAAGAAGCTGTGCGCCTAGCGCAGTACTTAATAGACCACGGATCCGACGGGGTCGTGGTATGTGGTACGACCGGAGAATCACCCACCATAACCGATAAAGAAAAAATTGAGCTCTTTAAGACTGTCAAAGCGGCCCTAGGAACAAGAGGAACTGTCATCGCAGGGGTTGGATCAAATTCAACGAGTTCAAGTGTTTCCTTAGCCCGTATGGCGGCGACTGCAGGTGTAGATGGATTAATGGCTGTTGTACCCTACTATAATAAACCATCTCAAGAGGGAATGTTTCAACACTTTAAAGCCATTGCAGAGGCTACACCATTACCGCTAATGCTCTATAATGTACCGAGTAGAACATCAGCAAACCTACTGCCTGATACGGTTAAAAGGCTATCAGAAATTACTAACATAGTTTCATTAAAAGAAGCAGCCGGTTCTCTGGATCAGGTCAGTGAACTCAAAAGACTTTTGCCAACGGAATTTGAGATCTATAGCGGAGATGACTCTATGACATTACCTATGCTAGCCTTAGGTTGCAATGGAATTGTTAGCGTTGCCGCCCACATTGTTGGAGATGAGATGAAGGCAATGATCGATGCCTGGTTTAACGGGGATACTGCCCAGGCAACAAAATGGCACCTGGAGCTTTACCCAGTATTCAAAGGAATATTTGTCACTTCAAATCCTGTTCCGATTAAGGCGCTCATGAACATGATTGGCATTAAAGCCGGGGGAGTCCGATTACCGCTTGTTGAGGCTACACTAGAGGAACTAAAATTTCTTGAGGAGCTCTTAAAAATTACAAAAAAATCCCGAATCGATAATAGGAGACAGGTAGAGACATTAGAATTGAAGGTCGCTTCTGATATGCCTGGAAATACAGTGGTCTAAAGTTCTATAAACTACTTTGTTGTAAAATAAAAAGGTGTATTTGGGTAGCACCTTTAAGTATTAAGCTCAGAAAGCTAATAAACCTCTGCAAGCAGGGGTTTATTAGCTTTCTGAGCTTAATATAAGTATTCTGAGTCATCGGAATAAGTCATCACCAATCAAAGGTGATGACTTAATGAGAGAGATAAGTTTAGGTTAGAAGAAAAGGGGTTATTTATCTCCGGGTTCATAAAAAGCACACTCTGCTTCACGATCCATTAAGCTGGAGGTTACACTTAATGTCTCGAGTTGACAATGGCCATCCTCATTATGATGACATTTGATTGCACTACAAACAACATTGGTCATGACTATTCCACCTTTCTATTACTAGTCAGAAAGTTTATGAAGTAATATGCTCTTAAAATATCGTTCCCGAATCTTGGTTTTTAATACACGGATCATGTCAGAATTGAGCAATTAAGGAATTTTAGGAGATGATGATCGAACTTGCAAGCCTTCGGTTTTCGCGCTATAATATATTATCTTTATTGTGCGGCTAGTTTCATAGATGATTATCGAAGTATTGGCGAACACTGGGCGTCATTGTGTTCGTTTTGTTATTTCGCGTCTTTTTTGTTGCTTAAATTTTGGGCTGCTAAGAAACCGGGAGAATCCCGTTAGCTTTTTGGGCACATGAGATATAAAGAAACACAAAATAGGAGGTGGTTTGATTGCCAAAAGAGCATAAATTGCAGATTATCCCATTAGGTGGACTTGGTGAAATTGGAAAAAATATGACAGTGATCCGCTATGACAACCAAATGGTGCTAGTTGATGCAGGATTAGCGTTTCCGGATGAAGACATGCTCGGAATAGACATTGTAATACCAGACTACACATACTTAATTGAGCACAAAGAAATGCTGCTTGGGATCTTATTAACCCATGGGCACGAAGATCATATTGGTGCATTGCCTTATCTTTTAAGAGATGTGGATGTGCCGGTATTTGGAACACGTTTGACTTTAGGTATTATTCAATCCAAGATGAAAGAAAACAACCTTAGCAATATACAGGCTACCGTTGTTCAGCCCCGTGATGTAATAAAGCTTGGAGTTTTCCGAATTGAGTTTATTCGTGTAAATCACAGCATACCGGATTCGGTTTCGATTGCTATCCATTCCCCATTAGGAACTGTTGTTGTGACAGGAGATTTTAAGCTGGATCATACCCCTGTGTCAGGTGAGATACTAGACATTCATAAATTTTCAGAGCTGGGGGACAAGGGAGTTCTATGCTTACTGTCTGACAGTACTAATGTTGAAAGAGCTGGATTTACTCCATCTGAAAGTCATGTCGGAGAAATGATTGATGAAGCCTTCCGGAATGCCAAAGATCGTGTTATTTTAGCTAGCTTTGCATCGAACGTTTATCGACTCCAACAAGCGATTACTGCTGCTGTAAACACAAACCGAAAAGTAGCAGTGGTGGGAAGAAGCATGGTTAATATTGTTGGAATTGCTGAAGAACTAGGGTATCTGGATATCCCGGAAGGAACCCTAATTGATATTGATGAGATTATTGGCTTACCGGGGAATCAGGCTTGTATTTTAACAACAGGAAGCCAAGGAGAGCCGATGTCTGCTTTGACTCGAATGGCTAACCATGATCATCGGCATGTCGCGATTCAACCCGGGGATACTGTAATCATTTCAGCGAGCCCTATTCCGGGTAACGAGAAATCAGTTGCTAAGACTGTTGACCAATTGTTCAAACTGGGTGCTAATGTGATTTACGAATCGGCTGAAGGTATGCATGTCTCGGGTCATGCAAGCCAAGAAGAGCAGAAACTAATGCTGAGCATGGTTCGCCCGCAGTATTTTATGCCTGTGCACGGAGAGTATCGCATGTTAATCAAACATGCCCAATTAGCAGAACAGCTGGGCATTCCCAGAGAAAATATTTTCATTACTGAAAACGGCGGCGTAGTTGAATTTACTCGGCATGGGGCGGCATTAGGCAGCAAAGTCATGGCTGGTAAAGTCTTAATCGACGGGTTGGGTATCGGAGATGTGGGGAATATTGTATTGCGAGATCGCAAACAGCTTTCCCAAGACGGTATTCTTATTGTCGTCATGACTATAAGTCGTGCCAGCGGCGCTATAGTATCGGGACCCGATGTTGTAACCCGTGGATTTGTGTATGTTCGGGAGTCCGAAACCATGTTAGATGAAGCCAAACAAAAAGTTAAACAAACCATGGCTCGTTGCAGGGAAAACAGGGTTACTGAATGGGCTGTCTTCAAGAACCAGATTAGAGATACTTTAAGTAAGCATTTCTACGAAAAAACTCGCCGCAGACCTGTGATCTTGCCAATTATTCAAGAAGTAGAATAGGTAGCAAGTTGACAAAGTCTTTTTAAATCTTACTTGACGTTAAAGATCATTCGTGTTAAATTTATAATAATCAAATATTTCGAGCAAATGATTTTTCTTTGCTGAAAAATCAAAAAACAGGGAAGCCGGTGTGATTCCGGCGCGGTCCCGCCACTGTAACGGGGAGTTCTTTGCCATATCCACTGAGGAAACTTGGGAAGGAGGCATAGAACGAGGAACCTTAGCCAGGAGACCTGATTGCTTGAATGCTTTAACTCACGATGGATGGGTGGCAGGGATTTTGTTAATTCAGCCCTCCATTCTTGGGGGGCTTTGATTATTTTTATCGTACATATAGTTTCTCGAGGGAAACTACCTGCAGGTTAGTGTCTTGTTCAAGCGGGATCTGCTTTCAAACATGCGAATGCGACTTGAAAGCGGAAGAGAACGCACCGTCCGAGATAACCGTTACTTTACTGTCTATCAGAGAGAGTAAAGTAAGGTTGTCTCTTTATTTTTTTAGTTGAGGAGGGGTGAAGATATCAGAAGACCTTGTTTTTGATTTATTAGAAACTACAGAGAGTTTTTACGTTTTAACGTGAAAAGGAGTGTTAAAACTATGAGTATACGAAAAACAAAGCATATTGGGTTGTTGGTAGCTTATGTTATGTCGATATATATGCTTTTCCCTAATAATGTCTATGCGATGCACATCATGGAAGGGTTTTTACCCTTTAATTGGGCGGCTTTCTGGTGGATAGTTATGATTCCCTTTGTTCTTGCCGGTGTACGATCCATCAAAAAAACAGTTACACTCTATCCTAATTTGAAGATGCTGCTTGGGATGGCAGGAGCCTTTGCTTTTGTTTTGTCTGCCTTGAAGATTCCATCTGTTACTGGCAGCTGCTCTCATCCCACGGGTGTAGGCTTAGGCGCTATTTTATTTGGGCCCGCAGCAATGTCAGTCTTAGGGATGATCGTCTTAATTTTTCAGGCGCTATTATTAGCACATGGAGGAATAACTACATTAGGAGCAAACACCTTTTCCATGGGAATTGTTGGTCCGTTTGTCTCCTACGGCATTTACAGAGGTTTAAAAAGGCTTGGTGCACCCCAATGGTTGTCAATTTTTATGGCTGCAACTTTAGGTGATTTGATGACCTATATTACTACTTCAATTCAGTTGGGGTTAGCTTTTCCTGCAGCTTCAGGTGTCTCTGCCTCGATACTTAAGTTTATGAGCATTTTTGCCTTCACTCAGATTCCCTTGGCGATAAGTGAAGGACTACTCACAGTTATGGTGTTTAATATTCTCATGGCATATAGTCAAAAAGAGTTACAGGTTCTAAGTGCATTCACTGGCAACGCCATATCTTCTATGAAACGGAAACGGGGGGTAAAAGAGGCATGAAACTCTTCACCAAAAACATGGTAATTCTTCTGTTTGTTGTGTTATTGGCCGTTCTTCCCTTATATATAGCGAGAGGTTCAGAGTTTGGTGGTGCAGACGGTCTGGCTTCAGATGCAATTATGGAACTTAATGCTGATTACACTCCTTGGTTTGAGTCTATATGGGAGCCACCTAGCGGTGAGATTGAATCCTTATTGTTTGCCTTGCAGGCAGCAATAGGTAGTGGATTTGTCTTTTATTATCTAGGGTACTCGAAGGGTAAACAGATGGCTAATAAGAGGGATCAAGCGTGATAGCTATAGATTCATACGCTTATAACAACAAACTAGCAACTATTCATCCTTTAGAAAAGTCACTTTTTGCAATTCTTACGATGATTATTTGTCTTATGTCTGAAACAATGCTTACCCCTCTATTAGTATTGGCTTTAATGTCAGGAGGAATTATACTAAAAGCAGGCATCCCAACTCGACTTTTAGCAAAGCTTTTAGCAATTCCTCTTTCTTTTCTCTTAATTAGCGTTTTGACTATTGCATTTTCCCTCTCTACCGATCCTTCTGGATACTGGTTTGCTCACACATTTACTAGCATAACTATTGGGATCCGTTATCCTGATTTAATCACAGCTATTAATCTCTTTCTAAGATCACTAGGAGCAGTGTCCTGTCTTTACTTTTTGGCACTAACGACTCCACTGACCGAGCTTATTACATTACTCCACAAAATGAAAGTACCCGATATCATTACCGAATTAATGGTGCTTATTTATCGCTTTATCTTTGTATTTCTCGATACTGCGACTACCATTCGTCGTGCGCAGCTTTCCCGGTCTGGATATGTATCCACTAAGAGTTCATTCCGCTCGATGAGCAGGCTGTTTTCGGCACTGTTAGGCAAAGTCTTTGTAAAATCTCAAGACCTTTATAACGCTATGGCTGCTCGTTGTTACACTGGGGAGATTAAAGTCCTTACAAAGAAACATCCAGTAAACGTTAAAAACTATTTTCTTATAGTTGGGATTGAAATCCCTTTAGTTTTATTGAATTTGCTTTGGAGGTAATTTGATGTCAGAGCTTATCCTTGAGGCGGTTGATTTAGAGTATTGTTATCCTGATGGCACAAGTGCCTTGCGCAAAGTAAATTTAGAAGTTCGAAAGGGAGAAAAATTAGCTATTCTGGGCTCCAATGGAGCTGGAAAATCCACTTTATTTATGCATTTTAACGGAATCTATACTCCTAGAGCGGGTTCTATCAAGTTTCAGGGACAGCCTATATCTTATAAAAAGAAGGCTTTAATTGAATTGCGCAAGAAAGTTGGAATTGTCTTTCAAGACCCAGATAGTCAGTTGTTTTCGGCAAGTGTATTTCAGGACATCTCCTTTGGCCCGCTTAATCTGGGACTTTCCGAAGAGGAAGTAACAAAAAGAGTCAGACAGGCCTTGATAGATACTGAAACCACAGACCTTGAAGGGAAGCCGACCCACTTGTTAAGTTATGGACAGAAAAAGCGGGTTTCCATCGCAGGAGTATTAGCAATGGAACCGGAAATAATTATTTTTGACGAACCAACTGCAGGGATGGATCCTCGTCATTCTTTAGAGTTTATACAACTTCTGAATAAACTAAGTTCTGAAGGCAAGACCATTGTATTATCAACACATGACGTGGATTTAGCCTACAGTTGGTCAGATAGGTTAGCGATAATGTATCGTGGTGAAATCTTAGCTCATGGATTTCCCGGGGAACTGTTAACTCGCCCGGAGATAGTAAAGCGTGCTGATCTAACAATTCCTTGGCTGATAGAGACACACAGTGAATTAGTCAAAAAGGGATGGTTGCCTCCCTCTACCCCCTTACCGAAAACTAAGGAGGATTTGTTTCAGAATATCCCGCTTAAGAAGGAGCAGCAAAGCGCGTAAAGTTTAGTACAGCTTCATGGAGGTTACAATGATCTTACTTTTGGGAGAAACAGCTGCAGCCCGTGAAATTAGTGAATGTCTTAACAGCAGAAGGCTGGAGTTAATGAGAATGCAAATGTGGAGCGAAAAGGCATGTTTGCATTTGCCATCTTTAATTATTGATGCAAGTCCTCCATCCAGCACTCTAAAGTTTACGTCATTACGCAATTGGTGTGAACAAAGAGGGGTTCCATATCTTCGTTTAGAAAGACCCGAGACAATTATCCCTGTTAGTCCGCTAATTTATTCAGTGGCTAACTGGGAAGATGCGCTATTACAATTGGAGCAGCGGGTTAGTTCTTTGTATCAAGACAATGGTCGTCTTGTTACAATCTTTGTAACGACGGGAAGTCACCAATTAGAAAGTATAGTGAGAAGTCCATTTGCCCGATTTGCCCGAATAGTTGTAAGAGTTTTGCCGGAGGGACGGTTAGTTCAGAAATGTCAGGACATGGGCATACCTCCAAGAAATATTGTGGCAATGCAAGGGCAATTTTCTAAAGAGGTTAATAGAGTGTTTTTCAAATTTTATAATGCTGATATTATTCTGACTAGAGATAGTGGATCAGCGGGTGGTACGGATACGAAAATATCTGCAGCCTTAGAGCTGGGTTTAGAAATAGTTTTGATAAAGAGAAGCACTGCTAATTTGGGATTAACAGTATATAGTGTTCATGAGTTACTAGATTGGGTAGATGCCAATGTTGTAAGAGCTACTTAACGGTGCCACTCTTAAAAGTACCCCAAAACATTCTTAACGATAATAGACCCGAAAGACAGGGCGCTTCGATCCAACAGGAGTGCTAATTTTAGGTGTTTACAGTAAACTAAGCGTTCTTCCTTCACTGGCAAGTGGAGGAAGAACGCTTTACGAGTTTTAGGATAGCCATTCATGCCGCTTTACTAAGGCGGTACCATAGAGGATAAAAATAGGCCCTTAGGGTCAGGCGGCTTCGTCCACATCCTGCGAGAAGGGTAATCCGTGCGAAGACAGCGTCTTCGTGTCACTCAGCATCCCGAGACTGGCCCGGGGACTATTTTAGGAGTCCTATTAAAATTCTCTTTTCGAATAGAAAAGGAGAGAAAGTAGAATTGAAGCAGTCAGAATTAAGAACATTAGAAACAACAAATAAATGGCAATTTGCCAATCAGCTTGAGTTTGCAGCCAATAGGCAACTTTGGCTATAACGTTAGATGGGGGATAGTCTCCTTGAAGTCCGTACCCAATTAGAGCGATGGTAGAGAAGAAGAAACCTAAAAAGAGAACGGTGGCTATCATATTGGAACGAAGATACCCAAGTTTAAAGTAAATCGGAAAGTATATAGAAATCATACCTATTATTGCGACAAAGGCTCCTATTAATTCTTCTAAGGTGAGATTACGAATTGTGATAGGAATTCCAGTCACTGATAATACGCCTTTTGTTAAGAGGATATCTACAAGTTCGGCCCGCATTAGTGGATCCAGGCCAGCTGTTGGTTCATCCATGATTAGGAGCTCAGCATTATGTGAAAGCGCTGCGACTAAGGAAAATTTCATTTTCATTCCCTTTGAGAGTTCTTTTATCCTTTGTTTTGGGTTAAGGTCAAAATCCTTTAAAAGCCTGTTAAAAGTTGTCTGTTCCTAGTTTGTGTAGAAGGAGGAGAGAAATTTACCCATTTTTTGTACGGTTAACTCGTCGTGATAATGATTTTCATCATAGACGAAGGCCAGACGATTTTTGATGGTAAGTTCATACGTTCCAGATTGTCTAATCCAAATACCTTAATTTGTCCGCTGTCTTTATTTAATAAATTTAAGATTAGTTTAATGGTTGTACTTTTTCCAGAACCGTTAGGGCCTATAAACCCCATAATGTAGCCACGTGGTAATTTCCTTGATGAAACAAAGCAATGTGGTCACAAAGATTCAGAGCAAGCCGTTAACCCGATTAAGGCGACGACTTGCTCTGCTTTTACTAAGGTTTTCCCAAATAGATTTTAACTTTAGAATTTAGATTAAGGTTTAATGGCTTTAATGTTATAATCGATTTTCTCTAGATTAAATTTGGCGTAACAATAATCACCTTCAGGTAAGTGCCAAATGCCTTCCCCATAGGTTGGGAGTTTAGATCCATTGACTTCTTTGTAATCTTTGATAGGGGTTGACCATTGTGCTTTTTGGTAGGTCTTCACAATGGTCATGTATCGATCTTCTGTGACGAAGTTTGTCAACGCACCGTCAGGATTGAAGAAGAGAATTGCGGATACTTTACGTCCCTTATCATTAAAGATAGCTTTTGCTGTCAAGGAATCAATACTTTCCCATTGAATTCTAGGATCAATTAGCGTAGCTGGTACCCATAAACACATATCATTTAATAAAGTAACTTGTTCACCTATGTCCATTTCCGGGCCTGAAGCATCAGCGACGGTAAAGACGCCTCCCAGTTTGATCAACATATTCCCTTTGCTTTGCTTATAGGAATCTAAACCTAAAATCGGTATTCTATACATTTTTGCTTGTATATAAAACATTCTTGTTAGGTTATCCATAAAGTTATATTGTTCGGTATTAATCTTCAGCCAATCCTTTTTGGGGTCTATCTTCATTTGCCCTGTAAAGGTAATTCTGAAATTATATACTTTTTCCTTACCGATTACACCAACATAGTTCAGGTATCTCTGAACAGGCAATGGTAAATGATTAACGTCATTTTCCGATACTAATGTAGTTTCAAATTCAATTCCATGACTTAAGTCTTCCTCGACCTTTGATTTATAGGCTTTTTTTAGGTCTTGAGATTTATAAAGAAGGAGGGCGAAAATCAGAAGTGCTAAGAAAATGAGAACTATAATTATGTTGTTCTTTTGCATTAACTTATACCTTTCTTTTAAAGTATAGGATTTTTTGGAGCGAGGATCCCATTAATCATTTATTTTCTAGAGGCGGATCTGATTTCCTCTCGCGGAAAAAACTTTGAAAATAATTTCTGGGTATTATAAGCGACAAGTGATCTTAACCAACAATAGTAATTTCCCTACTTTATGAATCGGAAGACTTGAAAATTTGCTGAAAAAGTATAAGGTGTTATTATACTCAGAAGACTATTCCTGGTTAATTGGTTCAATTTGAATGGAGGGGAGAAATTATGCTAGATCTTCTTTATAGACGCAGGAGTATTCGTAAATACAAACCTAAGAAATTGGATTCTGAAACAGTTCAAGTACTTATTAAAGCTGCGCTATTAAGTCCATCATCTCGTGGTTTTCAACCTTGGCAATTTGTTGTTGTCGACGACTCTGATGTATTAACTCAGTTAGCATCCAGCAAGAAAGGCGCTGGATTTCTGAAAGATGCAGCGTTAGGCATTGTGATCCTAGCCGATCCGGCAAAAAGTGATGTCTGGATAGAAGACGCTTCAATTGCGGCGACAATTCTGCATCTTACATCAGAATCATTAGGCTTGGGATCTTGCTGGATCCAAATAAGAGAACGACAGTTTTCAGAATCTGAAACCGCAGAACAGTATGTGCGAAGGATTTTAAGCATCCCAGAAAACCTTAAGGTCGCTTCGATAATTTCGATAGGATACCCTGATGAGACTAAAACCCCTTATGGGGATCAAGACTTACAATTTGATAAAGTCCATTGGCATAACTATTAATAGGGGTACTCAGTGTTTATTGCAAGGGGTTAACCGTGAATTTTAGATAGTTTTCTCTGACTAGTCAAATGTATTGAAGACAATGAAATAGTATCCGAATGCTTAGAATAATGAATAAGGGGCTATAGATTAAGCCCCTTATTCATTATTCTATACCAAAGGTTCGCTAAAACGAGGTTGTTGTGTTTTTCTGCCAAGGTGTGGCTGATTTAAGAGTTCAGTTATTGCTCCGCAAAGCCGAGAAATTCCTTCGCGAATTGTTAATGCGGAATGACGAGAAAAACAGAGTCTAATCCAGCTTCTTCCGCCAGAGTTAACATAGAAAGCACTTCCCGGGACGAAGGCTACTTTCTTTTCAGCGGCTTTAGTAAGTAGAGCTGTGGCTTTCATTTCACGAGGCAGTTCACACCATAAGTAATACCCACCTGCGGGTATCGTCCAGGATAAGCCTTCAGGAGCAAATTCCTCTAAGGCGGCAACCATGGCATCGCGCTGATGCTTATAGTGGCCTCGAACCAATGGAAGATGCTTGTCAAGCAGTCCTTGGTTGCAGAATTCAGTCATAATCCATTGAGTTGTAGTGCTGGTATGCAGGTCAATGTGTTGTTTGGCAAGTGATAATTGCTCTAGTAGCGGGGAAGGGGCAACACACCACCCCAGGCGAAGGCCGGGGAAGAGTATTTTCGAAAAGGTGCCAAGATAGATTACGTGTTCATGCATGTCTAAGGATTTCAGACTTGGCAAGGATTTGTTTTCGTAATAGAGTTCACTATAGGGATCGTCTTCTACGATAGGTATGTGAAATTGATAAGCTAACTTAAGCAGTTGATGACGTCGCTCCAAACTCATGGTTATTCCCGTTGGATTTTGAAAGGTAGGAAGAGAGTAGATAAACTTAGGGCGGTGTCTGGAGAGTATCTGCTCTAATACATCGGTTCTTAACCCTTCTTCATCCATGGGTACAGTAAGAATATGCGCACCTGACGATTTGAAAACTCCAATCGCCCCTAAGAAGGAAGGTTCTTCCATCACAACATAGTCGCCGGGTTCTATGAATACTTTTGTCAAAAGATCAAGTCCTTGTTGAGACCCTGAAGTTATGAGGATTTCTTGGGGTTGGGTATCTATGCCTTGGCGATTGAGCCAAGTCTCCAAGTATTGGCGAAGAGGATAATGACCAATAGTAGATGCATATTCAAAAGCTTTCCAATTGCCGGGGCGAATTATCACCTGGCTTATTTCATTGAGTTCCTTTAATGGATAAAACTCTCCGGCAGGGGATCCTAAAGCAAAAGATATTTGGTCTTCACTACCAATCTCGTCTAATATCGACGCTAATACTGGATTATGCATTCGTTCAGATTGACTGGTATAGAAATTTTGCCAAGAAATAGGTTGAATGGGTACACGCTGTTCCTCTGAATAGATGGTCTTAGAGGAGCCTTCTAGAGAGTGCTGAATTGTTTGGAGAGAATTTACAGTACTTCCTTTGCCTACATGTGACTGTATTAAGCCATCTGCTACGAGTTCATGATAGGCATTAACCACTGTTGTGCGATTTACTCCTAATAGGGTGGCCAGTTTTCGCTCGGGAGGAAGTTGGTAACCGCATGGAAGCTCGTTTGTCAGGATAAGCTGACGAATCTGGCTCCTTATCTGTAAATAAAGCGGCGTCTTTAGGGAGCGGTCTAAATTCAGCTTCATGTTCGTATCCTCAATTCGTCTATACGTGCCAAAAGTATGAGTCTAGGGCATCGCAATCAAAGTATTTTGGCTAAGAGTTTTATTCCTTGTTGGATTTGAGCCGGGGAAGGGTTAGAGAAGTTTAGTCGCATGCTATTATGACTTTTTTCATTCACATAAAAATTAGTTCCTGGAACATATGCTACATTAGTTGCTAATGCTTTAGGTAAAAGCTTTAGAGTATTATATTCTTCAGGCAGAGTCAGCCAAATAAACATTCCTCCGGTTGGTTCAGTCCATAAGGCCTTGTTCGAGAAGGCTTTCTTTAGTTCACTAAGCATAAGGTCCCTTCGGCATTGATAAGCATGGCGAATCTTCTCAATATGTTCAGTCGGTGAAAAGTGTGTTAAATAGTAATGGGTGGCCCTCTGTAGTAAAGTGCCAGTGTGCAAATCAGAACCTTGTTTTGCTATGACAAGTTTAGCTATCAGATTCTTTCCGCCTACAATCCAACCAAGCCGAAGCCCGGGTGCCAGGGTTTTGGAAAATGTCCCTAAATAGATTACCTCATCGTCTGTGGAAAAAGATCGGATTGGTGATGCGGCTTGACCATCATAACAGAGTTCGCTGTAAGGGTCATCCTCAATAATGGGAACCCTATAGTTGCGGGCTATCCGGAGCACAGCTTTTCTCTCCTCGGTGGTAAAGGTAATTCCGGTTGGATTCTGGTAAGTTGGGGTTAAATATATAATCTTTGGTTGGTTATGTTTTATCAATACTTCGAGAGCATTCTCGTCAATTCCTGCCTTATTAGTTGGGATTGTCATAAAATTGGCCTGGTAGCTCTGAAAAGATTGGATGGCTCCTAGATAGCTGGGATTCTGCAAAAGTACGACGTCGCCGGGATTAATAAATAGCTTGGCCAAGAGATCTAATCCTTGTTGTGAACCGTTGGTAAGCAGAATGTTTTCGGCTTCTGTCATGATCCCTTTCATTCCCATTTGAGCCGCTATTTCCTGGCGCAAGGGCAGATATCCCTCTGTTGCCCCATATTGGAGGACTGAAGGATCTTTTGCGCTAAGAACTTGGTAATAGGATTCCTTAATTTCTTCAAGAGGAAATAACTCCGCAGCTGGAAGACCTCCTGCAAAGGAAATAATCTGCGGTTGCTCTGCAACCTTTAAGAGTTCACGTATTGCCGAGCTATCCATATGGGTTACTCTTTCAGCAAAGGTATATTGCATACTTGTTCTCCTCCTATTAAGTTTTAGTCAATTATAGAAAGGAGAATCAGACGACACAACATCCAATTGGATGATTATATATTGCATCCAATTCCTGTTTATCAGCGAGGGAGAAACCATGCATAATATTAAGAATATTATTAATATAATAAAATATGGGGAGGGATTTGAAGGAATGTAAATAATAAGTAGTTGGGGTATTTTGTTTAAGAAAGAGAAAAGAGAAAGAAAGTGACAGACATGATTTTCGAAGCACTGGGGATTTATAAAGTGAAATTGCCATTACCATTTCGCCTAAATCACGTTAACTGTTATGCAGTTAAAGGAACACAGGGGTGGTGGCTGATCGATGCGGGTCTTAGTCGAGAAGCAACTATAGAAGGATGGACAAAGTTCTTTGAGGCACACGCAATCAATCCCTCTGATATTAAAGGAATTTATCTTACTCATTTTCATCCTGATCATTATGGATGTTCAGGATGGCTTCAGAACTATTCTGGTGCCCCGGTTTATATTGGTGAAATTGATGCAGAGCGGATCAAACGCTATTGGAAAAGTGAAAACTATATCCTTAAAGCCCTTAATGTCTTGTTTAGTGAGAATGGTATGCCTCATGATGTACTTAAAGAAACCATAGATTCTGTCAATAACCTAATCCGTTATACATTCCCTCATGCTGAATTAACAACCTTAAAGCCTGGGCAAGTTGTGACAATTGGAGACTTTGAGTACGAAGTTGTTTTAACTCCGGGGCATACGGATGGACATATCTGCTACTATAATGTTGCTCACGGTCTGCTTTTATCGGGGGATCACCTGTTGCCAGAAATATCATCGAATGTTAGCCTATGGCCCCGCTCCGGAGCAGACCCAAATCCCTTAGATAACTTTTTAAAAGCTATTGACAGTATTCGGACTCTAAATTGTAAAATTGCTTTACCATCACACGGTAAACCTTTCTCTAATATTGAAGAGAGGATTAGGCAACTCGAAATCCATCATCAAGAACGGCTCGAATTAATGAAAAACTGTACCGGAAGTGGTTCAACCGCTTATGAGGTTTGCCTTCAAGTTTTTAGACAAGACCTCAGTTTTCACGAGCTACGTTTTGCAATGGCTGAAACTCTGGCTCATCTTGTATATTTAGTTGATAAAGGTGAATTAGAAATGGAATCCCAAGATGGAGTCCGAATTTTTCGAATGGTATAAAGCCCATCAGGGGAGTACTGGCACGAAAAGGAACATCCTCCTTCCACTCTAATAGTGAAAGGAGGATGCTTGCATTGAGGACAACATTTCTTTTAGACCGATGAATTGTTATCAATTAGAGACGAAATCAGGTCATGTGAGAGGAGGTTTTCTGTAAAAATATTCATGGCCATAGACATTTCGCTGTTCTTTGGCCTTATTATGGAAAATGAACGAACTAATCGTTTGTCCTTTATTCGAATGGCTGTCAATTCCTTGGTTTTTAGTTCCTTGTGCACAATCCAGCTTGAGACAAGGGCAATTCCTAATCCGGCAATAACCGCTTGTTTTACAGCTTGACTACTTCCAAAAATATGAGTTTTTTTGACATCAATATTCCAATCTTTAATTAACTTGTCGCTAAAATCTCGTGTTCCGGAACCACTTTCTCTTAGAATCCAGACTCGATCTTGGAGATCCTCTGCTGTGACAACAGGAAGTCCAGCCAGGACATGTTGATTTGGTACAACTAAAATGATCTCGTCCTCCATTAAAGCCTGAACGTCCAAATCTGAGTGATTAACTTCACCTTCTACCAATCCTAAATCAAGATGATTGGAACGAACTGCATTTGTAATTTCAACTGTGTTAGCAATAGATGCCTCTATGTCCACATTTGGAAATTGGGCAACAAATTCAGTTAAGGCATAAGGCAAGATGTACTCCCCAATAGTATAGCTGGCCCCAACTTTAAGGGAGCCGGTAACCGTGTTGGTCAATTGGTTGATTTCCAGCTTCGCTTTATCATAAAGGAGCAAAATTTGCTTAGCTATACCATAGAGAATTTCCCCCGCTTGAGTGAGCTCTAGGTGTTTTGGAGACCGATTAATCAACTTGGAACCAAGTTCATTTTCTAGATTCCTTATTTGTAAACTTACACTGGGCTGGGACAAATATAGTTCTTCAGCTGCACGGGAAAAATTCTTAAGTTCAGCTACTGTTACAAAGATTTTTAAAGGATCGGCAATCATTATTTACACCCCTAGTCCAGTTAAATGGATTATTTAGCACTTTAAATTTACTTCAAGATATAAAACTCTCGTCATAATAATACAACAAATACCGGCGTACTAAAATACAGTTTTCTAATGATAGGCTAAAGGAACCTATATTGCCTCATAACCCTATATGAATCTATAGTTTACTCACAGGCATTTACTGATGAGTTGAAATTTGATTTGTTGACAAGAATAGGGAGGCAATAGAAATGTGGTTTCAGGCTAAAGTGAACTTGGGTTTTCAGCAGAGTATAGCGATAGAACAGGAAAGGCGAAACCGTTTTATAATAGGAATTATGTTCACCATGGCTTTTGCTGGTGCTGGAACGTTGTTAGGGAGCCTGCCGGGTATAGAGCGAATTGGAGCAATGTTAAGCGCTATTTTGATGGCGGTAATATATCGTAATGTTGTTGGGTATCCGGAGAGTCTTCGAGAAGGAATACAATTTTCGGCACGTTACCTGATGAGGTTTGCCATTGTTCTTTATGGATTCAAGTTAAATATTGATATGGTTATTCATAAAGGCGGAATTCTGCTTGTCTATGACGCTTTGACAATTGTTATGGGGATAAGTGTTACCATGTTATTGGCAAAGTTATTAAAAGCAGACTTGAATCTCTCGTTGCTTTTAGGAATCGGGACTGGAGTTTGTGGTGCCGCGGCAATTGCCGCTGTCTCTCCAATTCTCAAAGCCAATGATGAAGATACTGCAATCGGAGCAGGAATTATTGCTCTGGTTGGCACAGTTTTTGCTCTATCTTATACATTTTTGATGCCTTTCTTACCAATAAGTTCTGTAACTTATGGAATCTGGAGTGGGGTTAGTTTACATGAGATAGCTCATGTTGCAGCTGCGGCTATGCCGGCAGGCCCTGATGTTATGGCCATAAGTTTACTTGCGAAGCTTGGCAGAGTGTTTCTGCTGATACCCTTAAGTTTTCTTCTCTCCATGTGGATGAAGCGTAAAGAGGGTGGAAAGAGTCAAAGTGCACCCTTTCCTTGGTTTTTAGTAGGATTTATCATTACAAGTTTAATAGGAACCTATCTCGATATTCCTGAGAATGTATTGAAGGACATCTCCTCTGCATCATCGTTTCTTTTAGGCGCGGCTATGGTTGGTTTAGGGCTTAATGTTCACCTCTCAAGTTTACGGACTCGTGCCATGAGACCTCTTTTGGCTATGATTATTGCTTCAATTGTGGTTTCATCAGTATCCTTCTTTGCCTTGATGTGGCTAAGTGTATAATTAACCGCCTGGATTAAGATGAACTAGAAAAGAAAAAATGTCTTTTCGCTCGTTTCTGGGGCTTATAAGAGTAGAAACTAATAGCATTTTTAGATTTTGGCATAAAACGTAGTTTGGAAATCAAGTATTGCTCATCTTCATGGTTTAAAGAGCGCCGACTAACACTATGGGGTTTACCGAATAACTCTTCATAGATCATTTCCTTACTAAGTGTTAAGCAACGTTTATAGGTATAATAACGTTCTCCGTGTGAAAACTGAATATACAGGACATTAGGATTTTGATTATGAATACCAATAATAGTCGTTGTTTCAGACTTATCGATTTTTGCCCAACCATTATAGAGTTCTTGAATTTCTTCAACTGCTTCAGAAAAAGAGCTGGCGGAACTTGAGAACTCTGCTATTTGAGTTTGATTAATGTCAGGAATAGGGTTTGCAAAAAAGTTCTCGCGCTCATAAACTTTTAGTTTTATAACATTTAAAGAGGAATCCTCCAGTGGTACAATTATTAATCCGATGGAACCTAAGTCAATAATTCTATTGGATAATCTCATTTCTTCCAAGCCTTTAGCCCCCTTTCGTTGATCGTATAATTAGTTATTACCACGTAAAGGTATCTTTAGCCTGAAATTTTTGCTTGATATATAATACTAATCAGTAATTTTTGTGGTTAGCACCTTTTTATTGAGAAGATAAGCCTGATATTAGCTGGATGAAGTTGGCAGGTCTTTATCAGAGAATTCTCTTGGAAACCATAGATTTAGAACATTTTAAAATGAATAGAAATAGAAAAAGCAAAGGGCAAAATTCCTTTGCTTTTTCTATTTCTATTTTGGTCATGAATGACTGGTAACTAGTTATGGCCAAGTATCAATTATCAATTGACCGCCTGGTCAATTGAGTGGTATAATCCTTTCAAAAGTTCAAGTTGAAAGAGTATCTGCAAGGAGAGAATATTTTTTGTACGAGAATTTTGAAAATCTTAAAGAAGACAAGAAGAAGAAGATTTTAGATGCCTGTATTTTTGAATTTGCCGATAAAGGGTATGACAAAGCTTCGACCAATGCAATTACGAATGAAGCTGGTATTTCCAAAGGAATTCTATTTCATTATTTTAAAAATAAGAAAGCCTTATTTAATTATGTCTTAGATTACTGCATGCAGACAATGACAGAAGAATTTATGAAATATCCCTTAACAGAGACCAAGGACATTTTTCAAAGGTTTAGTGAACTGGGTGTGATCAAGCTTAAGATAGCTCAGGAATATCCCTATATTGTTAAACTGTTTATGGAAGCACTTGTAAGTCCGCCGGAAGACATGCGTTCTGAAATCGAGAAAAAGTATCTCCAAGCTTCCAAAAGATATATGACAACGTTTTTTAAGGATATTGATTATTCAAAGTTCCGAAGTGGAGTAGAACCGTCCAAAGCAATTGAAGTAATTACACTATTTATAGGGGCACTTGGAGAAAAGTATCTCAAGGACTATAAGGGTAAGGAACATGAGCTGTTCCAAGACTATGATAAAATTATGGCAGAGTATATGGGATACATGGAAATTTTAAAGTATGGAATGTATAGCTCGGATTCGACAAACTAAGACATTTTCTAGGAGGTGAGAGAGATGGATATTCTTATGGAAGGGAAAAATCTCCGCAAAAATTATCGCACCGGTGAAGTAGAAATCGAAGTTTTAAAGGGGATTGACTTCCAGCTCTTCTACGGAGAATTCATAGTAATACTGGGGCAAAGCGGCTCTGGGAAGACAACCTTGCTAAATATTATCGGTGGCATGACTCAGGCCTCAACCGGTGAGCTTTATTATAAGGAACAGCCGCTACATGAGATTAATGACCAACAGCTTACCCTTTATCGACGAAATGAGGTCGGATTTGTCTTTCAAAATTACAACTTAATGCCTAATCTCACAGTCTATGAAAATGTAAGACTAGCTGCTGAAATTGCCGAAAACCCACTCGCAGTACTGGATATTTTACGGGAAGTCGGTCTGGAAAATTGGAAAGATCACTTTCCTGCCCAACTTTCAGGAGGCCAGCAGCAGCGGGTAGCCATTGCACGAGCTATTGTCAAAAACCCAGAGCTTTTGCTCTGCGATGAGCCGACGGGTGCCTTAGATATTCAAACAGGTATTCAGGTTTTAAAAGCCTTGCAGAAGTTGAACCTTGATTACCATAAGACCGTTATTATTATTACCCATAATGTAGAAATTGCTAAAATGGCCAATCGGGTTTTTTATTTAAAGGATGGATTGCTCGATGATATTAAAGTCATCGAAAAACCACTTTGTCCTGAGGAGATAACATGGTGATGCTTAGAAGAAAAGCGATAAGAGATATTAAAGAAAACTTTGGAGTTTATCTCGCCTGCATTATAGTTATCGCCATAGGCTTACTTCTCTATACCTCCATGTCCATTGCCGTGGAAAGTATGGAAAAGGCACAGCAGGAGTTTTATACAGAAACAAACTTTGCCGATGGGTTTATCACTGTAACAGGGTATCCTGAAAATAAAGTGAACTCGCTTACCTTGTTACCTGGTATTGATCAAGTTACAGGACGGATTGTCAAAGAAGTTCGTATTATAGACCAAGAGAAAGATTCCAATAAATATTTAAAGATGGTTACTCTAAATAAGAGCAATGGTGCTCAGATTAACCAGATTAAGCTTATTGAGGGACAGCTTCCAAAGGAAAATCAACCTGAAATTCTCGTGGATCCCAAATTTTTAGAGGCTAATCATTTGTCCTTAGGGGATTCTATTGATCTAAGTATCGATGGAAATCAGGTCTCCCTATATATCACAGGAACTGGGCAAAGTCCTGAGTTTATATACATTATGAGAAATGCCCAAGACCTTTATCCATCGGCTGAAGAATTTGGCATAGCCTATATTTCATTAGATACACTTAAGGTTCTGGTAAAGGAAAAAGGGCAAGTTAATGATATAGTGTTTACTCTTGAAGAAGGAGTAAGCTTTGATTCCGTGAAGGATAATCTGCAAGCTGAGTTAAAGCCTTATGGCTTCCGTAGTATAGTCCCTCGGAAGGATCAGACAAGTCACTCCATTCTAACCAGTGAAATCAAACAAATCCGCACAACGACCAAAACTCTTCCTGTAGTGTTTTTGGGAGTTGCCGCTATCATTTTGTATACTATGCTGCGACGGCTCATCGAACAGCAACGAGTATCTATCGGGACTCTAAAGGCCTTTGGCTTTACTGATCTGGAGATTGTCTTACACTATCTGTCCTATCCCATGGTTATAGGGACAACAGGTGGGTTGCTGGGAGGATTATCTGGGATCGCTCTTTCATTTCCATTAACCGCTATGTACCGGGATTTCTTCGCTCTACCTGGTCTCAAAAGTGAGTTCTCATTTAAATACCTCTTTATCAGTCTGGCACTGGCTTTAGTCTTTAGCGTACTCAGTGGAATAAAAGGCAGTTTGGATATTTTGCGCTTAGAACCAGCCCAAGCCATGAGACCGCCAGCCCCAGGGACTGCGCGCAAAACCTTAATCGAGAAATTCAGTTGGTTTTGGCAGACCCTCTCCTCTCAAGCCCAGATGGGTATTCGAGATGTGTTTCGTACACCAACCAGGAGTGTTTTTAATATTGTAGGGATCGCTGTAGTCTATAGCCTCATGACAGTATCGTGGTCCATGCAGAATATGACCGACTTATTGACCGTGGTTCAATTAGAACAAGTGCAAACCTATGATGTCAAATTACAGCTTAGCGAACCTTCCCCTACTGGGGCTACAAAATATTCCGTTGCCCATGACTTGGGGGTTTCAGCAGTTGAGCCAATCTTGGAAGTGCCTGCTACTTTGAGAAATGGTTGGCTAAAGAAAGAAGTGGCCCTGATGGGTCTGGCTGAAGGGTCGAGACTTTATAATATCCTGGACAAAAACGGACGGCGCTTGGAGGTTCCTGACCATGGAATATTACTTTCTGAACATTTGGCCAAATCTTTGAATGTCAGTGTGGGGGACGTTATATATGTGGAAAGCTCCTTAAGGAGAGAGACCATTAGTCAAAAGGGTGAGAATTTATTAGTCACTGGAGTCGTTCCACAGTATGTTGGGCTTAATGCCTTCATGAAGGATACCGAATTACAACACTTTCTCAGGCAAGGTGAAATTAGTACTGCGATGTTGATCAAAATGGATCCTGCCGAGGTAGGAGCCATGAAAAGTAAATATCAAAATGCCAGTAATGTATCTTCCATCGAATCTCGCAAGGATACTGGGGCAAAGATCGAAAAAATGATGGAGTCATTTGGTTTTACTGTTTGGTTATTAGCAATTCTTGGAGGTATTTGTGGATTTGCCCTTATCTACAATTCGAGCATAATCTCTCTCTCGGAACGGAAACGAGAATTAGCTTCCCTTCGCGTGCTGGGAATGACACCTAGAGAGGTGCTTCGGGTAATCACTTCAGAACAATGGACATTATATGCCTTTGGAGTCCTGCTGGGTATACCCATGGCCTATGGCTTAAGCATGAGTATGGCTCAGTCTATGAGCAATGACATGTACTCTCTTCCGGCAGATCTTCCGCCGATGGCTTTGCTTGGTGCGGCTGCAGGAACTGCATTTTCTGTTTTAGTAGCTCAAAGCAGGGCCTACTACAAAATAAAATCACTTCCCTATGTAGAAATTCTGGCAACTTGAGACTAAAGTTGGAATTGAATCTGAATGAAAGGTGAAGTATGCAAACAGTTAATCTGTGAGTTGAGGGTAGGAGGGGTAAAAATGGTCATAGAAAAAGCTAAGTTTAATCAAACACCAAACAGATTTAAATTTCCTAGATTTAAAAATCGTAAACTAATAATTTTTGGAGGACTTGCATTCCTGATTCTTATTTCGGTCACCATCTCTAAAGTCATGCCTCTGGCAGTTGAGGTAATTACTCTGCAGCCCAACGATTTTAGCAAAGGTTTCACTGAGGAGGGGGAAGTTATGGCTGCAAAGGAGTGGCCAATATTTAACCCAGTTGAAGGAAAACTGGAGTCCCTTAAGGTTAAAAATGGCGAGAGCGTAAAAAAAGGACAAGTACTATTGGAGATGAGTACTAGTGATTTGAACTATCAGCTGGAAGGATTGAGAGCCCAATTACAGAGTCTCGAAGGACAGCGCTTAGAAAATTATAAAAGCCCTGATCAAGCACAAATCGCCCAACAAACCTTACTCATACAGCTGGCGGAAAAGGATGCCCAGACTGAGGAACAAAACTTAGTTCGCCAGAAGGCACTTTATGAGGCTGGTTCAATTGCGCGTGTTCAATACGAAGAAGCCGAGAGAACTTTCGAAAAGGCAAAAAACTTCTTAGAGCAGCAGAAATTAGGCTTACAACTGATCTATGAGCAACATCAAACTTCACAAGGAACAGAGCTATATTATAGTAATCAGAAGAAAGCTCTTCAAGCGCAGATTGACCAGTTAGAAGAGAAGATAAGTGATGCTGTAGTGGTTGCCCAACAAGACGGGTTTATCAAAGATCTCTCTCTAAAAGAAGGCAACGTTATCCCCCAAGGTCAGCAAATTATGACCGTGTTTATAAATGGCGGGTATAATTTGGAAAGCTATGTCCTAGCAAGTGATGCTCTCGATATTAAAGTGGGAAGTCCGGTTCAAGTAATTCAAGAAACCAGTTCGGGTAAAAAGTCCTTTGAGGGTACAGTGAATGAGGTGGCTATCTCAGCCGTCGAGAAAATTTCTCCACTCGGACTTAAAGAAAATCGGGTTAAAGTTACTATTCAGCTCTCTGAGAACTCACCGAGTGTCGTTTTAGGAAGCAATGTGGATGTCATGTTCACCACCTTAGAAGTTCCAGATCAACTAATGATCCCTAAAACAGCCCTTTTTCCTTATCAAGAAGGAGATGCCGTTTGGATAGTTCGAGAAGGTAAGGCAAAAATTCAGCCCGTTAAGAAAGGGTTGGAAAATGACAGTCAAGTTACCATCGAGGAAGGCTTAAGTGAAGGAGATCAAGTTCTTCAGGATCCTAATTTAAAAGAACTGAAAGAAGGAAAACGCCTTAAGGGTTGAATCGGAGGAAAGAAAAGTCGGAAACACTCTTGACAATCGATGGAAGTAGTGTAGAATGTTATAAACTGTTAAAATGACGATGACAGGAAATAGTATAATCCTAGTGCTGTTTTAAGAGAGTTGCCGGCTGGTGAAAGGCAATAATGGTATGGGTTTAGAACTCTTCCTTGAGTAGCCGACCGAAATGTAAAAAGTAGGCTCGGACGGAACTTCCACCGTTAAAAGGAAGGGGATATCAGATGACTCGAAGATCCTTGATCGATGTTAGTAGTTAGATCTATTAAGTTCTTTTAGATTCAACTATGGACACGAACAAGGAATATCGATAAGTCTCGTATCTGCAGAGAAGACGGCTATTTGCCGTCAACTTGAGTGGTACCGCGAACTAATCCTTCGTCTCAATTAGAGATGAAGGGTTTATTTTATTTTTAAGGAGGAATTGTAATGCGTAAGTTGTATGTGTTTGATACTACCCTCAGAGATGGGGAGCAATCCTTAGGAATTACCCTGAACGTTAGAGAAAAATTAGAAATCGGGCACCAGTTAGTAAAGCTGGGAGTAGATATTATCGAAGCAGGCTTTCCGGCGTCCTCGCCTGGCGACATGGAGTCAGTTCGTACAATGGCCCAAGAACTAAAAGGAGTAACCATCTGTGGGCTGACTAGAGCAGTAGAGGCGGACATTGATCTTTGTGCCCAAGCTCTGCGCAAAGCGGAATATCCTCGAATCCATACCGGCATAGGGGTATCTCCACTCCACATGGAAAAGAAATTAAAACTTAACCCAGATCAAGTTGTAGAACGGGCTGTTGCCGCTGTGAAGTACGCCAAAAAATATGTCGGCGATGTTGAATTCTACGCAGAGGATGCGTTTCGCAGCGATCCCATGTTCTTAGCAAGAGTAATCGAAAATGTTATCTCCGCAGGAGCTACCGTCGTTAATATTCCGGATACCGTCGGTTATGCCAGCCCGTGGGAATATGGGGAACTTATAGAGTATGTAATTAAAAACGTTAAGAATATTGACAAGGCTATTGTAAGTGTTCATTGCCACAATGACTTGGGTATGGCAACAGCCAACTCCTTAGCGGGAATAAAAGCAGGAGCCAGCCAAGTGGAGGGAACAATAAATGGTATTGGTGAGCGGGCAGGTAATACCTCTCTTGAAGAGGTAATCATGGCAATTTACACGCGGCGGGCTGCGTACGGAGTAGAGAGCAAAGTAAATACTCGTGAAATATCAGCCACCAGCAGACTGGTTTCCCGTATAACTGGAGTAACCATTCCTGACCATAAGGCGATTGTAGGAGCTAATGCTTTCAACCATGCCTCAGGTATTCATCAAGATGGGGTTCTTAAGGATCGAGAAACCTATGAGATTATTCAACCGGAAACTATTGGAGTGGCGCAGAATCTAATTAGCCTTACAGCTAGATCGGGGAGGCATGCTCTTCAGCATTGTTTAGAAGAACTGGGTTACCAGGTATCTGGGGCTCAGCTGGATGACGTTTATAAAAGATTTTTACAGTTGGCAGACCTTAAGAAAGAAGTGTTTGACCAAGATTTGTTTGTTTTGATGGGTGATTCGGGAGGGGCTCTTAATAGTATTGTCTTGCAGAGTATGTCTATTGCCACTAATGGAATTGAGATGGCTACGGCAACGGTAAGCCTGGAAATTGAAGGGACTATAATGACTGATGCCGCCTGTGGAAATGGCCCGGTAAATGCATTGTTTAATACTATTGATAGGATCACAGGAAATACCGCAATTCTTGAAGATTACACCCTGAAATCTGTAACAAGAAGCAGCGAGGCACTGGGAGAGGCTACAGTTAAGCTGCGTCACGAGGATGGACGTCTTGTAGTTGGAAAAGGTTTTTCGACTGATATCATCGAGGCCAGCGCAAAAGCCTATATTAATGCTCTCGAAAAGAGAGAAATACGCCCCGATTTCGGGGGAAGCGAAGAGGAAGCTTAAACAACCCCATTCATGGAGGGCACCCCATTAATGAAATGGAGTCCTTGACCGCAAAAGGCAGTCGCCAGAAGTACTGGTCGACTGCCTTTCACCATATGAAATCTTATATTTCGGCAAGTGATGAAACTCGTGTTGTTTCTTTGGCAGGAGAAGACTCTTTACTGTTATCATGACTGATCACCTGGGACGTTGCTTCATCAAGTAGTTGACTCATTCCGGTAAACCGAGCCCCTTGGTCAACTTTAAATTGGCGGGTGCTGATATCTCCAAATAAGCGAGCAGTTGAAGTTAACTCTAATAGATCTGTAGTCTTTATGTTTCCGTGTACTTCTCCGGCAATGCTTACAGTATTGGCTTCGATGTCGGCCATCAAGTAAGCGCTGGGGCCGATTACTAAATCACCGGTTGATTGAACAGTTCCCTCGATTTTGCCGTCAATTCGGGCATTCCCATTGATTTTAATAGACCCGGTAATTTGGCACTCCGCAGCAATTAGAGTAGTATCACCACTAGAATGAGAAGGGGAAATTTTTTTAAACATTTCGTTAAGTCTCCTTTAATACTTCAGTAAAGGTTAAGGGGTCGACATTCTTTCCATTAACATAAGTGCCATAATGAAGATGAGATCCTGTACTTCTTCCGGAGTTACCGCTGTAAGCTATAACATCACCCTTTTTTACCCGGTCACCTTCTTTGACCAGTAGCTTGGAGTTATGGCCATAAAAGGTTCTGATACCGTCACCGTGATCGATATCTATTCTAAGACCGAAAATTGAATTTCTAGCGGAAAAGGTGACAATTCCATCGGCCGTCGCTATAATAGGAGTTCCGTAATTACAGGCAATGTCTATGCCGTTATGGAATTCTTTGGACAAGCCACCAAAAGGATTGTAGCGGTACCCATGACGAGAGGTAATTTCACCTTCTACGGGAAGAATGCTTGGTGTGTGGTCTAATTTATCTTTTTGTACAGCGGCTATTTCATAATAACGTTGTAAGGTATTCAAATGGTTTGTCACAATCTGAGCGTATTGAGTGGGAGTGCCAATCGGGGGAGAAACGTTGGCAAGAACTAAGGTTTCAGAGGGAATGCCACGGCTAAGGGATGTTGGTGGGGAGGGCGAATCTAGCTGAAGGATTGAGGATATTTTTTCTTCAAGGTCTGTTATTCGCCTAAGGTCTTCGGTTATTTGAGTGGACTGTTCGCTTAAATTATTGATCGTCTGGTCGCGCTCTTTGATGGTGGACTTGAGCTGAGTGATATGGTCAATTGTGGGCTGAAGATGATTTATATAATGACTTAGATAGAGGTTTCGAGCAAATAGACCGACAATCACCACTCCTATAAGAATCGTAAAGGCACCCAAATACTGCTTACCCCGTTTTGTGATCTGGAATTGGCGAGTAGTAGAGTGATCTGGTGGGATAAATATTATGGTATATTTACCTTTCATCTCATTCCTCCAGAAAAATAGATTGATATGACGATTGCTTATGTGTACAATAAACTTCATGACAGTATTTGTCAAGAAACCCAGATAATTGTTTGCGAATCTTGACAACTTTTCGGTTAAGCAGATACGAAGGGCTAAAACCCCTCATAAATGAGACAATAATACATTTTGAATAAATTAATTCTTTCTAGGAGCTCTATTTAAGAGGTCGAATCAGAAGTTGTATTATGAATACATAATACAACTTCTGGTGGGGTTACTTTAATAGGGAATTTTTATTATAATAAAGAGTATACAGTTACGTTTACTTGGGATTTTTTGATGGATAATGAAGGCGCGCTTAGAGAAAATCGATGCGCGCTTTCTGAATGGAGAAAAATGCTCAAATTCCAGACAAAGAGTATTTGAACCATATTTTAATATGGGAGGACGTGTTAGGTTTTGGAAACAAAAATGCCAATGGTACTTGATGTAATAAGTGAAAATATTATTAAGCATGGTAGTCCCCTGGCCTTGAAGGGTTCTGAAGTCGCTTCTTGGGCCAAGGAATTGAACTTGCCAGTTAAAGGAGATTTGCTTTTTTATACAGGCGGAGAATACCAAATGCTCCCCTTTATTGACTCATTGGTTAAAACAATCACGCATCTTGACCAGGGTAGTAAGGTTTTTTCAATGATGATGGGTGCTAGGAATATTTTAAATAAGACTGGAATCAGCCCGGAAAAGATGTACGCTTCTGTCCTGGCTAAGGACAAGGACAGATATAACTCTGTCTGTTATAAAGCGGCAAAGGTACTCAAGGAATTAGGATATGAGTTTTGCTACTCAGGTAGTGAGGAGTTATACAGTGGAGCCTTGCTCTATGAATTAGGGTATTTAAAGGATATGAAAGACTATGCTAAGAGAGTTGTAGAGGTAATTAAGAAAAGTGGTGCGAAAACTATTGTTTGCTTATCTCCACATGCGGCAGAAGTCTTTAAATTCGTTTATCCAAAACTGATCGAAGGTTTTGATTTTGAAATTCGTACTTATATTGATCTTGTTTGGGAACGACGAGACAAGCTAGCTAAGATTCCATCCCCTGAGACAGTCGTGATTCATGATTCGTGTCGTTTGGCCCGTGAATTAAACATCCACCAAGAATTGAGAGACATTCTAGAAAGTGTTGGTGCTGAGGTCAAAGAAGCTCAGATGAATCGCGAATGGACCTCTTGTTGCGGTGGACCTATTAAAATTCTGTTTCCGGAGTTATCCCATGTTATCGGCGGACGCCGTGTCAATGAATTGAAGGACAGCGGTTCATCCCATATATTAACGTCTTGTCCTTATTGCCTGTCAGCCCTAGAAGGAGGACGAGCAAAAGGTGATTCCGCAGTAATTGAAGACTTGATTGAATTCCTATATAGGGGGGTTAAAGCATGACCGATTTTAGAAAGGACTTTGTCAAGTATGCCAAGTCTCTTAATGAAGCTAGTGAGGACAAAAACATTCGTACAGCAATATCCAGAGCTGTAAGTTCCTACCGAAATACAGTTTCGGAAACTTTAGAGCGTTTCCCGCATACTCCAGCTTTGGCAGAGGAAGTACAAGAGATTAAAACCCGGTCCATGGCTAGTTTAGACACCTTATTAGAACAAGCTATGGCTTCGGTGGAACGGAATAAAGGGAAAGCCTTTTATGCCAAAGATCATCAGGCAGCCCTTGAAATAGCCCTGGGTATTATTGGAAAGGGAAAAACTGTTGTCAAAGGAAAAAGCATGTTAGGAGAAGAACTTCACCTACGTGAATATTTAGAGGAAAATGGAAACGAAGTATGGGAGACTGACTTAGGAGAGTTTATCCTCCAACTGCGTAAGGAACGGCCAATGCACATTCTTTCTCCTTCTATTCATGTTCCTCGTGAGCAGGTTGCTGAAGTTTTCACCAAGTTTTTCAAGAAAGAAGTCTCGCCTGACATTGCAGAAGAGGTAAAGGTTGTTAGAGAATTCCTGCGTGAAAAGTATTTTACTTCAGACGTTGGTATCAGCGGAGCTAATGTTGTGGCTGCTGACACGGGAGCGATGGTTATTATTGAAAACGAGGGAAATGTTCGTCTGGCGACAGGGGCGCCTCCGGTTCATATAGTCATGGTTGGTGTCGAGAAATTAGTGCCTACCTTCCAAGATGCAATGAAGGTAGCAGAAGTTACCTGGCGATATGCACAGTATGGAGTGCCTGGCTATGTCAATATTGTTAGCGGTCCCAGTAAGACTGGAGATATTGAAAAAGTTACCACTTATGGAGCACATGGCCCGAAGGAGTTCTATGTTATCTTCGTAGATAATGGTCGTAAAGAAATGGCTCAGGAAGAGAAGTTTACTCAAGCTCTACATTGTCTGCGTTGTGGCGGATGTATGTATGAGTGTCCTGTATTCCAAGTTACTGCCGGTCATTTTGGTCACACATATATGGGAGGCATAGGCACGGTCTGGACGGCTTTTGTGTCTGGTGGAATGGAAAAAGCTGCTCCGCTGGTTTATTCCTGTTTGCGCTGTGGTAGATGTGTTGAGCGGTGTCCTATGAGTATCAATGTTCCCGCTATGATTGGCGAGCTTCGCGAGCGTATTGTTTACGGGACTTACGAAGACTAAATAGTTCTAAACAAGCATTTGTAGATCTGTCTGCAAGTGCTTGTTTTTTTATAAAAGAATTAAGGATTTAGATATCATAAAGATAAAAGAATGCGTTTATTTTGATCATTTCACTAAACCTTTAGCTGAACGAGTTCACCGAGATTACCTAGTATTTTATTGAAGACGAAGTAAATCTTTCATCTATAAGAAATCATTGTATTTTTTATTTGAAGGTAATATAATAGAACTAGGACTGAGTAATTTGGCAACGAAGCTTTCTAGAGGTGATATCTCTGGGAAGCTTTTCTTGTAACGCAACGGGAGGTGAAATTTAACAGATAAGTCAGTTATTTATGTAGAGAGAAAAAGGAGGAAACATTGAGATGAATTTAAAGAAAAAAAGTGCAATTTTTATCACCTTATTGGTATCATTACTCTTAGTCATTTCTGGTTGTGGCGCTAAGGCTCCTACAGCTGCACCAGCACCAGCCGATGCAGGCAAAGAGAAAATCAAGGTTGCTTTTGTCTATGTTGGACCGGTAGGGGACGCAGGTTGGAGCTATGCTCACGACCAAGGCCGTAAATACTTAATCGAAAAAATGCCACAAGTAGAAACCACGATTATCGAATCTGTTCCTGAAGGAGCGGATTCAGAGCGTGTAATTACCCAGCTTGCTGAAAAAGGCAACAAAATCATTTTTACAACAAGCTTTGGTTATATGGATCCGACTATTAATGTTGCCAAAAAATACCCTGATGTTACATTTATGCACAATTCCGGTTATAAAACTGCTGATAATGTAGGAACATATTTTGGTCGTATGTATCAGGCCCGTTATTTAACAGGAATAGTAGCTGGTAAAACCACTAAAACAAACACCATTGGTTACGTAGCTGCTATGCCGATTCCAGAAGTTATTCGCGGCATCAACGCCTTTACCCAAGGGGTTCGTTCTGTAAATCCTCAGGCTAAAGTAAAAGTTGTTTGGACAAATACCTGGTACGATCCTGCTGCGGAAAAAGATGCTGCTAAAAGTCTTTTGACCAATGGCGCGGATGTTATTGCGCAACACCAAGATACACCTGGACCTATGCAAGCTGCAGAGGAAGCAGGTAAATACGGAATTGGCTATAACATGGATATGTCAAAAATGGCACCTAAAGCAGTGTTGACCTCTGCAGTTTGGAACTGGGGTCCTTACTATGTAAAAACTGTTGAGTCAGTTATCAATAAAACCTGGAAAAATGATCAATACTGGGGTGCTATGAGTGATGGTATTGTGGACATCGCTCCTTATGGTCCGATGGTAACCGATGATACCAAAAAGCTTGTAGCAGATGCTAAAGATAAAATCATTTCTGGCAAATGGGATGTCTTTACTGGACCGGTTAAGGATCAATCAGGAGCTGTTAAAGTTCCTGAGGGTCAAGTAATGTCTGACAAGGATATGCTTTCGTTTGACTGGTTTGTTGAAGGGGTAGACGGAACAATCCCCAAATAAAATCCGGTTGGCAAAATAGCTTCTTGTAACTTATGAGATTATAACTTCAAGCACTGTAAGTGCCCTTGAAGTTATAATCTCTAAAAAGATTTCTTCTGAGTATTGCCGGAAATTGTTTGTGAATTGAGGGGGACTAATATGAACCAATCCCTAATCCAATTACGGGGAATCGTGAAAAAATTCCCAGGAGTACTTGCAAATGACAATGTTGACCTGGATATTAACCCTGGAGAAATTCATGCTATATTAGGAGAAAATGGATCGGGGAAAAGCACTTTAATGTCCGTCCTAGCCGGGTTATACAAGCCCGATGCCGGCAAAATTTTGGTTAACGGAGCAGAAGAGAAATTTCGTTCTCCAAGGGATGCCATAGCATGTGGTATTGGTATGGTGCATCAGCACTTCAAACTTGTTGAGCCCTTCACTGTAGCCGAAAATATTACTTTGGGCGAGAAAGGTAAATCCTTTTTTCTTTCTAATAAGGAACTTAAAGCTAGAATTAACGAGCTTGGGAAAAAATACGGCTTAGAGATCAACTTAAATGCTAAGGTATGGCAGCTTTCGGTTGGAGAAAAACAGCGAGTTGAAATCGTTCGCATGCTTTATCGGGGATCTAAAGTGTTGATACTTGATGAACCAACTGCCGTTCTGACTCCTCAGGAAGCTAATGAATTGTTCGAAAATTTGCGCAGGATGGCCAGCGCTGGTTGTGTAGTGGTGCTTATAACTCATAAGTTAAATGAAGTTGAGGCAATTGCAGATCGAGTTACAGTGTTGCGACAGGGAAAGTTTGCTGGCGTGTTAGAACGTAACCAGATCAACGCTAAAGAGATGGTTCGTTTAATGGTCGGTAGAGCTGTGGCCTCAAAGTATGATAGAGACTCTTCTCCTGTGGGTGGGGTCGTGCTGCAACTGGATAAAGTAAATGCCTTAAATGACATGGGGCTCCCTTGCCTTCGTGAAATGAGTCTTTGTGTACACGAAGGTGAAATCCTCGGCTTAGCCGGTGTATCAGGCAATGGACAACGGGAAATGGCGGAAGTCATTTCTGGCTTGCGTCGTGTTGAGAGTGGAAAAATCCTCTTAAACGACAGGAATATAAGCAATCTCTCCCCCCGAACAATCATTGACCTAGGGGTTGCTTATGTACCTGAAGATCGCTTAGGCATGGGACTAGTGCCGGATCTGAATGCCTTGGAGAACCTCATTTTAAAAAAATATCATCAGCCTCAGTTCTCTGGACGTTGGTTATTGAAATCTCAGGCAGTAGAGCGAAACGCTGAAACCTTGGTGAATCAGTACCAAGTTAAGATTTCTAGCTTGCACCAGCCTGTAAAAGTACTTTCTGGTGGAAACCTGCAGAAACTTTTGCTGGCTCGAGAAATATCAAGTTCCCCTAAACTGATGGTAGTAATCTATCCGGCGAGAGGATTAGACATTGGTGCAACAGAATCGGTTCACAAACTATTATTAGAATTAAAGAAACGTAAGACAGCGATCCTACTTATATCAGAGGACCTCGACGAAATATTCAAATTAGCCGACCGGGTTGGGGTAGTATTTGACGGTAAGTTAACAGGAGATTTTCCGGTTGAACAAGCCGACTTGGAAGAGGTTGGGCTTTTGATGACAGGTTCCTGCTCCGCGAGAGAAAGGGTGAATGAGAATGAACCGGCTCACATTTAAACTAGAGAAACGCTTAACTCCATCGCCGGTAATGGTTTATATCATCCCTTTAATATCCGTGCTGCTAGCCCTGTTATTAGGGGGGATCTTTTTAGTTTTAACCGGAGAAAAGCCCCTGGACGTGTATTCGTTAATGTTTGTAGACAGTTTAGGATCGAAATATGGACTCACTGAAACAATGGTTAAGGCCATTCCTTTAATGTTGACCTCCTTGGGTGTTTCGCTGGCTTTTAAAATGAAGTTATGGAACATTGGTGCTGAAGGTCAGCTTTATATGGGTGCTATGGCTGCCTCTTGGCTGCCATTGACTATACCTTCTCTTCCAGCCTATATCATGCTTCCCGGAATGCTAATTCTTGGCATGATTGCAGGTGGACTTTGGGCGCTTTTAACGGCTATTCCGAGAGCTATATGGAAGGTTAATGAGATCATTACAACGTTAATGTTAAATTATGTAGCAATTCTTTGGGTGGATTATTTGGTATATGGTCCTTGGAAGGATCCCAATGGATCAAATTTCCCTATCTCTGCATCCTTTTCTGAAGCAGCCAGGCTGCCGGGGTTAGGTGATTCTCGTATCCATGCTGGTTTGTTTTTTGCTCTGGCCTTGGCGGTTCTCTTAGCTATTGTTTTTAAATATTCTCGTTGGGGATACAGCATCAATGTAATTGGTTCAAGTGAACGCGCAGCCCGGTACGCTGGGATGAACATTAAACGCAATATATTACTGGTAATGTTTCTCAGCGGGGCAATTTCAGGGATAGCAGGTATGGCTGAGGTTAGTGGTATTATTGGCAAGCTTCAACATGGAATCAGTCCCGGATACGGCTACACAGCTATTATCGTGGCCTGGTTGAGTAAGCTCAACCCAATTACTATTCTAATAGTCTCAGTATTATTTGGGGCGTTACAGGTGGGAGGATATGCAGTCCAAGTAGAAGGCATACCAGCCGCTGTTGCTACAATGCTGCAGGGGGCAATTCTCTTCTTTGTCCTTGGAGGCGAGATATTTACGAATTATCGATTAAAGCTGATTCGCCAGAAAGGAGAGGAATTAAGTAAGTGAACATTCAAGAATTCTTAATCCCTTTATTGGCAGCTTCAGTGATTGCAGGAACACCAATTCTCTATGCTGCACTGGGTGAACTTATTACTGAACGGGCTGGAGTTATTAACCTTGGAGTTGAAGGCATTATGCTTGTCGGGGCGGTGTCAGGCTTTATGGTGGCAGTAACGTCGGGTAATCCTTGGTATGGTCTGTTAGCATCCATGCTGTCCGGGGGAGCTTTGGCTTTAATTCATGCCTTTCTTACAATAACACTTCGAGCTAATCAAGTCGTTAGCGGTTTGGCTTTAACAATTTTCGGTACCGGTCTTAGCGGGTACTTGGGCAAAGAATATATCGGTATTCCTGTGCCTAAGCCATTTGAGGTTATCCCTTTAGGCCCATTGGGGGAGATACCTTTCATTGGGCCAATATTGTTCCAACATGATGCGTTAGTGTATATTAGTTATATTCTGGTTGTTGCAATCTGGTATTTTATGTTTCATACTCGACCGGGCTTAAATCTCAGAGCACTAGGCGAAAATCCTGCTGCTATGGACGCTCTTGGTTTAAATGTCTTTTATCTAAGATATATCTATGTTGTCGTTGGCGGTGCCTTAGGTGGGATCGGCGGCGCATACTTATCACTGGCCTATGCCCCTAGCTGGCTGGAAAACATGACGGCAGGAAGGGGTTGGATTGCAGTTGCCCTTGTAATATTTGCTTTATGGAATCCTTGGAGAGCTCTCATGGGGGCTTACCTGTTCGGCGGAATCGATGCCCTAGGGTTCCGGTTACAAGTCTTAGGTATTCAAATGTCACCGTTTTTCTTAAAAATGTTGCCCTATCTATTTACAGTTTTAATCCTAGTCTTTGTCGTTGCTCGCCAAAAAGGACGATTGACTGCTCCTGGAGCGTTAGGTCTATCCTATGACCGAGAGGAAAGGTAGCATATTTATGACTTCTTAACAGAAGGTTCTACCACAGAAACACGCCTATGAGGATAGCTTTGATAGCTTGCTCATAGGCGTATTTTTGCTGTTGTTTGGATCTTGTTTATTTTGCTTCTACCCGGTTCGACATTGTAACGGGATGTTGTTCAGAATGAAGTACATTAGCATTTCTTAGCGCAAAAACGACCATTTTTCTCATGAATCTTTCGCTGATGGAAACAGGGTGGGCTAGACTCATTCTGTCAATGTAGGGTTGAGCTGAATTAGGAATGGGTCTAAGCAATTCCTTAAGGATTCCCTTAACTATTTTCAATATATTACCTTTTGCGAGTGCCTTCATGCCTTTCATCGCTCCTGCTAGCTTGATATCAAGC
>JGI2924J29684_1078326_pt1 | contig 41712 bp, 28 predicted proteins | sample BenlonsequencITS_FD_29684 | JGI IMG/M metagenome (IMG submission 29684) | reverse complement strand
GAAAAGTCTAGACTTTTCGATAATTAGCAATTACTACATAACCTTTTCGATTTAATAAGAATTTAGAGCAGAAAGAGACCACAGGAAATCTAGTCAACGATTGTATTTTATGAAAACCTTAGGAAATCCCCTAGATGACATCGTAATCTCCCATTGTTAAGAACCACTGATTTAGCTGGAGAAAGGGATCAGAGCCATTTTCTCCTTCACGATTAATATCATTTGTGGCTCCAAGCTTTCTGTAAATCACGGGGAAGGGCTGAGGCTCTAAGGATTTTGGGCAAGTGAGGAATCCACTGCTCTTAAGGATACGAGATTCTTCGGTGTGGGCCAGCATCAGTGACCCGGCCAAGTCCATATTATTATCAACAAAGAAGCGAAGCAGTGAATTGACCAGACATTTTCCGGCGGCGGGGTGTTCTGAGTCCACTAAGAAATCCACAATCATCCCGGAAGACATATCGGCGACTTCAGTACACCGTCCGACAATATAGCCCAGCAGCTCTGAAGAGTTCTGCCGGCGAACACCATAAACTTTATAATCACGCAGTGGAATATCAAAATACCGCCAACGGAGATAGTTGGCATTACGAACTCCTATTATGGGATACTTGTTTTGTACCTTAGCCCAGAAAGCATCCATTCCAGATAGATCTGAGACGGAGAGGGGATAAACAACATAACGGTCATCGGAGGTATTCCTTACCTTATAGAAGAGGTCAAAGGGCCAAGCGAGTTGAGCAAGTACTGGACCCAGTTTCTTTCTGACCAAGGCTCTAGTGTTTAAAGGGCGGAGTAAGAGAGGAACCCGGCCCAAGTCCGTAAAACCCAGCTTTTTTAAGAATCCCGGATAGGAATTAGGATTGGGGAACCCATAACAGAAGCGGGATCCTTCCTCTGCACAGTCCTGATAGACCGCCTTGGCCAAACCTGTGAAGATTCCTTGCCCACCATAGATTTGCCGGGTCAGAGTGTTTAAAGAGAGGGTTCCCTGAATCAGCTCATTAAAAGCTTTAAAATTCATGGGGATGACTACATATTGCCCCGCCAGCTGACCACTTTCCACATCTCGGGCTAAGCGGATCATGGCTGATCCGGCGGGGTTCTCTTCATATTGCCATTTTAAAAACTGCAAATCGGAAATCCAAGAATCCCCGTAATATTCACGGGTCATTTCAATAGTTTCCGGTAGATTCTCAGGCTGATATTTAAGGGATTTCCACATTATTGATGCCTACTTTCGAGTGATAATAATTACGCCCAGGCAGATTACAATTACCCCGATGACTTTCGAGGCGGTGAGCTGCTCCTTAAAAATTGTTGTTCCTATAAGAAGGGCAAAAATAAAGGCCGTACTTTGAATAGGATAGACGTAGCTAAGTTCACCTTTATTCAAAATATAAATCCAAAGAACTGAAGCAACTGCATACACCATAAGTCCGGAAATCACATAAGGACTTAAGAAAAGGCGCAGGAGCTGACCGAGGCTATGTATCTCTTTCCCGGATGCCCCTAATTTCCAAAGGGTTTGCCCGGAGACCATGAGCACCGAATTAACGATGGTTAGGAGAACCAGCAAAATGTCCACCTCATACTTCTTTAATCTAGAATGGCTTCTAAAACATTATACAATTTGAGAGGTTTTAAGCAAGTCAAATGACAAATTAAGATATATAGATTTGGCTTCCGGTTGATAAACGTCTGTAATGTCTTTATCTTTTTTTCCGGCCTCCGATAGTCCTAAATCAAAGGGTGCTGCAAATACTTCACAAGGTTTACCCAGCATATAATTGGCAAACTGTCTAAGTAACTCCCTGGATATGCTCTGATGCTGCCAAGAGGGTGCTGATTGCATATAGGGCACCCCATCGATAATTTCCCATCGCTCATCACCAGGAAATAATAAGTAGTCAGTATAGGTATGCTTCCTTACATCGTTTGATCTGGTTGTAATTTGTGATAAAGATAAGTTAAAGGGGACGGGCTATTTTGGAGTGCCGGATTTAGTCATAGAGATAATCTCCCCCTCAACTGCCAAGAAGGACAGGCTTTTGAAATTTAATAGGTATGAAAAATTTGGAGTTAAAGAGTATTGGATTGTTGAGCCGGATGTGAAGCTGGTAAGTGTATTCATATTGCAGAGTAATGAGCGATATGGAAGGCCGGAACTATATATCGAATTAAATGATGTCAAAGTATCGATTCTTCCCGACCTGATTATTACGTTAAACACAGTTTTTGAGTTTTAAAACTGGACATGAGATTTCCATAATACTAAGCCGTTCACTGCGAACAATCCAGTGAACGGTTTAGTATTAGTTGCTGAGGTAAGCCATAGCGGCATCTGAGAGATTCCTGCCTTGCAGAATAAGATGAAAGGCCAGGGCGAGATGAGCAAGCAAGGATGGAGCAAAAGAGGGAGCCTCCTAAAAGGGGGCATACAAGGTCCCCCTGTTGCTAATTTACGGGCTCTATTATAAAAAACTTAACAAATAAAATTGATTTTTCATCCATGACAATCGTTACATTAGTCTTGCCGCGAAGATCCGATAAGGATTTAATGGTGATATCGTTATTGTCTACACCATCAAGTACCAAACCCTTGTCGGCAAGCCTGTAGGTGTCACCATTTGAAAATTTGACTGTTTTGTTGCCAAAATCAACGCTAGCAACTGTCAAATCAGTTATGACACGTGCAGCGTATTCTTCAGTTCCATCACTGATAATATCCGAACCGGCTGTAGCGAATCCTCGGATCAGCATATTGTTATTTCTATCAAGTCCAAGTATTATTACATCTCCTTTGGCAAGACCGCTACTGGTTTCAAATCCTGTAATCTTATCTGCTGAAAATGTTTGCAGTTTGCCATCTGCATATGCTGTAACACTAACAATTTCTTGCTTTGTATTACGAAGAATGTCAGTAGCCACAGCTTCCTCATAAATGACATCTGAAGTATCGACAGCATCGTACCAAACAGCCATTATTTCTAGATTAGCGTTGTAAATGAAGTTTCCGCTAATTATTTTAGAACCTTTGTAGTCACCGAAAGTTGATATGATGTAATCATCTGCATCGGTATCTTCATGACCTTCAGTTGCATCAAACATAAGTGTGCTGGGTGTCAACTTGTAACCTCTTAGATACTTGTCACCGCCCCTAAGGCTGTCAGCTCCCGTAATTGTGTCGCAGCCAATCTCATGAGCATTACCACTAAAGAAATCGATTTCTAGAAGATTGTCCTCATCATCTAAGTGTAACTTGACTAAACTTCCTGCGTCAGCCTCGTTATTAAACAAAATATTTACGTCAGCCTTCACAGTGGTATTATCTTTTAGTTTAATTCCAGTGTTACCAGAGATTAAAGATGCTGTCCAATCTTTTGAACCACGGTTATTGATAGCGTATTTAATGCCATCTACTGTGATTTTATCAAGACTTTCCAGATCGATATCAAAGGAAAGTTTTTCCTCATTTTGTGTCAAAGCTTTAATCTCTACTCTATCCCTAGCTGTTGTATAACCTAGGATATCCTCAGTTAGAGCCGCAATTTTCACATAACTGCCAAGATTGTCTACTTCTCCGTCAATAAAGATAAGGTTTCCGGCATAATCGGTATAAAGTTCAACCTCTCCGGCAGCTTGAAGCTCTTTTGCTGCATCAGAGTCTACGTCAGTAACATCGCCGTCTTCATCGAGGTATACCGCTTGTTGCGTATAATCGAAGTCAGCTGCCACATCATCGTCATAATCGAAATCGTAAATTTCTCCATTCACTTCAATGGAGTCGACATATACTGTGTTGATCTCGCCACTCACCGCTTGGTTATTCAACACTTCAGCGTAACCGTCACCATTATCAGCGTCATCATTAAAGAATAATAAATCTCCTTTTTTGAGATCAGCTAAGGAAATAACCTTTCCACCTTTTATAATAGACGCATTTGTTGCATCAAATGAACCAACTGAAGCAGGGCCGTCAACTCCTGTAACTTCGCTTTCGTCGACAGAATCGACTATTAAGACGTCTTTTAAAGAATAGGCACTGACAAACACAATGTTTCCATATTTGTCAAAGACTATTTTAGCAAAATTAAACTTTTTATTAAGCTGGTCAGCAATGTCTGCTTTTTGACCATTTAAGTAAAAATCAAATTTTTGATTATTTGTATTGAAATAGTTTTCCTTAGAAACATAATAAATCTTTTTTTCAGAAAGAAGTTCAATTTGATTTGCTTTGGCAACCTTTATCGCATCAGTCTTTGAAATAAAACTCGTAATTTTATAGTTAGTTAATTCATTATCTCCATCGTACCAAACTTGTACAAGTTCACCCAGCGCAGCTTGATAATCAAAATTTAGGCTATCAGGTATTTTTAAAGTAAACTTCTTGCCAGTTTTATCGTCATAAGCTGTAATTTCTTTATCCCTAACGTTGAAATCCTGTACACGAACCTTATTGGAATATGCTCGGTTGAAAATAGCTTTTAGAATGATCCCATTTGCCTTTACAGTAAAGTTATAGTCTTGGGCATATTTAAGTACAGCCTCAGTATTACTCCCTGCATACAATTCAATGGTTGCAGTCAGACCATTTGCAGACATTTGTACGCTACTGACCCCGTAACGATCTAAGGTGTCAGCGTTTAGGATAACGATGTCTGAAGCTTGAAGTCCGGTTATAGGTTTACTGAAAAAAATTTCTATGAAACGGTTACTATCGTCAAGAGCCGTTACTGATACGATTGCTAACTCTACAGGTTTTGAAACATTACCTGTAGAAACTCCAACACGTACACTTTCAGGAACAACGGCTGTACCGCCAAGAGCAGTGACGACAGCGCTAGAGTTTTTGCTGTATATGAAAGCAGCTACGGCAGGAACGGTGCTGCCATCTGTGAGTAGGATAGGGGATTTGGTTTGAGCTGCAAGTGGAGCACCCGCAAGAGCATCAATACCGGTTAAACCGTTTGCAACATAGATGTTGTCAAATGCTAGGGCAGCGGCAAAGTCCTGGATAATTTGGTTGTTGGTGTCGTAGGCAGTCATTCCAGCGTGGCGAGTAGCATCGGGAAGTCCAGTTTTTACCTCATCGCTAATGACAGCACTTCCACCGATAACGTCACTGGCAGTGATGCTGGCGTTAGCAGCTAAGTAAGCAGCTACGCCAGCAGGAAGAGCATCTTTATCAGTTAAGAGGATTGGTTCATTAGCAGCAGAAGCAACTGCAGCAATGGAAAGTGCGTCTACAACAGTGTTTGCAACTGCAACTTTAGTTACGCCAGTCATTTTCTTAGCGATGTTGACGGATGTTTCAGCACGGTCAAATCCGCCAAGAGCAACGACTTCAATGCCCATACCTTTTAACTCATCAATAACGCCTTGTTTAATAACAGCAGTTCCGCTGGTTACATAAATAGTTTTAACTTCGAGTTTGGTAAGCTCAGCTTTAGTAACAGCATCCAGTATGTCTCCTGCTCCGGTTAAGAGGATGGGGGCTTGTAGAGAAGCAGCGAGTGGACCGGCGGTCAACGCATCAACCGTACCATAGGATGTTGAAGAAGCGAGAATTGCAGTGCCTGTATAACCTGTTTGATCGGCAATTGCGACAGCAGTTTGTTCGGCACTTACACCCGCTAAACGAGTTGGAATTAGTCCATTAGCGAATGAGTTAAAAGGGGTCAATGTGAGTGCCATTCCAACAATAACTAAAGATGCTATGATTTTTGTTATCTTTCTCATAGTTGAATTTCTCCTCACAATTTAAGAAAACTATGTTTGATGTATCTCAGTTCTTTCTTAGAGACGCTTATTAGTCCTCTCTCCCGCACATAATTCTAAATGCTGCTATGGCATTAACACAGAGGGAAGAATATTAAACAAGGAAAACACCGTTAGCAAAAACAACTTTATTTTACGGGAGTAAGTAAAGGAGAGTATCCCTCTTAGTAAAGGACAGGGGGAAAGGGAACAGTCCCTCAATAGTTAAGAGAGCCTCTCGTCTTAAATGAAAGGCGAGAGACTCTCTTGTTTAGTTTTCGGAACGTTACCTATTGATGAAGGTTTGATCCTAGTAGAAACAATTAGTTTTCAATAACAAAGAACTTAGCGAATGAACCAGTTTTTGCATCTTTAACTACAGTTACATTAGTCTTGCCGCGGAGATCGGATAAGGATTTAGTTGTGATATCGTTGTTATCTTTGCCATCAAGTACTAAACCGCCATCGGCAAGCTTGTAGGTGTCGCCGTTTGTAAATTTGACTGTTTTGTTGCCAACATCAACGCTTTCAACAGTCAAGCCAGGTGTTACACGACTTGCATACTCATCAGTGCCATCATTAGTGATATCCGAAGTGGCTGTAGCAATTCCTTTTACTAACGTAGCATTATCTTTGTCAAGTTCAAGCACTACTACATCGCCTTTAACGAGGCTGTTATCAGTAACTTTATCGACTGTAAATGTTTGCAATTGACCGCCTGCGTATACAGTAACGCTGACTATTTCTTGCTTTGTATTACGAAGGACTTTAGTAACTACAGCTTCATCATAAGTGACATCTGAGCTATCTGTGGTATCATACCAAATAGCCACTACTTCTTGATCAGCATTATAGATGAAGTTTCCGTTAACGATTTTAGAACCGTTGTAATTGCCGAAGGTAGATACTACAATATCATCTGCATCAGTATCAACACTATCGTCAGTTGCATTAAACAGAAGTGTGTCTGATGTCAACTTGTAGCCGCTAAGATACTTATCGCCAGCTTCAACGCTGTTTGCAGCAGTAATTGTGGCATAACCAATGGCAGTTGAACTGCTACTAAAGAATTCGATTTCCTCGAGATTACCATTGTCATCTAAGTGTAATTTGACTAAGCTTCCAGCATCAGCTTCGTTATTAAACATGATATCTACAGGAGCTGCTACTGAAGCGTTATCGGTTAGTCGAATACCAGTATTGCCGGCGATTAACGATGCTGTCCAATCTTTTGAACCGCCGTTATCAATATCATGTTCGACACCATCTACTGTAATTGTTTCAAAAGCTTTTAGATCCATATCAAAGGAGAGTTCATCTCCATCTTGAGTTAAAGCTTCAATTTCAACTTTATCTCTTGATGTTGTATAACCAATGATATCTTTAGTTAGAACTGAAACCTTTTCATTACTGTCAACATTAACAACGTCTCCACTGATAAAGATCAGGTTACCCGCATAGTCGGTATAAAGTGCCACTTCTCCGGCAGCTTGAAGATCCTTTGCTGCATCAGAGTCTACATCCGTAACATCACCGTCTTCATCAATATAAACTGCTTGTTGGGAATAATCGAAGTCAGCTGCTACGTCAGCGTCATAATCGAAATCATAAATTTTCCCACCGACTTCAATGGAGTCCTCATAGACTGTGTCGATCTCACCGGTTGCGGCTTTGTTATTCAAAACTTCAGCATATCCGTCGTTATCATCAGCGCTATCGCTAAAGAATAATAAATCGCCTGCTTTAAGATCATTAATGGAAATTACTTTTCCGTCTTTTACAATAGTCGCATCTTTTGCATCAAATGAACCGGCTGAAGCTGAGCCTTCGACTCCAATAACTTCGTCCTTTTCAATTGAATCGACAATCAAGACATCTTTTAAGGAATAGGCGCTGACATATTCGATGTCTCCTGATTTGTCATAGCCAACTTTGGCGAAGTTAAACTTCTTGTTAAGTTGGTCGGCAATATCTACTTTTTCACCATCTAAATAGAAAGTAAACTTCTTATTTGTATTAGCATAGGTTTCGGCAGAGGTATCATATTTTTTGCCTTCTGAGAGAAGTTTTATTTGATTTACCTTTGTAATCTCAATGGCATCATTCTTAGCAGTTGAACTTACAATTTTGTAGTTAGTTAACTCTTTGTCCCCATTATACCAAACTTGTACAAGTTCGCCCAAAGCACCTTGATAATCAAACTTCACGCTATCAGGTACATCTAGAGTAACCGACTCACCGGTTTTGTCGTTATAAGCTACGATTTCTTTATCGTCTACGTTGATATCCTGGACACGAACTTTGCTGGAATAGGCACGATTAAAGGTAGATTTTAGAATTGTTCCACCGGCATTGATTGTAACGTTATAATCTTGAAGATATTGAAGTACTTCTTCAGCATCATCAGATGCATACAATTCAATGGTTGCGGTTAAACTGTTGGAAGACATTTGTACACTTTTAACTCCATAACGAGCTAAGGTGTCAGCGTTTTCAATCACAACATCAGAAGCTTGAAGTCCGGATACAGGTTTGTTGAAAGTAACTTCAATGAAACGGTTGCTGTCGTCAAGGGCACTAATTGAGACAATTGCCAAATCGCCAGGTACATTTGTAACGTTACCTGTAGAAACTCCAACACGTACACTTTCAGGAACAACGGCTGTACCGCCAAGAGCAGTGACGACTGCGCTAGAGTTTTTGCTGTATGTGAAAGCAGCTACGGCAGGAACGGTGCTTCCATCTGTGAGTACGATAGGGGATTTGGTTTGAGCTGCAAGTGGAGCACCTGCAAGAGCATCAATACCGGTTACACCGTTTGCAACATAGACATTGTCAAATGCAAGGCCGGCGGCGAAGTCTTGGATAACTTGGTGATTGGTATCATAGGCAGTCATACCAGCGTGACGAGTTGCGCTTGGAAGTCCAGCTACTACTGCATCACTGATAACGCCTGTTCCACCGATAACATCACTTGATGTGACACCAGCACTTGCTAGGTAAGCAGCAACGCTTGCAGGAAGAGCATCTTTGTCAGTTAAGAGGATTGGTTCATTAGCGGCAGAAGCAACTGCAGCTATGGAAAGTGCATCAACAACAGTGTTAGCAACAGCAACTTTGGTTACGCCAGTCATTTTCTTAGCGATGTTGACGGATGTTTCAGCACGGTCAAATCCGCCAAGAGCAACAACTTCAATACCCATACCTTTTAACTCATCAATAACACCTTGTTTAATAACAGCAGTTCCGCTGGTTACATAAACGGTTTTAACTGCGAGTTTAGTAAGTTCAGCTTTAGTAGCAGCGTCAAGAGTGTTTCCTGCTCCGGTTAATAGGATAGGAGCTTTTAAGCTAGCAGCGAGTGGACCGGCGGTCAATGCATCAACCATACCATAGGATGTGGAGGAAGCGAGAATTGCAGTGCCTGTATAACCTGTTTGGTCAGCAATTGCTACAGCAGTTTGTTCCGCAGTTACACCTGATAAACGAGTTGGAATTGGAGAAGCTGCAAAAACATTAAAAGGGATCATTGATAATGTCATGCCCGCAATGGCTAAAGATGCTAAAGTTTTTTTGGTCTTTTTCATTTAGTAAATTCTCCTCTCAATTTTGAAAACCTTTTGTAATTAACAATACTATCCACCAGTTCTTTCTAGAGACGAAACCCGGTTATCCGTCCCTCACCCCCCAATGATTAGTAGTTAAATGTTTAGACATTGCGCATTATCTAAAAATATGCTACTGGATTTCCGGAAGCGTCCCTCCCTGAAATTGCATTTCAGCCCAGCAGATACTTTTTAGAGCAACAAAAGAACTTGAAAGTTTAAAGGTTAGATTCGCTGTTTGTTATTTCCTCGTTGCAATATGAAGATTAACATATTAAACAGAAAAATACATTCCAAACATTTTGGATATGTTTCCAGTTATTGCTTACAATTACTATTTTGTAAGTTAAAGTTCAATAAACTGAAATGACATTAAAAATGGACTTGTATATTAGTAATAAAAATTCGCAAATATAAGGTTAAGAATGATACTGTTTGAATTCGTGAACATTTTGTGAACTGATCTTAAAGAGTTATTAACAAAATCATGGGGGGAGACAACCGATAAATGAATACTAAAAGGCCGTTCACTTTGGAAATTTAGTGAACGGCTTAATTATTCTTCTCATATTTAGGAGGTAGTTAAACTGGATTGATCCTCTTAAATTATCTCAGATGTTGCTTTAAGACCGAAAAGATCACACTTGAGCTTTCCGGGTTAACTGCCCAATATAAGGACCATGCACCGATTCCTCCCAGACCATATTGACTAAGCAACTCCATTTTAGCCTGCCAGCTTTGGGCATCGTCATAGTAGACAGTATGGATACCGTCAGCATCCGTATAACTGAAATAGGGTACCTGGGAAGCGTCTCGCTGGACAGCGCTATTATACTTGGCGATCAGTTCCATCATGCCGCTCAAGTCTTTATCTGAGGTTGTTCCGAAGAGTGTGTGCAGCCCGCGAGGGCGACGGTTATAGGGAGCGGAAGAGTTGCCCGTAGCTGTCCAATCTACCCCGTAGTAGGGGATTCCAAGGAGTACCTTGTGCATATCAACCCCTTGATCCCGGGTGTATTTCATAACCTTGCCGGCCCAGTCCAAGGGAGCAATGGGTCCGGGGGTTCCGTGGCTATAGTCATAAGTCATAACGTGGAGGTAATCCACATATTGAGCGAGAGCAGGGTAGTCAAATTCCGCCAGCCATGCTTCGGCTCCCGTGCGGGGCATTACAGCCTGAATAACTAATTTATTAAGAGGATGAAGTTGAGCGTAAAGTTCTTTCATGAACTGGGTAAGATAGGGGCCGGTCTCATTGCTCATAAATTCAAAATCAATAACAACCCCGTCAGCATTGACACTGCTGACTAAATTCATAATTTGTCCAATCAGTTTTGCTCGGGCTGTTGGAGAAGCCATGACAGTATCCACTGTCTTAGGGGTACTCCACGAGGATTGGAAAACAGGAAGAACCTTCAAATTACGGGATTGCACATAGGAAGTAAATTCCTTATAGTCCTTAGGCGTGGCATCCCACCCGCCCACGACATTGCCATCCGCGGTATCATCAAGATAATACCAACTTGGTGCTATGATATCTGCATAATCCGTAGCCGGAGAAGGAATCGACTTGACCTGATTGAGCATACCATTAATACCGCCTAAGCCGCCTTGGGTATACTGCAGGGAAACTCGCGCCTGAACATTGCCGGTACGAATGATACTTTCCATGGCGTAACTGATAACACCCCACCCCCCAAAAATCGTAAAGGCTGAGCCGGAAGCTCGCTTCTGTGTGAGATAACCGGTTGTCGTGCTACCTAACTGAGTACTGGGAATCAGGAGAATTGGTGCCTTAGTCTTTGCAGCCAAAGCAGCTCCTGCTAAAGCATCGGGAAAATTCTGTCCTGTTGCAACATAGACCTTAGAAGTGTCAAAGGATAGCTGATTTAAAACCACCGTATTCGTTTCGTACTGATCGTACCCGGCATAACGGGCGGTGACTTTTACCGGCTGAGGGAGTTTACTCAATTGTTCCTCGATACTCTCTTTAATGACAGCCGTACCGCCGATGATTGTCACCTCGGAAATCCCCAAATCATTGATTACCTTAGCTGTTTCTGGGGGCAGTGAATCCGAGCGGGTAAGTAGAATCGGAATTCCTTGAGCAGCTGCATAAGAAGAAATACTTAAAGCGTCGGGAAAAAGCTCACCGTTGACCAAAAAGGCTTGACTGGAACTTGAGGTGGCTGACCGGGCAATCTCTGCAGCAGTACCGTACTGATCCCAGCCCGCCAGACGTCGGGGCAAAATTCCCTGGCTTTTAAGAGCTTCTTCGATCCCGGTACTCAAGGCAACGGTTCCCCCGAGGAGATACACCTCCCTTGTATTGAGGCGTCTGAGTTCCTCGGCGACGGCGGGAGTTAAACGATCTGACTCAGTCAAGAGCAAGGGTCCATTGAGCTTATTAGCCAAGACGGTTCCCGTCAGAGCATCGGGAAAATTCTTTCCCGTTGCCAGCACAACGATAGGAGCATAATCCCAGCCCTGCTTAGAAATCTCCACTGCCGTATCATACAGTGTATTCCCATAAATTCGGTCTGTGAGGGATTCATTAGAAGCAGCCTGGGCCTTAAATGGAAGCAGAGGCGTCAGGCTTAATAGGATTAGAAGGCTGCATAAAAGACTTAAAGTTTTTTTTGTGATAAATTTCATTAATAGGTAAACCTCTTTCTTTTAAACATTTAAAACCGAGTTGATCTGTCAGTTGTTTACAGGGAATTACAAATAAGGATCGATTCTGTTCACATCGTTAAATATTCTTTAAAAACAAGCTAAAATCCTTCCTTCAGAAACCTCCAAATTATAACAGCAAGGGAAAACAAGGGAAGGCAAAGGAAAGTTAGATAATTTGTCGAATAAAAGTACTACAACCTAATTAAGTGTCTACCTTCAAATAACTGATCCACTAACACTAACATGCGTAGAAAGGCGTGGAAAAGATGTACAAGTGCTGGTTTTATCAAACCAAATCTGCGCTGCTATCTCTAGGGATTGTAGGAATGATGGTTCTAAATCTAGGAATAGCTCCGTTTCCTGCAATAGCAGAGGTTCGCGGTGCCACTCAGGAGGAATTAAGCAACTCAGATCTACACCAAGTTGTCCTTTCCTTTACGCCGGGGACAAATATTGATCAGATTGCTGAAGATTTTGGTGCCAAAGTTGTGAGGCAAGGCCCTTTAAACTTTGTCACCTTAGAATTATTGGAGAGAGATATTCAAGAAGCTATTGGAGAGTTAAAAAGTACACCTGGGATTATTAGCGCTGAAGAAAATCATGCTCGGATCATCCAAAGCCTTCCCGAGCCCCCTCCCGATGACCCTCTTTATATGAAGCAATGGTCACTAATCGGCAGAAATGTACCGGGAGCATGGGAAATGGGGGCAACGGGAGAGGGTGTGACTATAGCTGTTGTTGATACGGGTATAGACTTGAACCACCCGGATTTAATAGCTAATCTAGTCCCTGGCTATAACTCAATAACAGGTAGCGCAGCAGCCGGAGGGAATCAGGATAATAATGGTCACGGTACGGAAGTTGCCGGAATTGCAGCTGCCGAGCGCAACAGTATAGGGATTGTAGGAGTAGCTTATCAAGCAAAGATTATGCCCATCAAGGCCTTGGGTGCTACGGGAGTTGGGTATGATGATGCCATAGCGGACGGAATTATCTGGGCTGCGGATCACGGGGCAAAGATAATCAATTTAAGCTTAGGCTCAGAAAATGGGGCCACCTCCTCGGAAATTTTAAAGCAGGCAGTGACCTATGCTTATGATAAAGGTTGCTTATTAATTGCGGCCAGCGGAAATTATGATCCGGAGTCTCAAGCAAATCCGGGAGTGAGCTACCCTGCCGCGGATTCCCGGGTCTTGGCCATCACGGCAACGGATAAAACCGGTAAAGTGACCAGCTACTCCGCCACAGGCTCGGAAGTCGATTTAGCGGCACCGGGAGACTATATTCCGACAGACGGCTGGAGTCGAAGGGGAGGATCGGGGTACACTTACGCCAGCGGAACTTCTCTGGCCGCTCCCTTTGTCTCGGGGGAGGCCGCACTAATTTGGAGCCAGCACCCTGAATGGTCAAGAGATCAAGTGATCCAAGCCCTGGAGCAAGGAACGGAAGATTTAGGCTCAGCGGGACAGGACGATCAATACGGTTACGGACTGGTGGATGTGCAGTTAGCCTTAAATCTCAGCAATCAAACACTGGAGACTAAAACCTCCCCGGCGGTGATTAATTCCTTGGGCGGAATTGTCGAAGGGATGGGTGGGACAACCCAAGTTGCTTTAACAATCCCCCCTCAGGCCTTCGACCAAACAACGAATGTATCCTTAAAGGCTATACCAGCTCCCAGGGAATTACCCAATGGGGCCGCCTTCTTAACCCCGGTCTTTCAAGTTAACTGGGGAAATATCACTCCCCAGAAAATGCTCTCGCTGAAATGGAAGAACCCCGTGTTTAACGAGGAGGTTGAGGGGGCACTTTATCGCTGGAATGGTTCACGCTGGATTTCTCTTGGTGGGGAAATCAGTCCCGGAGAAGCCGGATTTGGCCTCTACCTGCCGGGTATTTACGCCTATGGGACAGCCCAGAACAGTGGTCAGCAGAGCCGGCGTTTCGCAGGAGTAACCGCCGAGGGGACAGCAGTCCAGATTTCTCAGGAAACATTTACAACCGGCGCAGATACAGTCATCATAGCCCAGGTCAATCAATTCCCGGATGCCTTGGCCGGAGCGCCCCTAGCCTATAAACTTCAGGCACCAATTCTGCTATCTTCGAACTTGGAGCTTACAGAAGATGTGCGAACAGAAATACAGCGACTAGCGCCGAAAACGGTCTATCTCTTGGGGGGTACAGCGGCTCTCTCAGCCCAGATTGAAGCAGAGCTTAACCAAACCTATGAAGTAAAACGTCTCTATGGCTATACAGCAGAAGGAACTGCCCGAGCAATAGCCCAAGAACTTGGCACCAAGGGCAAAGCGGTTATAGCAAGTGTCAATTACTTTCAAGACGCATTGGTCATCTCATCCTGGGCAGCCAGGCAAGGGATCCCTATCTTGCTGACCCTGCCCCAAACTTTATCAGTAGATACCCAAACTGCTTTGCAGGAGCTAAAAGTTACTGAGTCTCTGGTGATTGGAGGAACGGCGGTAGTCAGTGCCAAAGTTTTAGAGCAACTGCCTCTTCCTAAGAGAATCAGTGGAATGACGGCCTATGACACTGCAGCGGCAGTTTTGCAAAATTATCCGCCGATTTCAGCAAAGTTGGAATTAGCTACCGGAGAAAACTTCCCGGATGCCTTAACGGGAGCAGTAAGGGCAGCTTTTTACGGATCCAGAGTCGCCTTGGTTCCAACTCAGTCTGAGATTCCTGCCAGTTTGGCGTCTCTCCTGAAATCCTGGCAGGGCTATCAGATTGAAGCTTTAGGGGGAATTTACGCTTTGCCGGAAAATATAGTTCAAAGGGTGCAAGATTGGGTTCAGTAATTCCGTCTTTGTCTAGGGGACACTCTCAGAAAATAAACCTAGACAATAATAAAAGGCCTTTCCTAAATTTAAATCAAGATTAAAAAATTATCTTTCTAAGCCTAAAAGCAAATAACGGAATCGATTAATTAGGAGTGATGAAGTGGCAAAGTTAAAATGGAGACTCTTAGGAATATTGGTTTTAAGCTTAGGATTTCTAATGGGGGTTGAGAAAGTGGCCAGTGCCACTCCATTAAATTTAGAGACAGCAAGAATTTTTGGTACCCGTCAGATTGATACAGCTATCAACGTCTCTATAGAAGGGTGGAATCATGCAGAGACGGTCTTGCTCGCCAATTGTGATAATTTCCCCGATGCATTAGTTGCCGCACCCCTTTCCCATAAGCTGGACGCACCTATTCTGCTGACCCCAACCGGTGGGGTAGATGCCAAAGTTATGGCAGAAATTAAACGATTGGGTGCCCAGAAAGTTATTCTGTTAGGGGGAGTGGCTGCTCTTAGCCAAAAGGTGGAGCAAGATATTCTGAAAGCAGGTTTAGACAAGCCCGAACGAATCTATGGGTATGATCAATACGAAACAGCCCAAAAGGTCGCCGAACGGGTAGGGGCTAAGGGAGAAGTCATTCTGGCAAGCGGAGAACAGTTTCCCGATGCACTCTCCATATCAGCCTATGCAGGTGTGACAGAGACCCCCATTTTTCTGACAAAATCCAAAGAGATGCCCAGTTATACTCAGCAAGCACTTGAGGATCTGCAAGAGGAAGGGGATCTGCAGACGATTGTCGTCGGCGGAGAAGCCGTGGTGTCGTCTGCAACCTTAGGCAGCTTGAGAAATGTCCAACGAATTTTTGGCAACGACCGCTATGAAACCTCTGCAGAAATCTATGAGTTTGCCAGGGATGCCTTATCCTCTCAAACAGCATATTTAGTAACCGGCGAGAACTTTCCGGATGCTCTGGCAGCGGGCGGCTTAGCAGCAAAACGCCGCGCAGGTATTGTTATGACCCAAAGGGCAAATCTCCCGGGGCCCACCTATTCTGTTTTGTCCAGACCGTCAGAAAGTCCCCTTCAAGTTGTAATCATCGGCGGAGTGGCAGTAATCACAGACAAAGTGAAATTGATGCTGGAAGGTTCTGAGCAGCCACCTTATCTCTTGGCGGATCTGACCATCGTCATTGATCCGGGACATGGCGGCCCAGATCCGGGTGCTGCGGGTTCATCAGGAACCCTTGAGAAAAATAACACTTTGCCTGTGGGACTTAATCTGGCCGCATTACTGAGGTCAGCAGGGGCTCACGTCATCTTAACCCGCAGCACTGATGTCACACCGGCAGAGGGGGTCTATTCAGAACGGGCTGATCTTGAAGCCAGAACTAAAATAGCCAACGACTCCAAGGCGGATTTGTTTATCAGCCTGCACAACGATTCCTTCAGTAACCCTGCTGCTTCCGGAACAACAACCTATTATAGCTCGGTCAACCCATTGTCTCCTCAATCTAAAGCCTTAGCAGAAAGCATTCAGGCTGATCTGGTCAAGGCAATCGGCTTGCCCAGTCGAGGGGTGAAAGATGCAGCCTTTTATGTCATCAAGAATACAGAAATGCCGGCGGTTCTGGTTGAACTTGGCTTCCTATCTAACCCAAGCGAAGAAATACTTCTCGGTTCATCAGAGTTTCAAAGAACTGCGGCCCAAGGTATATATCAAGGAATTCTCAGCTATAAAGGTTTCTAAGCAACTAATTAGTATGCCTCAAAATTAAGCATTGATTCTTCAGACAAAGCATGTTAAATTTGTAACGTACTCTGCAAGGTCAATGAATTATTTGTAGAAACTCCACAAAATGCTCACAACTTGAGTCAAATTTTATGCTATACTCGTTTTATTCCATTAAAGTTATGTATATTTTATGACTAAAGGTGGAAAACTATTGAGTTTTAGTGTAAACTAAGACAAGTAACATTGGAAACTTGTCCGAGGGGAAATGCCAGCGCAAGTTCCTTATAAAAAAAATCGGACAGCAAGCAGGAATATTGGCTATTGTGAAGAATATATATAGCTAATATAGACCTTTTTGTGGTTTCTTCATTTCCTATGCGTTCTAAATGGTACGCCACAGGAGGGATGAACACCGTCATCCTTGGGGGGACGCTCCCGCTTATTCTGTGGATGCTTTTAGATATTGCGCAATGTCTAAAGATTGTGCTACACATTTTAAGGGGGTGAGGGGCGACCAAAAGACGTCCTAGTTACAGAGAGATGGTTCATTTTCCAAAAGAAAGAGATCCAATTACGAGAGGAGAAATTCACTACATGAAGAAAACTAAAAAAGCCTTAGCTTCCTTAGCTATCGCAGGTATGTCATTAAGCATGGTTCCTTTTAACGTTTTCGCTGCTTCACCAGTTCCAACTCGTCTTGCTGGTGTAACTGCTGAACAAACTGCAGTTCAAATCGCTGAGCAAACAGGTTACACTGGATCAGCAATTCTTGCTTCCTCCACTTCCTATGGTATGGTTGATGCATTAACTGCTGGACCGCTCGCAGCTTCTTTGAAAGCTCCTATTCTATTAACCGGAGCAGGAAACACTCTCGACGCTGCTACTAAAGCTGAACTTACTAAACTCGCAGTTAAAACCGTCTATGTAACAAGCGGAACCGCTGTTATTAAACAAGGTGTTATTGATGAGTTAAAAGGAATGGGTATCGAAGTTGTTGCTCTCGGCGGATATGACCGCGCTGAAACATCCGTCAATATCGCTAAGAAAATGACTGGTTTTTCCAAAGTTGCAATTGCTAACACTGTTGTAGACGCACTTTCCATTGCTGCAGTTGCTTCTGCTGCAAATGAGCCAATCCTCTTAACTGACAGAGATGCTCTTCCTGCTAGCGTAGCTGCTTACTTAGCAAGTGCTGGTGTTACATCAAGTGATGTTATCGGTGGAACAGGCGTTATCAGTGATGCAGTAGTAGCTGGACTTCCAAGCGCAACTCGCCACGCTGGCATGACTGCTTATGACACTAATAACCAAGTTATTCAAGATTTTGCTGCTGCCCTCTCATTTGAGAATGTTTATGTTGCAAACGGTGTAACCGGTATTGATGCTCTTGCAGGTGCACCACTTGCAGCTCAAACTAAATCCGCTATCGTACTTACTGACGGAAAAACCGTTCCTGCTGTAGCTGCTTTCACACACAGCCAGAATGCTGATGCTGTTGTAACTGCTCTCGGTGGCGAATTCGTTGTTCCTGAAACTGTTCGTGCTGGAGTTGCTGCTGGTGCAGTTACACCTGACTCCAACAAGTTGGAAATCGTTTCAGTATCTGCACTTGATGATACTAACAAGTATCTTGAAATTGTTTTCAGTAAACCTGTATATGGACTTCAAACTTCAGACATTACAGTGAAAAACGCTGATACAATGGCACGTTATGGTATTAAAGATGTACAGATGTCTTCTAACAGCCTAACTGCGACTGTTGAATTATACGCGCAAGATGATGCCGAGAGAGTACTTGAATACCTTCAAGACTATGTTGTTACAGTAAATGCAAATGGGTCAGTTCTAACTGCTACTTTTAATCGTCCGTATTCCTTTAAAGTCCGTGTGCAGGATATCAATGTAGGCGATAAAGAAATCGTATGCTATGTTGATAAAGGCACTAATGCCGGCGGAAAAGTAACTTTAGATGTGCCTGATGATGTTAAATTTGATTATCAAGCTGCAATGGGTGAACTCGTCCAAGTTTGGTATAACGGAGATAATGAATTAGTTAACTATAAGATTTTGACAACAACAGGAGTAACTGATTCAATCGAAGTGACCGATACGGATGAGATCAAACTTCTTGGAGAAGATAAAAAATATGATATCTCTGAAGAAACATACGGCTCTTCTTCTAAAGAAAAATTTGCTTTCTATGTAGATGGCGAAGAGGAAGATATTGCTGACTTCGTTGATGAGAAGTTTAACTTTGCTAAAGTTGGTTTTGACGCTTCCGGAGACATCGAATTCGTTAGTGCATATTCTTTAAAAGATGTCTTGGTTGTTGATTCAATCGATGACGAAGAAGTTGTTGGCATTGATGGAAGCGGCGGATTCGACGCTGAAGATGCTACTATAGTAAAAGATGGTAAAGTAATTGCTGTTGATGATCTCGAAAAAGGTGATTTATTGTTCTACAGCGAGGACGCTGATGATGAAGATGGTTATGCTGTAGTTCTGAATAATAAGATTGCCTCTGGTGCGATTGAAGAAGTCTATGATGATGCCATCGAAGTAGATGGAGAGACCTACGACTATGTTTATGACGCTGATGCATTCGAATATAATAATGGAACGGCTGTTTACATTAATGAAGACGGCGAAGTTGACAATGTAGATTCTGATGCAGCAGAAGAGCTTCAAGCTGCTGGTGACGTAGTACTTTACGGCGACTATGCTGGTAACTTGATTTATATCAGTGGGGACTTAGCAGATGTAGAAAGTAATTCAAAAGTTGCAGTCTTGACTAAGGATATTCTAGGTTATACAACATCTAGAGACAAAGTTGAGATTGAAGTTTTGACCCAAGACTCGGATGAACTTTCATTTGACATGAATTTAGAAGATTTGGATACCATTACTATTGATGGTGAAGAATATGACATTGATGTTGACGGTTCAAGCGATTGGGATGTGAACTTCGTTAAGTCTGGCAGTGTTATAACTGGTATCACATTAAATGATAATGAGACTCTGGCTAATGAAGATGTTCAAGTTATGTTTACTGGTACCGATGTTGCAGGTGATGCTGGTAGCTTAGTCAAGCTTCACTTAGATGATAATGGTAACATTGAAGAACTCGAATTCTTCAGTAGTTCATCAGGTTTAGTGGGTGTAGGTGCTATCACTCCAAGTAATTCCGTTGAAGCTGGCGATAAGTATATTAATGGTAAGAAGTTAACTTCGAGCACAATTATGTTTGATGCAACTGAAGACCAAGAAGATACTGATGCTGACGATTACATCGTATCGAATTTCGGGGACTACACTGGTGCTGAAATTGATGGTGGATCTTACATCTTTAATGATGATGCTGAGGTAGTAGCAATTTGGTATGGTAGTACAACCAGTGACGATATGTCTTATGACGAAGCAGTAGTTACTAAAGTTCTTCGTAATACGGATAAAGAAATTAATAGTATCACTGTATATGCTGGTGGAGAACTAAAAACAATAAAAGTGGATGATGTTAGAGCTGACGATATCGTTAAAGGTCAAGTAGTAATCCTTGAGTTTGACGAAGATAATATGAACTTAGTCAAGGGATTTGCTAGAACTGGTCACGATATTGACAGCAACTACTCTGGCCGTGTATCCACAGTAAGCGTTCCTAGTAATGGTGTTGACGTCGGTAACAAAACAGTAACGTTAAGTAATGGCACTAAGTACAAACTTGCTGACAACGGCTTAGTACTTGATGCTACCGATACCTCAGACATCACTAAAGAGAGCCTAACTGATCTTCGTGGCGAGACAAATGTGACTGTAGTATTAGATGCAAAAAATACATCATTTGTTAAGTTATTTGTTATCGGAGATGGTGCAGCTGTCACTCCTACCACACCTACAGGTGTAGTAACATTTGAAGACGCTGGAAATAAAGTGCTTTATGTTGATAATACTCCTTATGTATTAAGTGCAACTACGGCCCTTAAGACATCAAAAGGCAGTGTTATAGCAGTTGGCGATAGTGCAATCTTTACAGCTTTAGCTTCAAATGACGAAGTTAAAAATATCGCAGTTACTAGTGGAGTAGTGACATCATTGGTTGGTACTGAAGTAGCAAGCGTTCAAGTTCTCGCAGATCCTGTAGACACTGCAATTGAGGCATTACCAGCAGCTGCAAGTGTTACACTTGCAAATAAAGTAGCTGTTGATGCTGCAAAAGCTAGCTACGATACTTTAGCACCAGCAACAAAAGACTTTGTAAAAGCAGCTAACTTAACCAAGTTAAATGAGTTAGTAGCTAAGATTGCAACTTTACAAGCTGGTTCAGACGCTGCAGCTAATCAAGCAGCGGCAGGTGCAGTAGATACAGCAATTGAAGCATTGCCAGCAGTTACAAGTGCAGTAATTGGAGATGCAGCCGCTATTAACGCTGCAAATACTCAATTTATTGCATTAACAGATGCTCAAGAAGCTCTTGTAAAAGCAACTAACGTAACTAAGTTAAATGGCTTATTAGCTAAAATGGATAATCTACAAGGTGCAATAGATGTAGCATCTGACAAAACTGCCTTAGTATTAGGTTTCGGTGGAGCAGACGATGCTAACAGTGTAACAGTTAACTTAACTCTGGCCGCAGCTGGTGCATCCACTGATACAACTATTACTTGGGCATCAAGTAATACAGCTGTATTAGCTAATAATGGTGCAGTAACAAGACCTAATGGTGCTGACGTACAAGTTACTTTAACAGCAACTATCACATCAGACCTAGATGATACAGTATCAGTTACAAAAGTGTTTGTTGTAACAGTTAAAGGTCAATAATCTAAACTGAGCTTTTAGAAATTCGGTTTTAGATGACGAAGAACAACCCTGGCGGAGGAATCCAAAGGGGTTGTTCTTATTCTGATTCTGTATCTGGAGAGGGCGTAAAAAACAGTAAGCGGTGGATGGATAAAATAGCGACTCGTAAAAACCTTCTGTCTTTTGGTATCCTGTTAACAACAGTGAATATTAGAAGCCAGGAGGTTTTGTTATGGCTGGTGATTTAGCCCTAGAACAATGTTAGCGAGACCGCATTGAAGAATGCTGCCAAAGTGGGCTGAGTATCAAGAATTGGTGCGTTAAAACGGGCTGAAGATAACAGTTTATCATTATTGGGTCAGAAAGTTTAAACTTCAGGAACAGCTTGAGTCAGGAGATAATCCCTTTGTGGAAGTGGTTCTCCTCCCTAAACGCGAAAACAGTACAAAAGAAACAACCTCGCTTAAGGCGAAACTTTTCTTATCGTTTGGAGGCTACTGTATTGGTATACCCGATGGTTTTAATCCTGCAACCTTAGCGGAACTGGTAAAGGTTTTGCGAAAGCAATGATCCAGCATATGGCCGATCATGTTGAACATATTTATCTTGCCCTTGGATATACGGATTTCAGGAGACAAATTACGGACTTAACAGCGATGGTGGCCCTAAAGTTTAAGCTGGATCCCTATTCCGGCACGACGCTGATTTTGTTTTGCAATAAACGCCATACCGCCATCAAAGCCCTGAAAAGGCGATGGATTCAGTCACCTTTATAAACGACTGGAAAGCGGACGGTTTCAATGGCCAATGAGTGTCGAAGCCGTTGGCTCCATCGCCTCCCAGGTATTCCGATGGCTTCTTGACGGTCTCTCTATAGACCTATCTAAGGCTGTAAAAAAGATTAATATTACGGCCTCTTTTTAGCGGAAAAAAGTCCATCAAACGCACATCAATGCTGGATTTTGTACATTTTTGTGGTAAAGCGAAACCAGTAGGAAACGCTAAAGGAACTGAATTCATGAGTGCAGAAGAGCAGGTAATCCTACTCGAAAAACGCATAGGTGAACTGGAGCTAAAAAAACAAACGACTCCACGATAGTGTTGACTATTTGACTCGCAAGCTCTTCGGCAGAAGTACCGAGAAGACATCGTCCCTTGCTTTGGGGCAGATGTCTCTTTTTGATGAGGTTGAAACCCAAGCGGATCCACTGGCGCCAGAGCCTGATCTTAAGGAAGTACAGGGTTACCGAAAAAAGAAATTCAAAGGTCAGCGTAAGGAACTTTTGAAGGATATACCTCATGGTTAAAAGTATTTGTACTCTTGATGAACGAGAACGCCTTTGTGAAACGTGCAACACCGCTCTTGTGTCGGTTGGCTTCATTCCAGCGTCCGGAAGCCTTCCGATAGTAAACAAACGCCCGCATGAGCGGCGCAAGGAAGGATGTAGACTCACTCATTCCCAAACACCCCCTCAGGCATTGAACCGTTCTATACTGATTGCGCACTTCTTGAGATGATTAAAGTCGGCCCTCAGATACTTTTCAAGTGAATCGGGTGACGTATGGCAATGTTCTTGCGTCGTTCGCGTAGTTCAGGTAGGTAAGCCAATATTCTCGTGAGCGGTTCCGGACAGTCAGGGTTCTCTCTTATACAGGCTTTGAAAACTGCTGAGATGTCCTTTTTGTACGAGCAGCTTCGGCGCGTAATGTCGTCCTCGACTATGAAAACGGAGAATACAGCCGATTCTGTAATCGCATCAACAGTGTTTATACCTTTCTGCTGCAAAGCGTATAAAAAACTCGCCCCATGACTAAAAGGAGAAAGAGGCAATGGTACTGCATCACGCAGCCAGCGTCTGGTGCATATAAGACAATTCTGCAATTACCTGATGTCGTCTGACATGATAGCATATGCGGAACACTGATTTATCCAGCAGATTGCAAAGGAAGCGGATCCGAAGAAGATGAATTGGATTATCTATCGGTTGAGGAGATAAAACTTGTATTGGGGCAACCGGATATTAAGAAGAAATCCGGTATACGTGATAAATTTTATCTGGTATTACACTATGACAGCGGATGTAGAAACCAGGAAATTCTGGATTTGAAAATAAAGACTTTGTCATTACAGGCGCTGGTTCTGAATTACATAGTCGGAAAGGGCGAAAGTACAGAGTGACACCGATTTCCAAAGATGTAATAAAACTGTTTCAAGGATATTGCAATATATATCGTCCTGATAGAAAGATGGATGATTGGATTTTCTTAACCAGAAAAAGTGGGAAGTTGATCTGCAAACAATATAAGTACATCAAGGATGCCGCAAGTGAAGGATTTTTCAAAGAACGTAAGTCGGCCCCGATTTTCAATTAATGAAAGTCGAGGCCAACATTTTTGGGGTGAACGCTATTTCAGCCACCGCTTACGCAGTTACCTAGGCATAACGCTCCTAATCCAATGTTTTGGACAACGAGCGAAAAACTCACTAGAACTTTTGTTAATATAAGGAAATGATAGTTGTTCGCGGATACGAAAAGAGGAGCTCAATCAGGTGCATTCGTGTATAAAATAGTATTGTAGTATTCGCTAAAAGCCAATAGAATTAAATAATATATGTAAGTAGCTAATAGCCTTCCAGGCGGAGTGTTTGTAAGAAGGGGGATATCTATGTTTTTTGGATTGGAATTTAAAACTAAGAAAACAGTAAAAGAACTTCGAAAGAATCAGAGCCTTACAGCATCGGAATTGGCTGACAAACTAAAGCTAGATACTGTAGACATATTGAAAATCGATAATCAAAGATTGAGAGATATATCTGAACCGCTTCGAAGTATGCTTACGCCTATTTTGAGGGGAGATTACATGAACAATATGACATGGCTTTAAAACCAATAGAATGATTGCATATATGAAACTGTGTAATTGGTGAAAGTGGTTAGATAAAATGAGCAATTACATTTCTGTGTGGTAAAATGACCTAATATGTGAGAAAATAATAATCGCGAGTATTAACAGTTGGAGGATTAAATTATGATATTGAATTTCCCAAAAATTTTTAAAGGTAAAGAACTAGATGTTGAATTCTCTGAAAATGATATTGTCGAGGCAAGCCCATTAGATGAGAATTCGGAAGGTCAGAATGATCAAGAGTTACCATTAGTAACTGAAGGTCGGGTCACCATTCACTTTTCAAATGTTTCGTCTGATGCCGGGGGTCTTATGATGGGCTTCTTTATTGGTAATGGCTATAGACAGAAGGCAAAGTTCAACAAAGTGCCTTTAGTATTACTTGATTCTGACAGGAAGATACTGGCGCGGCAAACCTTTGGTGGAGAGACAATCGGGACAGTAGCTGGTGGTACTATGAAGGCTTGTGTTGTTCGCTTTCTTCCGGAAAATGTATATTCACCAGATATTCCTGAAGACTGTCAAGTGCGTTTTGATCTGCAAGCTAACCGCCCACAGAGTATTGAAATAAAGTACCAAAACCTTCCCGATAATATTTCACTAAACCAAAAACAAGAATTGGAACGGATTCTAAAAACACTTCCGCCGATAAAGCGTGGAGAAGCAGATTTTTCTCCCTTATGTGCAAAACTGACAACAGAAAATAATCTTTTAGCTACAGTTATAATCCGGAACACTACCGATAAGCCAATAGTCTTGGAGCAAATACCTTTAGCTTTTATTGATGTTAATCAGGTAGAGTTAGCTCGCGGGATATTCGATGTTAAGAACATAACCATTGAACCGTTTAAGGCACTATTATGGACATTTAATTTTGACTCCGTTAAACAAGGCAGCAATATCGATTTATCAAGTTGGAATATTAAGGTGTTAGAATCTTAAGCTTAGAATTGAGAGTAGAAGGCTTCGCTTAACGTGAGGCCATTTACTCCAGTCAGGGAATAGTCGTAGAACTGCTACTTTTACTTTACATTATACTTTTCATCTGCTAGTATCTACCATATATAAGGGCAAAGGGGTAATTAAGATGTTTAAGTTTAAGTGGTTAAGGCTTCTCGGTATATTGATAATCTGTTTTATGGTAACTGGATGTTCAACTAATAATTCAAACCAACAGGATAACGAACCCAATCAAGGAACACAAGTTGAAGAAAAGAAACCTGATACTAAGTTAGAGAGTGATAAAGATCTAGCTAAACAGCTAGAGGCAGAAAAGGGAATTGAAAGTGTCATGGTTCAAGTGGTAGAAGGAGAGCAACGTGCTGTAAACGTTGATATTGTGGTCAATAATGAGCAAGAGTTGACAGCTGATCAAGTTATAGAGAAATACAGTACGGTGATTAAAGAAAAATATCCTGACAGAACTATTGATATAATTATTGTAAAAGAAGGGAAACTGATTAAGCAGACAACCCTGAAATAGTAGAAATACAAGGGAAGGTGTATTAATAGCTTCCCTTGTATATTCGAATTCTCACAAATAGTTACAAAGGAACCTATTATTCCAATTGACATTGAAAAATGTGTAAACTAAAATATGCACATAGGTAAAAGAAAGGAAGTTTACATATGAAAAAAATATTAGGAATTTCCATATTATCAACCATGTTACTTTTAGGGCAACCAATGATGGTTTTTGCTGATACCACAATCTCGAAGGTGATTAATTTTGAAGATATTGAGGGTGCAATAGCTGAGCACAATATTGATATTCAAATTAATGAGAACTCTGGCCTAAAAGATAAAGTTGATCTTTCTGATTTAAAGAGAACGATAAAAGACTTAGAAGATGATCTGGATAATGTAAATGGCCAAAGGGATCAGGCGAGTGACCCCACTCAGATCTCAGCAATCTTGTCTGTAAAACGTGCATTACTCGATGCTCTAAAAGAAGCGGAGAGAGGTTTAGTTGACCGTCCGACTTTAGAGGCTATAATTGATCTTAAAAATAAAATGAGTAATGACTCGATAGTGCTATCTGCACAAGGAATATTTATCAACTATGACAAGCTAAATTCGGCAATTTCGTCGATCACTACTAACATAGGAAACTTGGAGAAGAAATTATCAGCACTTGAATTGCAAGAGAGCCTGGGGATGATTTCTCATAATAGCGTGAATGATCTTAGAACTACAATAGTTGATTTGCAAACCCAACTTGAAAGTATAAAGTTTCAACAACTTGCCTTGGAACGTCAGTTTAGCAATTTGTTGAATGATCAAGAGAATACCTTTAGCATTGGAAGCGTCAATACTGCTGATGAAGAGTTTAATGCAGACGAAGATGCTGATCTGAAAAAGGCCCTTGAGAATAGCTATGCTATAAAATTACAGGAACTTCAGATTATAACTCAGCAAGCAGCAGTTGAAAGAGCAAAAAAGGATATTGGTTCATCGAAGGCGTATAAAAAAGCAAATTACGATTTAACAAATTCAAACTTAAAGCTTACTCAGCTAAAAGATAAGGTTAGACTAAGCTATCAGACTATGACTGATAACATAGCAGAATTACAGAGCGATCTTCAGTTGGCTGAACAAATGCTAGAAGATAAAAAAGTTGATCTTTCTGAAGCGCAATTAAAGAAAGGACTAGGGATAATCTCACAGTTGGAGATGGATGACGCAAAAAAAGACTATCTTGCTCAAGAAAATACAGTCAAAACGAAGCAAATCGATTTGTTTAATGCAAAATGCAATTATGACTGGTTTTTAAAAGGAATGGCCCTTTCAAATTAAAAAAATGAGCAGATATCCACAATCTGACCCCGAATCTGTGGATTTATCTTGACTTTCGTTATTTTTAGTGCTAATTTAATTTTGTAAGTCAGTTAGACCCATTTGAACCAAATGACTTGCGCAATTAGGATCTCCGGACGCGGAGATCCTTTATTGTGTCAGAAAATATGTGAAATCCTTTGGACTTCCTATAGTTCAATATCTATGATATAATATGTAGTTGGTGCTATAAAGCGTCTATTCCCACGTTGGCGGAACTCACACGCTATCACGGATATTCTGTTACGGCGTAAAAGATAGATAGAGATAATTTATTTATAGGTTGATTCGCAGTTATAGATAAGGACGCAATTGGAAAACTTAGAGATATAAAGAAATAAAGGAGAATGAAAGTATTGGCGACATTTACAGACTTAAATTTAAGCGAATTAGTTATGAGATCGATTATCAACATGGGGTTTGAAGAAACGACACCCATTCAAGAACAGACGATTCCTTCAGCGATGGAAGGAAAGGATCTGATCGGACAGGCTCAAACCGGTACCGGTAAAACAGCAGCCTATGGAATTCCTTTGGTGGAGAGAATTATGGGGCAATCCGAGAATATTCAAGGGATTGTTCTGGCACCTACTCGTGAGTTAGCAGTTCAAGTTGCCGAGGAATTAAACAAGATCGGACAGTTTAAACGCATTCATGCCTTGCCTATATACGGGGGACAAGGTATCGACTGGCAAATTCGCGCTCTTAAGAAGAGACCTCACATTATTGTTGCTACACCGGGACGTTTGATGGATCATATGAGAAGAAAGACCATTCGCCTGCATGACATCAAGATCGTTGTCCTGGATGAAGCAGACGAGATGTTAAATATGGGCTTCTTAGAGGATATTGAAACTATTCTCAAGGAAGTACCGGAGGAACGTCAAACCTTACTTTTCTCAGCAACAATGCCGCGCCAGATTCAAAATATTGCTCAACGCTTTATGAAGGAACCTCAGCTGATCAGCATTAAGGCTACTGGTGTTACAGTATCAGATATTGAGCAGCACTATGTAGAAGTTACTGAACGCTTAAAGTTCGATGTCTTATCCCGTATCTTGGACATTCAATCCCCGGATTTGTCCATTGTCTTTGCCAGAACCAAGCGCCGGGTTGATGAGCTATCTGAAGCCTTAAGCAAACGTGGCTATTCGGCAGAAGGAATTCATGGTGACTTAACTCAAAGTAAGCGTGACAGCGTCTTAAGACAATTTAAAGATGGCACCATCGAAGTATTGGTTGCCACGGATGTGGCAGCTCGAGGTCTAGATATTAGCGGAGTGACCCATGTCTTCAACTTTGATATTCCTCAGGATCCGGAAAGCTATGTCCATCGGGTTGGCCGAACCGGTCGGGCTGGAAAATCAGGCTTGGCCATCACCTTAGTCACTCCACGTGAGATAGGGATGCTGCGTTTGATCGAATCCGTGATTAAGCGGAGAATCGTCCGCAAACCCATTCCTACGATCATTGAAGCAGTACAAGGTCAACAGCGTTTAACCATGAACGAGATCCTGCGGGTTATTGCAGAAGAAGATATCGAAAAATACAAATCCGTTGCTGAAGAATTGCTCGCCGAAAATGATTCCATCACACTTTTATCAGCGGCTCTCAAGATTATCACTAAAGAACCGGATAATGTTGAAGTAAAGCTGACTGAAGCAGCTCCTGCCCGAAGAAGGGGTATGGGAAGCGGCGGCAGAGGTATGGGAAATATGGGCAACGCCAGACCACCTCATGGCAGCTATCCACGAGATAACTATGGCCAAAAGGTGGATACCTGGTCAAGAAGAAAAAGCAACGACTTCCGCGGTACTGCAGGGCCTCAAAGAGGCAGAGACCCTAAGAGAAACGGATAGTAATAGAATTAACATTGGAAAGGGTTGTGCAAGCCTTTTCCTTTGATTGATAGGGCACCCACTTCTTTAGGTGGGTGTTCTAATTTAGTTCAGTGTGGGTAATTATTTCACGGAAGTCACGATGTTCAGTTTTAGCAGAATGAGTCAACTTGGGTTTTAGATATTAGAACTTGTCTTGTTAGAGCGGACAGGCAATGGTATAATTTTGAAGAGAGGCGGTGAAGTAATGGAGAATGAGATCAAAGAGATGTTTGGACTTATCCTCAATAAGTTGGGGAACATAGAGGTAAGGTTAGATAGAATAGAGTCAAGACTTGATAGCCTAGAGTCACGAGTGGATCATCTGGAATCTAGACAAGACGAGATTTATTTAGTCGTAAAAGCCATAGAACACAACCAGCAAGTCCATCGAGCTGAGATAGATAATCTTAGGCATTCGGTAGCTAATGTGGAAGGTACAATCAATGCCATCGGTGAGGTAATTACAAAACGAAAGGCGATATAAATGAAACATCTAAATAGGCAAATAAGCATGTAACGATGCTCTCTTTAGTAGATATAACTAGAGGGGGCATTTTTGTGCATTGGAAGAAGTTTTGCCTAGGCGAAGGTAAATTCGCTTAAGCGTCGAATCTATACGCATAAAGCTTTAACAAAAAGGCAACCTGGAGAGGAGATAATATTAAACCATGCCAGTTTTATTTGTTAAGAAAACATTTAAAGAAAAATTTGAGAAAAAATTACTGAAAAAAGCAGCCGGTCAGATTCTTTTAAACTTAATGCTCATCCTATTGCTGGTGCTGAGCAATTCAGCGTCGGTTTTGGCGTCTGATAGTGGAGTTCTCACGGAAGTCCGTACACTTCTAAAAAATCAGTATGTCGATCAGGTGTCAGAGGATGTCTTAAATGCTCCAACAGTGGATGAGATGCTGGAAAGGCTGGGAGACCCTCATACAAGGTATTTTACTGAAGAGGAGTTTCAAGAGTTCGTCGGCAGTATTAACCTAAGTTTCTCGGGAATTGGGATTCACATTGAGATGATCCCTGAAGGTGTTCAGATTCTAGGGGTTATTCCAGGCTCGCCTGCTGAAGAGGTGGGGTTAAAGTCGGGAGATGTGATTATTCGCGCTGCTGGGGAATCTTTAGCCGGGCTTAGCTCAGAAGAGGCTGTAAGCATACTCAGAGGACCGGATGGGAGTTCAGTACAGCTTAGGGTCAAGCGTGAGACAGAGACCCGAGATTTGAAGGTTACGCGCCGAGAGATTTCTGAGCCCACAGTGACCGGCGAAGTCCTGGATGGACATATTGGCTACCTGGATTTGAATTCCTTTGGCAGCGATACACCTAAAGAATTTGAGGTGGCGGCCAAAGAGTTAAAAGCTGAAAATGTCGATAGCTGGATTGTTGACTTGCGGGATAACGGTGGGGGATATCTGAGTTCGGCAATGGAGTTGGCGGGTTACTTTATCGGATCGGATGTTGCAGTTAAGGTTAAAGATCGGAACGGAGTACTTCATCCCATTGAGGCTGAAGATCCGGGCTGGAGAATTAAGGAACGGATTGTTTTTCTGGTCAATGAAAACAGTGCCAGTGCCTCAGAGATTTTGAGTGCAGCGGTGAAGGATCATGAGAAGGCGACTATTGTTGGAACTACCAGCTATGGCAAAGGTACGGTTCAAAGCATGTTTCCGATCCGAAGTGGTGGTGTCTTGAAGATGACCGTTGATCATTTCTATTCCCCTCTGGGTCACGAAATTGATCAAGTCGGGGTTAGCCCCAATGTAGTAATTGAACATTCAGATCCTCTCAAGGCTGCAGAGCTTATGCTAACAGACTCCAATGAAGCGCTTAAAATGGCCAGGACTGATGACTACTGGGAAGCCTGGGGAGAATTATCGGGAGTTGCGGCCAACACTCCACAAGAAACCCAATCGTCTATGAATTTTATCCACTATTTTTCTAACTATCGTCAAGTTGCGAAATTAACGGATATTCCCTTAGATAAAAAATTCACCGTAAATTTTTCCGGAGATATTGATTGGCAGACTGTAAATAGCTCAAGCATTGAGCTGATCAATAGCAGCACAGGGGAGAGAACGCCTACAACACTTGAACATATAGGAACTTCAGGTTTGCAAGTGATCCCTCAGGCTGAGTTGATCCCGGATACCACCTATTGGCTGGTTATTCATCCTGACATTCTTGGAGTTTCAGGCCAAACCCTGCAAGAGGGGGGCTTGGCCATTGCCAAGACAGTTCAGAGGGGTGCTGACATCAGTGGAACCTCCAGGATCCAGTCCATTCAAGTCAACAAGCGAGTAACAGAAATGAACAAGCTAAGCCCGACTGATCCGGACTATGGTACAGCAATTAAAGATTTACCGTAACTCATATGAAACCGAGTGGGAGTGGGTCTATGATTTATGAAGTATGTGCTCTTGTGGCGACCATCATTTTAGGGGTAATCGGAATTGAAGTAATGCTTTGGGTACGTTCCTTGCGCAAGCTGACGGATGAAGCAAAGCAGACAGTGCGGGATATTAATGCCCATTTGCCCTATCTGCTGGCGGATATTCAGTCAGTCACCGCCGTGGTAAAACAAACCAGTGAACAAGTTGGCGGAACAATCAATGAAGTAGCAGTCGGACTAGACTCTATGAGAAAGAACCCATTGAATTTTATTGTTACTTTTTTAGAGCGGTTTAAGCAATTGACAGCCCTATGGCAGGACATTCGCAGACGAAGCCGGGAATCATCAGATAGCTGAAGGCTGTCAAGACATTAAAGACATTAAAGACAAAACTATGAAGACTAATAATGAATTTTTGTTTAAATAAAGCATATGCAGAATACTAAAAAATGTTAAGCCCAGGTCTAATGAATCCAATAGTAATACTATTGGATTTTATCTTATTTATCTGGGAAATAACCTCTGCTCTTAAAGGATTATTTCCTGGATAGCTTGATTTTCAAAGCTAATCAAGGTATAACTAATTAAGTGACCGAACAGTCGGTTCTGAAAAGATTGAGAATTTATGGGCAAAGTGGAGGAGATAGGCGTTGAAGAAAATTAGGAACATGGGAAAGGTTCGGATCTTACTCGTAGCGCTGATGACGTTTGGAGTGTTGACCGGGTGCAGCGGAAATAAACCCGTTGCCGTTGTCGAAGAAAAGTACATACCGGTAGAGGTGGAAATGGCCGGCCACAAGACGCTTATCAATACTGCGATATTGAGTGGGAAAATATCATCTGAGACAGATGTATCAGTAGTTCCCAAGATGGCAGGTAAGGTTGAGTCTGTGAATGTCAAAGTAGGGGATACAGTTCAGGCAGGAGATGTCTTGTTTACTCTGGAAACCACAGATCTGAATACAGCTTATCAATTAGCTGAGGCCAGCTACCAAAATAGCAAAGAACAGTGGGTAAGTGCAAAGTCCTCTTTGGCAAGAACTCAAGCCATAGCCGCAGAAAAAATAGCCGACGCGAAAAAGACCCTGGCCAATACTAAAGCTCTTTATGATGCAGGTGCAGCTTCAAAATCTCAACTGGATCAGGCAGAGTTAGGTCTTCAAGAATTAGAATCCTCTTATGCAGGCCAGATTGAACAATTAACGGTTCAGGCCTCAGACAGCAGCCTTAATCTAGTGGAAGTTCAGCTTACCCAAGCCCGAGAATCCTTAGACAATGCAGTTGTCACTGCCCCTGTCGCCGGAGTTGTCTCTCAGGTTAATGTTCAAATAGGAAATATGGCCAGCAGTGCTCAAGCGGGAGTCAACCTGACCAATGCCAGCAGTGTCTATACCACAGTTAGTGTCACAGAGAACTTAGTCAATCGTTTAAAAATGAATGACGAAGTCAAGGTTACGGTTCCATCAGTGTCGGAGGAAAGCTTTGTTGGAAGAATTGAGAATGTCAGCCCAGCCGCCGACCCCAAAACCCAGCTCTATCCCATTAAAATACTAATTGAGAATCTGGATGGTTTAATTAAGCCCGGGATGTTTGCCAAAGTAGAACTGACCACCGATGAAAAGCCGGACGTTATGGCCATCAAAAGTGAGGCAGTTGTTCTGAAAAACGAAAAGACCATTGTCTATGTGGTTGTCGATGATAAAGCCACTGCCAAAGAAATTACCACTGGCCTGGATACGGGGGTGGACATTGAGATCCTTAAAGGGTTGGATCAGGGTGATAAGGTAATTGTTAAAGGGCAGACCTTAGTTGACGAAGGCCATAAGGTGAAAATTGTGGGAGGGGAAGAGTCTTGAAGCTAGCAGAGGTTTCAGTTAAACGCCCTGTCTCCATCATCATGGTGATGCTCATTATCATTCTCTTGGGCGGTATCTCCTTGACACGCCTCCCCATTGATCTTTTGCCGAACATAGAAATCCCTGTTTCCATCGTTGTGACGAATTATTCCGGGGTCGGGCCTCAAGAGATCGAAAAACTCATAACCAATCCCTTAGAAGGGGCGGTTTCTACCGTTGAAAATATTGATACGGTTACTTCCACAACCTCTGAGGGTAGTTCAATCGTAATAGCCCAGTTTAAAAACGGAACCGATATGGACTTTGCCACCCTGCAAATGCGGGAGAAGGTTGATCAGATTAAGAGTCGGTTACCGGATGATGCAGGGGCACCAATGGTTATGAAGCTGGATTTGGATGCCATGCCTGTGGTGGTTTTAACCATCAGCGGACATGACGCAGACTTAGCTAAACTGCAGTCCATTGCCGAGGATAAACTCAAGCCTCAGCTGGAACGGGTCTCCGGAGCCGCCTCGGTATCTGTCGTCGGTGGCTTTGAAGATCAGGTTGAAATCAAAACCCATCTGGAAAAAATGAATGGCTATGGCTTAACCATCGGTTCATTGTCCCAATTGATTGGTGCGGAAAATCTAAATTCTCCAGGAGGTCAGGTAGATAAGGGAACCCAAAAACTAACCATTCGGACTACCGGAGAGTTTAAATCCTTAGACGAAATCAAAAATGTCTTGATTCCACTTCCCAGTGGCGGACAGATCAAATTAAAAGATATTGCTGATGTAGGGATTGTGCATAAAGATGTTAATGCCATTACTAAGGCAAATTCCGAAAAAAGTGTCAGCATCTCTGTGCAAAAACAATCCGGAACCAATACCGTTAAAGTAGCCGATGAGGTCAATGCCACTGTTCAAGCATTTGCTAAAGAATACCCGGATCTTAAGGTCGATGTTGTTATGGATCAATCTATTGACATTAAGCAATCCGTTAAAACCGTTAAAAACGAAGCAATCTTGGGTGGTGTCTTAGCAATTGTCGTGGTGTTTCTGTTCTTTCATAATATCCGAACAACCTTCATCACTGCTACAGCGATTCCAATTGCTATGATGGCCACCTTTGCAGTTCTCTATTTTGCCGGGATCACTATCAATATGATGACTCTTGGCGGACTGACCCTGGCAATGGGTCGGTTGGTGGATGACAATATCGTCGCTTTAGAAAACATCCATCGCCATCGCCAGGAAGGATATTCTAAATATGAAGCTGCTGTCAAAGGGGTATCAGAAGTAGGCATGGCTGTCTTCGCCTCCACCTTGACAACCGTTGCTGTATTTCTCCCCATCGTCTTCGTGGAGGGCGTGGTATCCACAATCTTCCGAGAGTTAGCCATGACCTTCGCCATATCGTTGATGGCTTCCCTGCTGGTTTCCCTGACTCTAGTTCCCACCCTTTCTGCTAAGCTTATGAAATCTGGGGAGATTCCCGAGGGACGTAAGGGAATTAAAGGGCTGATTGATGGAATGAGCCGTGGCTTTGATGCAGCCTTTGCCCGGATTGAAGGGGTCTATAAGAAATTTTTACACTATGCCTTACACCATCGAAAGACGGTAATGGTGACAGCCACTTTGATCTTTGTGCTGTCAGCTGCCTCTGCTCTCAGCTTAGGTGCAGAATTCATGCCTGAGTCAGATGTTGGTCAATTGACAGTTAACCTAACCTTGCCGGATGGCGCTAAACTTGAAGACACTGAAGATACCATGAACAAGATCGAGGAAAAGCTGGCAGGCATATCTGAAATTGAAACAGTCTTTACCCAAATAGGAACTAACGGTGGTTTTTCCCTGGGAGGGGATACTGCCAATACTGGCTCCCTTAGTGTTCAGCTGGTGGATCTGGACAAAAGGTCCAGGAGTGTCGGGGAGGTCAGTGACGAGATACGTTCTCTAACCAAGGACATTCCTGGTGCTGAGATCAAAGTAACGGTAACGGATAATATGCAAATGGGTGGTTCAACAACTCCCATTGACATTGCGATTAAAGGAGAAGAGCTGGAGGATCTAAAGAAGATTGGTACGGACGTACAAGGGATTATTTCCTCGGTTGATGGAACCCGGGAAGTCAAAACAAGCATGACGGACGGAGTTCCGGAAGTCGTTGTTAAAGTTAACCGTCCCAACGCCGCCCAATTCGGCTTATCGGCAGCTCAGATTTCCCAAGCGGTAAAAGGGACTATTTCCGGAACCACTGCAACCACCTATCGTTATGAAGGAACTGAGATTGATGTGGTGCTGACAGGGGACGAGACCTTTAAGACAAGTCTGGAAAACTTAGGCCAAACGCCAATTCCCACCCTCTCAGGAACAACGGTTCCCCTTAATCAGGTGGCGGATGTTGAGATCGGACGGGGACCGGTTAAGATCGAGAGAACAGGACAGACTCGCGTTGTCCATATTACCAGTCAAATTGTTGATCGGGATTTAAGGAGTATAACCACCGATATCGAAACAAAGCTAAAAGATTATCAGATGCCGGATGGCTATACTTATGAAGTCTTAGGTGAGAATAAAGAGCTTATGGAATCCTTCGCTGATTTGGGCATGGCCTTAGTTCTGGCAATTCTGCTGGTTTACATGATTTTGGCGGCTCAGTTCGAATCCTTACTCCACCCCTTTACGATTATTCTATCCTTACCCATGGGATTCTCCGGCGGAATGCTGGGATTATTCATTACCCGAACAACCTTAAGTGTTCCCTCGTTTATTGGTTTGATTCTCTTGGTAGGTATCGCCGTTAGTAATGCTATTGTCTTGGTAGACTATATTATTAAACGTCGAGAGCGGGGGGAAGAACGGGAAGAGGCCATCGAAAACGCCGGGCCGATTCGGTTAAGGCCGATTATGATGACGACTCTGGCAACTATCCTGGGACTTATCCCAATGGCCCTGGGTATTGGTGAAGGTTCAGAAACCATGGCTCCCATGGGTATCGTGGTAATCTTCGGACTGACCCTTTCCACCCTATCAACTCTACTTCTTGTGCCCGTTATCTATACAATTTTTGAAGATATTCGGGATTCCAGAAAGAACAAGAAGGAAAAGAAAAAGCAAAAATCCACGCCTCAGCTAACACAATCTGTGTAAAGGAGATGGTACCCACGGCGTCGAGAGAAGAAAAACAGACAGAGATCCTTAAAGCTGCAATCCGTGTGTTTTCTAAACACGGCTTCGACGGCGCAAAGATGGAGTATATCGCCAAAGAGGCGGGGATTGGTAAAGGTACAGTCTACGAGTACTTTGAAAGTAAAGATCGCTTATTTGAAGAAATACTCAAATTCAGTGTGGATCAATTTAGAATAGGCTTAAAAGAAAGCATGGATCAGGGGGAAACCATCGAGGAAAAAATTCTCAACTGCTCACACTTCCTCGCCCAGTTTCTAAACCATCATATGGAATTTGTCCATATTGCCATGCAGGTTAAAATCCTTTCTGAGGAAATTCGAGTCCATCACATGGCAGCTCAGTCAATTATCATCGAGTATTACAAAGAGATGCTTAAAGAGGCCAAGGCCAAAGGGCAATTACGGCCTGATCTCGATGACGAATTAGCAACCTGTTGTATCATGGGTACTCTGGATCAATTTTGTATGCAGAGGATTTTTATAAAACCACGACCCTTAGAGGACAAAGATCATCAGGCAATGGTCGACGTGATATTAACCGGGCTAAGATAAGAAAGCTCCGCCGAAAGAAAGCTCCGCCGAAAATCGGCGGAGCTTTCGTGTTAGGGGGACGGTCCTTTTAACACGCTTTTCTACTCTCTGAAAAATCTCCTGAATAATCCTCTGATGAATCTCTATGAATTTGGAGAAGTTAACTGAGGTAAGGATACAGCAGGATTCTCTCTAGAGGGATTTGAAAGTGATCTATAAAATGCATGATTTAGACAGCTCTCCTCTAGAGTTGTGGATAAAGCTCTGGCCCTGGAGGGAATAAAGTAAGAGGCATCTTTTAACCCTAACATTAGACGATAGCGTTTGTTGAGAATTCCATATTGGGTTTCAGCGAGCAGAAGCTCGAGTACGGCAATTTCTACATATTCTGGAGCCGCATAGTCCAAGCGGTTCCAGGCGTGCTCCATTTTTTCTCTAGTTTCTTCGATTTCCGCAAGCAGGCGTTCCTCCTCGCTGAGCGGGGGATCTTCAGGGGGAGATAACGACAATAATAGGTTTTTAATAAAAGCCTTCAAGTTGTCAACCTCACCTCACTTACAATAATCGACAAAACAAAAGATGAGACTAATCTATCTTTGCTCAGTCATAATAGTATATGTATGCAACAGTAGCATATGACAAATAAGGAAAAAGCATTCTGCCACTATTAAGCATTTAAGCAGGTAGTTATAAAACCCACCTTAATTGGGAAAGACTAGAAATAGTCTATAACAAGAGGTGATTTTTATTTTATTACCACACCGACGATGTCGGAAGTCTTTGGCGATTTTCCTATGTGGGATAATGTGTTTGTGTTTATGGCAGGCCAATATCTATCCTGCTCTAGGACTCGGGAGCAAAATCGTTAACAATGATAATAACGGGATCTATGCAAATTCGTCAACTACCATGAAGATAGCGGTTCAGCGTGGTGAAACTCTTTGGCATTTAGCAGAAAGGTATCAAACGTCGGTTGATGAACTCGTAAAATTTAACCGGATAAAAAGTCCTGATCAAATTCGGGAGGGACAGACCTTATGGGTTCCCAACCCAATCGTTCACAAAAAACCTGAGTATCTCCAGCCCAGGGATGTTAAGGAGTATACAAAGGAAGTCGTAGCAGTTTCAACTACCCCGGTAATCTCTGACAAGAAAGTAAGAGAAGTTGCCGAAGACACGCCGTGGTGGGTTAATATCTTACGAAGTATCCCAGTGTTAGCAACAGTTTATAAACAAGAGTCCAGAGTTGCTGATTCAAGCCAACTGTCTTCCGAACAACCGAAATCAGATATTCAGACATATGAGATAATTGTATCTCAAGACACAAAGAAAGTTGACAAACAGGTTAGCCAGCTCCCTGATCCTAAAGACAACAGTCAAATTCACTCCCGTGGTTTGGGACGTCTGGTCTCCAAAGAGGAAGTAGAGCTATTGAGTCGGGTCATCTACGGAGAAGCTCGCGGAGAAGATTTCTTAGGGCAAGTAGCTGTCGGAGCGGTTGTACTTAATCGACTCAAGGATCCCCGTTTTCCTAAAACAATCAAAGGAATTGTCTACCAATCCGGAGCTTTTACAGCGGTTGACGATCGGCAAATTCATTTGGATCCCGATGATCAAGCCTACAAAGCAGCCGAAGCCGCTCTATCTGGCCTGGACCCGACAAACGGGGCAATCTTTTACTACAACCCACAAACAGCTACGGACAAATGGATTAAGAGTCGTACTGTCATCAAACGGATTGGCAACCATACTTTTAGTATTTAGGCGGACTTGTATGAGCCATCGTTCTGTCATACATTCGCAGAGCAAACTAACCGTTCAAGCTCCCGGCTTTGTGGAGAGGGGTTCATCCTTCGGCACGATAGTATTGTTTTGAAGAACCCGCCTACGGCGATAATCTCCACTGGAGACTATCGTGCCAGATGAGCCATCCGCAGGCCATGGATGGCCAAGTGTCCCTGTAGCCTACGAAAACAATGTTTTCGCACGGGTTACCCTTCTTAAAAGACACTGTCTTCACACGAATTAGCCTTCTTGCAGGACGGCGAGAAGGGACCTTGGCTCACTGGCGGCAGTGTACATCCTTGTACACTGCCCCATCTGGGGTCGGTCGCTTAAACGGAAGTTTGCTTTTCTACTTATGTATAGACGTCACGCTGTCTCATACTGCGTTCTGGGCTTGGAGAACAGAGAGAATGTTCGAAAATACCTGTTTTATGAGCACAATAATAAGTGCAGAAACAAAGAGAGGTCCCACAACCAAAAAGTTCTGGGGCCTCTCTTTAATTTACTCGGTTAACTTAACCCGTCTCATGCTTAGGCTGCTCATTCCCACGATGCAAGGTGAAGAAAGCGATTTCGGGGGGAACATTAAAACGGAGAGGAATCATACTTTCGCCAATGCCCGTATTGATATATAAGGGTACTCCATTAATGACATGATATCCCTCATAAAACCCTAGATCTCCCAGGTAGGTATTAGTGATTAGCGGGCCGAATCCCGGCAGACGGATTTGACCGCCATGGGTATGGCCTGTAAGTAGAAGATCTGCTCCGTGTTTTGCCACATCGTCCAGGCAATCTGAAGAATGAGCCAAGGCTAAGCGAAAGGGAGAGTTGGATAGAGTTGACTGGGCAGATAGCACCTTTTGGTAGGCTAAATCTACTTCATCATGCGCAGTTGCCGGGTCATCAATTCCAATAACCCAAAGATTAAGCTGTTTGAGAAAAATGGCATCATTCAGCAACGGAATCCAGCCCAGGGTTTCAAACTCCTGGAGGTAGCGTTTCAAAAGAGTCCGAGATAAATGACTATAATCGTTGTTACCCATAACCACATAATTTCCGAAAGGAGCAGTCAGCCCACTGAGATAGGGTGCTAATTTATCCAAATCCGTCCTGGTTGAAATAATATCCCCTGTTATTACCAGGAGGTCAGGCTTTTGAGTCATCACACTTTGCTGGATTTTTTCCGGAGAAATCCGTAAGCTTTCAAGGTGCAAATCGCTCAGCTGGCAAATGGTTTTTCCCTCTAGAGCCAAGGGCAGATTTGGGTAAGAGAGATCCCATTTTTGGAGTTTTAAAGAAAGAGTATCAAATTCTGCCCAGCCCAGAGCCCCAGCTCCCGCAACAGGAACAGAACTAAGCAGCCAGTGGTGTGCAATAAAACCGCCAATTTTTTGGAAGAAACTGCGGCGAGATATTGTTTTGGCAAGAGGTGTTGATTTCTTAGCCATTAAATTCTCCTTTCAGAACCCTTCAATACTCACTATCATATCATGAGATAAAAGCACATTGAAGTGAATAAAGGAGGGAGCATAATGAGGTTCGTTGGGGATAAGCCTAATAATCCTTATGAGCCCATCGGACAGCAGGGGTTCCCTAGTCAATTACCCAATGGTCAATTTGGCTCGGGATACTCTCCGGGTGCGATACGCAATACCCTAGGTTCAGGACTCAAAGCCAGTGGAGTTTTTCAAAAGGATGGACAAATTCATAACTTACGAGGCGGTTTCATAGGAGCTAAGCAGCCACCCGGACAAGGAAAACAGTGGCAAGGTCCGATTCAGGGACAGCAAGGTGGTTTTAATCCAAACATGGGTTACATGCCGGAACAAGGTTACAATCAAGGGATGCCCTATAATCAAGGTCAAGCGAGGCAGCTTATTTTGCAAGCTGCCCAGGCAGGGATAAACGGTAATGGCGTGGCAACGATATCACCTGATAATACTTTTCTTCTTATAGCTAATCTGCCCGTGCCCCAAACCTACCTGGGTTTTGGCCAACCGGGGGTATATGCAGCATATCTGGTCGATGAAAAAGGGAAGAGCGGATTTTTGGTGGGAACCTTACGTCAGGTTGGCACCGGAGTTTATCGTGCTCATTTTCAAAGCCCTGTCCCCCTTCATCACTACGACCGGGTGGTAGTCTCTGCAGAAAATCCTGCCCACCTGGCACAAGCCCCCAATGGTCCCTTAATCCTAAAAGTTAAAGACCCTATGGGTGTGATGACATTTCTGCGCCCGGTAAAGTCAACGGCTACCTCTATTTGGGGTAAGATTACAGGCTTGTTTAGCAATAAGGAAAAGCCTCCAATTAATCCGGAAGTGGCTCCTATATATCCCGAAGCGCCTCCCATGAGTCCGGAGCTAATGCAATCCTTGAATCAGATGGGAGTGAATCCTGAAGCCGATGCCCCCTCGCTGCCGCCAACAAACCCTCCCATGGGCGGTTCATAGTCAGGTTAAAAGAGCGGAGGGCTTAAATCTCAGTAGAAGGTAAAATAGATTAGAAATATAATTGTTAAATATTTAGGCTGTAACAAAACTCGTTCTGAGTTTTGTTACAGCCTTCATTAATTATTCTGATCTGAAAAAGCATCCTGACAAGGTACGGTTTTGTCGGGCTCTGGGGAGCACTTTTTAGCTGTTCTAACTTGTGGAATATAAGCAGAATTTTGAGGGGCTCAGGTAAGGTTTCGCAGAAATTAGGCGTGTTCAGCAGCTTTCACAATCTGATGGTTCCGCCTAAGTAGTGGTATGAATGCCCGGAAAAAGCCCCAAAACATACTTAAGAATAATAGACCCAAGAGACAGGGCGGCTTCGATCCACAGGAGTGAACCCATTGCATGGAGAGGCGGTAAAGCCCACAAGCTGACCTGGGGAAGCGCAGCCACGGGTTCACCTCAGGTACTACCCAGAGGTTTGGCACGAAAGTGTCCGGTACGATAGTCTCCAGCGGAGAGTATCGCCGAAGCCGTGATCCCTTAAGGAA
>JGI2924J29684_1078328_pt1 | contig 41734 bp, 43 predicted proteins | sample BenlonsequencITS_FD_29684 | JGI IMG/M metagenome (IMG submission 29684) | reverse complement strand
GGGGAGGACGAGCCCGGCGGCTCTGACCTCGGCCCGCGAGCCCGGTGTGGCCGCATGCGCGCGCCGCGCCGGGCTCGCGGGCCTCTTCCCCCCCGCATGGGTGGCGGGCAGGGCAGCTCAGACCGGCGCTGAGGCTTTGCGGGTGGTCCGCGACGGCGTCCCGGCCCCTCGGGTTCGAACCCGGATCACCTTTTTCCGGCACACAGAGGACTGGCTTTTGATCCCGTGACCGCCGCGCCGACTCGCCATGGGACGGGCTGGTGAAGTGTCTGTTCATTGCCAGAACTCGCGAGCGCGCCCCTTGCCCGCCTTGGCGGCATCCGCCGCTTCACTGTTCGCCCGGGGGGCTTCGCGCCGGGCAAGGAGCGCGGGATGCGTCGCGCAGACGAAAGGACCACGGTCATGAATGTTTCTTCTTCCTCCCGCAGCGCTGCCCGCGGCCGCGGGCAGCGAAAACAAAAAGGCGCGGACCAGGAAGACGCTTGCAGCAAGGCCATGGGCCGTGTTTTCGAGAAAGACCCCACGACCGGGCAGATCCGCCTGGTCGGCTTCCTCGGCGTCTGCGCCGAGTGGACGACCCCCAGGCGGCTGGCGTGGTCGAAAAGCTCGCAACCGGTCTCGACAACTACTTCGCGTGCTCCGACCGAGGGGAGGACGAGACCGGCGGCTCTGACCTCACCCCAGACACGAAGCATGGGGGCGGCGCGTAGAAAAGTCGACGCGGCGCCCGACTGCCCGTACCATTCCTCTATGGCCCCTTTGTCGCGCTCCCCGCGTCTGTTCGCCCGTGTCCGGTTCCTGGCCGCCCTGGCGGCGTGCGCGGGCCCCGCTCTGGCCCCTTTGGCGGCGCACGCCGACCCGCAAGTGCCCGCAGGGGCGATCTGCGACGCCGTCGCCCCGAGCTTCGGAGATGTTTCGCAGGACGAGGAGGACAGCGGCGAGAGGGCGAACCACCTGGCGCAGGGCCTCGCCAAAGCGCAACAGATCCAGGCGATCATGAACCGGGTCCAACAGAACGGCGGGCTGACGAGCGGTCAGTCCGGCGCGGACATCACCGCCATCATGCAGGCCGTGCCCACTGGCGACCTGCCCACTGCGGTTGGCTCGGGCGTCGACCTCGCGAACACTCTGCGCCCGCAGATCAACGGCGAGCGCCAAGACGGCGACGAAGCGCCGCCGCACCCCGCGCCACAGGGCAAGCCGCTGGTCGATGAAGGGACTCTTGCCACGGCGCAAAAGGCCATACGGCAGAACTGCGAGATCCTGAAGGCGAATCAGAACAAGTCCGCCGACGACGCGCCTGCCGACGACTCCTCGGACGAATCGGACTAGTCAGCCCAGGCCCAACTCGTCGACGGACTGGGGGTCGCTGTCCAACAGCAGCTCCACACAGCGCTGGTGCTCCGGCGCCTCGCCAATGGTGTTCGCGGCTTTCGCAAGAGCCCCCACCGCTCGCAGAAAACCCTGGTTCGGCTCATGATCCCAGGGGACCGGGCCGAAGCCGCGCCATCCGTTGCGCCGCAGCTGGTCAAGGCCCCGATGGTAGCCGGTGCGGGCGTATGCGTACGCGGTCACCGGGGCGTCGTGCGCCAGAGCGTCCTCGGCGAGCATCGCCCAAGCGAGTGAGAACTCCGGATGCTGCGCCGCCACCTCGTCCGGGCTGCCGCCTTGCGCGAGCAGGGCTTGCGCGTCGTCGTTGGCAGGGAGCAGAGTCGGAGCCGGGCCGAGAAGGTCACGTCCATGTGTCATATCGCTTATTCTGTCATCCATGACCGACACTGGCCAGGGGGCGGGATGAAACCGCAGAACAACAGAAGATTGTGGCGGCTCAGCGCCGCGCTCGCCGTTGTGCTCGTCTTTGTGGCCGGCGGCGGCGTGCTGCGCTCGCAGTCCAAGCAACGCCACGCCGCAGCGGTCCGCACCGAAGACGGCGATGTCCGCCTCGTCGTCACGTCGTACTTCGCCGCTCTGCGAGACGGCGATCTGGACGCGCTGCGAGAGCTGACATGCCCCGGCTACCACAATGGTTTCTTCGACAAAGCCGACCCCGGGCAATACAAAGCCGTGCACGAGAACGAGGCGTCGACAGGAGACGTGCTCGTCCTGGAGAGCGTGGACGCGGTGCTGCTCGCCGAGCCGAGCGCGCAGGCCAAAGTCACCGCCCGCCCGCAATCAGCGCCGCAATCCCAGCAGATGGTGTTCACGCTGCGCAAAGCGAACGGGAAATGGCAGATCTGCGAACCGCAGGCCCCAGCCCCGTCGTCGACCAGCGCTAGGCGCTGATCGACTTGCCTGAGGCTCCGAGGTCTTTGACCGCCTCGACGACCCGTTCGACCATGGAGGCTTCCGCTTTCTTGAGATAGCTGCGGGGGTCGTAGAACTTTTTGTTCCCGACCTCGCCGTCGATCTTGAGCACGCCGTCGTAGTTGGCGAACATGTGCGCCGCGACAGGCCGGGTGAAGGCGTATTGCGTGTCGGTGTCGACGTTCATCTTGACCACGCCGTACTTGAGCGAGTCGTCGATCTCCGACTTCAACGAGCCAGAGCCGCCGTGGAACACGAAGTCGAACGGTTTGGAGCCTTCCGGCAGGCCGAGCTTCGCCGAGGCGACCCGCTGCCCCTCGGCGAGCACTTCCGGGCGGAGTTTGACGTTGCCGGGCTTGTAGACGCCGTGCACGTTGCCGAACGTCGCGGCCAGCAGATAGCTGCCCTTCTCCCCCGCGCCGAGCGCGTCGATGGTCTTCTCGAAGTCCTCGGGGCTCGTGTACAGCTTGTCGTTGATCTCCGCCTCGACGCCGTCCTCCTCGCCGCCGACGACCCCGATCTCGACCTCAAGGATGATCTTGGCCTTCGTCGCGGCGGCGAGCAGCTCCTGCGCGATGGCCAGGTTCTCGTCGATCGGCACGGCGGAGCCGTCCCACATGTGCGACTGGAACAGCGGGTTTTTGCCCGCGTTCACCCGCTCTTGTGAAATGGCCAACAGGGGGCGCACGTAGGCGTCCAGCTTGTCCTTGGGGCAATGGTCTGTGTGCAGCGCCACGGTGACCGGGTACTTGGCAGCGACCACATGGGCGAATTCGGCGAGCGCGACCGCGCCGACGACCATGTCTTTCACCCCGAGGCCGGAGCCGAACTCCGCGCCGCCGGTGGAGAACTGGATGATGCCGTCGCTGCCCGCGTCCGCGAAGCCTTTGATCGCAGCGTTGATCGTCTCAGAGGACGTGCAGTTGATGGCGGGGAAGGCGTAGCCGCCCTCTTTCGCCTTGCGAAGCATCTCAGCGTAGGCCTCAGGGCTGGCGATGGGCATGGAGCGCGGTCCTCTCGTCGTGTCGAGCGTGGGTTCTGACCCGAACAGGCTACCTGCCGCGCCGGACTCGCCGCTCGCGGGCGCACGTTGTTCAGAAAAATCAGCTACCCTCGCGGGCGTGATCGCTCAGACTCTCGCCGACGCGCTGCCGCACCTGCAGACCGTCGCGCAGCCGCACACGGCTCAACTCGCCCTCCCCAAGTTCTTCGAGCCGAAGTGGCTGCTCACCGAATCGCAATTCGCCGCGGCGGTGCTGCCGCTCATCGCTGTGATCGTCTTCATCGAGACAGGCCTGTTCTTCCCGTTTCTCCCAGGCGACTCGCTGCTGTTCACGGCAGGCCTGCTCGCCACCTCACAGTCCGAGCAGGGCCGTTTCCCGGCGCTCTGGACGGTGATGCTGGTGGCGACGACGACCGCTGTCATCGGCGACAACGTCTCGTACTGGATCGGGCGCCGCACCGGGCCTGCCCTGTTCAACAAACCCGATTCGTTGCTCTTCAAACCGAAGTATCTCGCGGCCACGAGCCACTTTTTCGAAAAGCACGGCAAGAAAACCTTGCTCATCGGGCATTTCGCGCCGACAGTGCGCACGTTCATCCCGCCCGCCGCGGGGGCGGGCGGGATGCAGTACCGGCTTTTCTTCCCCTTCGCCTTGGTCGGAGCGGTCCTGTGGGGGGTCGGGCTCACCTGGCTCGGCTCGTTGCTCGGCACGATCCCCTTCGCCCAAGAGCACATCGACCTGCTCATCGTCGCCGTCATTGTGGTGACCCTCGCGCCGGTCGCCATCGGGGCGTTGCGCGCCCGCACGTCCGGCTCCGGCGCGGCGGAACCCGAGGAAACCCCCGAAGAAGCGCTGCATTCGATCGAAGAAGTCGTCAAGGGGGACTAGCGTTCCCACCTGGGCTCGCGCCGCGTCCGCAAATGTTTTCGGCTTTTTCTCAGCTTCGTCTTGGGTTGTCCTGACAGGTTGCACGTATGCACACCGCGCCCGACCATGCGGCCAAGCTCACGGCCGCCGAACGCCTCGCCTTTGCCCTGCTGCTGATCGCCGTCGCGGTGCTCTATTGCTGGAACATATCGGCCAACGGTTGGGCGAACCCTTTCTACGCCGCCGCGGTGCAAGCAGGTTCGCGGGATTGGCTTTCCTGGTTCTTCGGCAGCCTCGACTCGGAAAACTTCATCACGGTCGACAAACCGCCTGCCTCGCTGTGGCTCATGGGCCTCTCGTGCCGGGTGTTCGGCTTTTCCAGCGCGAGCATGCTCGTCCCTCAGGCGTTGCTCGCGGTTGCGACTGCGGCCGTGCTGTACTTCGCGGTGCGTCGTGTGGCGGGGCACGGGCCGGGGATGGTGGCCGGGACGGTTTTCGCGCTCACCCCGGCCGCAGCGGTGATCTTCCGCTACAACAACCCCGACGCCCTCATGGTGTTCCTGATGGCACTGGGCGGATACTGCCTTGTCCGCGCGCTCGCCGAGGAGAGCGGCAAAGCCGCCGCCTGGTGGCTCGCGGCCTGCGGGACCTCGCTCGGCTTCGCCTTTCTCGCCAAGATGCTCGAAGGGCTCATCGTCCTGCCCGCGTTCGGGCTCGCGTACCTGGTCGCCGGGCATGGTTCGGCCAAAGCGCGGTTCGTCCGGCTGCTGATCGCCGCGGGGGCGCTCGTGGTGTCTGCTGGCTGGTGGGTCCTCGCTGTCACCCTGACTCCCTCGTCGGCGCGGCCGTACGTCGGCGGGTCCGGCGACGACACCGAGATGGACCTCGTCCTCGGCTACAACGGACTGCAACGGGTGCTCGGCGGCGCGAAGCCGCATTGGAGCCCGAACACCTCGAACGGGGCCCATGCGCACCCCATGGGCGAGATGATGAGCCAACGCCCTGGGGCCGGGAGGCTTTTCACCGGCGACATCGCCGCGCAAATCGACTGGCTCTTGCCGACCGCCCTCATCGCCCTGCTCATCGGGCTGTGGCTGCGCGGGGGCGCCCCCCGGACCGACCTTGCGCGCGCGTCCCACATCCTCTGGGGCGGCTGGCTGCTGATCGGGTTCTTCCTCTTCTCATTCATGCACCACGGGATGCACACCTACTACGTGGTCGCCTTGGCTCCGCCGATCGCCGCGACCATCGCCGCAACGCTCGGGCAGCTGTGGCGGAGAAACGACCGACCAGTCGGCAAAACCGGGTTGGCCGCACTTGCCTTGAGCGCAGGAGCCACCGCTTTCGCGCTCCTCAACCGCAACCCGAGCTGGCATCCCCCGCTGCGCTGGGGCATTCTCGGCGCAACGGTCCTCGCTGTTGCGCTGCTGCTGCTCCCGCGCAGCTCAGGCCGGTTGCGGGCAGCCGCAACCGGCCTCGCCCTCCTCGCCGGCGTCTCGGGCAGCGGCGCGTATGCGCTGGCCACCGTCGCGAGCCCGAAAACCGGCGGCAGCCCGTCTGCAGGGCCGAACCTCGGCGACGGTCAAAAAAGCGCATTCCAAGACCGGATGGTCACCGCGACGCCGGACCTCGTGGCATTGTTGCACGGCGCGGGGACGCAGTGGTCGGCAGCCGTCGAGCACGCTTCGAGCGCCGCGAACCTCGAACTCGCCTCGGGCACGGCGGTCATGGCCATCGGCGGTTTCCTCGGCACGGACCCAGCGCCCAAACCTGACGAGTTCGTCGAGATGGCCAAGGCCGGCAAGGTGCGTTACTTCCTCAACCGCATCCCCAGCGAGGACAGCAGAAAAGACACAACACAGCAAGAGGCCGCGTGCGAGGCGCAGCACCCCGCCGATCCCGCGCAATGCGACCTCGACAAGAACACCGTGGGCCCGAAGATCCGAGCATGGGTCAAAGCCCACACCCCGGCCCCGGCCGTCCTGGGGAATGTGGAGGTCTACGACTTGGGCACGCTGAAGAACTCCTAGCGCGCTACCATCGCTGATCCAGGTCGGCGTGCTGAACGATCCATGTGTGCATGACGACGCCTGCCGCGACGCCGACGTTGATGCTGCGCGTGGAGCCGAATTGCGCGATGGCCACAGCGCTCTGGGCGATGGCGCGCAACTCGGGCGAGAGGCCGCTGCCCTCCTGGCCGAACAGCAACGCGCATCGCCTCGGGAGGGCGAATGTCTCAACCGGCTCAGCCCCATGCGTGTTGTCCACAGCCACCACCGCAAGGTGATGGGCCTGCGCGTATCGCGCGAACTCCTCTGGCGTCGCGTGGTGATGCACATGCTGGTATCGGTCGGTGACCATCGCGCCGCGCCGGTTCCACCGCCGCCGCCCGACGATGTGCACCGCTTGCGCGAGGAAGGCGTTCGCCGTGCGCACCACGGTGCCGATGTTCGCGTCGTGGGCGAGGTTTTCGATCACGACATGAAAAGGGTGCCGTCGGCGGTCGAGATCCGCCACAACGGCGTCCCGGCGCCAATACCGATAGGCGTCCACCACATTGCGCCGGTCCCCGTCCGCGAGCAGTTCAGGATCGTATTTCGGGTCCTCTGGCCACTTGCCCGGCCAAGGTCCGACGCCGACTTGTTCGGCCTGCCATTCGGTGGGGCCGGGTTCTTCTGGGCTGAGACCGCCGTCGCTCACAGCCCGAGATCGGCGAGGGAGAGGAGCGAGCGGTACAGCACGCCTTCTTGTTGGATCGCCTTGTCCGCGCCGGTCGCCCGGTCCACCACGGTCGCGACGCCGACCACGTCGGCTCCGGCCTCGCGCAACGCGCGAATCGCGGTGAGCGGCGAATTGCCCGTGGTGGTGGTGTCTTCCACGACGAGGACACGTCTGCCCTCGACCGCAGGGCCTTCCACCCTGCGGCGCATGCCGTGGGATTTTTGCTCTTTGCGGACCACGAACGCGTCCAGCGGGCGGCCCTGGGCGTGCAGCATGGCCGCAGCCACCGGGTCCGCGCCCAAAGTCAGCCCGCCGACAGCGGCGAAGTCCCAGTCCTCCGTCCGCTCGCGCAGCAGTCGCCCGACGAGCGCGGCCCCTCTGTGGTGCAGGGTGACCCGGCGCAAATCGACGTAGTAGTTCGCCACCTCGCCGGAGGACAGGACGACCTCGCCGTGGACGACAGCAAGGCGGCGCACCAGTCCCGCAAGTTCGGCGAGCGCAGTCGGATCAGGTCCTGCCACGGCCCGCCCTCGAAGCAGCCCGGCGCACCAACGGCCGAGGCAGGAAGGTCGCCAACGCGACCACGGCCTTGTAGCGAAGGCTCGCGACGCTGATGAGTTTGCCTGAGTCCAAATCTTTCAGGCTTTGCCGCACCACCTCGTCCGCGGTGAGCCAAGCCTTGTCCGGGGTCGAGCTCATGTCGATCCCCGCGCGCTGGTGGAATTCGGTGCGCACAAATCCAGGGCAGCACGCCTGGACCTTGACCCCTGTGCCCGCCAGACCGGCCGCCAGGCCCTCCGTCAGTGTGATGACGAAGGATTTCGCCGCCGAATAGGTGGAGCCCCGGCCAGGGGTGAACCCGGCGACGCTCGCCACGTTGACGATCGCGCCCTTGCCCGCCGCGACCATAGGGGTGAGCGCTGCTCTGGCGAACTCGGCCACGGCGACGACGTTGACATTGATCTGGTCGACGAGCTCCTGCTCGGGAACCTGCCAAAATTCCTGGGAGCTGGACAAGCCAGCGTTGTTGACGAGGAGGTCCACGCCTTGTGCGAGCCGCCGCACGACAGAAGCGCGGCTCGCCGGGAGGGCGAGGTCCGCGGCCAGCACTTCGCTTGCCGTTCCGTGGGCGGCTTTGAGCTCGCGCGCCAAAGCTTCCAGGCGCGCGGTGTTGCGCGCGACAAGCACAAGGTCGTAGCCTCGGGCGGCGAGGTGTTTCGCGAAAGCCTCGCCGATTCCCGCTGTGGGTCCGGTGACGAGGGCGACCGGGCGCGTCATGCTTTGCCCGCCCGTCGCGGCAACTGGCCCTGCGGGGCCCCGGGGTCGAAGCCTTGCCGGTCGACCGGGTCGGGGTCGAGCTCCGGCGGCAGCACGCGGAGCAGGTCCGCGAGCTCACGCACCACGACGGCGGCGCTGTCCAGGTCGGCGTCGGGGATGTCCAAGGGAAGCTCCGCCAAAACCCATGGGCCCTCGTTCCACAACACGCGGACGAACTGCGGCAGACGCGCGATGAAGCCTTCCAGCCTTGGGTCCCACAAAAAGCGTTGCCCCGCGCCGACGTCGCTCGCGTAGAACTCGTAGCCGCCGAGTTCGCCGACTCGCGCCACGTCCGAGAGGACCGGGGGGCCAGCCCAACCGGCGCGCAGCTCGACCAGCACCGAGGAAGGGTGCTCGGTGTGCAGCGCGGCGATCGCGACGAGGTCGTCCACATCGAAGAACTCGAGTATCCCGATGTCGGTCTCGGCCCGGACGATCGCACGGGCCGCCTTGGCCTGGCGGGCCGCGAACACCCCGCGCCGCCAGCGGTGCACGAGCGCCGCGTCGCTCGCCTGGTGCTCGAAGCCGCGCTCGTTCGCCCATTGGTGGCGCTTTTGCCGTTCTGCTTTGACCAACCGGTCGAAGATGCCCTTGCGCCGGCCCGAGACCTCCGGTGCCGCGTCCTCCGCGTGGGCGTTCTCGATGTAGACCGGGCCGTTGTACACCGGGCCGTTGTAGACGGGCGCGTTGTAGTTGTGGACGTGAGACTCGTAGTGGATCGTGCTTCCCGGCGCAACAGGCACGTCGGCGGGCAGCTGGGGCGGAGCGGGTGGCTCGAACGCGGCAGGGGCCGACTGCTCGGGCGGGGCCTGGAACGCAGGCGGAGTTGGAACGGGGGCCGGGGCCAAGAACGCGGCGGCGGCAGGCTGCTCGGGCAGAGGCGGAACAGCGGGCTCCGGCTCGGCAAAGACAGCCGACGCGGGGCGCGCGGGGGTCGGCTCCGCAGGGGGGTGCGCGAAACGCTCAGGCTCTCGCTCGGCCCGCGCGGCGGGCTGGGGCGCCGGGACGTTGGCGTGCTCTGATTCCGGCACACCTCGCACGGCGCCGGAGGAAAGCCGCTTGTCTAAAAAGATCAGACCCACACCGAGGAAAGCCGTCACCACAGCCAGTCCGAACCACAATGCCGTCACGCTGTGCGACAGTAGCAGAACCTCCTGCGCGAACGCGTGCGCACAACCCGCGCGGGATCGATCTGGGTTTCTTCGGAAATGTCGCGCCGCCCGCGAGGAGCTGGCTCCGCACCATTTCTACGGCGTCCCGATCACCAGCTTGTCCGGGTCCGATCCGACCCCCACGGCCACCTCGTCGCCGTCGCGCACAGCTCCCGAAAGCAGCTGCTTGGCGAGTTCGTCGCCAATGGCGTGCTGGATGAGCCTGCGCAACGGCCGGGCGCCGTAGACGGGGTCAAAGCCTCTGCTCGCGAGCCAATGCTTCGCCGCGTCCGTGACATCGAGGGACAACCTGCGCTGGCCGAGCCGCTTTTGCAGCTGGCCGAGCTGGATGTCGACAATGCCGACGAGCTCCTCCGGGTTCAACCCTTCGAAGATCACAATGTCGTCGAGCCGGTTGATGAACTCCGGCTTGAACGCCATTCGCACCGCGAGCATCGTCTCCTCCTCGGTGCCGCCGGCGCCGAGGTTGGAGGTGAGGATCAGGATGGTGTTGCGAAAGTCCACCGTGCGGCCTTGTCCGTCGGTGAGCCTGCCCTCGTCGAGCACCTGCAACAACACGTCGAACACGTCGGGATGCGCTTTTTCGACCTCGTCGAAAAGCACAACCGAGTAGGGGCGCCTGCGCACCGCCTCGGTGAGCTGGCCGCCTTGGTCGTATCCGACATAGCCGGGCGGCGCGCCCATGAGCCTGGCGACGGAGTGCTTTTCCGCGTACTCGCTCATGTCGATGCGGATGATGGCCCGCTCGTCGTCGAACAAGAACTCCGCAAGGGCTTTCGCGAGCTCCGTCTTGCCGACCCCGGTGGGGCCGAGGAAGAGGAAGCTGCCGGTGGGGCGGTTGAGGTCCGCGACCCCTGCGCGGGCGCGGCGCACCGCGTCGGACACCGCTCGGATCGCTTTCTTCTGGCTCACCACTCGTTTTCCGAGCTCTTGCTCCATGCGCAAGAGCTTCGCGCTCTCCCCCTCCATCATCCGGCCCGCGGGCACGCCCGTCCAGGAAGAGACCACTTCTGCGATATCGTCTGGGCCGACCTCTTCTTTGAGCATCACTTGCCCATTGGCGCCATCGGCGCCGTTTGCCCCGGTGAGGCGGGCGAGTTCGCGCTCGGCCTCGGGTATCCGCCCGTAGCGCAGCTCCGCGGCGCGCCCGAGATCGCCGTCGCGTTCGGCGCGGTCGGCCTCGCCGCGCAAGGCTTCGAGCTGTTCTTTCACATCGCGGACGGCGTCGATGGCGTGCTTCTCGTGCTGCCAGCGCGCCGTGAGCTCCGCGAGGCGCTCGCGCTGGTCGGCGAGTTCGCCGCGCAGCTTGTCCAACCGGGCGACAGAGGCTTCGTCTGACTCTTTCGCGAGAGCGAGTTCTTCGACTTCGAGCCTGCGCACGACACGCTCGACCTCGTCCACCTCGACCGGGCGGGAGTCGATCTCCATCCGCAGCCGCGACGCGGCCTCGTCCACGAGGTCGATCGCTTTGTCCGGCAAGAACCGCGAGGTGATGTATCGGTCGGAGAGGGTCGCGGCGGCGACGAGCGCGGAGTCGGTGATGCGAACGCCGTGGTGCACCTCGTAGCGCTCCTTGAGGCCGCGCAGGATGCCGACGGTGTCTTCGACGGACGGCTCGCCGACGAGGACCTGTTGGAACCGGCGCTCGAGCGCGGCGTCTTTCTCGATGTATTGGCGGTACTCGTCCAATGTGGTCGCGCCGACCAAGCGCAGCTCGCCCCTGGCGAGCAAGGGTTTGATCATGTTGCCGGCGTCCATCGCGGATTCGCCGCTCGCGCCCGTGCCGACGATGGTGTGCAGCTCGTCCACGAATGTGATGACCTGCCCTTCGGAGCCTTTGATCTCCTCAAGCACTGCCTTGAGCCGTTCTTCGAACTCGCCCCGGTACTTCGCTCCGGCGAGCATCGAGCCGAGGTCGAGGGAGACGAGTGTTTTGCCGCGCAGGCTCTCGGGAACGTCGCCCGCGACGATCCGCTGGGCGAGGCCTTCCACAATGGCGGTCTTGCCCACTCCGGGCTCGCCGATGAGCACCGGATTGTTCTTCGTCCGCCGCGAGAGGACTTGGACGACCCGGCGGATCTCCGTGTCCCGGCCGATGACGGGGTCCAGCTTGCCCGAGCGCGCGAGCGCGGTGAGATCGGTGGAGTACTTCTCCAAAGCCTTGTACGAGCTCTCCGGGTCGGGGGTGGTGACCCGAGCGTTGCCACGCACCTCGGTGAAGGCCTCGCGCAGGGCGGCGGGCGCGGCTCCGTGTTCGGCGAGGATTTTCGCGGCAGCCGAGTCCCCTGTCGCGAGCCCCACGATCAGATGCTCGGTGGAGACGTATTCGTCTCGCAGCTCAGCGGCGAGCTTCGCGGCGGTTTCCAGGGCTTGGGCGAGTTCGCGCGACAGCCGAGGGGCCGACGCGCCGCCGTGCACTGTCGGCAACGCGGCGACCGCCGCCCGCGCCTGCTCGGTCACGGTTCGGGGGTCGGCTCCGCTCGCGCGCAGCAGCGGAGCCGCGATGCCGTCCGTTTGTTCCAGCAGGGCCAGCAGCACGTCTTCCGGGCGCACCTCGGGCCGTCCTGCGGCGGTGGCCGCCTGCATCGCGGACGAGAGGGCCGCCTGCGCCTTCGTGGTCGGTTGGAAATCCATCTGTCGTCTGTCCTCCTCGGTGCAATCGCCGCGCGTTGGGGTCGGCGCGCGTTGTTGTGTCCAACGTTGCTCTGTGCAACACCACAATAGTTGAGTCTATTCCACTCAAGTCTAAGATAGTTCCGTGCCCAGCGCAGCGGAAGGCGGAACCGACCAAGGCGCGGCGGCCCGATTGCTCGAAGCCGTGGCCGCCGACCCCGTCGTATTCGTGCGGTCATTCCATGTCGAGCTGTTCCGGTGCGCGCCCGAGCTGGCCGAGCGATTCCCTTCGGGCCTCGGCGGGCACCACGCCGCGTTCGTCACGATGACCAAGCACATCCTTCAAGGTTTCGCCGACGGCTCTGACCCTCCGGCGCTCATCGACCTGCTCGGCCAGCTCGGCCGCGACCATCGCAAATACCAGCTGGGCGAGGAGCATTACCGCGCCGCCAAGACCGCGCTCGCCAAAGCCCTCGCCGACGCCGCGCGCAGCACGCGCGACAACGAGTTCTGCGCGCAGGCCGCCGCCCTGGTCTGCGCGGTGATGGAACAGGAGTCGAACCGGCGCGACGGGCCCCAGACCTGGGAGGCGCAGGTCGTGGAACGAATCGACCATCCGGGCCCCACGGTTGTCGTCCGGCTCCGCGCGGCAATGCGCCCGCAGCCTTTCGCCGTCAGCCAGTATCTCGCAGTCCAGGTGCCGCAGCGCCCTGGCCAATGGCGGTACTACTCCCCCGCGCTCCCGCCGAACGACGAGGGCGAGCTTGAATTCCACATCAGGGCCGTTCCCGGCGGCATGGTGAGCGGCGCCGTCCTGAAAAACACACAGCCCGGCGACCGTTGGCTGTTCGGCGAGAGCTACGGCAGCCTCGCGGCGGGTTTGGATGCAATCCCAGCCGACCAGTCGGTGCTCATGGTGGCTGGCGACACGGGGCTCGCCCCGTGCCGCGCTATTGCCCTCGCTCTCGCTCTGCGCAGCGAGAATCCTCGGATGACGCTGCTTGCCGGGGCGCGCTCGCGCGCCGAATGCTACGACTTGCCGAATTTGCGCGACCTCGCGCGAGACAACGAATGGTTCAACGTGTTGCCCGTGATCGACCCAACGCCTTGGGCGGCCCTCGCCCGAACGGCGGTCGAGTTCGCCAAGCGCTCCGAAGTCGTCCTGCTCAGCGGCCCGCCGATGATGATCGACGCCTGCCTGGACGCGCTGCGAGCGGGCGGCGTGTCCTTGGGCAAGATTCGGCACGACCCGAGACCGTGAGGTATATCACGCTTACATCACAAGCGCTCGCGAGCACTTGATGTGATCTAGGTCATGCATTAGAACTGACTGCAGGGCGCCGTCAGGCAAAGCCGGTTCCGGAAGAGAAGGAGCCGACCCCAGGGGCGGGTGTCCTGCGCGAAGAGTCAGCACCCACGCGGAGCGCGCCGCGACAAGGGCATGAGATGTCGTGGGCCTGCGGAACTCGAGGATAGGGCCCGCTCGCCGCCTCCGAATGAGAACGCGGCGACACCCGAGAGGGACGCCTCTGGGCCAGGCCAGATCGGCACGAGCCAACCGCCGAGGCCTCATTCCACGACCGAAGTGAGCACGCTTGGTCACTGACGGCTTCGCGCCAAGGGCGGTGAACACGCAGCCCGGTCGACAGGGGCGATCACAGATCAGATCGCAGAGACCGACGCCGTGTTCACCGCCCGCGCATCCGGATGCATGGGCGCCAGGGCATCTGGACCAGGGCGACGGACGACGACATCGTCATGCAGACGGGGATGGGGCGGAGGGCAAACTTCAGTCGGCAGGAGCCCGCGCGGTCCGGGGCGGCGGGCGCTCCGAATCGGAAACCATCCAGGTTCTGATCCACGATCCGTCGTTTTCTGGGGTCGCAACAGGATTTTTGACAGATCGCACGAGCGTTTCTGGGAAAAGTAACCTTTCTTTCACAAATCTCAGGAATCGTTTTCACGAACGGCACACGAAAGCGGCCAAAGGGCTCGAAATCTGCGATCAAGTGCCCTACTGTGGGGATAGCTCGAAGATAACGCTCCGGTCAAAAAAAGATGAACGATCGGAGCCATCAGCCCCCGAAAGGCGGATACATGGCGAAATCGCGGTCCCAGCTTGTCTCAGCCCTCTGCCTCGTCTTCGCGTCCAGCGTGACGGCAATCGCCAGCGCTGCCGCCGAACCAGTGGACATGGCCCCGAAGGACATGGACGAGACGACCCGCGATGGATGGCATGTGCACATCGACACCTCGAACGAAGTGGTCAATTCCATTCCCAATCTCGCGGCGGCCGCGAACTCCCGCGAGGCTTTCGTCTCCCTCTCCGGGACGGCGAGCGTGAGCGCCGGTTCCACCGCGATCACCGACAGCCTGTTCATCATGGGCTACCAGCTCGGCTGCCAGTCGGACGTGTCCGGCGGCCTGCAATTCGGCGGCGCGGCCACCGGCGGGGCCGCAGGCTCGATCGACTCCTCGCCCTCGATCGGCGGCTCGATGGGCGGCGGCCTGACCGGCTACATCCAGACCGTTGTCGCCCCGGGCGCGATCGTCGACCTGCCGATGTCGAACATGGCCCTGTCCGAAAAAGGCAAGGCGATGTTGGACGTGACGAACCTGCATATCAAAGCGGACGCCTGCGGCGGGGATGTGACCATCCGGTCCTACGCGTACCTGCGGATCTCGACAGACGCGGCGCATTCCTCGTACGCCGTTTACGGCGACCCCATCAAAATCTAAGCCTGCAGCGAGCGAGGAGACCCGCATATGAAGCCCAGACATATCGCGACCGGATCGGCGATCTGCGCCATCGCGCTGTTCGGCGCGCCTGCCGCGCTCGCCGACGCGCCGACCCCGGGATCACCGGTGAGCGATCCTTACTACTCACCTCCAGGCACCGTCTCCGCGATCCCCGGCAACTTCACCTTCAGCGGCACGTTCGAATGGATCCGCCCTCGTCGGCAGGTGGACTCCGCCGGGATCGCGGCCATGACCAACGCGGACCCGTCCGGTTCGGGGTTCGGCATGCCCGGCAGCCATCTGGGCATTGAGCCCCAGCGCTACGGCCCGAACGGAGCGACGACAGGCCCGAGGGCTTCCGTGCCGCAGCAGGCGACATCGTCCGCCCAATCCGCCGGTGGCATCCTGCCTGGGGCTTCCGTGGCAGGAGGGCTGGAGGATCCCGCCGGCCAAGCGCCGAAGAAACCGATCGTCCCCGAGTCCGCGCAGCCGGACGGCACCGTCGCCACGGCTCTTCCGGATTCAACGGACTCGGGGCCGGACCCTGCTCCCCCCGCTGACACCTTCTCGGACGAACCGTCCTCCGACTAGGCCCCCGCACCGCTCCTGTCACGCCAACCGGTCGGACAGCGGAGGTTGTCAAAATGCTTGACGTGCATCATCATGAGGAGATGCCCCAGCCCGTAGACAGCCCCATCGGCTACTTTCTGAAACGGGCCATGCTGACCACACGAGCCCATGTCGGAGCAAAGCTGCGTCCGCTCGGGCTGACCTTGCCGCAGTACATCTGCATGCATATGCTGCACCGCAATCCCGGAATGTCCAATGCGGAACTCGCCAGGGAGGCTTTCGTGACCCGGCAAGCGATGAACAGCGTGCTGCATGAACTCGAAAAAATGGGCGTCGTCGCCCGTCCGGCGACCGCGGCTGCGGGGCGGGTGCTCCCCGCCACGCTGACCGACCGAGGCGAAGAACTGCTCGCGCAAGCTCTGCCGCACGTGTGGGCCGCGGAGGACGAGGTCCTTGCCGCCCTGAGCACAACGGAACGCAACGAGCTCAAGCGGCTGCTCGCCTGTATTGTCTCGCCTGCCCTGTTGCCTGACGCGGACACGGACGACTGACGCAGGGCGCTACCGCCGTCCTGGCTCAGCTGCCGCCATCCCGAAGGAATTCCTTCGGGCCGCTCCCCAGCGAAGCGATCATCCGGTCCACGCGCTCGTCGACAGCTTTGAACGGATCCTTGCACAGCACTGTGCGCTGCGCTTGGTCGTTGAGCTTCAAATGCACCCAGTCCACCGTGAAATCCCGGCCCGCTTGCGTCGCCGCGGTGATGAACTCGCCGCGCAAGCGCGCGCGAGTGGTCTGCGGGGCGACTTCTTTGGCTTTTTCGATCTCGTCCTCGCCGACGACCGTGGACACCAGGCCGCGCGAGCGCAGGATGTCGAACACGCCTCGGCCACGTTTGATGTCGTGGTAGGCGAGGTCGAGTTGGGCGATCTTGGGATGCAGGAGATCAAAGCCGTGCTTCTCCTCGTAACGCTGGAAGAGCTTGCGTTTGATGATCCAGTCGATCTCGGTGTCCACCTTGGCGAAGTCTTGCGACTCCACGGCGTCGAGCACCCTGCCCCACAGGTCCACTACGGACGCGAGCTCGGTGGACGGCTCGGTGGAGTGCAAGTACTCCACCGCTTTGCCGTGGTACTCCCGTTGGATCTCCAACGCGCTCGCGTGCCGGCCGCCGACAAGACGCACTTGGCGGCGGCCCGTGGTGTCGTGGCTGACTTCGCGAATCGCGCGGATGGGGTTGTCGAGCGCGTAGTCTCGGAACGCTACCCCCGCCTCGATCATTTCCAAGATCAGCGCTGTGGAGCCGACTTTGAGAAAGGTCGTCGGCTCGGCCATGTTCGAGTCGCCGACGATGACGTGCAACCGGCGGTAAAGCTCCGCGTCGGCGTGGGGCTCGTCCCTGGTGTTGATGATCGGCCGCGAACGAGTGGTCGCCGAGGACACGCCTTCCCAGATGTGCTCGGCCCGCTGCGAGAGGCAATACCGGGCTTCCTTCGGCGTGGACAGCACTTTGCCCGCGCCGCAGATCAGCTGCCGGGTCACGAGGAACGGCAAAAGCACGTCGGAGACCCGGGAGAACTCCCCCGCGCGCACGACGAGGTAGTTCTCGTGGCAGCCGTAAGAGTTGCCAGTGGAGTCGGTGTTGTTCTTGAACAGATACACATCGCCGCCGATGCCCTCCTCGGCGAGGGATGCTTCGGCTTCGAGCAGCAGGCCTTCCAGTATCCGCTCCCCTGCCCGGTCGTGGGCGAGAAGCTGCCGCAGACTGTCGCATTCGGCGGTCGCGTATTCAGGGTGCGAGCCGACGTCGAGGTACAGCCGCGACCCGTTCGGCAGGAACACGTTCGAGCTGCGGCCCCAGCAAACCACCTTGCGGAACAGGTATCGGGCCACCTCGTCGGGGCTGAGGCGACGATGCCCTTTGAACATACAGGTGACCCCGTATTCGGTTTCAATGCCCATAATCCGGCGACGCATCGTCTTAGCCTACCGAACCTTTCGCGCGTCGAGCCGGGTAACCGGACGCGCAGGCCGAGGCACGAGGCCGCGACGTCCCGAAAATGCAGTGCCCCAAGAAACACCGTCGGCGACGCATCTGCGTGTTCACTCTGACGGTGAGGCCGGCAACAGTTCCGCCAAGGCTGCTTCGCCCAGCCGCCGGAACGCCCGGCGGGGGCGGGAGCGCTCGAGCACGGCGACTTCCAGATCCGCCGGGCCGAGCTCACGGGGCTCGGCGGGTTTGCTGTTTCCGGGGCCGTTTGTCGGCGCAGGCTGGCGCAACGCCTCGATAGCGACGCCCAACGCGACACCAAGCCCCGCGTTGGGCACGTACTTCTCTTTCAGCGTCGTCGTGATCGTGTCCGCGGTGCCGCCCATCACAATGAATTCCCGCTCATCGGTGATCGAGCCGTCATAGCTGATCCGATAGAGCTGCGATGGGCCGGTGGACTCGGGGAGCCCGACTTCCGCGACGGCCAATTCCACCTCGAACGGCTTCGGCTGCTCGGTGAACGCGCCAGCCAGAGCCTGGGCGTAGGCGTTCGCCAGTGAGCGCCCCGTGACGTCGCGGCGGTCGAACTGGTAGCCCTGGGTGTCGGCGAGGCGGATGCCCGCGCGGCGCAACTGTTCGAATTCGCTGTATTTGCCGACGGCCGCGAACCCTATGCGGTCATAGAGCTCGGATATCTTGCGCAGTGTGGAGGACGGGTTTTCCGCGACGAGCAGCACGCCGCCCTCGTACGCGAGCACGACGACGGAGCGGCCTCTGCCGATGCCTTTGCGGGCGAGCTCTGCGCGGTCGCGCATGATCTGTTCCGCCGGGGCGTAAAACGGGAACGTCATGCTCGGCGCCTCCTGGCCTCAAGAACCGCCTCGGCCACCTCGGCGATCTCGGACTCGGGGACTTCTTCGCCGCCGGAAGCCTCAATGCGGATCGCGGTGGGCCAGATCCGTTTCACGAAATTCGGCCCTGCGGTCGCCGAGTCCGCCTCGCCCGCGTCGGCGAGCGCCTCCACAGCGGAACGCAACGCCGTGGCCCGGTCCGCGTCAGGGTCGTGCAGCCGTTTGAGCGTCGAGCGCGCGAACAGCCCGCCCGAGCCGATGCAATGGTAGCCGGACGACTCCTCGAAACGCCCGCCGGCGGCGTCGTAGGAAACGATGCGCCCTTTCGGCTCGGGGTCCTGCGGGTCAAGCCCGATGAGCAACGGGACAGCCGCAAGGCCCTGCATGGCTGCGTCCAGGTTGCCGCGCACCATCGCGGCCAATCGGTTCGCCTTGCCCGAGAACGTCAGCGCGACGCCTTCGACCTTCTCATAGTGCTCGAGTTCCACGGTGAAAAGACGCACCAGCTCGAACGCGATCGCAACGGTGCCCGCGATGCCCGCCGCGCTGTACTCGTCGGTGAGATACACCTTTTGCATCTCGTCGTGGGAGATCAAATTTCCCGACGTGGCCCTGCGGTCACCGGCGATGAGCACGCCGCCCGCGTAGGTGAGCGCCACGATGGTCGTCGCGTGCGGGAGCGAGCCCGTTCCAGAAACCGGCAATTCCATCGCCGTCTCCTGCCGGTACGGGAGCAGCTGCGGCGCGCTGGCCCGCAGGTGCTCGGTGAACGAGGAGGAGAACTGCGGCTGGGAGAACACCGAGAAGCTTTCCGATCCGCTCACTGGAACACCTCGCGCGAAAACCCCGCCGCGATCACTGCCCGCCCTTTTGCACGTAGGCGCGGACGAAATCCTCTGCGTTCTCTTCCAGGACGCCGTCAATGTCGTCCAGGAGGTCGTCGGTGTCCTCAAGCGCCTTCTCCAGGCGCTCTTGGCCGCCGCCCGAGCCCGCTTGCGAGAGCTCGTCGTCCTCGTCGCCCCCACCGGTGCGAGTCACCTGCTCTTGGGCCATTGCCGCCTCCTAGGTTTTGTGTTGTCCTGCGTTCAACCCTAGCGAAGGTTCCGGCAAGACGCAGGACGGCCTCGCCGAATCAGCGGCAGATGCCTGTCCCGCGGAACACACTGCCTCTGTCGCTCTGCCCACGGCGACGTGCGGATTTCTCGATCTCGCGCTTGGAATGCACGCCGCCGGGTTCGTGAATTGTTCGCCGCTTCAGCCCGCGCCGACGGCCTCGCTGCGCGCCGAACGCCGCAAGCTCAGCTGGTGAGCTTGTCCACCAGCTCAGCGGCCGAGTCCACCGAGTCCAGAAGCGCGCCGACGTGCGCCTTGGTGCCGCGCAGCGGCTCAAGGGTCGGAATGCGCACAAGGGATTCCGCGCCGATGTCGAAGATCACCGAGTCCCAACTCGCCGCGGCGACGTGCGGGCCGAACTTGCGCAAGCACTCGCCCCGGAAGTACGCCCTCGTGTTCGCGGGCGGCGTTCGCATCGCCGCGATCACATCCGGCTCGGCGACGAGCCGACGCATCGAGCCGCGCGCGACGAGCCTGTTGTACAGGCCCTTGTCCAGGCGCACGTCGGAGTACTGCAGATCCACCAGGTGCAACCGGGGAGAAGCCCATCCGAGGCCCTCGCGCTCTTTGAAGCCTTCGAGGATGCGCAGCTTCGCCGGCCAGTCGAGGCGGTCCGCGCAGAGCATGGGGTCGCGCTCCAAAAGATCCAAGATCTCGCCCCAGACTCGGATCACGTCGTCCGCGCGCTCGTCCGGCTCCCCGCTGCGCTCGCGGAAGGCGACGACCCGCTCGAGGTAGGCGCGCTGCAACGCGAGGCCGGTGAGCTCCCTGCCGTCCGCCAACGCCACCACGGCCCGCAGCGACGGATCCCGGCTGATCGTTCGCACCGCCTGAACCGGGCGGTGCAGCTTGAGGTCGGAGAAATCCACACCCGCTTCGATCAGGTCCAGAACCAGCGCGGTCGTGCCGACTTTGAGGTAGGTCGCGGTCTCCGCGAGGTTCGCGTCGCCGATGATGACGTGCAGACGCCGGTATTTGTCCGCGTCGGCGTGGGGCTCGTCCCTGGTGTTGATGATCCCGCGCTTGAGCGTGGTCTCCAAGCCCACTTCGACTTCGATGTAGTCCGAGCGCTGGGCGAGCTGGAAACCGGACTCGTCTCCGTTCTGCCCGAGGCCGACCCGGCCGAGCCCGCAGATCACCTGGCGGGAGACGAAGAACGGCGTGAGCCCGTCCACAATCGCCGCGAACGGCGTGTTGCGGTTCATGAGGTAGTTCTCGTGGCTGCCGTACGACGCGCCCTTGCCGTCGACGTTGTTCTTGTACATCCGAAGCGCCGGAGCCCCCGGCACGCTCGCGACGTGGCGGGCTGCGGTCTCCATGACCCGCTCCCCCGCTTTGTCCCACACGACGATGTCGAGCGGATCGGTCACCTCGGGCGTGGAGTACTCCGGATGCGCGTGGTCGACATAGAGCCTCGCCCCGTTGGTGAGGATCATGTTCGCGGCGCCGACCTCGTCCTCGTCGAAGATCGGCAGCACCGCGGTGGGCCGGCCGAGGTCAAAGCCCCTGGCGTCCCGCAACGGCGACTCCACCTCGTAGTCCCAGCGAGGACGGCGGGAAGGAAGCCCCTCCGCGGCCGCGTAGGCGAGAACCGCTTGCGTGGACGTGGCGATGGGGTTCGCGTTGGGGTCGTTCGGCGCCGAAATTCCATACTCGATCTCGGTTCCCATAATGCGACGCACGAGAGACCACTGTACCTCGTGCGGGTCAGCCGGCTGGCGGGGGCGGGGAGCAAAACCCCGAGGCTTCTGCCACGGCCTTGTCGTACCCGCCGAGGTACACCTGGACCACAGCGTTGTCTTTGCGCCCGGCAAGGGATCGCAGCAAGTAGTCGACGCCGTAGCCGTAGTTGTCGAGCAGCGTGCGCAACTGTGGCGGAATGCCGTCTGCCCCCGCCGCCGCGGCGGCCTTGCCCTTCGCCGAGGAGAGGCTGCTTTCCGCCAAGCCCGCGGCGCGGGCGACGTCCGGGTCGTCATAGTTCCAAGAGCCGTCCCTCGGCAATGCCCGCAGCGGGCCGAGGGCTCCGCTGGCCGCCGTGACAGCCTCCTGGAACAAACCGCAGGAATCAGCCCACGGCTCCGCGGGCGCGGGCGGCGCGGGCGGGTCTTCCGGAGCCGGCTCGGCGAGGGCGGGGGCTGGGCCAAGAAGCGCAGCGCCCAAGGCCACGGCGAAAGCGGCCCGCCAAGAATCGTTGTGTCCAGCCACCACGCATCTCCTTTCACTCACGCAACTGGGGAGTTGCTGTGAGTATCGTCCAAAAAGCTCTCTTTCGACGACGGACACCCCGGCAAGTCCGTATTCTTAATCATTGTCTGAAAAGCAGATCTATATTCGGGCAAGAGCGGAAGAGAGACGGAGACACCATGCGAACGCACTGCAAGCTTCTGCTTGTGCTCCCGTTCGTCGTGTCGGCTCCTGCCGCCGCGGCCGCCGCCGACACCGAAGCAGCCTGCGCGACGTTCTCCCAAGCGACCGCGCTCGTCAACACCGACCTCAGCCCCTTTCTGGGCTTCGCGCGCAAAGAAGGCTGGAGCTACGACGACCCCGGCATGGCCGACGCGATCGAGAAGGCTTCGATCGGGCTCGCGCAAGCAGGCCGGGACGTGGATTCCAAGCTCGCCGACACCGAGCCAGGTCCTGCGCAGAACGCGCTGCGCCACTACAGCGCCACCGCGACAGAGCTCGGCCAGAAAATCGCGCACCGCGCGGCCTTCGCGGATTTGACCTCGACCGTCGACGCCTACAACGCGGCGGTGCACACCGCCAACGGAGCCTGCGGGCTCGGCATCGGCGGCTGACCTGGCCTGATCAGACCGTCGCGCCGCTGTTCGCCTCGACCTGCTGCTGCGCGGTGACGAGCTGATGCGCGAAAGCGAGTTTGTCGAGCACCTTGGGCGCGAGCACGAACGGGTACAAGTCCGGATGCCCCATCGAGCGGTTCATCATGTTCAACGACCAGACGAGCGGCAGCCATTCATCGAGGATGGCGTTGAAACCGACTCGGCCCGGCCTCGACTTGTCCATGGTGAACCCGGCCGGGGCGAAACCGAACGCGGCGGCGGTGTCCAGGGTGTCGCGGATGTGCAGGTAATGCGCGAAGGTCTCGGCCCAATCCTCCGCCGGGTGCATCGTGGCGTACGAGGAGACGAACTCGTCCTCCCAACCCGCGGGGGCGCCTTCTGTGTAGTGCCGGTCGAGCGCGGCCTGATAATCCAGGTCGGGATCGCCGAACAGCGCCTCGAACTCGGGGCGGTTCTCCCCTTGGCCCACGAGGACTGTGAAGTAATAGTGGCCGATCTCGTGGCGGAAATGCCCGAGCAAGGTGCGATAGGGCTCGGCCAGCTCGACGCGCATCTGCTCGCGGTGCACATCGTCGCCCTCCGCGAGGTCAAGGGTGATGACGCCGTCCGCATGCCCGGTGAAGATCTTCTCCTCACGGCTTGACAGCAGGTCGAAGGCCAAGCCGCTGTCCGGCTGCGCCTCTCTGCTCACGATCGGCAGTCCCAGCACGGACAGCTCGAAGATCAACCGGCGCTTCGCGTCCTCCGCTTGGGCGAACTCCTCCAACGCCTCGATATCGTTGTCGTTGGGCCGGGTCCTCGTCAGCGCGCACGACTCGCACAGCCCGTCTTCATCGTCCACCGAAACCAGCCAGTTGCATCGGGCGAGGTGCAGGTTGTCGCAGAGCTTGTAGTCCCGCGCGTCCACAATGACGCCGTCGTGCTCCTCCCCATGGGCGAGAACCACCAGGTCGCGGCGGGCGAAATGAAAACCGAGCTGGCTGTCGCAGCCCAAGCACAAAGAGTTCTCAAAGGAAAGACGCTGGCCGCAATTGGCACATGCAAAGTCACGCACAGGCCAAGACTAGCCACATCGCCGAGGCTGGAACAAACCTCCAGTTCGGACGAACTGGCTCTGGCGCCGCTCGTCCAGAAGCACTACAACAGAAGCATGCGCCTGCCCCTGAGCATTGTCGAAGCATTCGCGCCGCAACCGTTCAGCGGCAATCCCGCCGCCGTGGTCGAACTGGCGGCATGGCTGCCCGACGAGGTCCTCGGCAACATCGCCTCGGCCAACGCCCAACCCATGACCGGATTTTTCACCGCGCTGTCGGATCAAGCGGCAGCGCCCGACGCGCAGACCGCCGCACCGCAGTACCACCTGCGCTGGTTCAACCCGAACGGGGCCGAGAGCCCCGGCTGCGGCCATGCCACCTTTGCCGCTGGGGCGCTGTTGCTCGAAGAGCGGCACTCAGACGTGGACACGGTCATGTTCTGGACGAAGGCGGGGTGGTTGGCAGTGTCGCGGGCAGAGCGCGGCAAGGCCTCGTTGCGTTTCCCGTCGGCTCCGATCACGGCCGCAGCCGGACGCGCGGATGTGGAACAAGCGCTGGGCCTCGTCCCGGAAGCGACCTATGACGACGGCTCGCGCCTGCACCTCGTGCTGGAGAACGCCAGCCACGTGGCCGAAGCCAAACCGGACTTGGCCGCGCTCGCCGCAACCGGCCTCTTCGGCGTCTCCCTTTCCGCGCCAGCCGAGAACCTCGCAGAAACCGGGTTCGTGCTGCGCTTCTTCCATCCGGTCGGCGGCGTTCCCGAAGACCCGGTCACCGGCTCGGCCACGGCGGCGCTCGTGCCCTATTGGGCGCGGCGGCTGGGCAGTGAGCGGCTCGAAGTCCGCCAGCTTTCTGAACGAGAAGGCGCGCTGACCGCGCAACTCGACGGCGACCACGCTGTGCTGACCGGCGCGTACCGCCGCTACCTCGACGGATTCATCGAGGTCTGAGGCGGCGTGTCAGAACTGAGCATCCGCCTGTCGGCCGGGGTGGCGGAATATCCGGCGCTCGCGGCGATCTGGCGCGGGGCCGTCGACGCGACTCACGACTTCCTCGCCGCCGAGGACCGCGACGAGATCGAGGCGCACTTGCAGTCGGACTTCTTTCCTGGCGTCCTGCTTTTGGTCGCGCAGATCGACGGCAGAGCAGTCGGCTTCGCAGGCGTGCTCGGCGACAAGCTGGAAATGTTGTTCGTCGAAGCCGCGCAGCGCTGGAGCGGGATTGGAACGGCCCTGCTCACCCATGCGATCAACGAACACGGCGTGCGCGGAGTCGATGTCAACGAGCACAATGCTTTGGCGGCGGGATTCTACGCGCGCCACGGATTCGAGACTGTCGGCCACAGCGAGACGGACGAGGCGGGCCGGCCCTATCCACTGCTGCATCTGCGCCTGAGAGCGCTGTCCTGAAGATTCCTGAAGATTCGGCGCGTGCCTCAGGGCGCCACCGGGCACAGGGGCATTGCCTAAATCCAGACGCCTTTGCCGACTGCCACAATGCCCCCCGCGCTGACGGTGAACCGCTCGCGTTCGAGCTCCAGATCGACCCCGACCTGCTCACCAGGGCCGACGACGACATTCTTGTCCAAAATCGCGTTTCGGACCACAGCGCCCTCGCCGATGCGCACCCCCGGCATCAGGACGCTGCCCTCCACCGAAGCGCCATCGCTGACAATGACGTTGCTGCTGATGACCGAGTTTTTCACGACACCTGAGGAAACGATGCTGCCCGCGCCGACCATCGACTCCAACGCCATGCCGCCGTTGACGAACTTCGCCGGGGGCATGGCGTCGTTGCTGCCGTGGATGGGCCAACGCCGGTTGTAAAGGTTGAACACGGGATGCACCGAGACGAGATCCATGTGGGCCTGATAATAGGAGTCGAGCGTGCCGACGTCGCGCCAGTACGCGTGGTCGCGCTCCGAGGCGCCGGGGACATGGTTCTCGGTGAAATCGTAGACCTGCGCCCGGCCTTGGCCGACCAAGGCCGGGATGATGTTGCCGCCCATGTCATGGTCGGAGCTTTGGTCCTCGGCGTCCGCCCGCAGCGCCTCCACCAGGGCCTTCGTTGAGAAAACATAGTTGCCCATGGACGCGTAGGCGAAATCCGGCGCGCCGGGGACGCACGGCGGGTCGGAGGGTTTTTCCAGGAAGCTCGTGATTTTGCCGCTCGAGTCGGCTTCGATCACGCCGAATGCCTTCGCCTCGACGCGCGGCACGCGGATCCCCGCCACTGTCACCCCGGCTTTGGACTCGATATGCCGGGCGACCATCTGCTCCGGGTCCATGCGGTACACATGGTCCGCGCCGAACACCACGATGTAGTCGGGGTCCTCGTCGTACACGAGGTTCAACGACTGGAAGATCGCGTCGGCGCTGCCGGTGTACCAGCGCTTGCCGACGCGCTGCTGCGCGGGCACCGGGGTGATGTACTCGCCCGAGATGCCGGAGAGCCGCCAATTCTGGGAGATGTGCCGGTCGAGCGAGTGCGACTTGTACTGGGTGAGCACGCAAATTTTCAGAAAGCCCGCGTTGACCAAGTTCGACAGCACGAAATCGATCAGCCGGTAGGCGCCCCCGAACGGCACCGCGGGCTTCGCCCGGTCTGCTGTGAGCGGGTAGAGGCGTTTGCCTTCGCCGCCTGCGAGCACGATGCCGAGCACATGGGGTTGAGTCCTCACAGGTTCAACCTACCCCTTCGGATCGGTTTTGGTGCGACGAGGCCAGCAGATCACTCGCCGGGCGGCGCGCTCGCGGCTCCCCCGTGCCCGACTGAGCCGCGATGCTAACGTGGCCGGTGTGCATGTCGCAATGCTGACCAGAGAGTACCCTCCCGAGGTGTACGGCGGCGCGGGCGTGCACGTCACCGAGTTGGTGGCGAATTTGCGCGAACTCTGCGAGGTCGATGTGCATTGCATCGGAGCCCCCCGGCCCGGCGCCATCGCGCATCAGCCCGACAAGGCGCTCGCGGGGGCGAACCCGGCGCTGCGCACCCTCTCGGCAGATCTGCGCATCGCCTCGGCCGCCGCGGAGGCCGACGTGGTCCACTCGCACACCTGGTACGCGAACATCGCCGGGCATTTGGCGAGTTTGCTGCACGACGTCCCCCATGTGGTGACATCGCACTCCCTCGAACCGCTGCGCCCGTGGAAAGCAGAGCAGCTCGGCGGGGGATACCGGGTTTCCAGCTGGGCGGAGGCCACCGCGTTGCCCGCGGCCGCGGCGGTCATCGCGGTGAGCCAGGCAATGGCCACCGATGTGCTCGCGACGTACCCGCTCATGGACCCGACCCGCGTGCATGTGGTGCGCAACGGGATTGACGTGAGCGCTTGGTACCCCGATCCGAACGCTGCCCGCGCGGTCGAAGAACTCGGGCTCGACCCGCAACGTCCGATCATCGCGTTCGTCGGACGCATCACCCGCCAGAAGGGGCTGAACCACCTCATCGCCGCAGCGCACCGTTTCGTGCCCGAAGCGCAGCTCCTGCTCTGCGCCGGGGCCCCGGACACCCCCGAGATCGCCGCCCAGACCCGCGCCGCTGTGGCGCAGCTCGAAGAGGAGCGACAAGGAGTGCGTTGGGTGCAAGACGTGCTTTCCTCGGACAAAATCCGCGAGTACGTCTCTGCGGCAGCGGTCTTTGTCTGCCCGTCGATCTACGAGCCGCTCGGCATCGTCAATCTGGAGGCGATGGCGACGGGGACCGCTGTGGTCGCCTCTGCGGTGGGGGGCATTCCCGAAGTGGTGGAGCACGGCGAGACAGGCCTGTTGGTCCCCTACGAGCCGGGCGATCCGCAAGGGTTCGAAAACGGACTCGCGGCGGCGGTGAACTCTCTGGTCAATGACATCGGCCTGGCAACACGGATGGGGCTCGCGGGCAGGGCCAGGGTGGTGCGCGAATTCTCGTGGACCAAGGTCGCGGCGGAAACGCTCAAAATCTACGAGCAGGTCGCCCGCTAGCAGGCACAGGCCCGGTGGTTCGCGCAGGACACGGCTGCGCGCAGTTACTTCTTGAGCGCTGCCAAAGGAACGCCCGCGAGGGCTTCCGAGAGCGCTGTCGCCTCTTGCACGGAGAGTTCCACAACGAGCCGGCCGCCGCCGTCCACCGGCATCCGCAGGATGATTCCCCGCCCCTCTTTCGCTACTTCGAGCGGGCCATCACCGGTACGTGGCTTAAGTGCCGCCATCGGTTCCTCCAAATCGCGCCAAGACCGCCGATCGCTGGTCGACAAGGCTGTTAATTCGTGGACAACTGTGGGACTATTCTCCCACGCTGAGCCGCCCAGCAGGAAACCAGGTGGTCATCCACCATCCCGACCGCTTGCATCATCGCGTAGCACGTCGTCGGGCCGCAGAAGGAAAAACCACGTCGACGCAGCTCTTTCGCCAAGGCTGCCGACTCTGGCGTCTGCGCCGGGACGTCGCCGGGCCGGACCGGACGCGGCCTCGGCTCCGGCGCGAAAGACCACAACAGTTCCGCGAAGCCGTCCTCGCCGATGTCGAGCACCAAGGCCGCGGCTTTGATCGCGGCGAGGATCTTGGGGCGGCTGCGGACGATGCCCGCGTCGCCCATCAGCCGAGCCACGTCGGGTTCTGCGAAGGAGGCCACGACCGCGGGGTCGAAGCCGCGGAAAGCAGCTCGGAACGCTTCCCGCTTGCGGAGAATCGTGATCCACGACAGCCCCGCTTGGAACGCCTCCAAGCAGAACCGCTCGTACAGCGCTGCGCCGTCTTTGACCTCTTGTCCCCACTCCTCGTCGTGGTATCGGACGTACAGCTCCCGCAAGGCCGGGTCCTTCGGGGACTCCGCCCACGGGCATCGCGGCTGCTCACTCATCGGCGGCAGGCGCCAGCGCTTGCTCGTGGGCAGGCGCCCGCCCGTCGGCCTGTTCGCGCAACGAGTCCAGCTCCGCGGCCAACCGGGCGAGAGCCCAGTCGACCTCTCGCATGTCATACCCCCGCAACCGCACTTGGAATGTGAGCCCGCGGACGTCGTCGCCGGCCACACCGCTGTGCGGCAGCGTGGTCGGGGACGCTTGCTTGGGCAGGGGGCCGAGCTCCTCGCCTCGGCCGAAGACGACGACGGAGAGCCCGAAGAGCCCCACGCCCACCAGAACGGCGACCAGCATGTATTCGAGAACTAACACCACGACGCCCATTGTGCCACTGCCCTCTGGCAGAAGCGCCGCTCAGCGTTGCGCCTCGTCCATCGGCGGATGCCCTTCCCGTCGCAGCTGCCGCTCGGCGAACTCCAGCCCCGCCTGCCCGGATTGCGCGAGCAGGAGCGGAGCCTGCGAGTCCGGCACGCCGCTGCGCGTGAGCATCGTGTGGATGATCTGCCTGCTCATCGCCGCGAGCTCGGACAGCGGCTGATTGCGATGCGCTCTGGCCCCCAGATTCACCTGGGCGAGGCCCGCCGCGCCGAAACGGTCGTACACGTCGAGCACCATGCCGATCTCCACCCCGTACCCTGGCGCGAATTCCAACGCGCGCAGCGTCGCCGTGCGCGCCGCGTACTCCCCCGCCAAAGGTTGCAAAAGCGTGCGCAAGCCTGGTCGCAGCGCGGCGAGCATCGGTCGCGCGACAAGTTCGGTCACCCGCCCGCCGCCGGAAGGGTCCGCGCTGCCGAGCGGCCTTCGGTAATAGCCCTTGACCAGATGCGTGGAGCCGTTCGTCAAAAGCGGCCCGAGGAGCTTGGACGTGAACGTCGGGTCTGGGTCGATGAGATCTGTGTCGATGAAGACCACGAAGTCGCTGTCCACGACGGCGAGCGAGCGCCACAGCGCCTCGCCTTTGCCGCCCACCAGCGGCACGCCCGGCAATGCCTCGGCGGTGGTGACCACGCGGGCGCCGGCCTCCTTCGCGAGCTCGGGCGTCCTGTCCGTGGAGCCGCCGTCCACGACCAGCACGTCGTCGAGCAGCGTTCCCCGCAGCCAGGCGAGGCTCGCGATCACCTGCGCGATGGTGCCCTCTTCGTTCAGCGCGGGCAGCACCGCCGACACCCGTCGCCCCGCTTTCGCCTCGACCAGGTCTTCCAGGCTCCAGGAGGGTTCGGCGTAGGTGAGCACGGATTCGTGCGGCCCGGTCGGACCTGTCATGCGCAAACCATCCCCTTTCACCAGCTGGGAGCCGTCAAATATCGGGAGAGCACATCGGCCACCTCGTGGATCTGGCTCTCCGGGACCCATTCCTCTTTCGTGTGGGCGAGGTTCGGATCGCCCGGCCCGAAATTCACCGCGGGGACGCCGAAGGCGGCGAACCGCGAGACATCGGTCCAGCCGTACTTGGCCCGGAACCTGCCTGCGGCAGCCGCGACGAGCTCCGCCGCCGCAGGATGGGAAAGTCCTGGCAGCGCGCCCGGAGCCGCGTCCACGACTTCGAACCGTGTCTGGGGGACATGCTCGAAAAGCCCTTGGACGTACGCGACCGCCTCGTCTTGGCCCCGGTCAGGTGCGAAACGGTAATTCACCTCGACCCAGGCCTCGTCGGGGATGACATTCCCGGCGACCCCGCCGCCGATCCGTGTCGCGGAGAGGCTTTCGCGGTAGACGCAGCCGTCAATGCGGACCTCGCGGGCCTGATGCGCCGAGAGCGTCGCGAGCACGGGCGCGAGCCGGTGGATCGCGTCGTCGCCGAGCCAAGACCGGGCCGCGTGCGCCCGCTTGCCCGAGGTGGTCACTCGCAAGCGCAGCGAGCCCTGGCAACCCGCCTCGATGAGCCCCGCGGTCGGCTCGCCGAGGATCGCGACGTCCGCCTGGAGCCACTGCGGCGCATCCCTGGCGAGGTGGCCGAGGCCATTGCGGTCAGAGGCGACTTCTTCGTTGTCGTAAAAGATCAGCGTCACATCCGGGCCCACGTCGGCGAGCGTGGCCGCCAGGTGCAGAAAAACCGCGCATCCCGATTTCATGTCCACCGTGCCCAGGCCCGCGAGCGCCGGGCCGTGCTCTGGGTCGACGAAGCGCCTGGAAGGAAGGTTCCCCGCTGAGGGAACGGTGTCCAGATGCCCGGCGAGCAGCACGCGCCGGGGGCGCCCCGCGCTCGTGCGGGCCAACACGCAATTGCCTCGGCGGACAACCTCGAAACCACTCGTCTGCTCGCGCAGCGCGGCCTCGACGGCGTCGGCGAGGCCTGCCTCCTGCCCCGACTCGCTCGGCATGTCGACGAGCGCCTGGGTGAGGTCGACCGGGTCCGAGTTCAGCCGCAATGCCATCGTCACAGACTAACCGCCGCGGCGGCCTGCCGCGACGTGTGCGGCGCGGGAGCACGGCGCCGGTAAGCTCTTGGCCCATGAACGACACTGCAGGCGCATACCGTCAGATCGGAGCTGGTGGCGACGGTCTGGCGACGCTCACACCCGCCGGAGTCGTGCTGGACGTCTGGTTTCCCGAACCGGAGTTGGGAGATTTCGCACAGTCCGGCACCTCTGCCTTGGACGGGCCGTCCGGCGCTGACGGCCTCCTCGCCCTCGCCGGGGCCGATCCAGAGCGCGACGTCACGGTGTCCGCAGTGCAGACTCGGATCGCGAACCTTGCCGAGCCTCCGGCGGACGCCTATGACGTGTATTTGCGGCTGCACTTGCTCAGCCACCGTCTGATCCGCCCGCACGAGGCGAACTTGACCGGGGTGTTCGGCTTGCTCTCGAATGTGGTGTGGACCAATCACGGGCCGTGCTCCCCCGCTGATTTCGAGGCGACCCGGCGCAGGCTGCGCGCCCGGGGCCCGGTCCAAGTGCTGAGCGTGGACAAATTCCCGAGGATGGTCGACTACGTCCTGCCGACCGGGGTGCGCGTCGCCGACGCCGACCGTGTGCGGCTCGGAGCGCACTTGGCCGAGGGGACCACGGTCATGCACGAAGGTTTCGTCAACTTCAACGCGGGGACCCTCGGGGCCAGCATGGTGGAGGGGCGGATCTCCGCGGGCGTGGTGATCGGCGACGGCTCCGACGTCGGCGGCGGGGCCTCCATCATGGGCACGCTGTCCGGGGGCGGGAAAGAGGTCATCTCGGTCGGCCAGCGCAGCCTGATCGGCGCCAATGCCGGGATCGGCATCAGCCTCGGGGACGACTGCGTCGTGGAAGCCGGCCTCTACATCACCGCAGGCACGAAAGTGACCACACCAGAGGGCGACGTGGTCGCGGCGCGCGCGCTCTCTGGCGTCGCGAACCTCTTGTGGCGGCGCAACTCCCTCACCGGAGCCGTCGAGGTCCTCCCGAGGTCGGGCCGCGGCATCACGCTCAACACGGCCTTGCACAGCAACAACCCCTGACGGGGCGGTCTTGGCCGGCAAGTGCGGGCCGAAGGAACTGCTGTCCGCCGCATTTGAGAACTTTCCCATTCCATGTTCGCGCTTGCGAGAAATTTGTTCGACCACAAATAGTTAGCACACGAATTGTTCGTGATATAATTTTCTCATGGCCGCAACTGATCTCGACGACCCGTTAGCCCTCGAACGCCAGGCATGCTTCGCGCTCGCCGTCGCCAACCGAGCCATCCTGTCGGTCTACCGGCCGATTCTCGCCCCGCTCGGCCTGACCCATCCCCAGTACCTCGTCATGCTCGCGCTCTGGGGGAAGTCGCCCCAATCGGTCAAAGAGCTCGCGGCGGCGCTGCAACTCGACTCGGCGACGATCTCCCCCCTGCTCAAACGGCTTGCGTCCGCAGGCCTGCTCACACGGCTGCGCAACGCCAACGACGAGCGCCAACTCGACATCGAACTCACCGCGGACGGCGTCGCGCTGCGCCAGCAAGCGCTCGGCGTGCCCGAGCAGGTCATCGCGCGACTCGGCTCGAACTGGGACGAGCTCGGCGAGCTGCACCGGGTCCTCACCAGCATCAACCAAAAAGCGATCCAAGCAGGAGCCCTGCCACTATGAGCACATCAGACAAGCGCCGGCCCAACGTTCTGCAATGGTGGGGGTACGCGCACGGACGCGCCCTGCCGCACTCGATGCAGGACTGGGTCAAGAACGATCTGACGGGCGACTGGGCCGCGCCCCGGCACCTGCTGCGCAGCATGGTCCCGTTCTTGCCGATCTTCGCGCTGATCCTCGTGTTTGTGCCAGGGCAATTCTGGCTGCGCTGCGCGATGGTGCTGCTGATGGCCATCCTGGCTTTGGTCTTCTCCGGGGCGTACATGAAGCAGAACCGAGTGTCCCGGCTCGTCAAGCACGGCCTTCCCGCAGATCTGGAGAACCCGAAGATTGCGCGCGCCCGAGAGGAATCCCGCGCGCGCTACCTCGAAATCTACGGGGTCGAGCCCCACGAGCAGGGCTAGCGCTGCTCCGAGCTAGCCTGCGGCGACTGCGGCGAGCGCCTCGTCCAGGGCCGCGACGCCGATCTGCAGCTCCTCCACACTCGCGGTGAGCGGCGGGGCGACGTGGATACGGTTCGCGGGGGCGAACACCCACACGCCGCGCGACTTCGCGGCGCCGACGATCTCGGCCACCTTCTCGACAGCGAGCGGCTCACGGGTGGCGCGGTCGGCGACCAGCTCCAGAGCCCAAAAGAAACCACGCCCGCGGACCTCGCCGACCAGGCCGTGCTTGTCCGCCAGGGCGCGCAGGCCGGAGCCAAGAACGCTTTCGCCGACCTCGCGCGCTTTCGGCAGCAACTGCTCCTCCTCGAACAACTCGATGGAGGCGACCCCCGCCGCGCACGCGAGCGGATGCCCCGCGTACGTGAGCCCGCCCGGATACGGGCGCTCGTCGAAATACGAGGCGACCCGGTCGGGGATGACGACGCCGCCAAGCGGGACATAGCCGGAGTTCACGCCTTTCGCGAAGGTGATGAGGTCCGGCTCGGCCCCGAACGCCCCATGGGAGGCGAACCATTCCCCGACACGGCCGAAGCCCACCATGACCTCGTCGGCGATGAACAAGATCCCGTGTTTGCGGCACAGTTCGGCCACCCCGGCGACATAGCCGGGCGGCGGGACGAGGACGCCGGGCGAACCAGGCACCGGCTCAAGGATCACCGCCGCGATCGTCTGCGGCCCCTCGAACTCGATCACGTGCCGCAAGTGCTCCAAAGCCCGCTGGGATTCTTCCGCCGCAGTCGTCGCGTGGAACGCGGAGCGGTACAAATACGGGCCGAAGAAGCGTCCGACGTTGACCCCGGTCGGCTCGTTCGCCCACCGCCTCTGCTCACCCGTGATCCCGATCGTCTGCCCGCCCGCGCCGTGGTAAGAGCGGTAGGCGGCAAGGATCTTGTCCCGTCCGGTGAACCGGCGCGCGATGCGGATCGCGTGCTCGTTGGCCTCTTGGCCGCCGGTGGTGAAGAAGACTTTGCTGGCGGGGTCTGGCGATCGTTCGGCGATGAGCCGGGCGAGGGTGGCTGTTGCCTCGTTCGAGAAAGCGGGCTGCAACGTCGGGAGCTTGCGGGCCTGGGCGACAATCGCTTCGACCACTTTGGGGTGCGCGTGCCCGATGTTCACATTGATGAGCTGCGAGCTGAAGTCCAGGTAGCGGTTCCCCTCGAAATCCCAGAACCACGAGCCTTCCCCACCTGCGATCGGCACAGGGTTGATCTTCGCCTGCGCGCTCCAGGAGTGGAAGACGTGGGCGCGGTCGTCGGCGTGCACGCGCGCGCCGAGTTCGGCGGGGTTATGGGTCTGTGTCATCGAATCCTGCTTTTCTGGCTTGGTGGGCTTGCCCTTGATTCTATGTGGTCGCGTTCCCCGCGCTCGCCGCGCGGGGCCGACCGGGCTGCTCCTGGGAGCTGGCTCCCAGGAGCAGCCTCGGGAAGCCGCTGCGCGGACAAGCCCCTTGACGTGGAGAGCGCTCCAGGTTCTAGGGTGCGTGTATGCGGTTCGCCCTCAAAACCTCGCCCCAACACACCACCTGGTCGGACATGCTCGCCGTGTGGCAGAGCGCCGACGACATCGAGCTTTTCGAGTCGGCGTGGAACTTCGACCACTTCTACCCGATCTTCTCCGACTCCACAGGGCCATGTTTGGAAGGCTGGACGACCCTGGCCGCGCTCGCCCAGGCGACCAAGCGCCTGCGCGTCGGCGTCATGGTCACCGGAATCCACTACCGCCATCCCGCAGTCCTCGCGAACATGGCCTCTGCGCTCGACATCATCTCGAACGGCCGCCTGGAGCTGGGCATCGGCGCCGGGTGGAACGAGGAGGAGTCCGGCGCGTACGGCATCGAACTCGGCTCCGTCAAGGAACGCTTCGAGCGCTTCGAGGAGGCCACCCAGATCCTCATCAGCCTGCTCACACAAGAGACGACGACCTTTGACGGCAAGCACTACCAGCTCCACGAGGCCAGGAACGAGCCCAAAGGCGTGCAGCAGCCGCATCCGCCGATCTGCATCGGCGGCGGCGGCGAGAAAAAGACCTTGCGCTTCGTCGCCCAGTACGCGCAGCATTGGAACGTCCCGAATGGGTCGCCCGAGGACTTCACCCGCAAACTCGCGATCCTGCACGAGCACTGCGCCGCCGTCGGCCGCGATCCGAAAGAGATCACCACCTCGACGCATATTCGTCTGAGCGAAGACCACGACTACGCGAAGACCGCGGCGGAGACTGCGGCCTTCAAGGCCGCCGGGGTCGATCTGGCCATTTTCTACCTCCCGCCGCCGCACACCCCCGCGGTGCTCGAACCGCTCGCCGAGGCGGTGTCCCAGGTCAACGCCTGACTGGTCCGCCTCAGAACTGGCAGCGGCGCAGAAGCACCATCCACCGGACGCCGCGGAAATCGGCCTCGCCGATGCGCGAGGACTCTGTCATGTCCGCATGGCGCCGCCGAGTGGGTTGCCGATCACACGATCAATTCCTCAGGTTCTGGCTATGCTGGTGTTCTGATCATGAGGAACACCCACACTGACGGAGGACCGCGAGCGTGAAACAGCCCAGCGAAGAGCGCAGGAAAGCCTTGTTCGACGGAGAAGCCCGCCTCTCGTGGGTTCTCGCCGCCTTGGCGGGCCTGCTCGGCGCCTCGGCGTTCATCCACACCGAGGGCTATTTCGTCACCTTCATGACCGGCAACACCGAGCGCGCGGTGCTGAGTTATTTCCGAGGCCAGGGGGCGTTCGGTGTCGCGGCGGCCTTGATCCTGCTTTCCTTTCTCAGCGGGGTGGTCGTCGCCTCGCTCTGCCGTCGGCACTTCTGGTCGGGGCATCCGCACGGCCCGACCATGCTCGCCACGCTCGCGTTGATCGCGGCTGCCGTCTTCGACGCGATCGTCGACTGGGGCTCAGAGAACATCGACTTGTACACCGTCCTCTTCGTCGCTTTCGGGGTCGGCGCGTTGAACACGTCGTTCAACAACGCAAGCGGCGAGGTGTCCATCCCGCTCAGCTATGTGACGGGCACATGGGTCAAGATGGGGCAAGGCATCGAGCGGCACATCAGCGGCGGCGACTACTCCGAATGGCTGGGCTATTTCCTTCTGCTCCTCTCCTTCGCCTCCGGGGCGCTCTGCGGCGGGTTGCTCAGCAGGATCGAAACCGGGTTCAGCATGCTCGCGACCGCAGCCGGGGTGTGCCTGGTGGTCAGCATCTACACCCATCTGCACGAACGTTTCAACCCGCCGGCCGATGAACGCCCGCCCTTGCGCGACGCATAGCGCCAGTCCACGCTGTGCGGGCCGCTGCCGAGGAGCGCGAACCCGAGCAACAACAGCAGCAAGAGCCATTCCGGGGTGTACGCAAGGGCGCTGAGGAAATCCCCGAGACCAGGGTGGTCGTGCCGCAGTTGCGGCACGACCGGCTTCCACAGCGAGCCCACCATGACAGCGGCGAGGACCGAGGCGGACAGGCGCGAGAACGCGCCGAGAGCCAAAAGCGCCCCGAAGACCAACTCGCACCAGCCCACTGCCGGGGCCAGCAACTGCGGCTGCGGGAACCCCCAATCCTGGAACGAGCGCACGAACCTCGTGCCCGTGATCTTGTGGTCGAGCGCGCCGCTGACGAACAAATATCCGACAGACACACGCGTCACCAAGTCCACAAGACTTCTCGCTGTCTCACGCACCGCAGGCCTCCTTGGTCAACCGAGAGCTTTGTCCTCGCGCAGGGCCGGGAGGATCTTCTCCCCGTAGGCCCGCAACGTCTCCGTCGGCGCGTCATGCTGCAAATACAGGGCGAACTGGTCGACGCCGAGATCCTGGTACTCGCGCAGCCGCGCAATGTGCTCCTCAGGGCCGCCGAGCAAGCAGAACCGGTCCACGATCGAGTCGGGGACGTACTGCGCGTGGGTGTTGCCCGCCTGGCCGTGCTGGTTGTAGTCGTAGCTTTCGCGGGACGCGACATAGTCCGACAACGCTTTTGGGACCGCCGCCCCGCCGGCCCCGTACCGCTCGACGATGTCGGCGACATGATTGCCGACCATCGCGCCGAACCAACGGCACTGCTCGCGGGCATGTTCCACGTCCCCGTGCGCGCCGGTGACATACGCGGGAGCCGCAACGCAGAATTTGATCGACCCAGGGTCGCGGCCCGCGTTGTCCGCCGCCGCGCGCACGTGCTCCATCATCCACAGCGCGAGGTCGGGGTCGCCGAGCTGCACGATCAGCCCGTCTGCGACTTCACCGGCGACCGCGAGCATTTTCGGGCCGTACGCGGCGACCCACACGGGCAGCCGCGATTCGCGCGCCCATGGCAGGCGCAGCGTGCTTTCGCCGTGTTCGACCGCCTCCCCGTTGCCGAGCCCTTTGATGATCCGCACCGCATCGCGCAGCTCGGCGATGGTGCAGGGGGCGCGCCCAAGGGTGCGCAGGGCCGAATCGCCCCGGCCGATGCCGCAGATCGTGCGATTGCCGTAGAGGTCGTTGAGCGTGGCGAACGTGGACGCGGTGACCGTGGGGTGGCGGGTGACCGGATTGGTCACCAATGGCCCGACCACAAGCTTGTGGGTCCGCTCCAAGATGGCCGCGAACACGACGTTGCACTCTTCCCACAGGATGTGCGAGTCGAAAGCCCACACAGAGTGAAAGCCGTAGCTCTCCGCTGTCTTCGCGAGTTCCACCGTGCGCGCAGGCGGATGGTGCAGCTGCAGCACGAGTCCGAAATCCATGGTTCATCTTCGCACGCGCGGCGGCGGGGCGCGCCAACGCGGACCGATCAGTCACACAAGGTTTTGGGCGTGGCCGCGCTGGAGGTACTTCCCGTGGCCCGCTCGGCCGTGGAACACCCCGTTGGCAACGAGCACAGAGCCTCGGGAGATGACCGTGTCCACCTTGCCCTGGACCTCCCAGCCCTCATAGGCGGAGTAGTCCATGTTCATGTGGTGCGTCTTGCCGACCCCGATCTGCGTCGTGCCTTTGGGGTCGTAGAGAACGATGTCCGCGTCAGAGCCAGGGGCGATCACGCCTTTGCGCGGATACAGGCCGAACATCCGGGCAGGCTCGGTCGAGCAGACCCGGACCCACTGCTCCGCGGTGATCTTGCCAGAGGCGACGCCTTGGTAGATGAGGTCGATGCGGTGTTCGACCGAGCCGATCCCGTTGGGGATCTTCGAGAAGTCGCCGACGCCGAGCTCTTTCTGGTTGCGGCAGAACGGGCAATGGTCGGTTGCCACCGCGGTCACCTCCCCTGCCCGCAGATGCTGCCAGAGGCCGTCCTGATGGCCCTCGGCCCTCGGGCGCAGCGGTGTCGAGCAGACCCATTTCGCGCCGTCGAACCCCGGCGCGCCCAGCTGCTCCTCCAGGGAGAGCCACAGGTAGTGCGGGCAGGTTTCCCCGAAGACGTTCTGCCCCGACGAGCGGGCCTCGGCGATGCGCGCCATCGCCTGACGGGCCGAGACGTGGACGACGTACAGCGGGGCCCTTGCCACGTCGGCGAGGCGGATCGCGCGATGGGTCGCCTCTTCCTCGAACTGCCACGGCCGGGTCAGACCGTGGTGCACCGGGTCGGTCTGGCCTTTGGCGAGGGCTTGGCGCACCAGTTCGTCAATGGCGATCCCGTTCTCGGCGTGCATCATGGTGAGGACGCCGAGTTCGGCATTGCGCTGCATCGTCTTGAGGATCTGCGCGTCGTCGCTGTAGAACACGCCGGGGTACGCCATGAAGAGTTTCACACTCGTGACGCCCTCCGCGACAAGGGCTTCGAGCGACGCCAGGGCGTCCTCGTCCACGCCGCCGAGGATCTGGTGGAAGCCGTAGTCCACGGCGCATTGCCCGTCGGCCTTGCGGTGCCAGGCTTGCAGCGCGTCGAGAACGCGCTCGCCCGGCTTTTGAATGGCGAAATCGACAATGGTGGTCGTGCCGCCCCAGGCCGCGGCCTGGGTTCCGGTCGCGAAGGTGTCCGACGCTTGCGTGCCGCCGAACGGCATCTGCATGTGCGTGTGGGCGTCGATCCCGCCAGGGATGAGATATTTGCCTGTGGCGTCGACAACGGCGTCAACGGTGCTTTTCAGGTCCGAGCCCAGAACGGCGGAGCCGGGGGCGAGGAGGGCGGCGACGCGCTCCCCGTCGATGAGCACGTCGGCGTGGTGCTTGCCGTTCGGCGTGACCACAAGGCCGCCGTGGATCAGCATGGTGCTCACAGTTGTTCTCCTCGCAGAAGTTTCAGGAAGGCCGCCTCGTCGATGACCGGCACGCCGAGTTGCTCCGCTTTCTCGCGCTTGGAGCCCCCGCCCTCACCAGCGACCACGTACGAGGTTTTTTTGGAGACCGAGCCGGAAGCTTTGCCGCCGCGCGCGATGATCGCCTCTTGGACGCTCTCCCTGGTGAACCCCTCCAAGGAGCCCGTGACCACGATGGTCAGGCCAGCGAGCGTCTGCGGCAACTCCTCTCGTTCCTCGGCCATCTTCACCCCTGCCGCGGCCCATCGCGCGAGGATGGAGCGGTGCCAGTCCACCTGGAACCATTCGATGACCGAAGCGGCGATGGTGGGGCCGACGCCGTCCACTTCGGCCAGGGTCTGTTCGTCCGCCGAAAAAATCGCGTCCACAGACCCGAACCTCGTCGCGAGGGCGCGGGCGGCGGTGGGGCCGACGTGGCGGATGGAGAGCGCGACGAGCACACGCCACAGGTCGCGGTTTTTCGCCTGTTCGAGGTTGTGCAGAAGCTTCTGGCCGTTCGCAGAGAGCTTGCCCGCGTTCTTTCCCGATGTGTTGACGAAGATCTCCGTGCGCAGCAGCCGTTGCTCGTCGAGGTCGAACAGATCCCCCTCGTCCTCGATGACCTGGTGTTTGAGCAAGTCGGTCGCGGCCTCGTAGCCGAGAGCCTCGATGTCGAACGCTCCTCGGCCTGCGACGTGGAACACCCGCTCGCGCAGCTGCGCGGGACATGTGCGGGCGTTCGGGCATCGGATGTCGACGTCGGACTCCTTCGCCGGGGCGAGCTTTGTGCCGCATTCCGGGCAGACGTCCGGCATGACGAACTGCCGCTCTGTCCCGTCGCGCAACGCCGCCACCGGGCCCAAGACCTCGGGAATCACATCGCCGGCTTTGCGGAGCACGACCGTGTCGCCGATGAGCACGCCTTTGCGCTCCACTTCGGAGGCGTTGTGCAGCGTCGCGAGGCTGACCGTGGACCCGGCCACGAGGACCGGGTCCATGAACGCGAACGGGGTGACCCGGCCCGTGCGGCCCACATTCACCCGGATGTCGCGGAGCTTGGTCTGCACTTCTTGGGGCGGGTATTTGTAGGCGATGGCCCATCTCGGCGCGCGCGAGGTGTGGCCGAGCTGGCCGTACAGGTCCATCTCTTCCACCTTCACGACGAGGCCGTCGATCTCGTAGGCGATCTCGGCGCGTCTGTTCCCCCAGGCGCGGATGTGCTCCAACACAGCCTCGGGGGTGTCGAGCGTGGTGTTGTACTCCGAGACCGGCAGCCCCCATTCGCGGAGCTTTTCGTACGCGGCGCTGCGAGTGGCCGGTTTCCAGGAGCTCGTCGCGCCGAAGCTGTGGCACAGCATCGTCAGATTGCGTTTGGCGGTGACGGCAGGGTTCTTTTGCCGCAAGGAGCCCGCTGCGCTGTTGCGGGGGTTCGCGAACGGGGGTTTGCCCTCCGCGACCAGCGAGGCGTTGAGCGCTTCGAAGTCCTTGAGCCGGAAGAACACCTCGCCGCGAACTTCGAGCAGCTCTGGCGGGGCCTCCCCTGGCGCCAGGCGCAATTCGTGCGGCACATCGCCAATGGTGCGCACGTTCAGAGTCACGTCCTCCCCGGTCCTGCCGTCGCCTCTGGTGGCGGCCCGCGCAAGGCGGCCGTGCTCATACACGAGGCTCACCCCGAGGCCGTCGATCTTCAGTTCGCACTCGAACCGGATCGCCCGCTCCGCGGCGTTCGACGTCCGTTGCGCCCAAGCGAGCAGGCCCTCCTCGTCGAAGACATTGTCCAGGGACAACATCGGCTCGATATGTCCGACCTCGGCGAAATCAGTGGTGAAACCCGCCCCGCCGACAAGTTTGGTCGGCGAATCCGCCGACGCGAGCTCGGGGTGCTCCTCCTCAAGTTCCTGCAACTCGCGCAAGAGCACGTCGAACTGCGCGTCGGTGACCGTCGGCGAGTCCAGCACGTAATACCGGAACTGGTGCTCGCGGATCTCGTCGGCCAGCGCACGCCACCGCTGCGCGGGGTCGAGCCGCGCGGGCGCCTTGCCTTTGCTCATGCGCAAAGCCTAATCGAAAGATCCGACACTGCAGCGGGCGTCGAGCTGGTCGCCGTCGCCGAAGTCGGCGCGCGCTGTTCCCGTCCTCCTCTCGCGCGGGCCTGCTCTAGAATGAACCGCTTTGACCCCAAGGAGGAACGCATGGCCGAACCGCAGAACCCCCCGCGTCTCGACGGCGCAATCGCACTGGTCACCGGAGCGTCTCGGGGCATCGGAGCGCAGACCGCCGTCGCACTCGCGGCGAAAGGCGCCACGGTGGTCGTGAACTACCGGGAGAAGCGCAAACGCGCCGATCAGATCGTCGAACAGATCCGGGCGAACGGCGGCGCGGCGGCGGCCTTGGGCGGGGACGTCACCGACGAGGCCGACCGCGCACGGCTCATCTCGAAGATCCGAGAGCAGTACGGCTCCTTGGACCTTCTCATCCTCAACGCCTCAGGCGGACTCGAACCGGGGGCTGCCGCGGATTACCCCATGCTCATCAACCGCGACGCGCAGACGCGTCTGCTGGAACAAGCGCTGGCGATCATGCCGCGCGGTTCCCGTGTCGTGTTCGTCACGAGCCATCAAGCGCACTTCTACCCGCACAAACCCGTCCCCGAGCAGTACAAGCCCATCGCGGAGAGCAAGCGGGCGGGCGAGGACGCTGTGCTCGCCCGCATTCCGGCGCTGGAAAGACAAGGGGTGAGCCTCGTCGTGGTCTCTGGCGACATGATCGAAGGCACCACGATGGTCATGTTGCTCGGCCGGCGCAACCCCGAGGAGGTCGAAGCCCGCAAAACAGCGGCGGGCGGCCTGCCGACCGTGGAGGAGTTCGCAGCCGAGATAGTCGCCGAGGCCGAGGCGCACGTCCCCAACGGGCATGTCCGCTACGTCGGCGGCGCGGACTGGGTCGAAGAGTTGGCCGGGGGCAGCTGAAGAAAGCGAAAACGACTCGGGTGTGGTCCCCAGCCGAACGGCTGGGGACCACACCCGAGTCGCAGGGGCGCGTCAGAGCGCTTGCGCGGTTCTCAGAGCGCTTGCGCAGTTCTCAGAGCGCTTGCGCAGTTCTCAGAGCGCTTGCGCAGTTCTCAGAGCGCTTGCGCAG
>JGI2924J29684_1078329_pt1 | contig 41760 bp, 34 predicted proteins | sample BenlonsequencITS_FD_29684 | JGI IMG/M metagenome (IMG submission 29684) | reverse complement strand
GAACTGCAAATGCATGACTTAGTTGGCGTTGTACTCCCACTTATAGAAGTGGGAGACTTACGCCAAGTTAGTCAGGTTAAATCTGGCCGGGGCACCCGGGTCAGCCTCTGGCCCGCCTGACCCGGGCCCTCTCCATGGCCATCTGGTAAACTTCCATTAACGCCTGATAGTTTCGCTCAGCGGTATACCTGGCCTCAAACTCGGCCCGGGCTTCCCGCCTCATCAATTCAAGTTCCATGGGATGAGCAAAGGCCCACTCTACCCGGGCGGCCAGTTCCTCTACCTTTCCGGGGTTAAAGTGTAACCCGGTGCGACCATGCTCGATAACGCTTTCCATGGCCCCCAGGCGAGAGGCGATCACGGGCGTACCACTGGCCAGGGATTCAATGATCGTCCTGGGCAGGCCTTCGTACCATTCCGAGGGGAATACCAGTACCTTGGCCTCCCTCATCAAAGCCAGCACCTCTTCCACCGACTGGTGGCCCAGATAGGCCAAGCCAGGGTGCCTGCCCATAAAATCCTGCACTTCCCGCTCCAAGGGCCCCGCCCCCACAATTTTTAACGGAATGGACTGGTCCAGCCTGGACCAGGCAGCCAGCATGGTTTTGATACCTTTTTCCTCAGACAGCCGGCCTACAAATAATGCAAACCCGCCCTTCCCGTCACCGGGTACGGGATCCGTATAAATAAAATTAGGTTTAACCACAATCCGCTCCCCGGGCAGACCTCCCTCGATAAATTTTTGGCGGGCAAAAGCGGTGGGAGCAATATATACATCCACCACCTCTCGCCAGGTCTTTAAAACACGGTGGACCGCCAGCATGGTCGCCACCGCGGCAGTTGCCGCACGGCTCTGCCGGTAGCAGCGGCGGGCCAGCGCCGGCCAGGGTACCAGTCTGCCGAGGCATGACTCGCAAACCCGACCGTCCCGCAAAAAGAAAGCGCCGGGACAAAGTAAACGGTAATTCTGCAGTGCCTGCACCACCGGCACGTGCATGGCCCGGGCCGCATAGTAAGCGGCAGGGGAAATAAGAGGAAAGGTATTATAAAAATGGGCCACCTGGGGCTGCCATTCCAGCAGCCTTTTTACGGCTTGATAAGAGGCTTTGTTCCATATCGTGGCCACGGCTGTATTAAATCGCCCCTTGGCGCCAATCTCATGGTTATGCCTGGTCATACATTTTAGCTTATGGCCATTACCTACCAGCAATGCCTTTTCATCATCAAAAAGAATATCCTCTCCGCCCAGTTGCTGATAATAATTATGAAAAACTGCGATTTTCATCATGCTGTAGAACCCCTTTTAACTCATCGGCTATCATCTCAGCCACCTCCCGGCATGTTTTTAATTTTCTCCGCTCCGGGGGGGTAATTTTACCCGTTAACGCCCTGCGCAAGGCCGCGGCAAAGTCTGCCGGGTCCAGCGGGTCAAAAATATTGGCCGGTGGCAAAAGCTCCTCCGCGCAGCCCGCATACTTTGAACAAAGCACCGGCAGGCCGGACCAGAGGGCTTCATTAACTACCAGGCCCCAAACGTCATGCAGGGTCGGCAAAATAAAAAGGTCAGCACTCTGGTAAATCCCCGCCATGGCCGTTGATTTAACGGGAGGGTGAAAGTGCACGTTCTTTAAATATAAATCCGCCGCATATTGTTCCAGCCGCTCGCGCTCAGTGCCCTCGCCCACAATTAACAAAGAGAACAGGTAACCCTCCCCCTGCAATATTGCCGCGGCATCCATAAGATATCTGACGCCTTTGCCGCCAACTAACCGCCCGGCATATAAAAAAACCGGTTTGGGATCAATGTCATGAATAGGCACTGCCGCTGAATTAAGAAACCAACGTTCATCCACGCAGTTTTGCACCTGTAAAATATTCTCGGGCTTGATCCCCAGGCTTAAAAGATATTGTGTGGCCGCATCCCCGAAGCTGATCCACCGCTTGGCCCACCTAGCCATCAATCTGCGTAAACCCGTTTTAAAAAGGCCGATATCTTTTTCCGTATGCAAAGACCCTTCCCAGCAAACCCACACCGGTTTACTAAAAACTGATCCGTAAACCAGGGCCATCAGGGTTCGAAACCCCATTTCGTTGGTAATTACCGCATCGGGTTTTAACTTAATCAGGTCCGATAAATAACCGGGGTTTATATGCAGGTACCAGTAATCAAATAATTGACGATGTTTTTTTAGAGGTATCTTAATACTAAAACCCCAGGCTTTTTTAACGCCTATTTGGTTATCCTGCGGATGTTTTAACTGCCAGAAATCCCGGTTATCCTCCCAACCGGAATAAAGTACCGACAATTGAAAATGATCAGAAGCCAGCATCTGGTATAAGGGTAACCTGTATGGGGCGATCAGGTTGGTCAGTATGGCCACTTCAGGTTTTATTTGCATGGGCGGCTCCCCCCTGGTTTTCTATTCTTAGCTGGATGGAGGTCATCACATATAAAATCCAGAAAAAAAAGTTCTCCATGAAAGTGCTTTCCGAGATGTTATGCATCATCATAAAAACAAGCATTAACAGAGGAAACAGGCCAACCATATCGCTTTTCTTACGGGCCAGAGTGAAGGCTTTGATTAAATTAACCAGCAGAGAAATTAATAAAAGAACCAAACCCGCCAGGCCAAGCTGCAGCCAAATATCCAGGTAGCCGTTATGGGCGTGCGGAGGGGTCCAATTGAGCACCTGCCATACCTCACCGGAAGGCCCCTGCCAGCCCAACCAGAATGCATTATAACCATACCCCAGCCACGGCCGCTGCCGGATCTGATCCCAGATCAACTGCCACAGTTCAGTACGGCCGGAGAGGGTTTCATTGCGCCCCAGGACATCCAGAATAATCACTAATAAATTATCGCCCAACCACCAGGCCAGGCACCCACCCCCCAGGAGAAGTAGCATACCTGCGCCCCAAAATTTGCGCCTTCGCGCTTTCCGAAAAATCAATACCATCACCAACAGTGCCCCAAGGATTAATGTAGCGGTAACTGATTGGGACTGGAACAATAACACCACAGCCAGGGCAAAGAAGATGAAGTTCCATTTATTTTCTTTAAAATGATCAATGGAATACAGCAACCAAACTATGGCGGCCAGCACCATCATGCAGCCAAGGGTATTTTTATGTACGTAAACACCACGCCATGCAGCAAATTGGTAATGGGAATGGACACCTAATGACGGCATTAACAGGATAAATCCCATGCTTAAAATGGCGATTAAACCAAAGGTCCATACCAGCAATTCCACTATTTCCCGGCGCGTATAGCGAACAGCCAGATAAAAACCGAAAGCGGTGGCTCCCAAAAGAGCTATGCCGCGGCGCAGGGTTACCGCCGGAGCCTCGGACCAAAACACGGAAACCAGGGCCAACCCCACCAGCAACCATAGCAACTTATCCCGGCCAGCTATGCGGGCGGCATGCCGAAGACGCGTTAACAGCAAATATAGTGTTATTAGTGCTACCGCATAAATACCGGCCCATAAAACCTGCATAGCAACGTTGCCTTGCACAGGGCCATAAACCGCTCCGCTCACCGTTTGCAAAAGGGGAAGAACCGCACCAGTGGAGAAAAATATCACTATTAATACGAATATCTTTTCCCAGAGTACAGGTTTGTGGCGGCTAGTCTTATTCTGTTCCATATGTTCCATATGTTCCATGCATTTGCTCCTTGTGCATAAATATTCAATTGTTATCCGACCTGATATTACGATATGTACTGATGCTGCAGTTTGATAGCCGTTATTTATTATAAAACCCTGGCAATCATTAGCAGGGTTTTGGACATGCACACATTTTCTCCAATGCAGATATCCTGTCACTAGAGCAAAGGAGGTAGACAGAAATGATACATTTAGAAAAAGCTTCGATTTGAGCCTGATGGATAAGATGAGTTTTAAAAAAAAGGTTCTTAAAGGCGGAGCTTATCTCATTGCCAGGCAGGGGTTGGGGCTATTTATAAGTTTTGTAGGAATTTTGCTATTAACCCGGTCCATAGGCCCCGGTAATTACGGCCTTTTTATCTCCGCCCAAGAGATTGTTCTTTATCTCAGTCACCTGGTTAGTTTAGGTAATAAAGTTTACTTAATCAGGCGAGAGACCGAACCTTGCGAACATGAATATAACCAGGCCTTTACCCTGATGTTTATTACGAGCATGGTGGGACTTCTGCTTGGTATTGCAGTTATACCACTGTTACAGCAATGGTTAAAAAATCCGGCCTTTATCCCCCCGCTGCTCATCCTGTTGCTTACGCTGCCTCTAACCGCCCTCTCCACCCCCGCCATGGCTAAACTGGAACGAGATTTAAATTACCGGGCCGTTTCTATTATTGAACTTGCAGGACAATTAATTAATTACATTATTGCCCTGACCCTGGCGTATTATGGAAAAGGCGTATGGGCACCGGTTGCCGGTTATATGGCCTGGCAGGTATTGATATGTGCCGGATCGTGTATAATGGCAAGGCTGACTCCCCGCCCTTACTGGTCTAGGGACATAGTAGCAGATATGTTAAAGTATGGTATAAGCTATTCTACTTCCGTCTGGATCTGGCAGCTACGCCCACTGGTTAACCCGCTGATAGTCGGCCGTTATGCCGGACCGGAAGTGGTTGGCTGCGTAGCACTGGCTATCCGCTTTGTAGACGCCCTCAGCTTTGTCAAAAATGTGGTTCAGCGCATTTCCATCGCCGTTTTGGCCGAACTGCAGAAAGATCAACTTCGTTTAAAAGAGGCCATAGAAAAAGCTATGGTATTCCAGATTTTAGCTTTTGGCCCTTTGCTTATATCATTTTCATTTATCGCTCCCTTGGTCTTCCCTGGTTTATTTGGCGATCAATGGAATAAGGTTTTACTCATCTACCCCTTTATTGCCCTTAGTTACCTGTTTAACACGGTGTTTAATATGCATTCATCCGTTCTTTACGTTCTCCGCCGCAATTATGAGGTAACCATCTTCCACACGGTGTATATTTTACTGCTTACCGCGGGAGCGCTTTTATTACTGCCCCGGTTTGGATTGCTGGGTTACGGCATAGCTGAAGTATTAACCCTATTCAGCTACGTCATTATCCATTATTACGTAAGACGAATTTTCCCCGTATCTTATAAAAACGCGATTCCCTGGCTGACATCCTTTATTTTCCTACTTTTTTCCGCAATGGTTGACTTACCATTAAACCTGCTTTTTGGGGTGCCTTTATTAATTGTCCTGGCAAAGCCCGCATCCAGGCAAAAGATTTTAGATTATGTAAAATTTATTAAAGGTAGTAATAAATAACCATAATGCAATTACAGGAAGATAAAGCATTAATTGGAGGTATTACAGGAGGAGATTGAAATCATGGAGAACGGTGAATTAAAAAAACGAAAACCTATATGGGAATATTTATTTACAATATTCACATTAATTATTTACACAAACGCATTTTATCAATTGCTATTACGGGATTTATCAAACAAAGATTTAATCGTCCCGTTGCTATGGTTAGGAATTTATACTGTTACCGCTATTCTTTTACTTATACACTCACGGCAAGTTTTAAGAGTAGCTTTTCAAGATAAATTACTCTGGTTATTAGTGGGGTTGGCCTTTATTTCCATTGTATGGTCGGAAGTACCGTTTGCAACCTTAAAGAACAGCGTGGCTTTATTAGGTACTACTGCATTCGGAATTTACCTGGCCGCCCGTTATACTCACCGGGAATTGATGCAACTACTATTATTGGCGTTTGGATTTATTGCCGTCACAAGCCTTGGATTTGTATTATTTTTACCTTCGCTTGGGCTTGAATATAAAACCAATTTTATGATTTGGCGCGGTGTTTTCGACAACAAAAACGTACTAGGTGCCGTAATTTCATTAGTAGCCATAGCCTGGTTACTTTATTTAATTGATAGCATAAAGGCATGCAAAAACATTAAAGCAATCGTAATAGGATTTGTTTTTTTTATTTTATCTGTATCCACCTTATTTTTTTCCAATTCAATGACTTCCCTGGTAGCTTTTTCAATAGCATTAATAATCCTTTTGTTCTATCTGGTATGGCTACACTTTAAAAGTACCGGTCTTGTAATTTTAATTATTCTGGGAGTTTGTGGTTTTGCTTTCTGGGTGGTTAATTATCAGGATAATTTATTTGCTATCCTGGGGCGTACTTCAACTTTGACAGGACGTACCCCGCTTTGGCAAGCGGTTTGGGAAATGATTTTAAACCGCCCGTGGTTGGGATATGGGTATATATCCTACTGGCTAGGCTTGGAAGGACCTTTTAGCGGCATAATGTATAAATTATACTGGGATCCTGGAGCACATATTGTATATTGGTGCCCTCCACACGCCCACAATGGTTACTTGGATTTATGGTTGCAACTTGGTTTAACCGGCGTTGTGTTTTATGCTTTGTCACTGTTTAACAATCTATATAAAGCTTTCAATTTAGTGCGAGAAAAAAGCCACCTAATTAATATGTTTCCTTTGCTATTTTTAGTTTTTATGAGCATTCATAATCTTGGAGAAAGTACCATACTGTTTAGAAATTGGATTTTTTGGGTTCTCTATACTGCTTTTTCTATTCAGCTTAGTCATAAAACCCCAAAACCTCAATATTAATGACGAAGGAACATTATATCAGTGTAATTGATTCCAGTGATTATGCCGGATGGGCTGGAACCGAAGCAGTTATATGGCTAAAAAACTTATATTTAAAATAGTACTACAGCGTAAATTACTTTTTGAGCAAAGCTTTCGCCATCTTGATAGGTGCCAGGTGTTGAAAGGTTGAAAGATTAAAATCTTTCAACCTTTCAACACCTGGCACCAGCTAAACGGCACCGTTATTTGGGTAGTGTTCTCTACTACGCCAAGGAACGGCAAACCCATCTTGAAGTTCGATAAGCTATACTTTTCGCTGTAGTAATAGGAGAGATTGGTTAATGAAAATTGTACTTTCGGCTTATGCATGCTTGCCAAACCGTGGTTCAGAGGGAGGTGTGGGCTGGAATTGGGCTCGAGAATTAAGCAGAGAACATCAATTATGGGTACTCACTTCAGAATGGAACCGGGACGAAATTGAAAAATCAGGTGGTTTAGCCAATGTAAACTTTATTTATATTTCTGACCGGTGGGTGAAATTAGCCTGGTTAATACCGTGGGGGGTTGGTGGCTGGCTTTATAATTACTGGTGGCAATATAAGTCATTCTTAACTGCACGCGAATTACACAAGGTTATTGGCTTTGAACTTGCCCATCATCTTACCTATGCATCCTGGCGCATACCTTCATTTCTTAAGAAATTGGGTATTCCTTTTATTTGGGGTCCGGTTGGCGGTGGTGAGGAGGTACCTCCCGGTTTTTTTAAAGCCCTGGGTTGGCAAGGCTGGATAAAAGAGCAGGTACGATTTTTGGCTAATCGATTGTCCCGGTTTGATCCTTTTGTTCGTGCAACTATGAAAAATGCCAATCTTATCTTGTGTTCCAATAAAGACACTCATAAAATATTGCCCCGGGAGTTTCTACATAAGTCTCATGTAATGTTACAAGTGGGAATAGATATGGATGAACGTCGGCAGTTACCCACCGGCAAAAACCAGGGCCCATTTCAAATTCTCTGGGTGGGCAGGATATTGCCTTTAAAGGCATTACCGGTATTATTATGGGCTCTTAAACCTTTACGTTACCAATTTGATTTTCGACTGCGGGTTATTGGTGATGGACCGGACAGAAAAAGATGTGCCGGTATAGCACGAAATTGTGGCATTGCCGACCGTGTAGATTTTATTGGCTGGTTGCCTCATGAAAAAGTTAAAATTGAATATCAAAATGCCGATTTATTTGTGTTTACCAGCCTCCGTGATAGTGTCGGCACTGTTGTTTTCGAGGCTATGGCTTCAGGCCTTCCCTTAGTAGTAATGGACTGCGGCGGTCCAAAAGAAGTAATAGGTGAAGCTGGAATTTGTATCCCGGTGAATGAAGGTATGGAGAAAGCGATAACTGAACTATCTAATGCAATTGCCACTATTGCGGCTGATCCGGCGCTGCGGGAAAACTTATCCCAAAAAGCTTTGACGCACGTTGAAGCAGAACATACCTGGTGGCAAAAGCCTAAATTGTTATTTGATTTGGCTCAATCATTTATTCAAAATCACCACATTGGTAGGCATGCTTAGCTTCATTTAAAAAAATTTAGCCCAGCCCTGGCAGCTGCCATTACCAGGGGACACCAGCACCCGGGTAATGGCCCTGGCGATAATCCCGCGGGCCGGGTTCATCTTTTCAAATTATATATTTTATTATTCATTATTAACTGATATTGATGGCTGCCTGTTTTCTATAACTTGTTCTACTATATAAAGCGGTCTTTGTTTTACTTCAATATATATGCGGCCCATGTACTCGCCAAGGACCCCCATAAAAAGCAATATTATACCACCTAAAAAAAAGCCGCCTACTGCCAATGTTGTAAAACCGGGAACATCTTGAACATGAGTTCCAAAGATAGGAAAGTTAAAAAATCTGGCCATAAGGAAAACCAGCCCAATTATCAGAGATGAAACAGCAACAAACAAACCGGAATATGTAGCCATTTTCAGTGGCAGCAAAGTAAACCCAAAAATTCCATCCAGCGCCAGTTTAATAAGTTTTTTATAGGTATACTTCGCCTCACCGGCCGCCCTGCCATGTCTTTCATATCGTATGCCAATTTGTTTAAAACCGGCATACGATCGCAGTCCCCTTACAAATCTGATGTTTTCCGGTAATTCATTGTTTAATACATTAACCACCTTACGGTCTAGCACACAAAAATCTCCTGAGTCCAGAGGTATTTTAATATCGCTTACCAAGTCAAGTATTCTATAAAAATTATGGTAGGCCATACGTTTAAGAACGCCTTCTTTACGTTTCTCACGAATTGCATATACAACATCAAAACCTTCACGCCATTTTTCAATAAATTGCGGCAGTTCCTCGGGAGGGTCCTGAAGGTCTCCATCCATTATGATCACCGCATCCCCGGCAGCATTTTTAAGCCCCGCGGTTATTGCAGCTTGATGCCCAAAGTTCCTAGAGAGTTTCAAAACCCGGATAGACTCATTTTCTCTGACATAACCGCTCATAATAGATAGTGATTGGTCACTGGAACCATCATCCACAAAAATAACTTCACATTTATCTTGAAGCGCCGGAAGAACTGTCATTAAACGACTATATAGCAGAGGAAGCGTTTCAGCTTCGTTGTAAATAGGTATAACAATTGATATCATTTATTTTCATCCTTTAAGCCATAGATTTCAAAATAATATCCATGATATTCAACAATTTTGGTTTCCATTATTCGATAGTACCTGAGCAAATGGTTTAACTCTAATTCCTTGTCACCAACCCAAAACATGTAGATATAGTAAGCATTTGCTGGTTTATTAGATTCATTTATATCCCAAACACAAAATGTTTCAGGTTGAAAAGCATTATCTTTTTTCAATGTCCTTTTTAAAGTGGTCCTATCGATATATACAGAAGTGTAGGGGCCTGCGCCATTAAAGTGCGTAAACCAGTCAACTTCACTCAGTATAATTTTTGTATCCTCTGTTATGTTTATGGCCAGGTTAAACTTATCTAATAATTTATCTATCACCAGGTATTCAGCATTGTAGGTTAGACCATCTCCGGGGCCTATATTAAGCAATTGTTGTTTGCCGATGGTGGTAGTTCCGAAAAATGCTTTAGATAATGGATCAATAGTCTTAAATGTCTGCAGGAACGATAAAATTAACAGGACAGATAGTATTACTATACGTATTTTTTTACTTTGAAAGATACTTAACAGAGCGTGGTAGCTAAAAATCAGTAAAAAAAACACTGACGGAAGCACGTATCTTGGGTTGGTATGGGTTATATATAGTAAATTAAAGATAACAAAACTCAAGTATGTAATGACAAATGCCTTGAGCATGGCATTACGTTCTGAGTTCGGGTTTATGACAGACAAACCAACTCCGGCTGGCCAAAGGAATGACTTAATTATATATAATACAACTAACAGGGTTTGTATCCAGCTGAAGTTCAATATAAACATTTGCCCAAAGCGTTCTTTCATTAACCAATAATCAAAGCCAAAGGAATTAAATTCACTACCGCTCCATTGAACGGAACCGTCCCCCCACAGCAATCCCCCGGTAAAGAACAGGTATATTGAAAAAAACATTACAGGTAAGAATAAACAAATAAATTGTTTTATACTGTTGTCGCCAATTCGCTCGCCCGGTGCATTATTATTGTTATAGACCAACTGATTAATATATTTAAAAAATAAATACACCAAAACAAATAAAAGGTATAGCAATACTCCGGGTTCTTTAGAAAACACCAGTATCGTAGCTAAAAAAACAAATAAAGTCATACGCTTATATAGTAATGCATAAATGGATGCCGTCCAAAAGACCAGTAGGGGAAAGTCTATACTAAAGGTAAGGGAAACACCAAAAAATAACGGGTTAAAGGCAAATAAAGCTGTTAATATCGTATTTTCAATTCTATTATCCTTGTAAAAAAAGATTAAAATTTTATAAAATGATCCTATGGCTAAAAGAGCTAATATTAAATTTTCCAAATTTAATATATAGTGATTTCCCCAGTCTATAAATTGCCCAAGCGACATTAAGATTGCATACCCCATTGAGGGATGTCCGAACCAGTTAAAATTATTTATAAAACTGCTCCAGCTAAAATCAAAATATTGCACGCATTTTAATAGTTGGCTAAAATAAAATGCTCCATCCCAGCGCAGTATGCAATAAAGAAAGCATAACTTTATAACAGCATATATGGCGATTATTATTAGAACAGGGTGGTTTTTAATAAGCCTAATAATTATTGATATAATTTCCCTTGGATTGCAATTTTTTCTAAATTCATTGGCAATTTTTAAAGTTAGCACCATGCAAACAGCATTAAGCAAGAAAGTTAAAATAATAACAAGTAACGACAGGTCTTGCCTACTGGTAAATGGCGAATAAAGAGCCAAATCAAAAAACAAAGCACCAACAAGAGTTATTAACCATAAGTCACTTATCAATACATACTGCATTTTTGGTTTCCTCAATTCCAAAACTCCAATATTTATGGGCTGTAAAACTAACAACACTAACAAAAGAAAGCGAAAAAACCTGCGACATCAAAACACCAAACCCGCCGATATCTATCAATATAAACATCATAAGTAAATTTATAATAAATGTTGTTATATATACAAAGATGAATTTAATAAAATTTTTAAGATTGGTTTTTTTGTTTTCAAACGTCCACAATCTATTCCAAAAGTAGCTATTTAAAACACCAACAACATATGAAACCACCATTGAAATAAAATAGTTACATTGCAACAGGGCATAACATATAAAAAAAATAAAAAAACTAATCAAGGTATTCATTGATCCCACAACAATAAATTTTACATACTGCCTTAAACTCACAAGTTCTCCTTATGAACAATCATTCGTTTGAGCTAACCCACCTATTTCCCTGCTTAAGCATTAAAGCCATTGATATGGTGCCTGATACCACCAAAATATGATAAAAAAATATAATGTGTCACCGCACCAAGCTAGCATATATATCCAAAATGAAGGTTACTTGCATAACCGACCATGCCCGGGGCGGTGGAATAAAGGCCGTAATTACCCGGACCTATGGCCCGGGTAATTAAAAGCACTCCTACCAAACCGATCACCATGCCCAATAATTGCCGGGCAGCTAAATAAAAGCCGTCTTTCAAGATAACGCTACGCAAATTCATAATATGCCTAACCCGTTAGATAACCCGGACAGGCCATCTAATTATTTTGTCGCCATTGGGCTGCCGATATTAACGTAAGCAACCAATCATTATTACAGTTGCAAATAATCTGCTTCAACTGAAGGGATACGTAGATCTTTATTTTTATTTATTGTTGGAAGCACCGTATTTTGGGTAGCAAAATAATCTATGGTCATGGCTATACCACGCTCCAGTGGCACTACCGGATGCCAGCCCAATAGTTTCCTGGCTTTACTGATATCCGGGCAGCGTCTTGTTGGGTCGTCGGGCGGCAGGGGCCTGTATATAATATTTAACTCTACCCCACACAGGCGGGCGATAATTCCGGCAAATTCCAGAACTGTATACTCGTCCGGATTGCCTATATTAATAATTTCACCGTCCGTCTTATCGCTCATCATAGCCCGCCAAAAACCCTCTATTTCATCGGTTACAAAGACAAAACTGCGTGTCTGGGCGCCGCTGCCATATACCGTCAGGGGTTTCCCCTGCAAAGCCTGACAGATAAAGTTGGGCACCACCCGGCCATCATTTACCTGCATGCGGGGGCCATAGGTGTTAAAAATTCTTATGATTCTGGCATCCAGACCATAGCGCCGGTGGTATTCCAAAGTCAGCGCTTCCCCAAAACGCTTGCTTTCATCATAACAGGCCCGCTCACCGACGGGATTTACATTGCCCCAGTAGTTTTCCGGCTGGGGGTGTACCAGGGGGTTACCATACGCTTCCGATGTACTGGCGAGTAAAAATTTGGCACCGTGTTCTAACGCAATATCCAACATTTTTTGGGTGCCGGCACTATTCACCAGCATAGTTTCAAGACTTAACCGACGGTATTCCACCGGGCTGGCCGGACTGGCCAAATGCCATACATAATCGTAATTTAAACTTGGTAGTTTAAACTCCCCTAATATATCGCCCTCAATAAATATAAAATTTTCCCGGCCCACTGTGCGAGCGTTATATAAATTTTCCCAGCTGCCGGTGCAAAAATTATCAATACCAACTACACAATGTCCCTCTAAAAGTAGCCGGTCAACCAAATGACTGCCTAAAAAACCCGCTGCTCCCGTCACCATTGATACAGGCCGATTATTCGGGCACGACCATTGTTCTATGCTCGACAAATCCAATCTCCTCCATATCACGATTTTTCATCAATATATTAAGTATGGGCATACATAATATACAAATTGCTGATAAATATAATTGCTTAGATTTATAAATAACAGCATTAATATGCCCCCGTTTGCTTTAAAACAACTTTGATTGTTTTAAATAGTAATAAAAAATCCAATTTTAAAGACCAGTTTTGCACATACATGGCGTCTAATAATATGCGTTGTTTAAAGTCCAAATCATTGCGCCCGGAGACTTGCCATAGTCCGGTTATACCAGGGCGTACTGTTAAACCAACATAAAACATATCGTTGCCTTTTTGGCCCTCCAGCTCATAAAGAGGACGCGGCCTGGGACCGACCAGGCTCATTTCTCCCCGTAGTACATTTATTATTTGTGGCAACTCGTCCAGACTGGTTTTCCTTAAAAAACTGCCCACACGGGTTACCCGCGGGTCGTTTTTTAGTTTAAAGTTAATTTCCCATTCTTCTCTTAAAGCCTGGTCTTTTTCCAGTGCATGCCGTAAAACGTCCCCGGCATTACCTACCATAGTGCGAAATTTCAGGCAACTAAATTCCTTTCCGTTTTTGCCCAGCCTTTTTTGGGTAAATAATACAGGACCCCGGGAGTCCAATTTAGTTAGTAAAGCAATGATGATAAAAAAAGGAAGGCTGACAGTAAGCAGTAAGAAGCTCAAGGTTAGATCAAAAATACGCTTTAAAAATTGCTGACCATGAAAAATCAAAAGGTGCATCAAGCCTCCTTTAGCTTACATAATCCCAAAATATGTGTATTTAAAAATAATCGTTCCTGTCCCGCCGCTGTTATGTTAAGGCACTAATACCACGACTTAACACCCAACACTAAATTTACCAATTAGCAACTAATATGCCAGCTTGTACACCACAACACGCTAATCCAATAAAAGCCAGGGGATATCAATAAGCCTTTGGACATTAACATGGAATAAAGGCCTGTGATTATTCCGTTATGTCTACAGTTGAACAAATTAAGGGCCTAAAGGCCCTTAATTTGTTCAACTATCAATTCTCAGCTTTCAACTTTCAACAGCTGGAACCTTAGGGTCTCCAAACCCTCCTGGTCAGCAACCCAGTAACTAATGCCGTTAATGTAGTCCGGTTTACCCGGCAAAGTGTGCATAATTAAATTATCGGGTTTTAATTCCCTTGTAAAAAGTGCCAGTTTTAACATATCTACAAAGGACAGGGATATTTCCGAACCTTTCCTATATTCCAGATACATTTTGGCCAAATCCAGGCCCCCGGCCTGTTCACGCACTGTTTCCAGCAATGTGCGCAAAAAAAGCTGCTGCCTTTCAATGCGGGCAATATCTCCTTGGGGCTCATCCCGGCTGTGGATATATTCATAGGCCTGCCTTCCGTCCATTAGCTGCTTGCCGGGTTTAAAATGCATATGGTAAGTGATTGTTTCCCTGGGTACGTCAATTTCAATACCGCCCAGTATATCAACCATACGGGCAAAGGTTACATAATCAATGCTCATATAGTGATCAATCCGTACCCCCATCAATTCTTCCACCGCGGCAACGGTAAGCGGCATGGCACCGTAGGCATGGGCGTGAGCGATTTTTTCCATACCATGCCCGGGTATACTGGTTCTGGTGTCGCGGGGGATAGATAAAAGGCTGACCTGCTCGCGGTCCGGGTCCACTTGGACTAATATAATTACATCGGCTCGCCAGGGGCCCGGGCGGGGTGGGCCATTGATAGAAGATGCCTTATCAATACCCACTACCAGTATATTTAAAGGGTCTTTCAATTGGGCGATTTGTGACTTGGGCGTTTTCGACTGCTCCAAACTTGCTCCGGTGTCAACGGCGCTTTGACCGGCCTGTGAAACAATGAAAGATTGTAAACTGTTTTTCGCCCAACCGGTATTGTATACAAAACCGATCGCAACGATAATTAATAGCACGAGCAGCACCACATATAAAAACCTACTTTTTTTCACCAAACTCGCCTCACACTATATTAATCTTTCTATCCTTATCTGAAAAAGCTCTGCCGGTTATTGATAAAAACCGGGCTCCAGGAGCAGCCAATCCCTGGTTTTAGTCAATCCCTCCCTTATACTCACCGGCTGGCCCAAATGCAATGTTTGCCTGGCCAAAGTACCGTCTATAACCAGTTGTCTACCATCAGAAGGCATATTTTTTTCTAATATCACCGGGCTGCTGCTATTGGCAATTTGCTTGGCCAGCAGCGCCAAATCATACATGGAAACCACCTGATCCCCTGCAATATTGAACACCTGGCCTACTGCAGCCGGGGTTATTAAAACACCAAGCACCGCTTGCACGAAATCATCCACGTAGGTATACGTCCTTGACTGCCGGCCCGAGCCGAACACCCGCAAGGGCTGCCCCGCCAGGGCATTCATTAAAAACCTCACCGGTACGCTAACCCTGGTGTTTTTAGGCCCGTAGATATCCGCCACCCTGAGAATTACCGCCTTTAAGCCGTGACTGTGAGCCAATGTGCGGCACAGGTATTCCCCCGCAAGTTTCATGGCCCCATGCAACATAACTGGTTCCAGAGGGTGTTTTTCATCTACAGGCACATATTGCTGGTTACCGTATACCGCAATGGACGAAATATAAACAAACAATGCATTAACGGCGATGGTTTCCTTTAGCAAATTAAACAGCCCGGCCAGGTAATCCACCATTACATCTGTTTCCAGAGAACGCTCCCGCATGGCCATGGGAAAAGCGGTATGCACCACGGCATCCACACCGCAACAGGCCTGCCGCACTTTTTTCTCGTCGGCTACACTGCCATTAACCAGTTCCAGCCGATCCTTAATACCGGCCAGGTTACCCGGCCGGCCCGAGGCAAAATTATCTATCACCCTCACTTGGGCCCCGGAACACGCCAGCGCCTCACAGAGATGGGAGCCCATAAAGCCCCCACCCCCGGTAACCAGCACCGTCATATCTTTAAGATCCATCATTTTCCTCCTGTTGCCTTTTATAAAGTAGTCCCAGGGAACGGCGATTCCCGCTCTCCCTCACATTTTCATAAAAGGGTCAACGTCTTTACGATCCGGTTTAGCGGCGGTACTTTTTCTATCAAAAACAGTCCAGGCTGTTTTTAGTAAAATTTTATAATCCAACAACAGTGAATAATGGTCGATATACCACAAATCCAGTTCAATTCTCTGGGGCCAGTAAAGGGCCACCCGACCGTTCACCTGGGCCCACCCGGTGATACCGGGCCTGAACTGCAGCCTACGCCTCTGCTCGTCATCGTATTTGGGCAAGTGAAACACGGGGGCAGGCCGGGGGCCCACCATGCTCATCTCGCCTTTTAAAACGTTAATTAGTTGGGGTAATTCATCAAGGCTGGTTTTGCGCAAAAATTTACCCAGCGGGGTAATCCTGGTATCATTCTCCTCCAACAGCATGCCGGAGCCCATAGATTCAGCGTTTTTTACCATACTTCTAAATTTAAGCAAGTAAAAAATTTTACCGTATCTGCCCAGTCTCTGCTGCCGGTAAATCACTTCCCCGGGTGAGGTTATTTTAATTGCCAGGGTAATGATAACCATAATAGGACTGAAGATGATCAGTAAAACCAAAGATAAAATTATATCAAACCATCTTTTAATTACATCATGTGTGTTAATAATGCCATGCTCACCTCCGATAAGGGGGGAAGAAATCCACCCCGGTATCCGCCTGGGAAAGAGCGCCTGTTATTTCAGCCACAGCCTCCCGGTTGTGAATTTTTTTACCAATGAAGTACCCGGCTATATCCCCGGAGAAAGTGCTTTTATATTTAAAGATACCGTCATCATCACTTCTGCCGCCGCCCAGTATGAAATACCTGATACCCTGCTTTCGGGCCCACTTGATAACCTCATGTTTGAGTAAATTATTGGGGCGATATGGGAAGTACTCCGCCAGGGTACCTCCTAAAAAGGAATGTACATAATGCTGGTTGTAAATCAGCAACTCGGTGGATACAATTTTTCCATGTAGCCAAGCCTGGGCATAAACGTAACGGTTTTGCATACCCTGGTGTAACCGGTTAAAAAAGTCAAGGGAGAAATAATAAAACCGGTCGGCCTGATTTCTATCCATGGTTTGCCTGTAAATATTCATAAATTCTGCAAAATGTCGGGGTGATGATTCGATGGTCACCGACACACCCTCACGCAGTGCTTTTTTTACGTTTTTCCGGTTGCTGCGCTGGTAACCCGACCAGATTTCATCCGGTTTTTTAGATAGATCGATAAATACCACAGTGGAGTTTCTTTGCACATCAACCAGGTCACACATTGGTACATGGTTTTGAAGCAAAGGGTGAAAGCGAATAAATTCGGTAATAATTTTGTTCTCCCGGCAGTATTGTTTAAAGCAAGCGTAGAAATCATTGATTATATTTACATCCACTGCACGTGAATACAGGGGGCCGCCATAACCATAAGGGGATGTTATATCGTAATATGTTTGACCTATGCCCGGTGGGCTGTGTACCCTGCGCAAGATGTAGGGATAAACGACTACTTGGGTACCCTTTTCATAAACAAATAGCCTGGCATCACCTTCACGGCTGAAAGTTTGTGCATACCCGGGAGTAAAATATATATCCGGGGCCGGCGTTTTTTCTAAAAAGGCCAGCCAGGCAGCGCTCTCTTTAGCACTTAGTGTACGATACTTTGCCATCATGACAACGCTTTCGAGTCGGCTACAGCAGTGTGCCCTTTTACACGCACACGCCTGCCCACGCCATGGTACACAAAACCCAGCTCATCCATAACCCGGGGGTCAAATAGGTTCCTTCCATCAATGAATACATTTTTTTTCATTAATTGTCGCAGCGATTGCCAGTCAGCATTCTTAAACTGCTCCCATTCAGTAAGCAGCACCAGCGCATCACAACCCGCAGCCAAATCGGCCAAATCAGCAGCATACTCCACAGGTAAACCGGGATTTTGTTTTTGGTAATTTTCCATGGCCATGGGGTCATAAACTTTTATGAAGGCCCCCATATTAAGCAATTCCGAAATTAAATCCGTCGCGGGGGTTTCTCGACAATCATCCGTGCCAGGCTTAAATGCCAGCCCTATTATGCCGATGGTGCTGCCGGGGATAGTTTTTAAACTGGAACGAATTTTAGATGTCACTAATTTTTTCTGCCTGTCATTTACTTCAATGGCGGCTTGCACCAGGGGGAGGGAATAGCCATATTTTTGGGCGGTGTACAGTATAGCCCGGGCATCTTTACCAAAACAACTGCCTCCCCACCCCACCCCGGCCCTCAGGAATTTATCACCGATTCTGCTGTCCAGGCCCATACCGTAAGCTACATCAACAATATCCGCATTTAATAGCTCGGCCAGTCCGGCAAATTCATTGATAAAAGATATTTTCATAGCCAGGAAAGCATTGGAGGCATATTTAATTAATTCGGCATTTAGTGGATTAGTGGCAAACAATACTGGCCCGGCATATCCCTTTGGTCTGGGCAAACATGCCGGAGCAGTAAAACTTTGCTTTATGATGGGATTGTAAAGCTCAATAAGCACCTCCGTGGTGGATCGATCCTCAGCGCCTATAATAATCCGATCGGGATATAGCGCATCCAAAAATGCGGTCCCTTCCCGTAAAAATTCCGGATTAGAAGCTACTTTAACCCCTGAATATATCCCCTTGCCCAGCAGTATGTTATTGACTAACGTCTTTACCCTGCTGGCTGTTCCCGGGGGCACGGTGGATTTATTCACAATAACCGGATAATTGGTGCCGTCAAGATGGCCAGCTATTTGGGCCACCGCGTTTTCCACAAAACCAAGGTCCGCATCCCCGCTGCTTTTAGGCGGTGTACCCACCGCGATAAGGATTACCCTGGAGCTACCAATTCCGGCAAAGGAAGTAGTAAAAGAGATATTATGCCGGGCACTTTGCATTAGCTCATCCATGCCATATTCATATATGGTGCAGCTACCTTTTACTAAAGCGCTTACAACCGCCGGGTTTTTATCCAATAAAGTAACTTGATGCCCCAGGTAAGCAAGGGCTACCCCGGTGGTTAATCCCACATAACCTGACCCAATAATAGTCACCTGCATAATTCTTAGTATCCTCCATAGCAAATATCTTTTTGATAAAATATGATCTGGTAAAATGTTGTGTTACAATTCACAGGCGAATTAGTATAGGCAGCGGGCACATGGATACCTGTACCACCATATGAGACACATAATATTTAAGTTATGCTACTTATAAAAGTTAGAATAAATAAACATAAGCAGAGGTGGTAAGTTGCTATTATTGGCATTCCTAATAACACTTGGTGGCCATGTTTTCACAGAATACACTTTGCAAAAAACAAAACTGGGTATATACAAAAGAAAAAATTTTTTGGGGCTGCTCATCCATGCTTCTTTATGGACCCTGGCCATGTGTCCCGGACTTGCTCTGCTGGGCCTTTTCGCCCCATGGAAGGCATTATTTCTTTTGGTCACACACGCCATAATAGATTTTATAAAAATGCGCATAACCATTGATAAAAAGAATTTTTTTCATCCCGTCAACATCATTGACCAGCTAATGCACTTTTTAACGGTGATTATTGTCTATATAACATAAAAGGGATTGCTGAAAACCACGTGATGGTTTTAGCAATCCCTTGTGCACGCTTTTCTGTTATTTATTCACATTTCCTTATTCGAATCTTCAATCAACTGCAGATATACCTGCCGGTAATTTTGGGCGGTTTGCTTCCATCCAGCCCAGCCGCTTTTAATTAAATTTCGCCCACAGCTGCCCATACGTATGACCAAATCAGGGTCATCAAGCAATTTACCCAAAGCTTCCGCCGCTTCATCGCTATTGCGAGGTTCTACTAAAATACCATTTTCACCATTGATGACCAGTTCCGAGATACCTACCGCCTTAGTGGCTACGATAGGTCTGCTGCAACTCATGGCTTCCTTGATAACATTGGGCACGCCTTCATGGTAGCTTAGCAGAACGCTAACTTCACACGCCGCAAACCACCAAATAAGTTCATCATGGGGCACCTGACCTGCAAAGACAACCTTGGACTGTAGTCCCCTGGTTTCAACCAGCGAGGTTAAATATTCCCTTTCCTGACCGCTGCCCACCAAAACAAGGAATACGTATGGAAATTTATCATTTATCTTAGCGAAAGCATCAATAAGCTCATATACTCCTTTTTGACGTATCAGTCGCCCAACATAAAGAATAATACGGTCATTTGTTTTAAAGCCCAATTTATTTTTAGCCTGTTCTTTGCTGATACCAGTGGTATCAAACATATCATCATCTACGCCTTCGTAAATTACTTTAATTTCTCTGGCGGTTTCGCTTAGTTTTTCAGCCTGCCGGGCTAATTCTTGGCCAACCGCTACCACTTGATGGGCATTTTTCAATGTATACCTGGCTTTATCAAACACAGCGGTGGGCTTTTGGCCAACTAAATTAACATCAGAACCTATGGCGGTACATACCGAGTACATATCCAGCTTTTCTGCTATCAATTGACCAACATATCCAGTGGGTAACAAGCCATAGGAATGTATTATTTTATACTGTGCAACATCATTAAAAATACTGATTCGCGGCAAAAGAGACCAATACATAAATCGTATATTCCAGTCGTCATGCTTACCACCGGGCAGGCAAAGGAAGCGAGGGTGATATATTTCAACTCCATCAATGGTTTCCTTCCATGGAACCCTCCCCATGTTCCGCCATTTTTCCTTGAACCACAGTATCACAGGACTATAGGGCACCGGGGCAATTACTTTTACATTAACCCCGGTAGCTTGCAGATTTTGTATTATTTTAAAGGCAAAAATACCACTGTTCTTATAAAATTTATTCGGGAATATGGTCGATAAAAATAATGCTTTATCCGGACTGCCGGTGGGCTGATGGCCGTTTAATATGCTAAATTGGGCCATGATACCGGGAATTAACAGGCCCAGGTAAAAGAACTTGGCATGGTGGTCCAAACAGGTTAAGCCAGCCAGTGCCAGAAATACCGTAATAAGCCTGCAGGTAACCAAATCCGTCTTTCTTTCTGTTTGACCGCCCATCCGCCACATTGAAATAAATAGGGCTAATAAAAGAATCAATCCCGGTAAACCCAATTCAGCAAATGCCGCCAGGTAAATATTATGCGGGCCCTTGTTTAAACCAACCCCTTTAGTGACCCCTTCTGTTGCTGGAAGATACTGATTGTAAGCATAGGGGAAATTATCAAGTCCAACTCCATGCACCAAATTATTTTTACAAATTTCCAAACCGACCAACCAGATGTCAAACCGGCCTGCCGCTCTATTTTCTGAAATTTCGTTAATACTTTGAGCACGCTGGAAAATCACCGGCATTTCTTTGACAACGTAGGTACCCAACCACCCAGCGATGATAAATCCACTTATTAAACAAACTATAACCACCCGTTTGGTTAAAACTTTGATTATATATTTGCCCCCAATAAAGCCACCTGCCAACAAGGTCAAGAACAGAGCAAACCAGGCACCCCGTGAACCCGATAACAATATTGCTAAAAACAAGACAATACACATAGAAAAGCTGGCCAACCGAATTAGTTTGTCTCTGGCAGTAAAAGCAAAATAACCGCCAAACAACATTCCTAAAGATAATAGCCTGGCATATAAGTTGGGGTCTTGTAAGTTACACATCACCGCCCTGATTGTAAAATCATGTAGATAACTGTTATAGATTCCTAGGACTGCTGAGATAAACGCCCCCAATAAATAACTTCCCAAAATAAAATGCATATCTTTCCTTTTGTCCACCAGGTTATACCCCAGAATTACCATGGCCAGCAACTGTACCAGAGAAATCATTCGCCGCATACTCTGTTCGGGCTCAATAGCCCAGGTTACTGATAAAAGGCACCACAATAGGTACAAAACTAAAATAGCTATAAAGTTGTTAAGTTTGAAAAATTTTTTGGCCATGATTAAATGCATTAGCCAGCCCCAAAAAGTAACAATCCCGATTAACTTAATTAAGGTAAACGACGGGATAATTACTGTTAAATCTTCCAGGGGAATAAAAAAAATCATTATACAAAAACCGATTAAAGGGCGCCAAACAATTAATGCAATTAGTGGTAAAACCAAATATATATAAAGAGGTAGCCAGTTACCAAAGGCCAAACCATAAATCCCCAGCAACAAGGCAATTATAGAAAAGAAGATCCCCAGTGGCCAGTATTTCAAATAGCCTCCCTGCATAACCATCCTCACCTTTTTCCTTTACATTTAACCAAGTAATTTTTCGTATAAACCAAGTAATTTTTTTTCTTCAGTTAACCAATTAAATTTTTCCTCATACGCTTTGCGCCCCGCCTCACCCATGCCGATACGTATCTGGGGATGATCAATTAAATATTTGATTTTTGCTGCTATATCCGGCGGGTCAAGGGGGTTAGCCGTCACCCCTACCTTAACTTCCGTAAGGAGTTGCTTCCAATTGGGAAAATCCGAAACCACCATCGGCAAACCAATAGCCATATATTCAAATATTTTTGTGGCCAGGGACTTTAGGAAGTTATCTACCGGGTGGAGAAGGCCCAAACCAATATGGGCAAACCGGTAATACTCATAAACCCGGTCGTGCGAAACAAGGCCCGTCATGGTTATATGGTCATGTAAACCGTATTCATCGGCAAGTTTGCCTAACTTTACTTGCAAACTGGGTTGATTTATCGGCCCTACCAGGTACAGGTGCACATTGATTGCTTCACTGCGTAAAATGTGCAATGCCTCTACCATTTGTACGGCTCCCCTGATCTCACTAATGCTACCCGCATAAATCAAGTTAATTGGCCCCTGATTGTCCAAAGAACGCTCTACAGCGTTTACAGAGTAAACAGGGTAATTAAGAATATCCTGTTTAATTGTCTTAACGTTTTTAAAACTATCCTGGTAGCCTAATTCAGCCAACACTACAGCATTAAATTTTGAAGCACTTCTCTTTTCAACAAAATTAAATACTTTAGAAGTTAATTTTCTAGCCCAAACCGGTATCCAGGCTTTATGCATTATTGCATCGGGGTAATCTTCATGCACGTCATAGATTACCCTGCGACCCAGGATTCTTAAAACCAGCCCTACAGGGATCAATTCCGGGTCGTGAAAATGATATATACTCGCCTTGGCCTTTAAAGCCCGCACCAGAAGACGGCACCAATTAATCGGTCGCAAATAAATCTTTTGATATTTCGGTAAGCCGTATAATTTAACTCCATTTTTTTCTGTAAATTTAAAATTTCCCACTGCATGTAATTGAACATCATATTTTATAGCCAGTGATGCAGCCTGTTTGACCGATACCCGGACATCATCACAGGAGTGCAGGCAGCTCATGATAAAAACTTTTTTTTCATACTTTCACCTCTTAATTTCATTTGCATATTTAGACATAATACGCATACCTGTACCGGTGAGTTACAGTTTTAAACCCTGGATTAAAAAAAGAATCACATCCAGTAACAATCACAAAAATTTTGCGTAACCTATCAATAAATTAAAAAAATGGGGTTTATGTCCATGGAAATAGCAACCAAGTCGGGTGAGCACCCGCAACTTACTAAGGCTGAAATGGTATCGGGGGATATTGAGGCACATTGCTTGAGTAATTCAAAAAAACAAGAAAGAACGCAACAAGAAACAAGTAATACCCAAGATATCATTGTTCGGTTTATCAATCCTGGTGATTTTTACGCATGTAATAATTTTCACAATAATTTGTATAAGAAAGATAGGACAGATACCCAATGGCAATGGGAATTTTTGCATTCCGGTTTACCTGAGATACCTTTTGTTGTGGCAGCCAAAGATGAAGAAATTTTAGGCACGCTGGCCCAAATCCCCATCCGCATGATTGACCAAGAGGGGGAATTTTTAACCGGTAAATCTGAGGAGGCACTATTAGACCCGGCTATTCGAGGTAAAGGAATATACCCACAAATGTTTAAAAAAATTTTTGACTATATGGAAAGCCAGAATATTTTGGTTGTCTGGGGGTTTACACCTGCAATAAAAGCTAATGTAAAGGCGGGCTTTGAAGAACACACCGGAATTGCCCAATTGTTTTTTCCATTTCATGCAGACGCAATTAACGTGTTGTTGAAAAATAATCGCTCATCGAAAATAAAAGTTAAAGGAATAAAAATTTTATGCAGCCTGGCCGGTGTTTTTTCTTCCATCTCTTTATGCAGTACCGGGTTAAGAATAAATAATTCCTTGGCCCAAAATATTTGCTTAAAGACGTTATCTACCCCTCCCGAAGAAGGTGCGGATTTATGCCGTACGTTTGTTAGACAATGGGGAGGTACAACTATTCTAAGGAATGCCTCATTTCTGAAATGGCGAATTTTTGAAAACCCTCATATCCGGGCCACGGTACGTGCTGCATATCTGGATAACCAACTTTTGGGTTGGGTGGCTTATTCACTGGATGACAATTCTGTTGGGCACATTGTAGATATCATAGCTGCTTCAAACAAGATTAATTCATCAAGCATGGAAACGGTTGTGGCAGTTTTACTCAAAGACGCGGTGGTAGGCCTGCGTAAAACAGGTGCACTGGGTGTCAGGGCATGGAAAGTAAACAGTCATCCCTTTGATGATTTAGTCGCCCGGGCAGCACGCAAAGTAGGGTTTTATTTTATCCCCCGTGGCGAGTGGATGGTACTTCATTACCTGCAAGGCTCCGCTGCCCGGCCCTCACTTAAATCAATCGACAACTGGTACATTAATAGAATTTATACCGAAGGGGTGTTGGGGTGATGAAAACTGTCGAAGCTAATTATTTATGGCAACAAATCCTTCAGCATACGATGCGTTTTTTTACTCAAGAAGCTGTTGATATGCTGAAAAAAGTAAACATTCGTTTTCTCCCCTATGCAGAGGCTGTCCACATTAGAGAGCCGTTAATTGCCGTACCACTGGATATTGATACTTCGATTTACCCGGAAGCCCCATATAAAGTACTCTTTAATGGTACGGAATTAACCCTCTGGAACCCTTTGCCTCGGCCCCGGGGGGATGGTTGGAACTGCCTGCCCAATGCGGATGCCCCTGTTTGGTACCGGCATGATCAGGGGACACTTATTCCTGCCTGGAATATCTTTGCCAACCTGTTCGATTTGCTTACTTTGCGCGAGGAAAGGGAGAAACCCCTGCGGGACGTTCACGGCCGGTTTATTGGATCAATGAGTCCCAGACGTAAAGTCAATTTATTGGAGGTACCGGCTTTCAACGAAGGAGTCGCAATCCTGGTGGCTGCCTGCTCCGGATTGTATAAACAAAACCTTCCCAGGTTTGATTTAAATGGTTTGGTACAGCCGCCCGTGGTTATCTTATCCCACGACAATGACAACCTGCGCGGTAATGATATGTGGACTCAGTCGGTACGGTTTGTAAGAATTTTTCAACCTTTAATTAGTTTTAAAGTTCCCCGCCTGGTGAATTTATGGTGGATCTTGCGCAACACGGTTTATCCTAAAGCTTATTATTTGGAGAATATAACCGGCATGGTAGATGTGGAAAAAATGTTTGGCTACACTTCGTCTTTTTACTTCTTGAACGGTTCCGGCGGCCGTTTCGGAGCCAGAAGCGGGTCAGCCTTAATACCGGAAGCAATGAGACAAATCCCCCGGGATTGGGTAGTCGGCATTCACTACAACTACGATACCTTACTTAATGCTGAAAAGCTTACCAGTCAATTAACGGAACTAAGTTCTTATTTTGATAGGCCAATTGTGTCAGGCAGAGCACATTACCTGCGTTTTGATCCCGAAAAATCATTTTCTTTCCTTGCTTCCATGGGTATTTATTGCGATGAAAGCGTTGGTTATCCGGATTACATCGGGTACCGCTGTGGGATTGCCGGACCTTTTCAACCATACGATCACTTATCCGGTCAAGCCCTACCCCTTTGGGAGATGCCCCTGATCATCATTGAAAATACGCTGATCAATCAATATCCCCGGGAACCGGTTAAAGTTTTCCACCGCCTGCTGTACCATATCAGCCGCATTGGCGGGGCCATCAGCCTGCTTTTTCACCCCGGCCTTTTTTTTAACCCGGAGTTCCCTGAAACCAGAGGGATATACCGCCGCATCCTGCGGGTCGCCTGTCAATTGGAAGCCCGGGGTAAGCCGGCTGTTAGTTTATTACCATTGCAAATTCAAAACATGGACTTAACCCATAAATATAATCTTTAACTTTGGTGCCGGGTGTTGAAAGGTTGAAAATCCAAGATTTTCAACCTTTCAACACCCGGCACCTATCAAGGCAACGAAATAGCTATCATATTACAAAAGGGTTACAGCTCTGGAAGACTGTAACCCTTAATTGGGATAACATTTGTTCTGTTAAATGTCCAACCAAGTATTATAAAGAAAATCAAAAGGATCAACCGTTAATCCAAATTCTCAATAATTAATGCCGAATAAGCCCTTTTTCAATAATCCCTATATACTTTACCCCAAGTATGGCTGCAACAAGCTCCTGATATCTTCATCCGCATAAGAAAAGCTGGGGTTTTCCAATGTGGCAAGCAGCTCTTTCACCCTAGCAAAGTTTTTAGTGGAACTGTAAATAGCAAATATTATATTATGTTGAGTAGTTTTTACTTCCTCATCGTCCCCAACAAGCACTTCCGTAATTTTTTCCCCCGGCCTGATGCCGGTATACTGAATAGCAATTTCCTTTTCGGGTTCCAGACCATTTAGCTTGATTAATTTATAAGCCAAATCTTTGATGCATACGGGTTCCCCCATATCCAAAACAAATATTTCCCCTCCAACGGCAATGGCCCCCGCCTGAATTACCAGCAAAGCAGCTTCACCCACCGTCATAAAATAACGCATCATTTGCGGGTGAGTAATGGTAACCGGCCCGCCTCTGGCGATTTGCTTTTCAAACAAAGGTATGACACTACCTCTGCTGCCCAGTATATTACCAAAACGAACAGCAGCAAACTTAGTTTGGCTTTGCTCATTCATCATCACTACAATGGTTTCCGCTATCCTTTTAGTTACCCCCATGATACTGGTCGGCTTAACAGCCTTATCGGTGGATATTAATACAAATTTATCACAATTAAAGTCGTGGGCCACTTCACACATAACCTTAGTACCTAAAATGTTATTCTTTACTGCCTCCTCAGGTATCCTTTCCATATAGGGCACATGTTTGTGAGCAGCGGCATGAAAGACAACCCCCGGTTTGTATTTTTGAAAAAGCCTGGTTATTCTGCCACGATCTCTAATATCGGCTATCTCAGTAGCTATATCCACCTGCGGGTGACTGAGTTTTATCTTTCTTTCAACTTCATAAATACTGTTTTCCCCCCGCCCCATTAGTACTAATTTCCCCGGATTGCTGTTAGCTATATTAGCGCTCAGTTCCATGCCTACCGAACCACCAGCCCCGGTGACCAATACTACCTGGTCATTTAAATAATTATTTATACTGCCTAAATCAAGTGCTAATGATTTACGACCCAACAAGTCCTCCAACTGTACTTCCCTTATGGGGGTGGGGTTGATGCGACCGGTTTTTAAATCATATGCGCCTGGTAATATTTGAATTTTTACCTTGGCCAGCCTTTTACATATTTGGATAATATCGCTTACCTCAACGGGGGGCGCTGAAGGCAGGGCAATGATTATTTCGTTAACTTTGTGCCTGTCAGCTATACGCGGAATATCCAAACGATTGCCCAGAACAGGTAAACCACAGACTTCCAAGTTAAGTTTACTCTGATCATCATCAATAAAGCCAATAATTACCGGCCTTTCTTTTAAATTGCTGATGGATTGAACAACCAGGCTGCCGGCTAAACCCGCACCTACTATTAGTACCCTACTTCGCCTGTCCTCCACTGTATTACCTCTCTTTTTATACCGTGCAAGGTAAGTTTTATTTTCTATGATATGGAAGAACAGCAAATTAGGTGATTATCTTTGTCTTTTAAAAAAAAATTTACATAGTAATCTTAACGTCACTAAGACCGGCGATATAGGTGATCGCAAAAATATCCTGCCTATGCATTTTTGTAACCATATTATGCTTATTAGCGTATTATGTAGCGATATTCACGAAAGCAGCGACACCCGGAATTTAGATCCACAGGAAACTCATAATATGGCTAATGATTAGCTTTTGTACTTGATACCGCCGGTGTTAAAAACCGAGGAGAGTATGGTGTATGGGATCAGCTGTAAAAAAAAGCATATGGATATTTAATCATTACGCTGGAACACCATCTGTTACAACCGGGCTGCGTCATTATAATTTTGCAAAATATTTGATTAAGGCCGGTTACCCCACAACTGTTTTTGCCTCCAGTGCTATTCATAACTCAAATAACAATCTTATTAAAGGCAAAGAAACTTACATCACTGATGATAGTGAGGAAGTTCCGTTTGTATATGTAAAAACCCGTAATTATCAAGACAACGGGAAATCCCGAATTTTAAACATGATTGACTACTACCGAGGGCTATTTAAAGTAACCAAGTACTTTGAGAAGCCGGATTTACTAATAGCATCTTCGGTTCATCCATTAACTTTGGTTGCCGGGCTCAAAATTGCCAAGAAACTGGATGTAAAGTGTATTTGTGAAATCAGGGACTTATGGCCGGAAAGCTTTGTGGCCTATGGAATTGTTAAGAAAAGCAATCCAATACTTAAATTGCTTTATGCAGGTGAGAAATGGATTTATAAAAAAGCAGACAAACTTATTTTTACTATGGAAGGGGGTAAAGATTACATAATTGAGCATGGTTGGGATAAGGAGCATGGTGGTCCGATTGATATAAACAAAGTATACCATGTTAATAATGGAGTTGATTTGGAACAATTTAATTATAATAAGGAACACTATGCTCTAGATGATAAAAATTTAAACGATGAAACCACTTTCAAAGTTATATATACAGGTTCCGTAAGGCGTGTAAATAATTTAAATTCAATACTTGAGGCAGCTAAATTAATTAAAAACCCCAAAATTAAAATATTTATATGGGGCGATGGTGACGAAAGACTACCGCTTCAACAGCAGTGCCGGGATAATGGAATCGACAATGTAATTTTTAAGGGTCGAGTTGATAAGAAATATATCCCTTATATTTTATGCCATGCGGATGTGAATTTATTACACAACGACTATACCCCCATCACGCGTTATGGAATGAGTCAAAACAAGTTGTTTGATTATATGGCTGCTAATAAACCAATAGTATCAGATTTAATAACAAACCACGATTTGATATTAAGATATAAACTTGGTGTTGTTACAGAGAATCAAAGCCCTCAGAAAATCAAAGAAGCAATTGAAAAGTTCTATTACATGACCGCTGAAGAACGACTGGCTTTAAACGATAACCTGCATCGGGCGGCATGTGATTATGACTTTAAAAATTTAACCAACCAATTAATTAACATTATTGAGATATGAGCTTAATTAACTGGAGAGATTACAATGAGTAAACTAAAACAAAAAATCCAAAACAAAACAGCCACCCTTGGCGTGGTGGGTCTAGGTTATGTAGGACTCCCTTTGGCTGTTGAAAAAGCCAAGGCAGGTTATAAAACCATTGGATTCGACGTGCAAGAATCCAAAGTAAAGATGGTTAACTGTGGCAAAAACTACATCGGTGACGTAGTTAATGAGGATTTAGAGGCTATTGTTAAGTCCGGATTTCTTTCAGCCACAACAGATTTTGCAAAGGTAGCGCAGGCGGATTGCGTGTGTATATGCGTACCAACACCGCTGGACGCACATCAGCAGCCGGTTATCAGCTATGTCAAAGCTTCCGCACAAAGCATCCTGCTCTATATGCACAAGGACATGCTGATCGTTCTAGAATCCACAACATATCCCGGTACAACAAAAGAACTGTTAAAGCCTATTTTTGAGTCATCGGGTTTGAAATGTGGAAAAGACTTCTATCTGGCATTTTCACCGGAGCGCGTCGACCCGGGCAATCTTTTTTATAAGGTTAAGAACACACCAAAGGTCGTAGGTGGTATTACACCGGAGTGTACTGATATAGCTGCTACTTTGTACGAAAGCGTACTGGAAGCTCCTATACACCGTGTTTCCTCACCTACCATCGCCGAAATGGAAAAAATACTGGAGAACGCCTATCGAAATATCAACATTGGACTTATAAATGAGCTTGCCATTCTTTGTAACCGGATGGGTATCAGCATTTGGGAAGTAATCGATGCCGCTAAAACCAAACCCTACGGATTTCAAGCATTCTATCCGGGAGCAGGTGTGGGTGGCCATTGCATACCTCTCGATCCATATTATCTCTCATGGAAAGCCCGTGAATATGGTTTCCATACATCCATGATTGAGGCATCCATGATAATTAATGATCGCATGCCGGAATATTGTGTTGAGAGAGCAAGCAAGATTTTAAATAGAGATAAAAAAGCACATAATGGCTCAAAAATTCTTGTGCTTGGCGTAGCGTACAAACAGGATATAGATGATTACAGGGAAAGCCCTGCCCTTAAAGTTATAGATATTCTCAAAGAAACAGGTGCGTCGGTTGATTATTATGACCCGTATATCAGCGAGTATAGATACAAAGGCGAAATTTTTAAAGGTCTTGAGAGCATCGATGCTGATATGCTTAAAAGCTATGATTTGATTGTCATAACCGCGTCCCATAGTAATGTGGATTATGACTTTGTTGCAGCAAATTCTAAGTGGGTGTTCGATACCAAAAACGCTACTAAAAATGTACAAAATAGAAATAACATTATTTTACTATAGGGAACCGCATCGCAAAATAGTTTATAGGGAGTAACTGCAATGGACAAAAAAATATGTGTAATTGGAGGAGGTTTATGGGGACAAAACCACATCAGGACTCTCTTCCAAATGGGTAATTTAGCAGGCATTGTAGAAAGTACTCCGCAAAGGTTGGATGAACTGTTGAGGCAATACCCGGTTCACGGTTTTACGGATGTGGATGCCGCCATCAAGTGGGGATTTGACGGCTATGTTCTAGCAACACCGGCAGAGACCCATTATCCCCTGGGGAAAAAGTTGTTGGAAAGGGGCTTGAATGTACTCATAGAAAAACCAATGACCCTTTCCTCAAAACACTCCAAACAGCTTATTGAGATTGCTGATCGAACAAATGCCAGACTTATGGTAGGACATCTATTACTTTTCCATCCGGCTATTATAAAAATCAAAGAAGTAATCGACAGCGGCAAGATTGGCCAACTTTATTATGTTTACTCAAACAGGTTAAACTTTGGCACAGTTAGAACTGAGGAGAATATTTTCTGGTCATTTGCGCCCCATGATATTTCCATCCTGGATTATTTCATTGGCCGTCCTGCCACCAAGATAGCAGCCAAAGGAGCAAAATTCCTCCAAGATAAAATTTATGACGTAACTATGACCCAGTTTGCCTACCCGGGCAATGTACACGCTCATATCTTTGTATCCTGGCTTCATCCATTCAAAGAACAAAGATTGGTTGTGGTGGGCAGCCGGGGAATGATATCTTTTGATGATTCCTCTTTAGAGAAGAACATCCTTTATTATAAAAAACAAATCGGCTGGCTTAAGGGTCAACCAGTTAAAATAGAGCAGCCCGATGAAATCATTGATTATGAGAAAGGTATGCCTTTGACTGAAGAGCTAAAATATTTTGTTGAAAACCTGGATAAAACAATCGAGATTGCCAGTGGTAAAACCGGACACGAAGTGGTCAAGGTACTGGAGACCGTGCAAGAGTTAATAAGCAAGGATTGGTGAAAAAAATGATTGGAGTATTCACATATAACATAGCGCACAGAAAAACATACGATACCCTTTGCCTCTTAAAAACCAAAGGGTATCATGATGTGGCGGTATTTGCCGAGCCCTTGCATTATGCAAAGAAATATACGCCGCTTATAGAGCATCGACCAAAAAACTTCAATGATGTTCTTCCATCGGAAATATGCAAAAACTTTGGCTACGAATACCATATGCAAAATACAAGTGTGAAGGATATACTCCCTGTAAATTCAAAAATACTGATATGCGGAGCGGGCCTCATTCCACAGTCCATAGTGGAGCAATATAGAGTTATTAATGCTCATCCGGGATACATTCCTTATGTTAGAGGGCTGGATGCTCTCAAATGGGCAATTTACGATGAGCAGCCCATCGGTGTCACAACTCATCAAATAGGCTCTGAAGTGGATGCGGGATTAATAATCGAAAGAAGGATTGTTCCAGTCTACTTTAATGATACTTTCCATGCAGTGGCACAAAGACAGTACGACATGGAAATATCAATGCTGGTGGATGCTATTGCCAAAATTGATGTGGCGACGGAATATGTGGAACCTGGCAATTATAAACTACATAAGCGCATGCCCCATGAATTTGAAACGAGGCTTCTTTCCAAATTCGAAAAATTAAAAGATAAGGCCGTGATTAAATGCAATTCAGAGATTTAAAAAAGCAATATCAAAAATATAAGCATGAAATAGATACGGCAATACGGGAAGTACTGCTTAGTGCAGAATATATCGGCGGTAGACAGGTTAGTGAATTAGAAGAGCAGTTGGCCGAATATGTTGGCGTGAAACACTGCATCTCCTGCGCTAATGGAACCGAAGCCATGACGCTGGTGGCAATGGCTTGGGGAGTTAAAGAAGGAGATGCAGTGTTCGTACCCGATTTTACGTTCTTTTCAACTGGTGAAATTGTTTCTTTTCAAGGGGCCACCCCCATATTCGTGGATGTTGACAGAGACACTTTCAACTTAGATGCCACAAAACTAGAGAAAGCAATTCAAAAGACAGTAAAGGAAGGAAAGCTAACCCCCGGGGTTGTCATACCTGTTGATTTGTTTGGCCTGCCCGCAAATTATCCTGAGATAGAAAAAATAGCGCGTAAATATAATTTGTTAGTGCTGGAAGACGGAGCCCAAGGCTTCGGTGGCAATATTAACGGACAAAGAGCCTGCAGTTTCGGCGACGCAGCGACTACTTCATTCTTCCCCGCCAAACCACTGGGATGCTACGGAGATGGCGGAGCTGTGTTTACCAATGATGACGAATTGGCACAGCTTATCAAATCCCTTAAGGTTCACGGTAAGGGTGATAATAAATATGATAATGTTAGAATTGGCTTAAATTCAAGATTGGACACCATACAAGCAGCCGTGCTAAAAGTTAAGCTACAAGCGTTTATCAACCACGAACTGGAAGATGTTAATCGGGTGTCCCGGCTTTATAACGAAGGGCTTGAAGGTATTATTGAAATACCTCTTATTCCGGAGGGGTTTTATTCAAGTTTTGCACAGTATACTATTAAATTAAAAAGTAATGAACAACGCAATAACCTGAAAGATAAACTCAAGCAGAAGGGCATCCCCAGTATGGTTTATTACACCAAGCCAATGCATCAGCAGGGTGCCTTTGCAAATTTAGAGTTTGACGAAAATGATTTTAAAGTAACCAATGAGCTTTGCAATATTGTGCTGTCTCTACCAATGCATCCTTATTTAAGTGATCAAGACATAGAAACAATTATAAGGGAAGTTATGCTAAATACATGCTAAGGGAACACCTTTGGCGGGCACCTGGTAGATGATAACCTGCATGAACACCAAACAAACATACACCTGTTTAATTACAACAGTCTTTACAAAGACTCATTTAAACTAATAAAAGCCACTTTCCACTATTACTGGAAAGATGGCTTATAATTGGTGACCCCACCGGGATTCGAACCCGGGTTACCGCCGTGAAAGGGCGGTGTCTTAGGCCTCTTGACCATGGGGCCGTTTTGGTGAGCCATCCGCGACTCGAACGCGGGACACCCTGATTAAAAGTCAGGTGCTCTACCGACTGAGCTAATGGCTCACTGACGTCTTACAGTTGTATATATTACAGCAAATTAATCAATGTGTCAACAATTTTTATTATTACAAGTTTGCAACTATTTTACAAACCACGGGGGCGAAATACGTCCCCGTGGTTTATTAAAGATACTCCTTAAAAAATCTCCCTCAATACCAGAGTTTGGGCCCTTCCCGGACCAACACCCACAATAGCTACAGGCACACCGGACAATTCCTCCAGATTTTTTAGATAATCCTTAGCTGCTTGAGGCAGTTCACTAAATTCAGTTACAGATGAAATATCCTCTTGCCAGCCGGGGAATTCCTGGTATACTGGTTCACACTGGGCCAACAGCTTCAAACTAACGGGAAATTCATTGATAATTTCACCTTTATAGCGGTAGCCTGTGCATATCTTCAATGTTTCAATACCTGACAGTACATCCAGTTTGGTAATGGCCAGGTAAGTCAAACCATTAATTCTGGCCGCGTAACGTGCTATGACCGCATCATACCAACCACAGCGGCGCGGACGGCCGGTAGTAGTGCCAAATTCAAAGCCTCTCTGCCGGAGCGATTCACCTAATTGGTCATGTAGCTCCGTAGGGAATGGCCCTTCACCCACCCGGGTAATATAAGCTTTAGCCACCCCCACCACGGTTTTAATCTTGGTGGGTCCAAGACCTGCACCCAGGCAAGCCGCAGCCGCAATGGGATGACTGGAAGTAACGTAAGGGTAAGTACCGTGGTCAAGATCAAGTAAAGTACCCTGAGCACCCTCAAACAGCACCCTGGCACCACGATCGATGGCCTCGTTAACCAACACAGAAACATCCGCTACATAGTTTTTCAAACGATCGGCATATTCGGTATACTGATTCAGCATTTCTTGATAAGTAAAAGTTTCCTCTACCCCGTAAAGACGGGATAGTACTTTTATTTTAGACTCCAGTGTATCACGCAGCTTTTCAGCCAATTCCTCACGGTCAATCAACTCCGTCATACGTATACCCACCCGGGAGGCCTTATCAGTATAGGTTGGACCAATGCCACGGCATGTGGTACCGATTTTACGACTGCCTTTACTCTCCTCCTCTGCCATATCTATGCTCTTATGGTAAGGGAAAATTACATGTGCCCGGGGGCTAATTCGTAAATTAGCTGTACTGACACCCTGTTTTTCAAGTCCATCCAGTTCCTGCAGCAGCACACCGGGGTCAATAACTACCCCGTTACCAATCAGACATTGTTTATCTGCATATAAAATACCCGAAGGGATTAAATGCAATTTGTATGTCTGACCTTCCGCCACCACGGTATGCCCGGCATTATTACCACCCTGGTAACGTACTACCATTTCGGCCTGCCGGGCCAAGAAATCTGTTACCTTACCTTTACCCTCGTCTCCCCATTGCGCACCAACCAATACCACCGTAGACATTTGGTATCCCCCTTATATTCTGCTGAGAATTTCCCTGGCGGCCACAATGCCCGCTACTGAGGCCTGAGCCAGACCTCTGGTGACACCGGCACCGTCGCCTGCCGCAAATAAGTTTTTGATCCGTGTTTCCAGGCCATTGCTCAAGGCCAACCGGGAAGAGTAAAACTTTACTTCCACGCCGTACAGTAAAGTATAGCGGGAATAAACACCGGGAGCAATGACATCCAGTGCTTTAAGCATTTCTACAATGGCCACCAGGTGCCGGTAAGGAAATACCAGACTGAGGTCCCCCGGTGTAGCCTCTTTAAGGGTGGGCATTACCAGGCATTTCTTCATGCGATCCACTGTGGACCTGTGCCCTTCCAATAAATCACCCAACCGCTGTACAATTACGCCACCGCCCAACAAATTAGCCAGACTGGCTACATACTTACCATAGGCAATGGGTTCTCTAAATGGTTCAGTGAAAGTTTTGCTGACTAAAACAGCAAAGTTGGTGTTATCCGTCTTGTTAAAGGCATGGCTATGCCCGTTCACTGTAACCAATCCATCATTATTCTCCATCACAACTTCACCACGTGGATTCATACAAAATGTACGCACCCGGTCATCAAACGCCCGGGAATAATATATGAGTTTGGATTCATAAAACACCCTGGTTAATGGCTCCATTACGGCGGCCGGCACTTCCACACGTACCCCGATATCAACCGGATTAACTCCAGTTTGCAGTTCCAACCGGTAGGCCTCCTGGGCCAGCCATTCGGCCCCCTCCCGTCCCGGTGCCAGTATTACATGATCACCGGTAATTTCCTCACCATCAACAGTACGGACACCCTTTACCAAATGCCCGTCTGTAATGATTTGATCAACCGCTACCCTGGTTCGCACTTCAATGCCCTTTTTAATTAGGTGTTCATACATGTTTTGTAAAATTTCCTGACAGCGTCCCGTACCCAGATGACGAATCGCAACTGGAATTAATTTTAGATCAGCGACAGTAGCCTGGCGTTGAAATTCGTGTATTTCATCCTGGTGTTCCAATCCGTAAACATGCTCAGGTGCGCCAAACTGAAGATATACTTGATCGACTTCTTTAATCATCTCATTAAGCTTGTCTTCTCCCAAGTATTGCTCCAGGCTGCCACCTATTTCCGATGATAAGGTCAGTTTGCCGTCACTGAAGGCACCGGCACCACCCCAACCGCAAACCGTAGAACAAGGGTGGCAATTAAAACAACTCCCTCCCTTTTCCCGGGATGGACAGATACGCTGGTTGATATCGCGGCCTTTTTCCAATATTAATACCCGCAAATCCTTCCTTTTCCCGGACAGTTCTAGAGCAGCAAAAATTCCGGCAGGACCTGCACCCACAATAATTACGTCATAATGTTGCGCCATCGGGCAAACCCCCTGTTTTTCCTTTAAATATTTTGCACATTAAACATAAAAATAACCCAAACGGGTGCTGTGTTTGAGTCAATTAATTACAAGGCATTATATAATGAGTATTATTAAGATTTTCTAACGCACAACAATAAAATATTATCAAATCGTATTTTTTATGTCAAGGACGATAACCTTAATCATTCACCTTCATTGCGCCGCGTCATAGTTAAAAACTTGGTATATTCCTTTAAAAAGGCCAATTCCACCACCCCGGTGGGGCCATTCCTCTGCTTGGCCACAATTATATCTGCAATACCTATTTTTTCTGTATCAGGATTATAATATTCATCACGATAGATAAACATTACTACATCTGCATCCTGTTCAAGGCTGCCGCTTTCCCGCAAATCAGACATAATAGGCTTTTTGTCCTGGCGCTGTTCCACAGAACGGCTTAACTGGGCCAGCGCCAGTACCGGCACACCAAGTTCTTTAGCCAGCGCCTTTAAAGAACGGGATATGTTAGCAATCTCCTGCTGTCTGTTTTCAGTACGACCACTACCTTGCATTAGCTGCAGGTAATCGATTACGATCAAACCCAGTCCTTTTTCCATGTGCAATCTTCGGGCTTTAGCCCTTAGCTGGCGCACCGTAAGCACTCCCGAATCATCAATAAAAATAGGCAGCCTTGCTATTTCCCGGGCCTTTTGGGTAAGCTTACCCCAATCTTCATCACGGATAAAACCGGTTCGTATTTTATGCTGGTCTACCATGGCTTCAGCGCAAAGCATGCGTTGCACCAACTGTTCCTTGGACATTTCCATACTGAATACAGCCACCGGTTTATTATTTTTTTCGGCGGCATTATACGCAATACACATACCAAAACTGGTTTTACCCATCGAAGGGCGTCCAGCAACGATTACCAGGTCACCTGGTTGCAATCCCTGGCAAAGGCGATCCAAATCTGTAAAACCAGTGGGCACCCCGTTTATCTCACCTTTATGTTTATAAAGGTGTTCCAGGTGCTTGAAGGTGTCCATCAGTATATCCTTGATTTCTGTAAACAGTGCCGAAGTACGCCGTGAACCAAGTTCCATCAGCATTTTTTCGGCCTCTTCCATCAATCTTTCGGCATCTTCGCTGCCTTCATAACCCATGCCGGCAATTCGGGTGGCCAGGTTAATTAAATTACGCAGCAATGCCTTTTCCTCTACAATGTGAGCATAGTGCTCAGCATTGGCAGCAGTGGGGGAAATATTACTGAGGGTGGCCACATAAGTGGCGCCGCCAACCTTTTCCAACGCTCCGATGCGGCGCAGTTGATCGGTAACTGTTACCAGGTCGACGGCATGACCGTTTTCCTCCAAATCCAGGATAGTTTTAAAAATAACCCTGTGCGCCTCTACATAAAAATCATCCGGCTGGATAAATCGCGTTACAATAGCAATGGCACTGTTATCTAAAAACAGCGCACCTAATACCGATTGTTCGGCATCTATATTATGGGGAGGTACCTTTTCCCACATAGCCATCATCACCTATAATTGCTAATCAATTGGCCAGTTTATTATGAGCTGCAAATATTTGATTAATTATTTCTTCCAATGTTTGTACCGGTATAACTTTAACCCCCCTGGCATCTGTTGGTATATCCTTCTCATTTTCCGCAGGTATAAATACGGTATCAATACCACACTGCTTAGCACCGTAAATTTTTTCCGGCACGCCACCGACAGCCTTGATCATTCCCTGTATGGAAAGCTCTCCGGTAACAGCAATATTTTGAGGGACAGGTAGATTTTCCAGGGCGCTATAAATCGCCAGGGAAATAGCCACACCAGCCGAAGGACCGTCAATACGACCGCCGCCAACTACATTAACATGGACGTCATAGTCATATAAATCACGGCCGGTTAATTTGCGTAAAACAGAGGCTGCATTAAATACCGAATCCCTGGCCATGCTGCCCGCAGTTTCATTAAAGCGGATTATTCCGCCTTCCTTACGCCGGGCCGGGAAAGCAACCGCCTCAATTTCCAGGGCGGATCCAATAAACCCAGCCACACCAAGGCCAAAAATCCTACCCACTTCTTGTTTTTCAGTAGCCCGCCGGAGAATATATGGTGTTAGCCGGCTTACCTGGATTATTTCATAAACATCAGTTTCTTTAATAGCCGGGTTTAAACCGTCCTGTGACCTGTGACAAGCCAATGCATAAGCGTCCGCCAGTATATTAACCGCCTTGCGACCTTCAATGGTATATTCAGCAATAATATCAGCCACATTATCTTCTATTGCCACATTTAACTTTTTTGCGGCCTGCTGTACAATTTTATAAATATCAGAAGGAGTTAACGGCTCAAAAAATATTTCCGCGCAGCGGCTGCGAATAGCCGGGTTAATTTCCTCCGGTTCCCTGGTAGTGGCACCGATAAGGATAAAATCTGCAGGGGCTCCCTCTTCAAACAGCTTTTTAATATATTTGGGTACATTGTTGTCCGATGGGTCATAATAGGAGGATTCAAAAAATACGCGCTTATCCTCCAATACTTTTAACAATTTGTTTTGTAAAACAATATCCAATTCACCTATTTCATCAATGAACAATACACCCCCGTGGGCATCCGTGACCAGACCTGGTTTAGGTTCAGGTACGCCACTGTCGGCCAAATCTCGCCGGGCTCCCTGATAAATAGGGTCATGTACAGAACCCAAAAGCGGATTGGTCACCTCCCGCGGGTCCCAACGCAGAGTTGTCCCATTTACCTCTACAAATGAGGCATCATTTTCAAAGGGACTGTGCTTTAAACCCCTGGCTGTCGCAAGGGCCAGCCTGGCCGCAGTTGTTTTGCCCACTCCAGGCGGTCCGTAAAGCAATATATGCTGGGGGATAGGAGATGCCAATTTAGAAAGTAAAGCCCTTACCGGACGCTCCTGACCCACAACTTCATCAAAACTTGAAGGGCGCAGCACGTCAAGTGCTGAGCGTACAAGATGTTTTTGCTCCAGTTTTTCCAACACAGCAAATTTTTTCAATGTTTGGGCATTTTCCGGCCCAGTGTTTTCCTTGATAATCTGCATTTTTATCTCGCGTACATATTCCTCGTGTCGCTGTTGTAGCCGTTCATTAATCTTTTTTTCCAGCTCATCTTCCAGAGTACGCCGTGCTATTATATCGGCAATCTCATTTTCTATTTCATCCAGTATATTTGGTATATCATCCAATTCCGGTACGGTTTCGAAAGTAGGATCCTCAAATACAAGTTTCTGTAAGGCCAAAACCCTTTCGGGTAAAAATTCAGAGCGCATCATCTGCAACACATTTAGCTTTCCGGCCCGCAGTACAATTTTGTCCGAGCCGTACAACTCCGTTAGCAAATTAAATAGAGAGTTTACCTGCCGCCGGAGTTGTTCTTGTTCCCTGAACTTGACGCTTAATTCATTTTTACCCTTTATTTTATCCAGAATACTTTTCATTGCTGTCAATTCTCCTTACTGTCAATTATTAAGCCTACTCCGGAACCACTTCGACATTAATTTGTACCTGCACTGCCGGATGCAATTTAACAGTAACGGCATATTCGCCTAGTGCTTTAATTGGGCTTTTTAGTATAATTTTCTTCTTATCCACCGCAAGCCCATATTTGTTCTTTAAAAATTCAGCTATATCCTTATTATTAATGGCACCAAATAATTTTCCGGCATCGCCCACCCTGGTTTGCATAACCAATTTCAAACCTTCCAGCTGCTGACCTAAAGCTCTTGCTTGTTCCTCCATTTTTTTTCTTTGAGCCGCCTGTACCTGACTCTGCTTTTCTAAATCCTTCAACTTCCCCTTGGATGCCTCCACTGCCAGGCCCTTGGGAATTAGGAAGTTTCGGGCATAACCTTCGGCAACTTTTATTACTTGACCTTTATTACCCAGTTTTTTTACATCTTCTAAAAGAATTACCTGCATAATCAGCCTCCTTTGTTTCCATCACCGTCTTCACCTGGCTGACGGCGTATATTCACCACCGGATCTATTATACCAATAGTGAGCGCAACCATCGCGGTAAAAGGTAAATATAGCAACATAACTAGCATGATAATTATTTTAACTACTTTAGAAACTCTCCATAACTGTATAAAATGAAGTATTATAGCCATTCCTAATACAAAAAAAATAAACGCTGCAATATATAGTATATTTTTACCAATTACCTCCATCAGTTGCCAGGATAGTTCATCACCGCCCAGGGTTAGTGCCAAACCAATAATTATCAACCAAATAGAATACCATGGCAGCCGCCACTGTGTAAAATGAAAATTATTAGGTATAGTGAAACCTAAACTACGCATCCAGTACCTGGCGATAAAATATGTGGACATCGTCAACATAATATTCCACACAGCCACACTTCCTGGTAAAAAAGTTTGCACAAGATTAACTATTTGTTCGGTAAGGGCCAGGTACTGCTGCCTATCTGATTCATCCAGCAGACCGTTTTGATTGTATATCTGAGCCATTTGATCCATGGTAGCTCGAAACTCTTCTGTCACCTGAGAAATACCAGCGCCGCTTAACATAAAGCTAAACAATAAATTTAATGCGGCTATCAGCAATGCCCAAAAAAAGAGCACCGCCATGCTTTTATCCACAGTTACATTGTTTTTTAACATTAGACCAATTAAAATACCCAAAGGAGCGAACTGAAAAACCAGCAATCCGGCCGATTTAATATTAGCAAAAGTAAACATCAGCATAAACAGAGTTAACACAACAGCCAGCAAAGCATATAATAAATCTCGCTTTAAAATCAGATAAACTAACGGTAAAGGTAATAACAGCATAATTAAGAAAAACAAAGGTGCAATATAAAGGCCCAATAAACCCAATAAAGCCATAACGGTAGTCGCAATTATTACTTCCATTACACCTGGGTAATTCTTTATTATCGGATGCAAAAAACCACCTCAAAATTATTTAATTAGTACATTCGAAAAATCCCAAAGCCTTGCAAATACAGGCTTTATTTTTTTGCCTTTTGAGGCTTCACCTCAAAAA